>Ga0335085_10001492_pt1 | contig 48981 bp, 39 predicted proteins | sample Lox_Sample_45_FD_206712 | JGI IMG/M metagenome (GOLD analysis project Ga0335085, IMG submission 206712) | Soil microbial communities from Loxahatchee National Wildlife Refuge, Florida, United States - Lox_Sample_4.5 | ecosystem: Environmental > Terrestrial > Soil > Wetlands | place: USA...
GGCCCACGAAAGCTTGTAGTTAATTTAGCGGACACGCTTTTGGGGTGTTCAGCCTTGACGCTCCACGGCGGCAAAATATGCTCCCGCGCATGAATTGCCCCTGGAACAGCTTTCCCGATGCCTTGGGTTCTGTTTTCAAAAGACTGACTCCTAAATTGCTTTGTGAAAAGCATTGGCCTTGGTTGAGAAGTTTACTTCCCTCGCTCTGCGGCGCAGCCCGGGGAGAAGGCAATTCATCAAAAACTCCACCTCACCCCGACTCTCTCCCCCAACTTCGTTGGCGGAGAGGGCGATCAGTTTGGAGCGTATTCCAGTCCTCCGAGGGTTTCTCCAAACTAACTCACGAATCAACCCCGGAATCATCTTCTCTATGCAATTAAGCTGCATCGACCTCGGCATCATCGTCCTCTATCTCATCGCGACCATCTGCGTGGGTTTCTGGGTGTCCAAGCGGGCGTCGCAGAGCATGAGGCATTACTTTCTCGGGGGAAACCAACTGCCATGGTATTTGCTGGGCGTTTCGAATGCTTCGGGCATGTTCGATATCGCTGGGACGATGTGGCTCGTTTATATCGCCACCGTTTATGGCCTGAAAAGCGTGTGGCTGCCGTGGCTTTGGCCAGTGTTCAACCAGATTTTCCTCATGGTCTATATGTCCATCTGGTTGCGCCGTTCGAATGTGATGACGGGCGCGGAATGGATTCAGACCCGCTTCGGCAAAAACGCTGGCTCGACCGCGTCGCATATCAGTGTCGTTTGTTTTGCCATTATCAGCGTCATCGGATTTCTGGCGTATGGGGCCAAGGGCGTCGGCAAATTCGCCTATCCGTTCATGCCTTGGAAGAGCATCTCGCCGGACACGTACGCGCTGATCATCATGGGCATCACGACGTTCTATGTCGTCAAAGGCGGCATGTTCAGCGTGGTGTTTACCGAAGTCATTCAGTTCATCATTCTGACTGTCGCTTCGATTACGATTGGCATTATTGCCATGATAAAGGTTTCGCCCGAGATGCTGCAGGCGGTGGTGCCGTCCGGCTGGTACCATTTGTTTTTCAGTTGGCATCTCACCGATATGGACTGGAGCAAATCCATCCCGGCCGTCAATGATATCATCGGGAAGGACGGCTATTCCCTGTTCGGGATATTTTTCATGATGATGTTGTTCAAAGGCATCCTGGTGAGCGCGGCGGGGCCGGCGCCCAACTATGACATGCAACGCGTGCTCTCGACGCGTGGTCCGCGGGAAGCTGCGCTCATGAGTTCCACTGTCAACGTGGTGCTGTTCTTTTCCCGCTACATGATGATTACCGGACTGACCATCCTCGCTCTGGCGTTTTTCACACCGCACCTGGCGGCGATGGGAACAAAATTGGACCCGGAAGAGGTATTGCCGGAATCACTGGCGCGGTTCGTTCCCGTCGGGATGGTGGGACTGGTGATTGCCGGCTTGCTGGCGGCGTTCATGTCCAATTTCGCTGCGACAGTCAACGCGGCCCCTGCCTATCTGGTCAATGATATTTACAAACGGTTCATCAACCCGAACGCCCCGCCCAAACGTTACGTCACCTTAAGCTACATCGTTTCCTTCGCGGTAGTAATCATCGGCGTGAGCTTCGGATATATCACACAATCAATCAATTCGGCCGTGCAATGGATTGTCTCCGGCCTGTGGGGCGCCTATATGGTTTCCAATGTGCTCAAATGGTACTGGTGGCGGTTCAATGGCTGGGGTTATTTCTGGGGCATGGTAACCGGTTTGGGTTCCGCCCTGGTGTTGCCACTGGTCATGCCACGGCTAATTCCACTGCTTGAACCCGGCGTGCAATCCATGTTTGGACAAAGCGCCGCCGATACCATGGTGTTGCTCGGTCATCCCATCACGTCGTTTCCGCTTATTCTGGTCATCTCGCTGGCGGGCGCGCTGATCGGTACTTACGCGACCAAACCGGAGGACGACGCGGTGCTGATGGAATTTTATCGGCGGGTGCGTCCGTGGGGATTCTGGCGGCCGGTCCACGACAAAGTGATGCAAGCGGACCCAACCTTCCAGCCGAACAAAGATTTCTTCCGTGACATGTTCAACATTGGCGTCGGCACAGTGTGGCAGACTTGCTTTATCCTGCTGGCCATCTACCTGGTCATCCGCAGTTGGCGCAACGCCATAGTCACCCTGGTAACCTTGGGCATCACGTTTATTATCCTGAAGAAAACCTGGTATGACCGCTTGCCGCCGCCGTCACCGGAACCGGCATCGGACGCCGAACCCCACACCGGCGAAGCCAGCCACGCCGCCGGCTCTGCCAATCACTAATCACCAGTTACAGACGCATGCGTTACGGACACTTTGACGACCAACGTCGCGAATACGTTATCACCCGGCCCGATACCCCGTTGCCGTGGATCAATTATCTCGGCTGCGAATCCTATTTCGGCCTTATCTCGAATACCGCCGGCGGTTATTCGTTTTACCGTGACGCCCGCTTGCGCCGCCTGACGCGCTACCGCTACAACAACGCGCCATTCGATTTCGGCGGCCGCTACCTTTACCTCCGCGACAACGAGACGGGCGAATTCTGGTCGCCCTCCTGGCAGCCCACGCGCACCAAATTGGATGAGTATGAATGCCGCCACGGCATGGGCTACACCATCGTCGGTTCCACTTACAAAAAGGTCGAAGCGCAAACCACCTATTTCGTGCCGCTCGGCGAAACGCTCGAAATCTGGAAGTTCCAGGTGACCAATCGTCGTAACAAACCGGTGAAGCTTTCAGTTTTTTCCAGCATCGAATTCTGCCTGTGGGACGCCCAGGACGACGCCACCAATTTTCAGCGCAACTTCAGCACCGGTCAGGTCGAGGTCGTGGACGGCGTCATTTATCACAAGACCGAATATCGCGAGCGCCGCAATCATTTCGCGTACTTTGCCTGCTCGGAGAAACTTGCCGGCTTCGACACCCAGCGCGACACGTTCCTCGGCGCTTATCGCGGTTGGGATAACCCGGCGGTGGTGGCCGGCGGCAAGTCTTTCAACTCTGTCGCCCACGGTTGGGCGCCGCACGGTTCGCACCACGTCAAGGTGAATTTGAAACCCGGCGAGACGAGAGAAATCATCTTCGTCCTCGGCTACCACGAAAATCCCGTGGACAAAAAATTCGACCCGCGTGATTCCCAGACTATCAACAAAAAATCCGTCAAACCTGTTATTGCGAAATATCTCGATGCAAAAAATGTCGCGATGGCCTTTGAGAAATTACGCCGTTATTGGGATGACTTGCTCGGCATTTACCAGGTGCAATCGCCAGATCTTCACGCCAATCGGATGGTCAACATCTGGAACGCCTGCCAGTGCATGGCTACATTCAACATGTCCCGCTCGGCGTCGTTTTACGAATCCGGCATCGGCCGCGGCCTGGGCTTTCGCGATTCCAACCAGGACCTGCTCGGTTTTGTCCAGATGGTCCCCGGGCGCGCGCGCGAACGCATCCTCGACATCGCCGCCACCCAGCTCAAGACCGGCGGCGCGTTCCACCAGTATCAGCCGCTCACCAAACGTGGCAACAACGACATCGGCAGCGGGTTCAACGATGACCCGCACTGGCTCATCCTGGGCGTGGCCGCCTATCTCAAGGAAACCGGCGACTGGGGCATCCTTGATGAGCCGGTGCAGTTCGAGAACGAGCCCGGGTCGGAGCAACCGCTCTACGAACACCTCCGCCGCAGTTTCAATTACACGCTCGAACGCCTCGGCCCGCACAGCCTGCCGCTCATCGGGCGCGCCGACTGGAATGATTGCCTGAACCTCAACTGTTTTTCCGATTCACCGGGGCAATCGTTCCAGACCACGACGAACAAAGACGGCAAGGTCGCCGAATCGGTCTTCATCGCCGGCCTGTTTGTGTTGGCGGGCAAGGAACTCGCGGCCATCGCGCTGAAACGCAAACTTAAATCGGAGGCCCAACGCGTTCTGGCTGAAGTCGCCAGAATGGAAGAGGTCATCTACCAGCACGGCTGGGACGGCGCATGGTTCGTGCGCGCCTACGACGATTTCGGCAAGCCCGTTGGCTCGAAAGTTTGCGCCGAAGGCAAAATTTTCATCGAATCGCAGGGCATGTGCATCATGGCCGGCATCGGCATCAACGACGGCAAAGCGAAGCTGGCCTTGGCCTCGGTGAACAAACATCTCGCCACCAAACACGGCATCGTGCTCCAGCAACCGGCCTTTTCAAAATATTACCTCCACCTGGGCGAGATCTCGTCATACCCGCCCGGTTACAAGGAAAACGCCGGTATTTTCTGCCACAATAATCCGTGGATCATCATCGCCGAGACCATGGTCGGCAACGGCAACCGCGCTTTCGATTATTATACGCGCATCAATCCTTCCGCGCGCGAGAACATGGGCGATCTGCACCGCTGCGAACCGTACGTCTTTGCGCAAATGGTCGCCGGCAAGGACGCCCCGACGCACGGCGAGGCCAAGAACTCTTGGCTCACCGGCACCGCGGCCTGGACTTATTTCACTGTCACGCAATGGATACTCGGCATCCGGACCGACTACGACGGGCTGCGGATTGACCCGGTGATTCCCGCCAAATGGAAAGGCTTCACGGTTACGCGCCGATTCCGCGGAAATACCTACGTCATCGAAGTGAAAAATCCAAAAGGCAAGCAACGCGGCGTAAGGAAGCTGTTGGTGGATGGCAAGCAGGTCGCCGGTAACCTGTTGCTTGTGCGCCCGCCGCGCTCCGGGCCAATCCGCGTCGAAGCCGTGCTCGAAGGCTGATGTAATGTGTGGCGGCAAGCCTCCCGGCCCGCCAGTAAAAGCAACTCATAGCCGCCAGCCCGCTTTCTTCTCCCTCTCCGCCAACAAAGTTGGGCGAGAGGGTCGGGGTGAGGTGGCTCGCTTATATCGAAACCTCCTTGCAACACCGCTGGAACTGGCATAAGACGCCGGTGTGACTGAACCGTTTCAGCCGTTAAATCCCGGGCGATTCGAAGCGGCGGTGCGGCGTTTCGACGAGGAAAATGCGCGTGACCCGAACGTCGAGACCGTCGCTGGCGTCGCGCATCCGCGCGAATTGCTTTACGCGCAACGGTTGACCGATTGGGTTTTACGGCTACGCCCGGACGCGTCCGAAGCACTTCGTCTGGCCGCTCGCTGCCAGCACATCTGCCGCTGGGAAATCCCGCGTAATTCGTATCCGATGACCCGCCCTGGCTATTTGAAGTGGCGTGCTGACCTGAAACAATTCCACGCCCGCAAGGCCGGCGAAGTTCTCCGCGAAATCGGCTACGACGATGAGACGGTTCGCCGCGTGCAGGATTTGAACCTCAAGAAACATTTCCCGAACGATCCCGACGGGCGTGTGCTCGAAGATGCCCTTTGTCTCGTCTTTCTCCAATTTCAATTCGCCGACCTCGCCGCCAAAACCGCCGAGGACAAAACCATCAACGCCCTGCGCAAATCCTGGGAGAAAATGACCGACGCCGCCCGCGCCGAAGCATTGAAATTGAGTTTTAGTCCAAGCGAAAAAGCCTTGCTGGAACGTGCGCTCTGTGGATAATCCGGTAGGGCTGCGGTGCTCCGCAGCCGGCGGTGCGGCAGCACCGCCCTACCGCTCCGCGAGGCGCAGAACACAGCACGCGCGGGCGCGGGCGCTTTCCATGAACCGGAGCGCCGGTCTTCGACCCGGCGTGTCGAAAAGCGATCGAATCCGCAGCGCCCCGGATCGGAGACCGGCGCTCCCATCGCAAGGTTCATGGCTTCCATACGCAATTCCTGAATGGTGCTAGCTCCCCACGAACCGGACTTTTGACTTTAAAGCTGGTCGCTCGGTCGGTAGCCTCGCCTGACCGTTTGATTTTGTGTGACCATGCCGACAACTCCAAACCCACCACCCGCCAATTTGCCACCGCTAGTCGTGGATTTGGACGGCACGCTCATCAAAACCGATTTGCTCTGGGAATCGCTCGCGCGACTGCTGCGCCGGAATCCCTTCCAGTTGTTCCCAGTTCTGTTCTGGTGGACGACCCGCGGGCGGGCATTTTTGAAAAAACAACTGACGGCGCGGGTCACGATTGATCCCTCTGCCCTGCCCTTCAACGAACCGTTCCTCGCCTTTTTGCGCGAACAAAAGAAATCCGGGCGCAAACTCATACTCGCGACCGCCTCGGACCGCGAAATGGCCCTGCCCGTCGCCAATTGCATCGGCCTTTTCGACGAAGTGCTTGGCAGCGACGGCAAGACCAACCTGCGCGGCGCGAACAAGCTCAAGGTGCTCAACGAAAAATTCGGCGAACGCGGATTCGATTACGCCGGGAATTCCGCAGCTGACCTCGGCGTCTGGCGCGGTGCGCGCGAAGCCATCGTCGTCAATGCCAGCCCGGCGTTGGTGAAGCAAGCCAGCCAACTCACCAAACTCGGCCCGACGTTTATCGAGGACTACTCGCCGTTCGGGACGTTGAAAAGTTTTCTGAATGAACTGTTCTGGCGCAGCGGTTATCTCGTCGCCATTGCCGCCGGACTTTTGCTGACCGCATCATTTCCCAAAATGGGTGTGGCCGGGTTTGCCTGGATTGCACCCGCGTTTCTGGTTTTCGCAACCCGAATCCCACAGCGCAGAACCGCCGGCGTCGGAACGCGAGTTGTCCCAACTCGCAGCCTCTCTCAAGACCAGCCGCTGCGGACCGAGAACAATCCGCGTTCCGGCGGCGACGCCTTCCGCGTTGGATACGTTGCCGGGCTGACGCACTTCCTTACGTCGCTTTACTGGCTGTTGCTGATGCCCGTCACCGGCCTGCCGATTCTGGCCTGGCTTGCGCTCGGCGCCTGTCTCGCGCTCTTCCCCGCCATTTGGTTGTGGATGATTGGATTTCTGGATGCACGGATTCCTGGAAGGAACCACCAATCCACCAGTCCATCAATGCATCAATCCTGGTCCCATCGCCTCCTCTGGTCCCTGGGCGGCGCGGCCGCCTGGGTGGCGCTGGAAATGGTCCGCGCACGATTGCTCGGCGGTTTTCCGTGGAACTTCATCGGCGTTTCGGCATTCAAAATGGTGCCGCTCATTCAAATCGCCTCGCTCACCGGTGTGTACGGCGTTTCATTCCTGGTCGTCTGGACTTCGCTGTCGTTGTACTCCGCGGTCCACCTCATGTTTCGGCAGCCCAACACCCGCCTGGTCTGGCAGGCTGAAATTATTCTGCCGTTCATCGTCATCCTTGCCCTGTTTGTCTTCGCTTTCGCGCGCATCGGCCAGGAGCGCGCCCCAACGCAAGTTCTGCGGGTCACACTCGTCCAACCGAGCATTCCACAGACCTTGATTTGGGACCCGGCCGGGGACGAGAAACGATTTCAGGAATTATTGGTTCAATCGGCAAAGGCTTTGCGGGAAAACGGCAATGACCCCCTCACCCGTCGTCCCGACTCCCTCTCCCGCACCGGCGGAGAGGGCGGAGCGAGTGGGCACTCTGCCGAAGTGAGGGGCTCGTCACCCTCCGACCTGCTGCTCTGGCCCGAGTCCGCCGTGCCGGCCATGGACGACGCCACCCATGACGCCATCACGCAGTTCGCCCAATCCAACCGCGTCTGGATCATCCTCAATGCCGAAGACGCGGAATATCTGCCGGACCGGACAAACTCCTTCAACGCCGCCGGTCTGGTCAGTCCGCATGGCCGGTGGCTGCAAGTGTATCACAAACGCAAACTCGTTATGTTCGGCGAATACATCCCGTTCGTGCGCTGGCTGCCATTTCTCAAATACCTCACGCCCATCAGCGATGGCTGGACCCCCGGCGATAAGGCGGTGCAATTCAAAATGCAGGTCCAGGGTCGAGAGCCGAGGGACGAGGGCAAGCTCGACAACAATACTCTGGCGGTTTCGCTCGGAGAAACGATTAAAACCTCGCCGCTGATTTGTTTTGAGGACGTTTTCCCCGGACTGGCCCGCGACGCGGCGGACGGCGACACGGATTTTCTGGTGAACCTGACGAACGACGGCTGGTTCCGTCAGAGCGCGGAACAATGGCAACACATGGCCAACGCCGTCTTTCGCGCGGTGGAAAACGGCCTGCCGCTCGTCCGCTGCGCGAACAACGGCATCACTTGCTGGATTGATGCTCAGGGCCGCGTACGCGAAATTCTCAAGGACAATTCCGGCAGCGTTTACGGCGTCGGCGCCATGACGGTGGAAATTCCAGTGGGCGGGCCGCACGCACCGACATTTTACAATCGCCACGGCGACTGGTTCGGCTGGAGCTGTGTGGTTTGGGCGGTGTTGCTCGCCATTCGCCGAATCTTCGGCCGCTCGAAATAGCGTTGCGCTCACTGCCAATCCATTTGTAGCCGCCGACGTGAGGCGGCGGAATCTGTGGCTGGAACCCGCTGTCGCCGGCAGCTCGGGAAGCCCGCCTTCATCTGCTCAGACAGGTTCTCAGCAGCCCGCCGCGCGGTTTTATAGCGTTTCAATTTTCATTGTAGCCGCGTTTAAGTCGCGTCAGGCGCAATCTGAAGATTGCGGCTACGGTTTTATTGAAAACGCTCTCATTTCGATGTTCGACGTTGCACGTTGAATGCCTGTCTTCCAAAGCTTCAGAGCGAAGGACGGATTCGATGTTCCGCACTGTACAATCCGCACTCCTGTCGGCCAATTCACCCTCAACTCTCAACCACTTCCTCCCGGACCCCGGACGCCCAGACCTGCCCTGTGTACTTTCCCTCTCCGGCCCGCTGGCGGGAGGGAGATGGCCAGGGTGAGGTAGGGTCGTCACCTCTCCAATGGACTTTTCACCCCAATCCCCGGTTTTTGCATGACGTGCGACTATTTCGGCTTGGGAAGCCGAAATAGGAATTCTGCGAAGCGGAAGCCCCGTGAGGGGTGGGCGAGCGGGCGCGAGCGAATCAAAAACTCTGTGTCGTTGACTCAAATATCAAGAGGGCTGCGAACTCCGATGCCGGGTCGAACCATGACGTGCGTATAAATCTGCGTCGTCGTGACGTCTTTGTGTCCGAGTAATTCTTGCACGGTGCGAATGTCGGCGCCCGATTCGAGCAAATGGGTCGCGAAGCTGTGCCGCAGCACATGCGGCGTGACTCGTTTGTCGAGGCGCGCTTTGTGAGCCGCCAGTCGGATTTCACTCTGAAGTCGTTCCTCCAATACGTGATGCCGTCGCCGAGGACCGCCCAGGGGATCGTTCATCAACTCCCGCGAAGGAAACAGCCATTGCCATTCCCAGGCTTCGCCGGCCTTGGGAAATTTGCGGCTTAATCCTTCTGGCAGCCACACGCCGGGCAAGCCTGCCTGCCGGTCCTTGTCGTAAAGGTCGCGCAACAATTCGCGATGCGCCCGCAATGGCCCAAGCAACCTCTCCGGCAGCACAGTGACTCGATCCTTGTCGCCCTTGCCGCCCCGCACGACGATTTGCGCGCGCTCCAAATCCACGTCCTTGATCCGCAGTCGCAGTAATTCCATCAGACGCAATCCACTTCCGTACATCAACTCGGCCATCAACCTCGGCTTGCCGTTCATCGCGCCAAATAGTCGCTGGCATTCCTCCCGACTCAATACCACCGGCATTCGCTCGTGTTTGGCGGCACGAGTAAAGTCGCCAAACTCTCCCGGATCTTTTCCCAACGCTTCCCGCAACAGAAAGACCAGCGCATTCAACGCTTGCTTTTGCGTCGAAGCCGAAATCCGTTCGTGCGTCGCCAGCTCACTCAAAAAATTCCGCACGTGCGCCGCCTCGCAGCCTTCTACCGAACCGCCTCTGTACTCCAGCCAGTGGGCAAAGCGTACCGCCCAACCTCGATAAGTCTTTTCCGTCCGCCATTGGTAATGCCCCGTCCGCAATGTCTCGATCAATCGGCGCTCCCATCCGGTTTTCCCCAAATCCGTTGCGGCGGGCGGTGGCACATCGCCAGCCCAGCCGGGCGACGGCAGCGGAGCTCGATGGCTGGATTGTTTTCCTCCTTCACGAAAGAACCAGTTCAAGGCCTCCTTCCACAGGGCCAGGGCCGAGGCGCTGAGCCGTTGCCTGGTCTGGGCTGTTTCCATAAAGGCGCGGGCCGAAGCGATAGTTGCCCGCTGGTGCGTCGCTCTGAGTTGCTGCAAATAGCGGATCAAGGCCAGACGGTACTGTTGCTTCGCCATCAACGGCAGACGCAGTCGTTCGAGAGCTTCCGCCCATTGCGGAAACCAAATACCCGTGCTGGCTGGCTTGGAATGCATCGAATATCAGGCCGGCAAAAGCCCAACTGAGTTAGGCTTTAGCCGGACTGATATTTCCACCCTCCGAAACACTTGGCAAGTGTGGAAAATCCCAACGTATTTCCATGAAAGTCATTGAGCCACAACTTGACAATCAAAAGCCTGCGTCCTAAACTCCCGTTATGAAACGCGCCCTTTCACTACTCGGCAAGAGTCCCGCCAGTACGGGCGAATATCAATGTTAGGCGCATTAACCCCACACCACTATGTTTGGACTATTCAAGAAGAAGCCAAAAGAAGTCGAACCAGACTACGCGACTATTTACGTTGCCGACCCGTCGCTCTTGGGCTCGAAGGTTTTTGATACCGTTCCGGGTATTCAGTCCTACGAGGGCATGAGTGACGAGAGCGGCAGCGCCACTGGCTTCAAGCTGCGCACCAAGTTTGGCGAGTGCATCATGAATTTCATGCCGGCGCATATGATTGAGGAGCACCTTGCGGGCATGTCGGGATATGCCCAGCAGGAGGTGCGCGACAAGGACCGGCTGCCTTATGTTTTGCACCGTATCAGTCAGATGCGGTTTGTTATCGGCTGCGTCGCGCCATCAGGGTTCGGCGATGATGGTGAGATGATTGAGACACTGATGCAGCTCAATGGTGCGCTGAACGGTTTGTATTTTATGGGCGACTCGCTGTTTGACCACGACGCACAGCCGATAGCAGGTTCAGCTTGTGACAGTTGATGTTGCCAAGAGCCATGCGCCTAACCATGCGCTGCAGCGAACCCGGCGGGAGCGTCGCGGTTGCAATCGTGGCGTCCCGTGCGCCGGGTCGCTGAGCTTGGGTCGTTAGGCCACTCAACACATGAGAGCATTTGCACTCACCGCGCTTCTCGGAGTTATTGCTCTCAACTGCTTTCTTGCGTATTCGGGCCACGCGCTCTCAGAGGACATGCGCCGGGTGGCGGTCCACGACGGCGTTAAGCTTTCAGTTCTTTCCGAGGCTGCGTTTAGATTACAGCCGTGGTTTTACTTGGTTGCGTTTGCAGCAGTTGTAGTTTCAGGTCTCGGCTTTGGGCGCAGGCTTTCTGAGCGTGCGCTGACTTATGCAGTGGTCAGTTTTTTGGTTTTGGATATTATCGGGCTGCTGATATCGCTCTGGGGATTTAGTTATGTTCACTTTTTGCTATGACGCCGTGGCCTAACACCGCGCTGGAGCCAACGCCGACTGCCCCTTGAGTTTATGGACGGTTTGAGTTATACAACGATTATCGAGTTTGCGGAGCCACTCGCCCGTCGGCGTGGCTCAGCTTTGGATTGTTGATATGGCTTACTTTTGTCAAGCAAGTAGTATGTCTGCGTTCCGAAAGTTTTCATGTTCTTTCCGGCTTGCGTCACCGCGACTTTTTTGAGTCAGAGGCAGGAACGCTTTTTCCTGCGGTTGTTCAATGCTGAGATACGTGAGTCCACTCGGCGCATCGCCGAAGTTATCAACAGGTCACGGTCCGACGCGGCGTGTGCTTAGTCTAGGCACGAGGTTCGGAATGGTTACCGCCTCAAACGATCCTCAAGGGTGACGCCTGACCGGGTCCCTGCCTCTGGTTCAAAAAAGTCTCGCGGGCGTTGTCATTTTATTGGTTCTCTTTTTTTGGTTTCGGTTTTTCGTGTCCGCCGCGCGGCGGAAAACGGTTTCACGGTTTAGGCGGGTGCGGGGCGACACTCTGGCCGATGGCCCAGACAAAGCCGCTCAACTCCCGGCCCAAGGCGGCTGCCGCCACGGGGGAGAGCTTGTGGCGAACAGTGGTCAAATGTTTGAAGCGGTGATGCAGCCGCGTCTGTGCCCGCCACGACAGGTCGGTGATTTCTTTGGCCAAGCCTTCCTGGCGCAGCAACAGTTCGCGGCTCACCCGCGCCGGCTGGCGATAGTTCCACGCCGCTTCAATGAGCGCGCGCCGGGCGATGCCGTTGCCCATCTTGGTGATGCCGCCTTGCTGGCGTTCGTCGCCGGTGGAATCTTCGCTGGGCACCAGGCCCAGATACCCCATCAACTGCCGCGCCGTGGCGAACCGGTGCAAATCGCCCAACTCGGCCACCAGCGTCGCAGCGTTGAGGAGTGCCAAGCCGCGCAAACTCATCAGGGCCTTGACCACCGGCTCCCACCGCCAGCCGGCGATCACACGCGGGATTTGTGCGTCGTAACGCGCCAGCCGCTCGGTCGCTTCGGTGATCACGTTGAGCATTTCCTGAAACACAAACTGTTGCTCGGGGAAGGGCAGTTTCACCGCCGCCAAGTAGCGCAAATGTTTGGGCGTCCAGCTCGTTGTGCCGGCGTAACGCAGGTTGTGCCGCAGCAGAAACATTTTTAATTGCTGGCGCGCCCGGTGCTGTTGCTTCTGCACCTGGTAACGGGCGCGAATCAAATCGCGCACCGCCTCGTCCGGTGGCGCGGGCACATAAATGGGCGTCAGTTCGCCGGCGCGATACAGCCGCGCCAGTTGATCGGCGTCGCGGCGGTTGGTCTTGATCCGGTCGCCGGGCCGGCGCGGCACCTTGGAGGGCGCCACCAAGATGCAGTCGTAGCCGTGGGCACGGAGAAACCGGCACAGCGGATAGCCGTGCGGCCCGGCCTCGTAGCAAAAACGCAGTGGCGTCTGCGGATGGGCGGCCTGCAACTTTTTAGCCAGACGCAACACGTCGTCGTGCGCACCGCCGATCAGGCCGTAGCGCCGCACTTCGGCCGAGCTGGACGGTGCCAGGCTCACCGCGATGGAATCGGTGTGGACATCCAGGCCCACGAACAAGGCCCCACCCGTGGCGCTCGAAACCGGCGGGTCCAGAACCTGGCTGCCGGTGTCGGCGCTGGTCGCCGCTTCTGATTGTGGCTGGACTTTGCTGACATTGCGCAGTAGATAAGTGCTCATGGTGTCTGCTTTCCTTTCTTTGTTTGAGTTGATTACCAAACAGTGTGGCTCGGTACCGCACACGCGGTGCAATCCACGTTCCCGGAGAGCAGACACCTTTGCTGGTTTCATCGCCAGCCATACTGTCTAGGTGTCAACTATGCGTCCACCCAATGACATAGTCGCAGGTCAAGCGCCGAAGATGGTGGTCATCAAGGGTAAGGCACATCTACTTACTTTGCTTTCGGCGATTTGGACAGCTTTCACGTTGCTTGGGGTATTTTTATTTCGTGAATATCGTGATCCCGATTACCGTTGGATTAGCGTGACCATCGCGGTGACGATTTGGGTATTGCATCTTACTTTCATAGTGTTGAGCATTTTCTTTTGGATCACCGAGACGCCAAGGGAGGTTCTGACCTTTGAGAGCGATGGAGATGATGGTGGAGGAGATTAAATGCTGACACCTAACAAAATCGCTGCAGCCAACAGCCACCGCGCCTTCCGTTTTGACCGGGCCATGAAATTTGGATATCATTTGGCATTGCTCAGCCTGCCGCCGGTGGCTGTGGCTGAGCTTGGACGTTAGGCTCTATGCGACGACCAAATAAATGGTTTGTTCTTCGATTAGCCATAATCGGATTTTTTGCATCTGGAGGTATATCTTTTCCACACCCTGATGACGTGATTCCTTGGCTGATTGTGCCGTTCGCTTTCTTTGGATTTTTCCTGGGTTTATTCATTCAGGCGTGGATTGCTATCTCTCGCGGTGGGACACGTTACATTTGGCGTCGTCCATCTTGGTATGCTAACCCGTTCACAAACCCATTCACCAATACTCAGCCGCTTCAGTTCTTTCATATGGGCGCATTTTGCTTCATGGCGTTGGGTGTTGTCGCGTTGATGTTTGGTCCTTGGGATTGGCATCACGGCGCTCCACTGCCTCTTTTTCCTTTCAGTGGCGGCCTTGGTATTTGGGCATTTGTCCGCCTATTTTGTCTGATGTTTGGCAAGAGGATGGACGAGCCTAACAATTCGCTGCAGGCAACAGCCGCTGCCCCTGCCCGTTGCGATTGATTTATGAAATCTGTCTGTCACTATTCCATTCAACGTCCTGATCGGCGGCTGTGCCTGAGCTCTGGACGTTATGCCGCTACTCTCCAGCAACTGGATTTGCCATGACTGACAAAAACGTCTGGTTCGTGACCGGTGCCGGCCGTGGCATGGGCGTCGACATCGTGAAGGCGGCGCTCGCAGCAGGGCACGCCGTCGTCGCGACGGGCCGCAAGACAGCCACCGTGGCCAGCGCGTTCGGGGAGGCCGACGACCTGCTCGTCGTCAAGCTCGACGTGACCCGTTCGGAGGACGCCAAGGCAGCGGTGGCCGCCATCGTGAATCGCTTCGGCCGCATCGACGTGCTTGTTAACAACGCCGGCAACTTCTACGCCGGGTTCTTCGAGGAACTTCCCTCCGAAGACTTCCGAGCACAGATCGAAACCAACCTGTTCGGCCCGGTGAACGTCACGCGCGCCGTGCTCCCCGTCATGCGTGCCCAGCGCCGGGGACTCATCGTGACGATCTCCTCGACCGGCGGTATTTCCGGGCAGGCGTTTGTCTCGGCCTACTCCGCGGCGAAGTTCGGCGTCGAGGGATGGATCGAGTCCCTGGCCCCCGAGGTTGCGCCGTTCGGCATCCGCACGATGCTCGTAGAGCCGGGCTTCTTCCGCACCGAGCTGCTCACAGACGAGTCAACGAAGTGGCCCGATGCGTCGATCGACGACTACGCTGAGAAAACCAGGCAGACCGTCACCGCCTGGAAGAAAATGAACGGATTACAAGGCGGCGACCCCGCCAAGCTCGCCAAGGCACTGATCCAACTTGCGGACAGCGACGAGCCCCCGCTGCGCTGGCCCGCCGGCGCTGACGCCGTCGAGACCTTCGTGAAGAAGGCCAAGGAGTTGCTTGCCCAGGCTAGTGCCTACCGGACGCTATCCTCGTCGCTCGCGCACGACGAAGCAAGTAAGTGACACGCAGCATAACAAGTCGCTGCAGGCAGCAGCCGCTGCCCCTTCAGTTTTGCCCGAGACATGAAACTTGAATATCATCATTGCAGGCCGCGCCGGCTTCCGGCGGCTGTGCCTGAGCTTGGTCGTTAGGTGCCATGACCATGAAATCGACATTGCTTGCCACCACGGCTATTTGTGCGTGGGCGTCGTTTTGCCGCGCGCAGATTATCTACAACGGCGATTTTGAGACGGGGACATTGAGCGGCTGGACGACGTTCACAACACCCGACGGTGCTCTGGTGCCACCGGGGACGGGTTTGCCTGTGGTAACTCCGTTTGATGTCCTCAGCGGCGTTCCATCAGACGCCGCGCAATTTCAGGTTGGCCAGTTGAACCAAGGTCTTACCGAGGAGGGTGGTGGCATTTATCAGACGTTTAATGTCAGTGCTGGGCAATACCTAATCAGCGCCGATTTTGCTGCGTACGACAGCGATGGTGCTTTTGGTAATGTCGAGGCGGGAATAGAGACCGTATCTGTGGATAACGCCACGGTGGGGACGCTCGATTTCGGACAAATTAACGCGCAGCAAATTGAACGAGGCATCGTGCAGGGCACGTTGGACCTGAGCGGGGGGACGCATCAGATTACTATTGAGTTCACGCGCCCGTACCTGAACGTCCCTGAGGGCCTTGGTACGACTCCGTACCAATACGTGGACAATGTGGTGGTGGCGCCGGTGCCGGAGCCATCGATGATAGGGATGGGTATGCTCGGACTGGCAACCTTGCTTTTCCGGGTATTCATACGTAAGGGTCGGTTACCTTATGCTGTCGGAAGCAATTGCTGCGAGCGCACCATAGTATGACACCTAACAAATCGCTGCAGCCAACGCCGCGTATCGCTGCGGTTTCAATCAACGCTTCAGATGCGGCGTGGCTGAGCTCTAGTCGTTAGGCGACTTGCGTTTAGGCGAAATCGCGGCGATGTTTTCCACGAGGTTATGAATCCCGACATCATTCATGCTCTTGAGACCGCCGCTATTGTGGTCGCGGGGACGTTGACCGGCAGCGAGCTTGCCGTGGCAGTTTTCTTTCACCCCCGGATTAGCCGCCTTGAGGACGCCGTGCATATCCAAGCCGCCCAGACTTTGGCGAAGGTTTTCGGCATGGTGATGCCATTCTGGTATGCGCTTGCATTTCTGCTTGCCCTTGCATCGACTTTCGCTGCACATACGACGCGAAGCACGTCGTGGTGGATGGCGCTCGCCTCCGCGGCGCTTTTAGCCCTCATCAGTGTTTACTCTGTGCTCTTGCCCGTTCCCATCAACAATCAGGTTGCCCGCTGGCAACCAGATACAGTGCCGGCAAATTGGCGAGACTTGCGCCGACGTTGGGATTTACTTCATGCGATCAGGGTCGTTTTTCTGATTATCGCCCTGATTCTTCTCGTTGCATCATGTGTTTATTAGACCAGTCGCCTAACACCGCGCTGCAGGCAACGCGGGACGGCGCTCTCAGTTCCGCTTCGCGGTTCACGTCTTTTTGTCCCGCGTGGCTGAGCTTTTGACGTTAGACCGCCCGGCGGGGGCGATGGCGATGGTGATGGAGCCTTTGTGGACATCCAGGCCCAAATAGAGTTTAATTACTTTCATGGTGTGGTTGTCAGTTCGTGTTCAGTTAATGAATCAGAACGCATCTCCCACCCACAGGGGGAACGTTCTTGCGGCTCTGCCCGACAGGGCAACCCGCGACCTAAATGAACGGCAACCACACCATTTAATCAACCCAGCAACCCACGGCGGGCGCTCGCTCCTCAGCCATAAGGTCTAGACAGCATCCGCGCCCAACAAAAGAAATAGATGCCAGGAACCCGCCGTTCCATTATTTTCCGATTGGTCTTGCTGATTCCGATAGTGATGCTCGGGAAGGAGATTTTTTATTCCGCGCAGGGCATGAGGGTCAACCACTGGGTCGGTAAAGATGGGAAACCTGTGAGCGCGGTCATTACCGAGGTGCTTAGGGAGGTTCACGGCATACGCTTATACGCTTATCACTATGTTGTGGATGGAAAGGACTACATAGGCTACAGCGGGCGGACCTGGGAGGAGGAGCGGCTTCATCGGCTGGCAGTGGGCGAAGAAACTTCCATCGTTGTATCCGAATCGCACCCCTGGTTCTCTTCCTTCAAGCCGAGGGAAAACGGTATGATGGGTCATTTGCTCCTCTTTGCGATGATTTTCCTCGAGTGTCTTTGTTTGTTGGCGGTGATTAGCCGACGCAGCCTCGATCTGTTTAAGGTAAACAAACAGCGACCACCGAAGGTGGGTGTCGAGCGGTTTATTCATCAATTGTTGTTGCGGGCGCAGAAGGACGGGGCGACGGAGATAATTATGGGTATGCCATCACCGTTCGGCGTCCGGGTTCGATACAAGGTCGAAGACACCTGGCGTGAGATGCCGTCGTTTTCTTCTCATATCCGGCGAGATGTTGTGTCTGAGCTTGTTCGAATGACCGGAGCCAGACGAATTCCGGGAGAGGGTATCCTGGATGAGAGTCCGAGCCTCGAGCACGTTCGACTGCGATGGAGTGTGGCGATAACGAGTATAGATGGAGAGTTTACGCTCAAACGTGTTGAGGATTGAAGCACGAAGTCTAACAAAATCACTGCAGGCAACTCCGAAGGTCTTCGCGAGCGGGCCGTCACCGCCCCTGTCAGCCTGCCCCGAAAACTTTCGGGGTTGGACGAATTCATGGAATTTGGACATCATCCTTGCAGCCAGTATCAGGCCATGGCCTGTCCCGTCGTAGCTGCGGAGCGACGGCGAATGGCTGTGGCTGAGCTTGGTCGTTAACCGCCACCAAACCAGCGACACTCCGATCCATGTGAGGCCAATATGATGACGAACCTCGAATCGCGCGTGACAATTCACATGGCGGCAAGCCTCGACGGCTTCATTGCCCGGAGGGACGGCCGGGTCGATTGGATGGAGACGTCGGACGAATTTGAGGACGGAGAAGCTATGAGCGCTGACTTTGTCGAGTCCTTCCTGAAGACGATTGACTGCTACGTCATGGGGTCGCGAACTTACGAAACCGCCTTGCTTTTTGAAGGCAAAGGGCTCGGCTGGCCGTACGGCGATAAGCCAACCTTCGTTCTCACCAGTCGCGACCTGCCGCGAACGCGGGCAGCCGTTGAGTTCTACTCCGGTGACCTTGCTCAGTTCGTGAACGAGCAGTTGCGCCCGCGGTTTCGGTCCATCTGGTTTGTCGGGGGCGGTGCAGTTTCTGGCGAATGTCTTCGTCTCGGGCTTGCCGACCAGGTTCGCTATTCGATCCTGCCGGTATTGATTGGGGACGGCATCCGATTTTTTGAGAAGCTCAATAAAGACGTTGCCCTCCATTTAACAGAGGTGAAGGCCTATAAAAGCGGTATGGTTGGGCTCTGCTATGAGGTGAGACGAGATCGGGGAGAGCCCCAGTGACGCCTCACAAGGCGCTGCAAGCAACTCCCAGGGTCTTCGCGAGCGTGCCGCCGCCGCACCTGCCGGGATGCCCCGATGGCTTTCGGGGTTGGACGATTTCGTGAAATTTGAATATCATCGTTGCGTTGCTCAGCTCGCCGCCGGCGGCCGCGGCTCAGCTTCGAGAAGTTAGCCAAAAATGATACGCACCGCACTACCTCATGATGCTCAGGCTATTCACAATCTCCATACGCGCTCAGTTCGTGGCCTCTGCTCGCATGACTACCCGACGGAGGTGATTGATGCCTGGCTCAGTGGTCGATCCCCGGAGGGCTACAAAGGCCTCGCGAAGGGCGAGATGTATGTTTTCGAGGAGAGTGGCACAATCCTTGGGTTTAGTCACGTTCGCCCGACCTGCGTGGTGGCGCTTTTTGTTGACCCCGAGCATGTCCGGAGAGGCGTGGGACGAGCTTTGTTCGACCACGCGCTGGTGTTGATTCGCGCCAGTGGTGCAACGCCGATTCCGTTCGAAGCGACGATCACGGCGTTGCCGTTTTATCTGCGGATGGGATGCACGGAAGTCCGTCGCAGCTTCGTCGAGAAGAATTCCGTGAAGGTGGCGACCGTCCTCATGCGGTTGCCGGAAAGGCTGACGGTCCGGTGAGCCTAGCAGCTTCCACTTCGCGTCCTCAGCAAGCCACCTCAGACGTCGGAACGGGGAGAATAACACCATGAATTCGAATCGAGTCAAACATGCAGTGAGTCGCACGGTTGTGTCCCTCCTGTTGTGCGTTGTGAGCCTGGAAGGCCTTTGGACTACGCCCCATGTTTGGGCTTCAGCCCGGACTCCAGCCCAACAGCTTGTGGTCGTCTGCCACATCTCTTATGTGGTAGCGGGGATAGCGGTCGTGATCGGTATCTGGCGCATCGCCAGAAAGACGTGGATGGCTGTTGCCTTTTGGGGGGTGGCGAGTCTAGGTGCTGCTCTTGGCGGCCCTGCCGCCTTTGGACCATCGTCTGCGTTGAAAGCTCGCGTCGCTGGCGCAGTGACGATTGCCATAATACTCCTGACTGCGGGTTTGCTGGTGTATGTTCGCAGGATCACGTGTGACAAGGCGGCGAAATGAGATGTGTTGGCGCGGCAGACTTGCCCGAGCTCGGTCGTACGACGGCTTCGATGGTTGCGTGCCCGGGAGCAATATTGATCATGGTCTTAGATTGCCCGTCGGCGGCCAATTCCATTGTATTGACATGTCTGCTACAATGCGGACGTTGAATTGGGGTTATCCTGTGTTGTCGGCAACTTCAATCCACCGCACAAACACCCGGCTGCTTTATTGCCATGAAACCGTTAAACCAAAGAACGAAACCTTACTGAAACACTTATGAAAAAGATATTAGCCATTTTTGTCGCTTTATTGGGTCTGGGAATCATCAACGCACCGGGACAGGACAATGAGTCGAGGTATCGCGCCGGCGAATGGGATCTTTCTCCCTTTGCCACTTATGTGGACAAGGCGGGTGGAAAGTGGGGCGTCGGAAGCGCGCTGACTTACTTTTTGACCAAACGATGGGGTGTTGGCGCGGCGACTTACTGGACTGACTTTAACGACGGAAGCTTCTTCAATAATCTCGAAGGGGAGGGTTACTTCCGGATCGCGCAATTCAAGTCGGTAGCCCCCTATGGCACTGCCAGCATCGGTTACCAGTTCGACCACGATTACTGGTTCGAAACGGTTGGTGGTGGAGTGGATTTTCGCCCTTTCAAGAAACTTTCGGCTTTCAGTGATGTTCAGTACCGGATTACCGACAGGGGCAACAACAACGGCGTGTTTATCCGCTTAGGCGTGCGCTTCGCCTTCTGAATGGTTTTAACCATTGCTGCAAAACAGGCCGGGGTGATGACTGTCAGATTATTCCCAATTCTCGGTTTGATTTGGCTCGCGTCGGAGCTTTTGCTGACACGACGTTCTGGAGCAGGCGCGACTTCCAAAGATCGGGGGTCGCTAAGGGTGCTTTGGTTTGTTGAAATAGCGAGCATCTGCTGTGGTGTTGTAGTTGCCTATCATTTTCGTGCGTATGGCTTACCAGCGCGACACTTCTTCTATATTTCGGGAATCGGTGTGTTTGTTATTGGTTTGGCCTTGCGCCTGTATGCGATACTGTATCTGGGTCGCTTTTTCACGATCAACGTAGCCATTGCCACGGATCACCGCTTGATTGATACCGGTCCTTACCGTTTTGCTCGCCATCCAAGTTACACCGGAGCGTTGATGCTGTTCTTTGGTCTGAGCCTGGGCATCGGGAATTGGTTGTCGCTCGTAGTGATCATGGTTCCCATTTTCGCTGCGTTCTGGTGGCGCATAAGGATTGAAGAGGCCGCGTTGGCCGAAGCCTTGGGCGAGCCATACCGTTCTTACATGAGAAGGACGAAGCGTTTGATTCCGATGATTTATTGAGACACAGGCTAACATGGCTGTGGAGCCAATGCCGGCTCCGCTTTCCGCGTTGGCCGAGGCTATGGCGCGAAAAGTGAGCTTTGGATCCTTTCGGGGCTTGACCTCCCGTCGGCGTGGCTCCTGTCTTTGCTCTTGCAGAGTTACGACAAGGCAGGCAGCTTTGAATGGTAAGTCCACATTGCGTTCGCCGGCATGTCGCAAGTAAAAATATTCGGATTGAGAGAGCAGCTTGACCCCATCAAGCGGCGGCTTTCAGTTGTCATTCACTCGTGTGTTATGGAGGCGCTTCAGTATCCAGCCGACAAACGGGCTCACCGGTTCTTTCCGCTGGACCGCTCTGACTTTTTCTCGCCCGCCGGGCGCTCTGATCGATATACCATCATCGAGTTCAGCATGTTTGAGGGGAGGAGCGTAGCGGCCAAGAAACAACTGATTCGATTGTTGTTTGAGCGGGTGCAGAAAGAGTGCGGCATCGCTCCGCAGGATTTAGAGATTACCATTTTTGAAACTCCGAAGCACAACTGGGGATTTCGAGGTTTACCCGGAGACGAGCACAAGTTGGACTACAAGGTCGAGGTATGACCCCGCGGGCCGACAACGGCTGAAGCCATGGCCGATTACGGCTTCCGGTTTGCCGGGGTGAATGCCTCGACAAATTTCAGCATCCCCCGCACGTCGTGGTAATTCGCTTTCCAACTGTTGGCCAAGGTCGTGTCTTTGGGCCGGCCTTCGGCGGTAACCAAGTAGAACCAGATGCCGGTCTTCGGGTCGGCCTGGAAAGTTTTGATAAATTGCAATTCTTTTTCCAGCGCCGATTCGTAGCGTGAATCGTCCTGATGTTTCAAGGCATCGGTTAATGCGCCCAGCATTTCCGCCTGGACCCACCAGATCTTTTCCGTGTCGGTCGCCGGTTGATCGTCGAAACCCCGACTGTAAAGCCCGCCGCGCTCGTCGTCGTAGCCATATTTCAACGCGTGATTGAGCAGAGCATAAAAGTGGTTCCACGACGGTCGCCGGCCCAACACGGTTTCGGTCCGGACCATCAGCCAGGCGAATTCGACATTGTGGCCATAGGACAATCCGTCGCGCCCGGGCCCGGTGGCGGGCTTCCAATCGAACTGCCGGTAAAACGCGCAAAGGCCGGGTTCTATGGGATAGAAATAGGTCTGGTTCAGGCGTAACGCCTCGATCAACGATTCCTTCACCGCCGGGTCGTGGCTTGGCATTTTCGTAAAGCCAGCCCGGTTCCAAATGCGCCCCGGCGAAAAGCGGGTTTGCTTCCAGCGACGCCTCAAGTGCCCGAATCGCATCCGGATAATTCCCGGCGCTGAGGCAGTGTTCGCCAAGTATGAAATACAATTCCGCCTGTTTGTCTCAATGTTCTGAAGCCACGGGGGCGCAACCGCTCAACCCGAAGCCGAACCATCCGACGCACACGGTGAATCCGATTCGTTTCCAATGTGACATGGCATCATTCCGATGGCCACCACGCGTTCGCAAACCCGGATGACAGCCGGGCGGCGCCTGAAGCGCCACCCGGCTTCTCCCTCGGCAGTTCCTCACTCCGCAGTTATTTGCCCAGTGGCAAATAAGAATAAAATCCGGCGAATTGATGCCAGACGCCTGCGGAGTCGCCTCCACCTCCTTGAAATATTCCGAAATTCTCAATCTTTGGATCCAGGGTTAATAGACCTGGCGCACGGCATTCTGGCAACCGAACGGATTGGGCACGAACAACGAACATTCCGGGTCATCGCGCCACCGCCCATCCACAAGAAAACGGTAATAGTATGTGCCCGGCTGTAGCCGGACTCCCGTCCACCACACGCCGTTTGATTTCTTTCGGAGTTTGATCGGCCGTTGCAACCAGTCGGTGAAGCAACCTGCCAGTAGTACGCTTGTCGCCCCCGGTGCAATGAAGGAAAAATTCTGCAGCTTTCCCGGTCTGGCCGTTTTTAGTTTAAGGAAGCTCCGCTGTTCCCTGCCAATCGGCAACCTGTGATCCGGTCCGACACTTCGAATGGCCGGCCTGAGTTGAAAAGGGGAATCCACTCGTTCAATCCGGGGTGGGATATCCAGCAGTTTCAAGCGGCTGAAAAGCATATGGTTGATAGGCCTGGTGGTTATGGTTCTGGCTTATTCAGTTCGCCGAACGGATTTTCTTTGGACAGGAGGTTGGCTCCAATGGCCCGCTCGACAAGGCCGAGAAACTCCGGCGGATCAAGCGGTTTGTCAACGAAGGCATACGCGCCGTCGCGGATGGCGTTGGACTTGGCCAGTTCATCGCCGAACGCGGTGATGACAATGACCTCCGTCCGGGGAAATGCGGTCTTGATTGCGTTCAACAAGGTCCGGCCGCTGGTCTCGGGCATGGAAAGGTCCGTTACCACCAGATCAACGCCCTGGTTTTGACCTTGAATCGCTTCAAGCGCAGCCGCCGGATTGGCCGTGCCGGTCACCTCATAACCTTGCTTGAGCAGCATTTTGGTCAAGGCCATCAGAAAGCCGGGGTCGTCATCCACCAGCAAAATATTGCCACGTTTCATATGTCCAAGCTGCCTAAGCATTGGCAATACCACGAGCATCCGGCCGCGGCGCAAGGCGGATTACTTGGAGATTTAAGTGGAAAGGAAAATCAGTGCCCGTGGAACTGACAAAACGTCGGTCAAAACGTCAGCTTTGCGCCACATTGACAGTCAGGACGGCGGCCGACTGGAGCCGGCGACGTGGCGATATAAGGTGCGTTCGGAGATGCCGAGCAGGTGGGCCGCCTTTTGTTTGTCGCCGCTGCAGGCTTTGAGAGTCTCAGCGATGACCTGGTCTTCAACGGCGGCCAGCGGGGTGCCGATGGAAATGGAAAGAGTGCTCGCTGATGAGGTCAAAGAAGATTGAGCGGGCCCGGGGTTCATCGGCGAAAACGAAAAATTGCGGAGAGTGTCATCCGTGGCCATGGCCAACGCCGATTGGATGACATTCTCCAGCTCGCGCACGTTACCTGGCCAGGAATGGGCCAACAACTGTTCCATCGCCGCTGGCGTGATGGTGCCAATCTGTTTCCGCATCCGGGCGGCATGTTTTTTGAGCAGATGGTCCGCGAGCAACGGAATATCGCCGCGCCGGTCTCGCAACGCCGGCAGAGTCAGCGTGACGACGTTCAGACGATAGTAAAGGTCGGCGCGGAATTTCTTTTCTTCAATCGCCCGGGGAATGTCCACATGGGTCGCGCTGAGAAGGCGAAAATCAATTTCCAGATTCCGCGTGCCTCCCAATCGCTGGAAACGTCCGTCCTGAAGCACGCGCAGCAGCTTTGCCTGAAGCGACGGGCTCATCTCGGCGATTTCATCCAGAAAGAGCGTGCCCCCCTGGGCGAGTTCGAACTTTCCAGCCTTGGCACTGGCCGCGCCTGTGAATGCGCCCCGCTCGTAGCCAAACAACTCACTTTCCAACAATGTCTCTGGAATCGCGGCGCAACTGATTTTGACCAGCGCCTGATCGCGCCGGGGGCTGAGCGTGTGGAGGATGTCGGCCACGACTTCCTTGCCGGCCCCGGTTTCGCCCCGGATCAAAACACTGACATCGGCGGGTGCAATCTGGCGGACCAATTCTTTCACCGCCAGTATTTCGGGGCAATTGCCCACCAGGGATTCTTCGGTGCGCAACTGTCCCAGTTGTTCTCGCAGCCGGCGGTTTTCAACGGCCAGTTGTTTATGCTCCAGCGCCTTGCCAACTGCCTTGACCAGCGCCACGCGATTCAGCGGTTTCTCAATGAAATCATACGCGCCCAGTCGCATCGCTTCGACGGCTCGGTCCACCGAAGCGTAGGCGGTCAGCACGATGACCTCGACCGCCGGGCGCATTTCCTTGGCGCGCTTCAGCACTTCAATGCCATCGAATCCGGGCATCATCAAATCAGTGATGAGCAAATCCACTTCCTCGCCGGCGAACCAGGCCAGTCCTTCTTCGGGCGTGGCAAACGCGGAAACCCGATGGCCTTCCTTGGTGAGTACCTTGATGGCGACCGCGCGCAGGTTTTCTTCGTCGTCAATGAGCAGGATGTCCGCTTTCATTTTCCGGGGGCCCTTTCGGCCGCTATGGGAAAGTAGATGGAGAATGTGGTGCCTCGGCCGGCAAGGCTGCTGCATTCAATTCGTCCCCCGTGCTCAACAATGATTTGTTGAACCAGGGTCAGCCCCAGGCCGGTTCCGGAGGGCTTGGTGGTGAAGAATGGACGGAAAATCTGCGACCACTCCTCCTCATTCATGCCTTTGCCGGTATCCGTCACATGCAGCGCCACTTCACCGTCCTCGTTGGCGGTGCGCAGTGTCAATGTGCCGGTGCGGGGCATGGCTTCCATGGCATTGCGAATCAAATTAAGAACGGCCTGCCAGAGTTGATCCGGGTCGGCTTGAATGGCAGGCATCGTGGAGTCGAAGTCGGTCGTCAATCCGACTTGAGCCGCACTGAGCATTGGCGCCAGGAATTCCAGCTCACGCAAGAGCAGCTCGTTCAGGGCGATAGGCTTGCGGTTCAATTTTGGCAGCCGGCTGAATTGAAGATAATCTTCAGCCAGCCGTTCCATGCGGCGGATTTCAGAATTGACGGCTTTCAACAGCGCTTTGGCCTCGTCCGTGCTCACGGAACTGCCCGGGCCCAACTGACCGACTTCATCGCCGAGCAAATCCAGATTGAGTTTGACTGTGCCAAGCGGATTGCGGATTTCGTGGGCGAGTTTGGCGGCCATCGAGCCCACAACCGCCAGCCGTTCGGACTGGAGCTTGGCGGCTTCCAGGCGCTTGCGGGCGGCCATCTCGTTGCGCAACATCTGGGTTCGCTGCGCCACGGTGTCCTCCAGGTGCGCATGGACATCGTGAAAGGCCGTCAGCAGATACACCACCACCGCAAAAATGACCAGCAACATAAGTGCGTTCCAATACGGAATCACTCGGTGCGCAGCAGAAGAATGGGAATAACCCCCCATCATGTCCGCCAGCAACCACACGGCGGCACTGATGACCGCCATCAACAATCCGGCCCGGCGTCCCGAAACCCAGCCGGTCCAGCAAATTGGCAGGAGATAAAACGAGGTGACGGTGATATCGTGCCCGGTCATGTAATCCAGCACTCCCACAGCCAACACCAGAACCAGTGACAGCAGGATTGTCACCAGCCTGGACCGCGTCAATTTATGCAAAACGGGTGCCGTCATTCTTTTAACGACAATGCGCAGGTCAGAAAATTCATTTGCCAACCAAAAACCTGCGCCAGACAACCAAGTTTATTCGACCGGCGCTCCCTGTACAATGTTGGCTTGAAGCCAGCTGCTTGGTTTGTTCAGCCGGGGATTCCGAATTCCGGCGAACTTCCAGTTTGAATCGGCTGACCCTGGATGCGGATTAGTCACCAATGGAAACCGCAAATGGCTCGAGCTCGTGCCGGCTATCGACGGACGGCTGATTTCAAATAAGGTGGCCGGAATCATCGCCGTTTGGTTTACTGAAAATCACGTCTTTAGCTCCGCTGAAATGGAACTCACGAAAACGCTGGCTCATCAGGCGATGCTCACGCTACAGCTAATGAGGCTCCAGCCTCCTGCCTGATCGCCCCGCTGGTTTTGGCCGGACTCGGCGGCATCCCGGCGCTGCTGCTCCACCCAAAGGTCCATGGCAGCGAAGCTTGAATCCGATGTGGTTCTGTTCAACTGTCGCACGCGGGTCCAAGACGCGTGGTCGCAGCTTCCGAAGCCTCTCCAGCTGCATTCGGCCGGGCTGGCAGGTTCGAATGGTCGAACCGGGCTGAAACGAACCGTCAAATTCACTGACCGAAGGCTTCGATAAATTTCAGCATCCCCCGCACGTCGTGGTAATTCGCTTTCCAACTGTTGGCCAAGGTCGTGTCTTTGGACCGGCCTTCGGCGGTAACCAAGTAGAACCAGATGCCGGTCTTCGGGTCGGCCTGGAAAGTTTTGATAAATTGCAATTCTTTTTCCAGCGCCGATTCGTAGCGTGAATCGTCCTGATGTTTCAAGGCATCGGTTAATGCGCCCAGCATTTCCGCCTGGACCCACCAGATCTTTTCCGTGTCGGTCGCCGGTTGATCGTCGAAACCCCGACTGTAAAGCCCGCCGCGCTCGTCGTCGTAGCCATATTTCAACGCGTGATTGAGCAGAGCATAAAAGTGGTTCCACGACGGTCGCCGGCCCAACACGGTTTCGGTCCGGACCATCAGCCAGGCGAATTCGACATTGTGGCCATAGGACAATCCGTCGCGCCCGGGCCCGGTGGCGGGCTTCCAATCGAACTGCCGGTAAAACGCGCAAAGGCCGGGTTCTATGGGATAGAAATACGTCTGGTTCAGGCGCAACGCCTCGATCAACGATTCCTTCACCGCCGGGTCGTGGCTGGCGTCATACAATTCCGTCAAGGCTTCCATCCAGTGGAGGTGCGCGTTGGCGCTTTTGCAGCCGATAATCTCAACGGGGTCGCGCGGATCGCCCGGCGAAAGCAAATTCCACTTGTGGTCGGCGTGCTCGAACCAGCCGCCGTTTTTGTCGTCGTGCACATGCGCCTGGAGCGTGTGATACAGCTCCAGCGCCCGGCGCAGCGCTCCGGAATCCCCGCTGGCGTGGTAATATTCGATGAAAGCATAGATTACGAACGATTCGCCGTAAAGAAACTTGCCGTCGTTGGCCGGTTTCCCTTTGAGGTCGGTGCTCCAAAAATAACCGCCGTTGCGTGAGTCGAGGAAATGGTCCACCAGGAAATGGTAACCCTGCGCGGCCGCCTGCAAATAATTCCGGTTGGTGGTGTCCAAACCGGCGAGGTGGGCGCGCGAAAAGGCCCAGACCATCCGGCTTTGGGTGACGACCTGTTTCTCGGTTGGCCGTTGGGGGCCACGGACCGCATCCGCGCCGAGCAGATAACCGCCCCAATTGGTATCCTGCGCTGTGTCAAACCAGTAGGGGAGAATTTTTTCGGCCAGTTGAGTGCGCATTTCACGAGCCGGGCCGGAAAAGTCCACCGCGCGAACACTCGGGGCAAGGCACGAAAGCGTTGCCACAAGCACGAGCCCGGGAAGTGCGGAGCCGGATATCAGCCAACGACGATGCATGAGGTCAACGTTTCAAGTTCGCAGCGCCCTTTCAAGAACCATTCAATTGCCGGCGAGTCGTTAATTCATGGGACAAAACCAGCCCTGCCGCATTTGCGCCACCCGCTGGATTCACTTTAATTCGGCCAGCGCTTTCAATTGTTCCACGGTTAGCGGCTTCGGGCGGGCGCCAAGTGAGGCGCGGACAGACTTGACGTCATCGGCGGTCACCAGCCCGGCTTTGTTGCCCCACGATTGGCGGACATAAGTCAGCACATTCGCAAGATCGGCGTCGGACAACGCGGCGCCCATCGCGGCCATGCTCAAGTTCCAATCCTTGCCTTGAACGGTCAGCGGCCCGTTGAGACCGGCCAGCGGAATGCGAATCAGGCCATTGACACCCTTGGTGTTGACCCATTCCGAACCCGCGAGCGGCGGGGCCTGGCCGGGTTTGCCCATGCCATCGTATCCGTGACAGAGGCCGCAAACCGTCTCATAAGACCGCTTGCCCTCCGCGAGCATGGCCGCTGCACCGGACTTGGGCTGATACGCGTCCAATTCCTCGGCGGAGGCGTAAGGTTGATACACCTGCGCGTCGAACCAGCCGCTGTGGTGATCGAAATACACCGCGCTGAGGAACAGTAACAGCAGCGCCAACACGAAAATCCACGTCGGCACTGTCTCATGCGTGGCCGTCGGTTCGGTGTCCAATGGAGCGTTGGATTTTTGTTCGTATTTCATGCCTATTGCGTGAAAGGCGCGCTATACAGCGGCACGTTGACGCGCAGACTCAACAGATACGCCGCCAATGCCCGGGCTTCCGGTTTGGGCACCACTTCATAACCGGCAGGCGGACCGAAGCCTTTCGGGAACACCAGTGCGTCCGGTGAAGGCATGTCGCCGATTTTGCGGACTTCAAACAGATACCGGAACGGCGGCATCGTGGAACCGTTTACCTCGCTGGGCGGCGCATAGAGGTGGACCAACTGCCAGTTCAAATCGGGTTCGCGCACGCCGGTATTCGCCAAATCCGGTCCGGCGCGGAGATTGCCGAGTTGCACCGGATAATCGTAAAGATAATCCTCCGCGACGCTCTGGCGCATCCCCCACCCTCGCGCAATATCCGGTCCGGTGGCGACGATATGAATTTCCGTTTTCCCACCGGCGACGGCGATTTTTTGGGAGACACCGTCGGCTTCTTCCTTAGTCAGTTCCTTCAATTTCGAGGTGGAAACGAGATTGCTCACAACTCCCGGGTTTTTACCGGCGTTGGCCAGCACCACGTCGCACGTAACACCGCTCTGCCGCACCTGTTCGGTGTGGCAGGCGGCGCAGCCGTTGGCGCGATAAACTTGCAGGCCCAGGTTCGCCTCGCCGGGCCGTCCGAGCGGGTAACGGTCGGACGAATTGAGAATGGTGGCTTGTTTCGCGCCGCCGAGTTGGCGTGTTGGCGCGAGCACGAAACCGCACCACGAGAGGCCGAGCGCGATGAATACCGCGAGAAAAATTGACGCGCCGTTCCTCATGCCTTTGCCTCCGCGGTTGTGAGCGGTGTCTTCACGATGGCAACAGCTTTCCGGAGCAGCGCGAGTTTCCAAACCAGTGTCAGCGCGAAAATATTCAATGCGAATAGCAAGTTACCCAACAGGATCCAGAGCAGACCGGTCGTGCTGACGCGCAAGAACGGCAGCGTGGCTTTGGCTACGTCCACGACTGCAACACCCGGATTGGTCCACTTCAGGCCTTGTATCACGCCGCCAATGGCCAGCGGGACGATCAGCAGCAGGATTCCAAGCAATGAAATCCAGAAGTGAACGAGCACGAGTTTCGGGAACGGCCAATCAAAGCCAACGACACGCGGCAAAATGTAATAAATCGCGCCGAACATGGTCATGGCGAAAAAGCCGTAAAGTTGCAGTTGCGTCTGCGCCGGGCCGAACCAGGTGAATTCGGTCACCCGGCCGATTTGCGGGCAAGCCATGGCGATGAGCATCAGGGTGGACAGAACAAAACAATCCATGCCGGCGCCGATGAAGCAGAACGGTCCGTTGTCCCATTTTGACTTCACCGAACCCCACACCGTCCGCCATGCGACCATACCGACGGCCAGCAACGGCAACAGCAGCAAGGCGGCGGCACCGGCACTCAACGTGGGCATCCAGACCGGCAGCGGCGCGCCTTGCGGAATGCCACACCAGGTACCGAAGAGGATCAGAGTCCAGAACGCGAACAAGGCGAGGTAACGGCTTTGCAGCGGACGCCTGACCAGTTTCGGCAGGAAATAAAACGCGGTGCCGACACCAGCCAGGCCAAGCCAGACAAAGAGCAAATTGTTGGCGAACCAATAATCAATTGCCGCCTGGACGACGCCGCGCACCGGCCAGGCCACGAGAAACAGATTGCCCGTCGCATAAATCCACGGAAACCAAAGCAGTGCCGCGAGCAGGAACCAGTGCGACGGGTACAATTCGCGTTCCTTTCGCTGGCCGAAGGTAGCGGTGGCGCAAATCGCAATGAGCAAGAACGCCGCGAGCAAGAGCACCGAACCGCCACGCGGAAATTCCAGCCATGCGAATCCGGTGCTGTCTCCGATGAGAATACCAGCGAGGCCGATGAGCACGCCCAGGTGCCAGACATTCGCGGCCGCCACCGCCACGAGTGGCATACTCAGCGGGGTCCGGCTCAACCGCGCAAAAATCCAGAGCATGACACCAAGGGCGGTCGGGATGCAAAAACCGTAAAGCAATGCGTCGTCCGCCGCCGGCTGCACCCGGCCGTAGGTAAGCCACGGACAATCCGCGAGGAAATCCGGCGCGTGAAATTTGACCGAGGCAATCATCGCCAGCACCGAGCCGACGACCAGCCAGAGCGCCGCGCCGCCCGACAGCGCCAGCAACGGCAAACCGCACGAAGCATCGAGCTTCGGATCCGGGGTCTGGGGTCTGGGGTCCGGCGATTGCATATCGGTCATTCAAAAGGATTGGGTTTGGCGGGGGCCGGCGGAGCCGGGGTGGCGGCTTTCTCGACACGGGCGATCAGGTTGGAGCGCGCGGCAACGGGATTTTGCCATTCATTTTCACTGATTTGCATCGCAAGTGAAATTGGCAGCCTGACCAATCCGCGATTCTGGTCAATCCAACCGGCGTGGTTCAGCGCGTTGGATTCGGCCACGTGCAATTCGGCCAGGGCTTTGACCCGCGCGGCCGCGGCATCAGCATCAATCGCCGACGGGTGTGTCGCATGTTTCACCGCCAACATGAGCGCGCCAACGATGAAGCAAACGCTGATGAACCCCAACGCCGCCCCGGCAGCGCCATTTGAGTTCTGGTGGTTGGTTTCCTGGTTCATGCCCTCTCTCCGGTAGTTGGCTGGCTGACTGTTTCAATATCGGAAATCCCCATGGCCTCGAGCAGGTGCGGGTCCTGTTTCGGGAACGGCGCGTGGGCGTTGAACTCTTTCAGGAAAATGCGGCCCAACAACCCGCCCATGAACGCCAGACACCCGAATTGCAGCAGCAGCCAGCGCCACGGAAAACCTTCCGGATGCGCGACCGGCAGAATATTGAACGACAAATCCACAAAGTGCATCAGCCATGCCCAGAGGCAGAGTGGCAACATGATCTTGAAACTGGATTTGACCCGGATGGGCAGCAGCACGAGAAACGGCAACAGGAAATGGCCGAAGATGATGACCATGCTCACGCACCACCACGAACCGTGGGCGCGCTGGATATACCAGAACGTTTCCTCGGGAATGTTCCCGTTCCAGACCACAAAATATTGCGCGAAATGGACGTAAGCGTGGAACAGAGTAAATGCAAACAGCAGCGTGCCGAGGAAGTAAAATTGGTTGTTGTGCAGCACGTCATGCAAAATGCGCTGCCGCTGCAAAATCATCGTCAGGATATACGCCGTTGCCAGCATGACCCACGCGCAATCAGCGAAAAAGCACAGGCCATAGATGGTCGAGAACGCCTGGTATTGCAGCGCTTGCATCCAGAGGATACCGGAAAGGGTCACGGTGGCTGCAAACGCCAGAACCCCCCAACCCGAATAAAACCGCATTTTTTCGGTGCAACGCGCCTCGCCGGTTTCATCCTGTCTGAACGACCAATATCGCAGGCGCGAGGTCAGCAACGCCCAGACGCCAAACAGCAATGCCGACGCGAGGTAAAACCCGGGCAGGGTGAACAACGGCCATTTCGCCAGCAACGCGCGGTCGGTCTGGGGAATGACATTCATCCAGTGGTAAATTGTCGGCGCCAGCAAAGCCACGGGCACAAACAAAATCGCCAACCACGGAAACAACCACGCGGCAATGTGTTCGCAGAACCGGCGCGTGGCGACCGACCAGCCGGCATTGCTCAGATGATGGATGAGCACGAGGAACAACGCGCCCAATGCGATGGTCAGATAAAACATGAACGCCAACAGCCAGGCAAAACCGAATTCCTTCAACTTGATCCCGGCGCCGGCCACGCACAGGAAACCGCCGATCGCCATCAACACAACCGGCGCACTTTTCCACCGGGACAAGTCCAGCGGCGGGGGCAAAGGAGTTGGATTGTTGGATGGATTCATGTCATTTGAGCAAGTTGCGCTCGGTGGAGGGCAAATCATTGGTTGAACCGAGCTGGCTCAGTTGCAGCGCGCGCAGATAAGCGATGATGGCCCAGCGATCTTCCACCGGCACGATCGGCCCATACGCGCCCATCAGATTTTTCCCGCGGGTGATGGTATTGAAAATCTCGCCGTCGGCCATTTCCACAATCCGTTTGTCCTGCAAATTTGCCACGGCCGGCATCAAACCGAGCTTTTTCGTCATGCCATTGCCATCGCCGAGCGCTCCATGACACGGCGTACAATCAATGTCAAAACGCTCGCGTCCGCGCTGAAGCAGAGTTGCCGTGACGGGCAGCGGGTTGGTGGCGATAAAATTTGTCGTGCCGATGACGTACCCGGTATTGACCGGCACATCTTCGTAAGGATAGGCGGGGCCGTCGCGGGTCTCAATCGGCGTGGTGCGAGCGATGGTACCGGCGGGCGGTAGTTGCGAGCTGAGGCCGTTGGCAAAAAAACCGTTGGCCTGCTGCGGGCGCAGTTTGAGCTGGCGGTTCATGTCCGGGAAAATTTCGATCGGCGGTCGGCGCGAAAGATGGCCGCGGAACCCGGCGAGGCCGACCACAATTGCCATTCCGGCCAGGAAAATCAAAACGAAGCCAATGACGTAACGCATTAGTCGTCCTCCACCAGTTCGATGTGCGTGCCGCCGGCCTCCTGGAGCAGCTCGCGGGTTTCGGTTTCGGAGAACTTCGGGTCGGTTGCGCCGACGACAAGGAAGAATTTGTCGCGCGAAACCCGGGTGAACCGGTCGTGCTGGAACAGCGGATGATGCAGGCGCGGCAATTCGTTCATCGCAATCATCCCGACAAACGCGCCGATAGCGGACGCCAGGACGAGCAGAATGTAGGAAGGCACGAAGGCCGCCGGCGGACTGAACATGGGTTTACCGCCCACGATGATCGGGTAATCAAAGTCGTTCATGTACCAGATCATGACCATGCATCCCACAAACGCGCCGCCGCCAAACACCAGAGCGAACCAGCCGACGAGTGAATTCCGGAAACCCATGACTCTGTCCATGCCGTGGACCGGGAACGGGGTGAACGTGTCCCACCGACGGTACCCGGCGTCGCGGACTTTTTCTGCCGCGTGCAAAATGGCCGCAGGCGAATCGAATTCAGCGATGAGGCCGTAAGTTTTACCTACCCTATCCATCAATGGCCTCCTTTCGCGCCGCCGAGCGGGTGATGCGGGTTGGCCTGCGGCGTAGCGCCTTTGACTTCGGAAACGGCGATGACGGGCAGGAACCGCACGAACAAAAGATACATCGTGAAAAACGCGCCCAGCGTGCCCGCGAACATGCCAATGTCCACCCACGTCGGGAAATACGCATGCCAGTTCGCCGGCAGGAAATCCTGGTAGAGCGAGCCGACAATGATGACGAAGCGTTCAAACCACATGCCGATGTTGATGAGCAGGGCAATGAGGAAGATGAGCTTCAGGTTTTGCCGGACCCGTTTAAACCAGAAAAGCTGGGGCAGCGATGCGTTGACCAGAATCATGATCCACCCGCCATACCAGTACTGATGGCCAAACAAGCGGTGCCCGAAAATCCACGCGTCGTAGGGATTGCCGGTGTACCACGCGATGAAATATTCCATCACGTAGATGTAGGCCATGATGCAGCCCATCAGGAGCGTCATCTTGCAGACCTTGTCAATGTGATGCGGCGTGATGACGTCTTCCAGATGGCACAATTTGCGCAGCGGAATCAACAGCACCAGCACCATGCCGAAACCGCAGAAAACCGCGCCTGCCACGAAGTAGAACGGGAAGATGGTTTCATGCCAGCCGGCCAATTGTGACGTGGCGAAATCCATGCCGACGATGGAGCTCACGGTGAACACCAGCAACGTCGCCAGGCCGGACAAAACGAGATACGCCTTTTCATAATTGTGCCAGTGCCGCGCTGAGCCCGTCCAACCGAGAGCAAACAGACCGTAAAGAAATTTTCGCACGCGAGTTTTCGCCCGGTCTCGCATCAGTGCCAGGTCGGGAATCAGGCCCATGTACCAGAACAGGGTCGAAACCATCAGGTAAGTGTTGACCGCAAAAACGTCCCACATCAACGGCGAACGGAATTGTGGCCACATCCCGTTCGCGGTCGGAACGGGTGCCAGGAACCAGTCAAACCAGACGCGGCCGGTGTGGATGGCCGGGTACAGGCCGGCCATCATCACGGCGAACACCGTCATCGCCTCCGCCGCGCGTCCAATGGCCGTGCGCCAATGTTGGCGCGTCAGGAAAAGCAGCGCCGAGATCAGCGTGCCCGCGTGCGCGACGCCGACCCACCAGACGAAATTGATGATGTCCCACCCCCACGCCACCGGCTGGTTGTTGCCCCAGACGCCGATGCCGGTCGAAATCTGGTAAAAGAGTAACGACGGCAGCACCACCCCCGCGAAAAAGGCCGCCGGCAAAAACAAAATCCACCACCACAATGGCGTTTTGCCTTCGGCAAAAGCTGTCAAATGGTCCGTCAGCCCGCCCAGGCCCCGTTCACTGGGCACGAGCTTCGGTCGCCGCAATTCCGGTGGCGGCACCAGCGCCCGCAAATTGATCGCCGAATCAGGCATCAACTTTTTCCTTTCTCCGCGGCCTGGAGTTCGCCGCCGCGCTGTTCATATTCCTGAAAGCTGTCCGGCCATTTCCGGTAGTCGGGCATGGCCGGGTTGGGATTCCGGATGCGCGCGAGATAAGTCGTGCGCGGTTTGACCAGCAGATCACCGAGCAACGCGTAGTTGCGCGGGTCTTTCTTGAGACGGGAAACGGTGCTGGTGGCATCACTGATGTCACCGAATACAATGGCGCCCGCCGGACACGCTTGCTGGCACGCCGTTTTGGGAATTGTGCCTTCGGATTCCTTCAACCTCACATCGTCAGAAGCGCCGGCTTTGACCTTTTGTGAAATCTTCGCCTGCTCGATGCGCTGCACGCAATAGGTGCATTTTTCCATCACGCCGCGCATGCGCACCGTCACATCCGGGTTCTTGACCATGCGGATCAAATCCCATTGATCGGCCTCGCGCATGCCGCTGCTTTCCGGATGTTTCCACCACGTCAGCAAATCCCATTTGCCGTCCGTCTTATGCGTGAGCGGCGTCGGGTAAAATGGTCCTTTGAGATCGGCCAACGGACGTTTATTGAAATCGAGATAATTGAATCGGCGGACTTTGTACGGGCAATTGTTCGAACAATACCGCGTGCCGATGCACCGGTTGTAAGTCATCGTGTTCAGGCCTTCGTCATTGTGCGACGTGGCGCTGACCGGGCACACGTTCTCGCAGGGCGCAGCCTCGCACATCTGGCACATCACGGGCTGGTTCACGGCCTGCACGTCATCAATCCACGTCTCGAACTGCTGCGCGCTGTCCTTTTGGAATTCGTCCGCCAGACTCTTCATCGCCGGCGGCGCTGCGTAATACCGATCCACCCGCATCCACTGCATTTCGCGGCCGCGCCTGACCTGGTCTTTGCCGACAATGGGAATGTTATTTTCGCTCTGGCACGCAACGATGCACGTACCGCAACCGACGCACGCCGTTAAATCCACCGTCAGGCCCCATTGATGCAGCGCTTCCTTCTTCCTCGCGTCCAGCGGATTGGGATACAACGGCGCGACCACCGGGGGCTCTTTGGAGTGCATTTCCTGTGCGAAATCCGGGTTCCTGGAGAATTCTTCAAGGTTCGCCTCGCGTACTACCGGACGGCCCTCCATGGACCAGTGCGTTTGCGTGCAGGCAAACACGTGAGTTTCGCCCGTCTTGCGTACTGCCGCACCTGTCTCAATGTATTTGCCGGTAAAAATTTTGTAGGCGTTAAAGCCGACGCCGTCACCGACCCGCCCTGCCCTTTCCCGTCCATAACCCAGCGCCAGGCCGAGCGAAAAATCCGCCATGCCGGGCTGCGTCCAAATCGGCCCTCTGACACTCCCCCCGTTCAAAGTAATTTCGACCACGTCGCCATTCTGGACACCGAGGGTTTGCGCCGTTTTGCGACTGACGAGCACCGCGTTGTCCCACGTCATCTTGGTGATGGGATCGGGCAACTCCTGCATCCAGCCATTATTCGCATAACGCCCGTCATCCATTTTCGCATCACGGTGGAAAATCACTTCGAGATTGCTGATGGAAAGCGCCGGGGCTGTCGCCGCCGGAATCTTCGCGGAAAACGTTACTTCCGCCGGCTGCGGCGCTGATTCGGCTTTGAAACCGTTGAACAAGAACTTTTTCCAATCCTCGTCTGAACCGCCAAACGTCGTCCGAACAATGTCGTGGGGATTTGTTTGTGTTTCACCTGCGATACGCGCGAGAAATTCGAGTTCGGTCAACCCTCCGAACAACGGCTGAATCAACGGCTGTATGGCGATCAACGCGCCGTCGCTGGCCACGGCATCGCCCCACGATTCGAGATAGTGTGCCGCCGGGAAATGCCAGTGAGAAGCCCAAGTTGTTTCGTCCTCGTAGGAGCCAAGGCGAATCACGGTTTTGCTTCTAAAATCTTTTGACTCACCCCAACAAAAATCAGCCGTTCCAGGACCAGTATAAAGTGGATTACATCCTATGACGACAATCGTCTTTATTTTACCGGACTTGTCGGCATCAATCATTTCCACCACGCCCTGTTCAGTCGCATTTTGTGCAGGCAGTAATTCAAGAGTTTTGCCGACCGCCCCGAGCGCCGAATTCAGCGCGTGCGCGAGCAAATGAACTTCCATCGGCTGCCGCTGGCCGGCAACGACCAACACCTGGCCGCGGTTGGCCTGCAAGTCCCTTGCGCATTCGCGGGTCCATCGGTCAAGAACGGGTATCGAATTCGTGGTCTGCTTGAAAAGCTCGGCCGCGACTTTCCCCACGAGGCTCGCCGGCACACGCAGCCGGTGGTCCGCATTGGCGCCAGTCAGCGTGAATAGCGATTCCACCACGTAAAGCCGGCTCATCCCCTCGCCTGGCTTGCGACCGGCAACAAAACGACGGATATGATTGTCCGCATCATCTTCCGAACCCAGAAAATCACAATCCAGCGACAGGATGATTTTCGCCTTGTCAAAATGGAAAATCGGCCGGACCGGCTGGCCGAACGCCAGCGTCGCCGCACGTTGATGAATGCCCGAATCAACAGCGTCGTACGTAAACCACCTTGATTCAGGAAATTTCTGCGCGCTGATTTTTTGAAGACGCGCCCGCGACGGTGACGTGCTGCTTTCCGCGAGGAACGCCAATCCGTCGCCTTGGTTCGCGGCAAATTTCAACGATAAGTCGTCGAGGAATTTCAATGCCTCCTGCCGCGAAACGGTATTACCACCGTGCGTGAAGCGTTTCGCGCGGTCCGGGTCGTATAGATTCAGAATGGAAGCCTGCGCGTAACGGTCGGTGCCGCCGTTGCCGCCGGGAAACTGGGCGTTGCCCTCAATTTTAATCGGGCGGCCTTCGTAGGATTTGACCACCAGTGGCATCGCTCCCGTTCGCGTCGGCATGGCCGTGGCGTAATATTCAGGTTCGCCGAAGGTGTAATTTTCAGGCTGCCGGCCAAAGGGTTCGAGTTTTTCCTCGGGCCGGCGGCAACCCGTACCCATGACACCCAGACCCGCGAGCGCAAACGACGCCGACATGATTTTCATGAAGTGGCGCCGGGACACGCCATCCTCAAATTCGCTCGCGCCCGGTGGAAACTCGCGGTGCAGCCATTCCTTGAACTCCGGCGTGTCAGCCAGTTCGTCCAGGCTGCGCCAGTAACGGCGGCCGGTGGCAGCGGGTGGAGTTGGATTTGGCCGAGTTGGGTTCATTTGGAAACAATCGGCGGAAGCGATGACACCTCAAATTGATGATTTGAAAAAGGTATTCTGAGACGCCCTTTTTGCAGCGCCAATCGTAAATCGTAAATCGTAAATCGTAAATTCATTATCGGTGGCAGGTCGAACAGTTTTGGAGCGATTCCACGTGCCAGGCTTTGACCAGTTCGCTGCCTTTGGTTTCCTGCATGTCCGCAGCTGCCGCCGGATCAGGACTCCATTGCCAGCCTAGATCAGTGATTTTGTCCGCCGGCCGGATGAACGCCGCCGGGTCGCGGTGGCAATTGAGACAAAAACTCATGCTCAACGGCTTGGCGTGGTAAACCTCGTCCATCTGGTCAATCCGCCCGTGGCATTCCACGCAACTGATGCCGCGGCGCACATGGACTTCGTGATTGAAATAAACGTAGTCCGGCACTTTGTGGACCTGCACCCAGGGGATGGGTGTGTTATTGGTCGCGCTCTCGCGCACGAGTGCCAGGCGCGGGTCATCCTTTAAAACCTGATTGTGGCAATTCATGCAGGTGGACGCAGACGGGATGTTTGAGAACCAGGATTTTTCCACGCCATTGTGGCAATAACGGCAGTCCATACCGAGTTGTCCGGCGTGAACGGCATGAGAGAATGGCACCGGCTGGATGGGTTCATAGCCGACGCGGGTATATTTGGGCGTGAAATAATAGGTCACGCCCGCCGTCACCACGCCGCCAATGAGCGCCGATCCGGCGCCTGCCGCCAGCGGCAACCAGTTTGTCCACTTCGGAAAAATCACTGACATCTCAAGCAGCCGGGCGCCCGGTTGGAATCCTCACTTTCAAAAATTACGTATAGAACTTTTGTCATTTAGAATCACGAATGGCCGCGATGCTAAGGGAGCAGCCCAGGTCCCGCAAGAAAGTTTGTGAAAAATTTCACGTTTACCGCATCACCAGTGGTTTACGGCATTGAACCGATTCCAATTTGTCCAATTCACTTCGCTGCGGGTAACTCGGTGTCCAGTTCCTTTTCCAACACACGCGTCAAGCGGGCATAGGTCTCCGACGTAAAATGCAGTGTGTCGCGGTATGACTGCGGTCCCGGTTTCAAACCGGCTTCGCTGAATAAATCAATGACCCGAACGCCCCGCGCCGGCGAGTCGAGGTATCGAAGTTGTACGTTTAATGCTGCCACCGAAGCGGGGATCGCTGCATTCCAGACCAGTCGCCGCGCCAGGCCTGGTCTGCCGGGCGGCCAGGTCTCCAATATTATTACCCGGCAATGCTGCCGGGAGCATTCATTGGCCACCGCGATCAGATTAGTTGTTGCCAGCGAAATAATCTCCGGGGCCATCCGGGACCGCAAGCCGAGGTACTTTAAATCGTTGATGCCCGCCTCCAAAACGACTACGTCGGGGTGATACTCGGCCAGAAGCGTGGATGCAAGCAGACGGATTTGGCCGGTCGTTGCGCCACCTATGCCCGCGTTCACGACCCGCCAGTGAGTCAGTTGCGGCAAATTCCACTGCGCCATCCGCGAATCGCCCAGCAACATTACCGTGGGCCTGGAATCGACCGGCGGACTCGAAAGGATCGACACTTTCAATGCGGCCGTCGGCCAGATCTGGGCCGTAAGCTGGCGCTCGTAGCGTGCGCGCTCAGACCAAAACACCAGAAGCAAAACCACGCCCAAGGCCGCCAGCATGAGCGTCCACCATTTCCAGAAGGATGAAATTTTCCGGAACATGATCCGCTTTCAGTGGCGGCGGCCCGCGCTCAGAAACGGGCGTTCAAAGAAATGGAACCACGCGCCGCCGACTCCCATTGCCATGGCGGCGCCGATCGGATGCCACAGATTCGGCAGGAAATTGCAGATCGTAAGGGGTTGTTGCCACAAATAAATCGAGTAAGTCCGCTCGCCCGCCCATTTCATCGCGTGTCCAGCAACACCTGGCACCGAACGGCCGAACAAATACGCCAGGAGACAAGGCAGCAATAACAATGCGCCTGTTGCCACAACCGCCGTTTTCATTTCCACATAGACGATCGTGATCAAAAGGCAAGCGCTGCAAACGGCGAGGCTCAACCAGAGAATCCACGAAACCAGCGCCGGTGAGATCCGCTGAAACAGCGCACGTTTGTATTCACAACAAAAGCCGAGCATCATCGGCCACACGGCGAACTCAAAATGGTATTTCCCTTCGCCAATAAACGGCTGCGCCATCCCGAGCCCCATCAGAATTACCAATAAAAGTCCGAATACCAGTTCTTTCCGGCGGTCGTCGCTACCCCCGAGAAGGTAGATGACCGGTGCCAGCAGATAAAATTGCATTTCACAGGCAAGGCTCCACAGATGTCCAAGGCACATCGGCGTTTCAAAATAGTTCACACTATAACTAATCGCCAACGGCACGGCCTCTAGAAACGACTTGAAATCGGACTCCGGTGGCAAACCGGGCTGATGCTGCACGAACCAGACCACGGGCACCATCGCCAAAGTATAAGTAAGCATGGCCGGGTACAAACGCCGGAACCGCCTCCACCAGAACGAACGCGTCCGATCCCAGGCCGTCGCCGCACGCGTTCGCGACAATGAACGGAAGACCAGAATACCCGAGATGAAGAAAAACAAATTGACGCCTATCCGGCCGATTCCATTGACGCGGTTTGTGAAGAAAAATCCGTGCGAAATCAACACCAGCACCAGCGCCAAGCCACGCCACTGGTCCAGCGCGATGGAACCGAGGCGGTCTTGCTCCGACACCGGGTCCGGTGTGGTGCTGGCAGCAACGCATATCTTCATCAGCCAAGTAATGATTTTGCCTTGGCCAGGGCTTCGTCCAGTTTGCCGGCGTCCTTGCCGCCGCCCCGGGCGTTGTCGGACTTGCCGCCGCCTTTGCCGCCCACAATCGGCGCTATCTGCTGAATGATCTTGCCGGCCTGGATCTTTGAAACGAAATCGGGTGTGACCGCCGCGATCAGCGCCACGCTTCCGCGATGCGCCCCGCCGCCCAGAACGATGACGCCTTTGAACCGCTCCTTCAACGAATCGGCAACGGCTTGCAGAAAATCCCCGTCTACTGCGCCGACGTTGTGAATGATCGTGGGAATCCCGTTAACAGTTTTAATTTCCTCGAGCAAAAGGCTGGCGGCGTTGGATGCTTCGCGCTGTTGCGCCGCTTTAAGTTGCTTCTCCATCGCCTTCTGCTGTTCGACCAGCGACTCGATTTTCTTTTCCAGTTCGTGTACGGGCGAATTCACTTTGCTGGAAAGGGACTTAATCAACTGCAAGTCACCCGCCGCTTTGCGATAGGCTTCCAGCCCCGCAATCGCTTCAATGCGCCGAATTCCGGCGGCAATCGCGCCTTCTCCGACGATTCGAAACAAGCCGATTTCGCCCGTCGCGCGCGTGTGCGTGCCGCCACATAACTCCATCGAATAACCATCTAGTTTGGTCGCGTGGCCACCGATCTGGACAACGCGGACGACATCACCGTATTTCTCATCGAAGAATTGCATCACATCCTTGCGCGATTTCACATCGGCGTAAGGTACTTCCGTCCACGACACGCCCGTGTTTTCGAGGATGCGTTCGTTGACCAGCTTCTCGACGTCGGCGACCTGCTGCAGCGTGAGCGGTGCGCTGTTGAAATCGAATGTCAACTTGTCCGGTCCGACGAACGAGCCTTTCTGCGAAGCATCGCGGTTGACAACCTCGTGCAGCGCCCAGTGCAGGAGATGCGTGACGGTGTGATGACGCTCGATCGAGTTTCGACGACCTTTGTTAACCGAAAGTGTCACGGTTGAACCAGCGGCAGGCAAAGTTTCAAGTTTCAAGTTTTCAGTTTCAAGGAGGTGGAGCCAAGTGTTGCCGGACTTCTGGGTATTGGTAATGCGCCAAAGCTGATCGCCGTGTTCAAGTTCGCCGGTGTCGCCAACCTGACCGCCCATTTCGGCGTAGCAGGCGCTGGCGTCGAGAATGACGGCGGTTTTATCCTTCATGCCGACGACTTCGAGCACCTTCGCCTCGACTTCGAGCTTGTCATAGCCGACAAATTTCGTGGGCGTGGTGGTTTCGATTTGTGAGAGCGAAATGACCTCCTTCTTCTGCGCCGCGCGGGCGCGAGCGCGCTGCTCTTCCATCAATTTTTCAAAACCTTCCTTGTCCACAGCCAAGCCGCGTTCCCGCGCCATCAATTCGGTGAGATCAAGCGGAAAACCTTGCTCGTCGTAAAGCCGGAACGCGAACGCGCCAGAGATCCCGAAACTGGTGTGGGTGGAACGGGCCACTGGCCCGTTCTGCCGGGCAACCTGCCCGGCAACCGGCGCGTAGGGCAATGACTCGGGCGCAACATATGGTTGTGCGGCTTCAATATCCTGTGTCCACAGCCACCGATACGGCGTTTGCTCATCCACAATTCCCGCCTGCCACGGATTGGCGCAGACATAGCGGAACTTCTCCTGCAAATCAGCATCCGAGCGGATGAAGCGGTCAAAGTGTTCCTCTTGCCAAAGAATCCCCGAGACATTTTCCAGCTTGTTTATCTCCTTCGCGGTAAAGGATTTGATGGAATGCAGGAGCTCCGACAATGGCCAGAAAACCGGTTCACCCTGTTGGTCCTGCCCCTTGATCCCTGGTTGAATAATCAGGTGAACATGATCCGGCATGACACACGCCGCAACCAAGCGGTAACGGCTCTCACGCCAGTGGAGAATGCAGTCAAAGACAATATCGCGGGCAGCGGGCGAGAGTATCCTGCTGCTGAAAGTCTGGAAATTCACGACATAAATCGCCCATGGTTTCTCGAAGTGCGGGAGATTGCGCTTGCTGTACCGCACCCCGGCTGCGGCAGGCAGGTTGCCCGCCGCAACGGGCTGGTAGCCCGTTCCACCCGAAATTCGGGCGACTTCTTCGTTGAACAACTCAATCCCTCGATCCAATGTCTTATTAAACGCTTCTTCCTCGGTGCGGATGACTTGCTGCACGGTCTTTTTCCTTGCGCGGATTTCGGGGAAGATATCGCCCATCGTGTGCGCGAGCACGTCCACGAGTTTGTAGAAGAATGGTTCGTGGAAACCGAGTGTGCGACCATACCGCACGGCGCGGCGCAGGATGCGGCGCAACACGTACCCGCGTCCTTCGTTCGACGGCTGAATGCCATCGGCAATCGCAAAACTCAAAGTGCGGATATGGTCGGCGATTACCCGAAACGCAATATCGATGGCCTGCTGCGAAGCCGCCGGCGAGACGCCAGCGCTCTCAGGAAGAGTCGAGCCGTATTTCTTCCCGCTCAACTTTTCCAGCACATCAAAGATCGGCCGGAAAATGTCCGTTTCGTAATTCGAGATTTTGGCGTGCCCGAAGTCGGTGAAATTCTTTGTGCCTTGAATAATCGAAGTCGCGCGCTCGAAGCCCATGCCGGTGTCCACGTGCCGGGCGGGCAGCGGCGAAAAAGTGCCGTCCGCATTCGCATTGAACTGGATGAAAACCAGGTTCCAGATTTCGATGCACCGGGGGTCACCCTGGTTGACGAGCGAGCCTTTCGTATTGCCGGTCGGCGTGAGGTCCACGTGGATTTCGCTGCAGGGCCCGCACGGACCGGTGTCGCCCATCATCCAGAAATTGTCTTTCTTGCCGGCGGTACAGACATGGATTTTCGGATCCAGGCCGGCCGCTTTGAAAAGTTTTTCCCAATGATCGTGCGCTTCCTGGTCGAACTCGCTCGGTTCACCGGGGCCGGGTTTATAAACAGTGGCGTAAAGCCGGGCTGGCGGAAAATTCCATTTCTCTACGACCAATTCCCATGCCCATTCGATGGCTTCCTTTTTGAAATAATCCCCAAAGCTCCAGTTACCCAGCATCTCGAAGAACGTGTGATGGTAGGTGTCGAGCCCGACGTCTTCGAGGTCGTTGTGCTTGCCGCCGGCGCGGATACACTTCTGGGTGTCGGCGGCCCGGCCCGGTTTATACGGGCACTTGGTCTGCCCGAGGAAAATCGGGACGAACTGGTTCATCCCCGCGTTCGTGAACAGCAAGTTCGGCGAATCGGGCAGAAGACTTGAAGACGGCACAATGGTGTGCTGCTTCGACTTGAAGAAGTCGAGGAAGTCCTTCCGGACCTGGCTGCTTGGACGGATTTGCGTGCTGGTCGTCATGGCAAAATTCTTCCGAGGTAGGGCGCGGTGTCCTCATCGCGTCGCTGTGGACCAAGACAGAGCGCCCTACCAGTTCGGCGGTTTCAGACCGCCGCTACAAGAAACTCAGATGGCAGAATAACCCGAATCCGTTTGTCAAGGCGAGTTGGAATTTTTCCTCGCTTGGCACGGATTATGTTGCATTTGAGGGCAATGTTCTTTGGGAAACGGCAGTGACTTTACCCTGCCCTGTTCGTGTTTGGAACTCTGACCTTGAATGGGAATCAAACAATCAGGGACATTAACTGGGATGGCAGCCGACACCTGATCTGGTCGTCGAAAACCATCCAGTCGTCCCGCATGTTGTAACGGTTCAACGGCACGGTGACTCACGACGAGGGCGGGGTTTTTTATTCGCCGTGCCAGGCCGGATGCATGCAACACGAAGTGACTGAACGACAAACGTCGCGTGCTGTTTCTTAGAAAAATGTTTCCCCTTTTGTCAAGCGCACGGCCAAAATTATTCTGAAAGATTTTACTTGAGAAAATTCCTGCGCGGAGCGATAAAGACGGCAGAATTAATCGTAACGTTCTTTGGCTGTTAGCGCAGATTTACCCTGCCCTGTTCGTGATTCGTAACTAATCCTTGAACCGTAAATAAGCGATCCAGGAGCCGGAGTTCTGGTTGTGGCCGACATGCCTTTGCTGGAAGTCGAAAGCAGCCGGGCGGGTTCCACATGTTGTAAAACATGTTCAAAGGAAAATGTTACACGCGGCAGCGGCGGGGTTTTTTTATCACCCGCTTCCGCCAGAAGTTCATCATCGGTTCCCCCTGCCGCCGGCGCCTTTTCTACTCCCATAAATTATTCGCCGGTTCTAAAAAATTGTTGACCGTTTCGCGGCGCGCTTCATTGTATTTGAACGAGGTCGCCGCTTTGCTGCACCGTTTGTGGACACCGCAATCGGGGCCGTACCGTCACTTCGGCGCCACTCGTGTTTATGGCCCGCTTTTATGAGCAACTCGTCGCCGCGCTGGCGGAAGACCAGCCCTTCACGCTGGCCCTCATTTCCGGCGTCAAAGGTTCCAGCCCGCAGCGGCTGGGCGCCAAGGCGCTGTTCTTCCAGGATGGACGGATCGTCGGCACGTTGGGTGGCGGTTGTCTCGAGGCGGAAGTCCATGCCCGCGCAAAAAGAGCTTTGAAGTCAGGCGAGCCCGCCACCTTCGAGATGTTGCTTGACCATGATTTCGGCTGGGATGACGGATTGATTTGTGGCGGCAGTGTCTCCGGATTGATCCTGCCACGGGCCGGGGAAACGGCGGAACTCTGGCGCAGACTTGCCGCCACCACCGAACCGATCTGCTGGGGCGTCAAAAGGGATTTTTCCATCACACTGATTCCTGGGAGCGCCGGCTTCCAGCCGGCGAATTTCATCACTGAAAACCAGCAACCTGCCGGCAAGATGCCGGCGCTCCCTGAGGAATGGCTTTACACCGAAACCGTTTCTCCCCTGCCGGCTTTGTGGATTGCGGGGTCAGGGCATATTGCCCAGGCCGTCGCTCCCCTGGCCCTGAAACTGGAATTTGACGTGACGGTCTTCGACGACCGGCCGGAACTGGCGAATCACCAGTTCTTTCCGCCCGACACGCGGCTGCGCGTCGGTGGCTGGCATGAACTTTTAAAGGACACCCTGCCCCCACAACCGGCCTACGGCCTGATTGTGACGCGCGGACACCAGCATGACGCGCTCGTGCTCACCGAATGGATCCACCGGCCGTTCGTTTTTTTGGGCATGATCGGCAGCCGCCGCAAAGCGCGCATTATCCGCGAACAATTTGTCCGCCAGAAAATTGCCACTGCGGGAGAAATGGACAAAGTAGCCTGCCCGGTGGGTGTGGACATCCGCGCCCAAAGCACGCAGGAAATCGGCGTCAGCATCCTGGCGCAATACATCCAGAAACGGGCTGAACAAGTGGCACGTGACAGGTGACAAGTGGCAGGATTTCGTGTCACCTGTCACCCGTCACATGTCACCTTTGAAAAATCTCGGCGTCGTCATTCTTGGTGCTGGCGCATCGTTACGGATGGGTCAACCCAAACTGCTGTTGCCGTGGGCAGGCACGTCCGTCATCGGTCACATTATCCGGCAATGGCTGGCACTGGGTGCGCGCCAAATCACAATCATTTGCCGTCCCGGCGACGAAGCGCTGGCGATTGAATTGGATCGTTTGGGTTTCCGGCAGTCGGATCGCATTGAAAACCCGCGGCCGGAATCCGGCATGTTCAGTTCCATCCTTTGCGCGGCAACCTGGGCTGGTTGGAACAAGGAAATTTCCACCTGGGCTATCGTGCTGGGGGATCAACCCCATTTGCGGGCGGAAACTCTGCGCATTTTGTTGGAATATTCTGCGCAAAATCCGGACTCGATTTGCCAGCCGGAATTCGGGGGCCACGGGTGGCATCCGGTTCTGTTACCGCGCCAGGCATTTGCGGACCTGAAAACGACAAAGGCCAGAACGTTGAAGGATTTCTTGAAACAAATTTCGTGTCCATTGGTCAAACGTTCTATCCCGGATGCGGGGCTGGCCCTTGACTTGGACACGCCGGAGGATTACAAACAAGCAAACAGCATCCAAGCGGCACATGAAAAACTCTGAACCGGAGAAATTTGGTGCGCATTCCCGGCGCACGTTCCTCAAAACCCTTGGCGCCACTGCCGTCACCGCCGCCGCCGCGCGCACCCAGGCGGTCGCGAATGAACTGGAGAAGGCCAACGCCGAGAAAATCATCGGTCCCGGCGCTGTGCCCGTCACGCTCAAGGTCAACGGCAAGACCCTCAAGCTGCAACTCGAACCGCGCGTCACGTTGTTGGATGCCCTGCGTAATTATTCCAGCCTCACCGGTGCCAAGGAAGGCTGTGACCGCGCGGCCTGCGGCGCCTGCACGGTGCTGGTGGATGATGAACCAATTTATTCCTGTCAGAAACTCGCCCTCGAGGCACAGGGACACGAAATCACCACCGTCGAGGGCTTGGCCAAGGACGGGAAATTATCGAAAGTTCAGCAGGCGTTCGTCGAAAAAGACGCGTTGCAATGCGGCTATTGCACGCCGGGATTCATCATGAGCGTCACCGCTTTGTTGAAAAAGAATCCGCATCCAACCGCCGACGAGGTCCGGCACGCCTGCGCGGGGAATCTGTGCCGCTGCGGCACGCACCCACACATCATCCAGGCCGCGCTCCAGGCGTCGGGCGTGAACATCACCAGCAAAACGGAGGTCATCCATGCCTAGCTGGCCCGCTCAAACCAAATATATCAGCCACGCCACCACGCGCGTGGACGCGACACCCAAAGCGACCGGCCAGGCGCGTTATTCGTCCGACATCCAGGCCGACGGCTGGCTCTATGGCATGATTCTGCGTTCCAAATGGCCGGCCGCAAAAATCCTTTCGGTCAATCTGGATAAAGCGCGGCAGGTCCCCGGTATCAAGGCTGCTGTCACCGTGCGTGACGGCGAATTCACCGTGCGCTTTTATGGTGAGGAAATTGCCGCCGTTGCCGGCACGACCAAGCAGGCGTGCCTCGACGCTTTGCGCGCCATCGAAGTCACAGCCGAGCCACAACAACAATTTGCCGTCAACGAAGACCTGGCCCGCAAAGATGATGCGCCGCAAGTCTGGCAAGGCACACCCAATGTTGCGCCGGGCCGGGCGCGTGAACGCGGCAACGTGGACCAGGCATTCGGCGAATGCGCCGCCATCATTGAAGGCTTTTACACCACTCCGGTGCAAATCCATCATCCAATGGAAACGCACGGCAGCACGGTTTCCTGGGCGGACGATGGCGTGACCGCTTGGGCTTCCACGCAGGGCATTTCCAGCGTGCGCGACGGCCTGGCCGGGGCGCTGCAACTCAACCACAGCCAGGTGCGCGTCATTACCGACTTCATGGGTGGTGGCTTCGGCTCAAAATTCGGCGCCGGCGTGGAAAGCGTGTTGGCCGCACGCCTTTCGCGCGAGGCCAAAGCGCCCGTCCGGCTGATGCTCACGCGGTTCGACAATGCGCTGGCCGTTGGCAACCGCCCTTCAAGTTTTCAAAAAATCAAAATCGGCGCAAAGGCGGACGGCACATTGCACGCGTTTGATGCGGAAAATTACGGAACCGCCGGTATTGGCGCGAGCGGCGACTCGGGCGGCGGAGGTGGTGGCGCCGATATTCCCATGCCGTATCTTTATCAGGTTCCCAACAGCCGCGTGAAACAATCCCACGTGGCGGTCAACGCCGGGTCCGCCCGCGCCTTTCGCGCGCCGGGCAACCCGCCCGCGTCCTTCGGCATGGAATG
>Ga0335085_10001493_pt1 | contig 48977 bp, 41 predicted proteins | sample Lox_Sample_45_FD_206712 | JGI IMG/M metagenome (GOLD analysis project Ga0335085, IMG submission 206712) | Soil microbial communities from Loxahatchee National Wildlife Refuge, Florida, United States - Lox_Sample_4.5 | ecosystem: Environmental > Terrestrial > Soil > Wetlands | place: USA...
CCCGGCGGGAACCGGCGTACGCACTTGCCCGGAGAACCGCGCCGTGGCAAAAGCGGGGCATGACACTTTCTGACAGAGCCCCCAACGGCAAGGCTCACGCGCCGGCGCCGGCGCTTGCCCGCCTCCTCGCGGACAGCGCGCTCAGCCGCGCCGCGCTCGCGGCCTGCGGCTTTCCGGTGGCGCTGGCCGATGCGGCCGCGAAGGGGCGCCCGCTCACCTACGTAAACCCGGCGTTCGAGGCGTTCTTCGGCTACCGAGGCGAGGAGGCGATCGGCCGGCCCTCGATCACGCTGCTGTTCCCAGAGGACGAGGGCGCGGCCAGCATGTTCGACGAGGCTCCGCTTCGGGCGCAGATGCGCGCCCGGCGCAGGGATGGCTCGGCGGCGGAGGTAGACCTCTCGATCGGCATGGTGCACGGCGCCGACGGCCGCCTGACGCATTGGGTTCTCGCATTCGCCGACCGCAGCGAGCTAGAGCAACTGCGGGAAGAACTGCGGGTGCTGCGCTCGATCGCCGCCGCGCCCTAGGCCGCGGCGTCACTTCCTGCGCGACCGGTTCGCTCCGCCGCGCAGGTCGATCAGGAACTCGCGGATCGCCAGGACGAAGGTCCCTAGCGCGATGCGTATACGCCCGCCGCCGACTGTGCGCCGGTCTTCGTCGGCCCGTGTTGCGCCTTGTGGGGCGCGTTCGGATGCCAGCCGTTGATCGCGAGCATAAAGAAGAATCCGACGACGTAGGCCAGCGTGACGTGCCAGCCATGCTTCAGCCACAGCCCGACCGATTTCGCCTGCGGATAGAGGTTCGATAGCGCAACGCCGGCGCTGGAACCGAACCAGATCATCGAGCCGCCGAAACCCACCGCGAACGCGAGGTAGCCCCAGTCGTAGCCGCCCTGCTTCAGCGCCAGTGCGGTCAACGGGATGTTGTCGAATACCGAGGAGACGAAACCCAGGCCGAGCGCGGTCCGCCAGGCGGCGGCCGGAAGCTTTTCCACCGGCATCATCGACGCGCAAAGGATCAGCGAGAGCAGGAAAACACTCCCTTTGAAGGCCGCCGGGAGCACCTTCCAGTCAGGCTGCCGCCACGCCGCGGTCAGCAGTAGCGCTGCCCAAACCGCGGCGCCGATGAACGGGAAGCGGTCGGAGACTTCCGGCAGGCGCAGATTGACGAATACATTGGTCGCGATCGCCACGACTAGGATGATCGCGACGATCGTGACGCGCGGCCAGTCGACGCGATGCCTCACCGCCGCGTCCTTGATGATCGGCGAGTAGCGCTGCTGCTGCAGCGACGCCGGGATGCCGAAGATCACCAGCGCGAGGATGCCAGCGACATACGCCTCGAGTACGTCGAGCGGGCTGACGCCGTCGATCCACATCATGGTGGTGGTGGTGTCCCCGACCACGCTGCCCGCGCCTCCGGCGTTGGAGGCGGCGACGATCGCCGCCAGGTAGCCGATGTGCACCTTGTGCCGGAAGACGGTCGCCGCGACGGTCCCCCCGATGATGGCCGCGGCGATGTTATCGAGGAAAGACGAGAGCACGAAAATCATCGCCAGCAGCACGAAGCCGCCCTTCCAGTCGTCGGGCAGCCAGTGCGGCAGCACCGCCGGGAGCCTGCTCTCCTCGAAATGGTTGGAAAGCAGCGCAAAGCCGAGCAGCAGTCCGAACAGGTTCGAGAGGATTACCCATTCGTGGCCGAGGTGCGCCACGAAACCGTCCAGCCCGGCGCCCTCCTTGAATCCGGTGAAGCCGAGCTTGTAGAGCGTGACCACGGCGAGGCCGGCCAGCGCCACATACATCGTGTGGTGGTGGAACAGCGCCACGCCGGCGAGGGCCAAGCCGAAGAGCACGAAGTCGAGCGGCACGCCCATCCCGGCCAGAGCCGCGCCGACCACCAGCGCGCCCAGAAACAATCCGCGCTCCCGGCTGATCAGGCGAACGAGCAGCTTAGCGTCCAGAGCAAGCCCCCAGAAAAGACCGGCAATTATATCGGCGGCGGAGCGCGCGCCGCCGCGGCCCCAGACGTCAGTGCCCGGCGTAGAACTTACCCGGCAGATACAGGACGATTTGCGGAAAGACGATGCACAGCGCGTTGCCGATCGCCTGCAGACAGATGAACGGCACCGCGGCCCGGAAGATGGTGGCCATGGAGACTTCCGGCGGCGCCACGCTCTTCAGGTAAAAGAGCGAGTAGCCGAACGGCGGCGACAGAAACGCCATCTGCATGTTGACGATGAAGATCACACCGTACCAGAGCGTGATGTCTTCTGGCCTTACGCCCGAGAAGCCGAGCAAGCCGCCGAAGCTGAGCTTGATCAGAATCGGAACGAAGATCGGCACGGTGAGCAGGAGGATGCCGACCCAGTCTAGAAACATGCCGAGCACGAACAAGATCACCATCATGAGCGCCAGAATGCCGTAGGGCGGCAGCCCGGTGCCGATGATCGACGTAGCAACGAACTCCTGGCCGCCCTTGACGATGAAGAATCCGACGAACATGGTGGCGCCGAAAAAGATCCACATCACCATCGATGTCGCCTTCAGCGTTGCGATCGCCGCCCCGTGGACGTTGATCCAGTTCAGCCGGCGGTTGAGCGCGCACACCACCAGCGCGCCGAAGGTACCGATGCCCGCGGCCTCGACCGGCGTCGCGATACCGAAAAAGATCACGCCGAGCACGAGCAGGATGAGCAGGATCGGCGCGATGGTATTGCGCAGTAGGCGCAGCTTCTCCGCCAGGCTCACCCGCTCCTCAGGCGCGAGCGCCGGACCTAGGACGGGATTGATGTAACAGCGCACGGTGATATAGATGATGTACATGCCCGAGAGCAGCAGGCCGGGGAACACTGAGCCGACCAGCAGTTCGCCGAGCGATTGCTGCGCCACCACTGCGTAGACGATCGCCATCACCGAGGGCGGAATCAGGATGCCGAGCGTGCCGCCCGCGAGGAGCGATCCGCAAGCGAGCTTGGCGTCGTAATTGCGCCGCAGCATCGCCGGCAGCGCGATCATGCCCATCGTCACTTCGGTAGCGCCGACCACTCCGACCATCGCCGCCAGCACAGTGCAGGCGAGCACCGTCGCCGACGCGAGTCCGCCCCGGAGCGCTCCGAGCCACTTGTAGATGACGTCGAACAGCTCCTCGATGATGCCGGCCTTCTCCAGGATCGCCGCCATGAAGATGAACAACGGCACTGCGGAGAGCTGATAGTCGGTCATGAACGGGAAGATGCGTGCCGGCATCATATTGAGAATCGCCGGGTTGCCGAAGACGAACAGGAAGATTGTCGCCAGGCTGCCGGTGCAGAATGCCATCGGCAGGCCGAGCATGAGCAGCAGCCCGAGCGAGCCGAACAGCAGCAGGGTCAGCCATTCGATCGGAATTTCGAGTCCCACGGCTCACGCCTCCTTACGCATGACGAACAGGATGTCCTTGATTAGCTTGGACACGCCCTGCAGGACGATCAGTGCCGCGCCGATCGGGATGGTCAGCTTTACCGGCCAGTATTGGATACCCCACTCGGTGAACGAGGTCTCGCCGTTGTGCACGGCGTCGAGGGCGAAGCGGCCACCCGTCCAGAGCATGGTGAGCGTGAAGATGAAGAAGAACACCGAGGAGATGATGTCTGCGATCGCTTTGCCGCGAGGCGAGAGCTTCGCGTAGACGACGTCCACCCGCACGTGCTGGTCCTCGCGGTAGGCGTACGCCCCGGAGATCATGTACTGCATGCCGTACATCAGGAACATGCTCTCGTGCACCCAGTTGGTGGGCGAGTTGAAGAGGAATCTCGCTATCACTTCGTAGTAGTAGACAAAGACCGAGATCACCGCCCAGTAGGCGACGTACGTCCCGGCCTTGACGTTGATCCATTCGATCGCGTCGGTGAAGCGGGTATGCAGCGCCCTGGTGGGGTCCTCGCCGGTCCCCTGCTCGTGGACCTCGGGGAGGCGGAGCTCGGCGTGCGCGACGGCCGGCTCCTGCTCGAGCCGCCGGCGGGCCAGCCCCGGGATCAGGAGTGCGTCGATGAGCATCAGCACCGCGATGACCAGCGCGAAGTCGCGTGCCAGGCCGTACCAGCGGTCGCTCACCGCCTTCGCGGCCTGGTAGTCGGCCTCCCGTGACCTGACCTCGGCGCGCGCCCTTACTACTTCGGGCGTGTCGGCGGCCGCGCCCCGTGTCCCCCGTTCGGCGAGGTCGCCCAGCCCCGATTTCAGGTCCGCCCGGGCGCGCTCAAGCGCGGCAAAGGTCTTGGACACCGCATCGTGGACGTCGCGCACCTCGGCGTTGCAGTAGATGACGCCGATCAGGAGCGGCACGAATGCGAGCCCCCACCAGCTCTTCAGATACATGCGATGGATACCCGCGAAGCCGGCGGTAAGCCAGAACAGGTAGGCGGTGAACACGATCGGCTCGCGCGGCACCCCGCGGCGCTGCTGCTGCGACACCAGATACATCGCCAACAGGGGAAAGAGCGCTAGTCCCCCCCAATACATCCAGTGCGGAAGGACGAAATTCAGATTGGGCATGCCTGCGCCTCTGCTTTGATCCGTGACGATGAAGCGGGGAAGGCACGCGATGGCGCCTCCCCCGCAGCGCACCGGAGCCGCCCGCCACGGGCCGGGCGGCGCTCTCCGTCAGGTCTTGATCGACAGCCCCTTGTACATGTCGGGGGTGACGTAGCCTACGGTAGGCGACTCCATCACCTCGAGCTGCAGCTTGAAGATCCGCGCCGCGTCGGCATCCTTGTTCGCCCACTTGAACCAGATGGGCACCGCGAGACGCTGGAACTTCGGCAGGTCCTCTGCGGGCAGGCGGTTGATCGTGGTGCCGGCCTTCTCGAACTTGGGCCAAGTCTCCATGTCTGCCTTCTGGACCGCCGAAAAATGGATGTTCGAGTACACCTGGATCTCGTCGTCGAGCCACTGCTTCATCTTCGGCGAAAGTTTGTTCCAGACGTCCATGCGCACGCAGAAGTCCATCACGTCGACCGGCTGATAGATCGACTCCAGTCCCGGCGGGCCGGCCCAGATGTACTTGGTAACCTGCTGGAAGCCCAGATCCCAGTTCACCGCCGGCCCGGTGTAGTCGGCCGCGTCCACCGTGCCCTTCTCAAGCGCGGAGAACACCTCCCCTCCCGGCAGCAGCGTGGTGCGCGCGCCGGCCGCCGCGAAGCCTTCCGCGATCATGCCTCCCGGCACCCGCAGCTTCAGGCCCTTGAAGTCCTCGATGGTGCGGATCGGCTTCTTGGAATGGATGATGTTGGGGCCGTGGTGGATCCGGTTGACGTAGTACAGCCCTTGCTTGGCAAAGACGTCACGCGCCGCTTGCAGCCCGCCCTTGCTGTACATGAAGATGTCCCACTCGTGCGGGTAGCGCAGTCCCATGAGGTAGGAGCTCAGGAACGCGGTCGCGGGAATCTTGCCCGCCCAGTAGAGCGTGAAGGAGTTCATCGCCTCAAGCACGCCGTTCTTGACTCCGTCTAGCAGCTCGAAGTCACCGACGATCTCCTTGGCGGCGTAAGGCTTGAACTCGAGCTCGCCTCCCGTCTTCTCCTTGACCGTGCTGCACCAGGCCTTGAAGGTCGCGAGCCCGACGCCCGCGGGCCAGGATGTCTGCACCTTCCAGGTCGTGGCCGCCGCCGCCGCCGTGCGGATGAACGGCGCGCTGACGACGGCAGTTCCTGCAGCCGCAGCCGTGCGCGAGAGGAATTTCCGCCGCGAAGACTGCGGCGCTTTCGGCAGGTTGCTCATCAGGGTCTCCTCCGATAATGAGTTGGTTTGCGTCGCACGGCTTCGCTGCACGCCGGAGGTCCTAGGGATTACCCAAGGGCGCGCCGTACGTGCATAGCCGCAGGGGCGCAGTCTACTACCAAGTCTTCGTAGCGAGAACCCGAATTCGCGGTCGCCGCGTGCGGCTGGCGCGTGCTACTGGGAGCGGATTCGAAGCGGCGGCGCGCTGCCGTCCTTCAGCTCGCCGGGGTAGATGGTGAGATGCGGGAAGGGAATTTCGATGTCGTGCGCGTCGAACGCCTTCTTCAGGCGGCGCAGGAACTCGCGGCGCACGTTCCATTGCTGGATCGCGACGACCTTGAACCGGCACACCAGCATCACTGCCGAGTCCGCCCAGTCGTCGACGCCGATGACCTCGAGGTCGTCGAGGATGCGCCCGGCCCATTCCGGATCGCGGCGCATCGCCGCCGCCACCTCGCGCATTACCTGGAAGGCCTCATCGGTATCCTCGCGGTAGGCCACGCCGACCCGGATCAGTGATTGGGCGAAGTCGCGCGTGCGGTTGCTGACGATCTTGATCTCGCTGTTCGGCACGAAGTGCACCTGGGCCTCGAAGTCGCGCATCCGCACGTAGCGCAGCGTGACCTCCTCGATCGGCAAATTCGTGGATTAAACATTTCGATCAGACGCCTGCGGCGCGAGTTCCCCCGCAGGAGTGGTGCAAGGGCGAATCGAGGTCAGCGGCTCGGTGCCCCGTCGCGGCCGTCGAAAGCGCGTTCACGTGCGGGCCGGTCCTACGCTGAAGACCGGCCCGCCAACGCGCGCGTACGGGCTCCTCCCCTCCTCCGCCTCCGGGATGTAATCTAATCGCCCGAATATTCTTGGAAAAGCGCGATACCCGTACGTATCCCTACGTACTTCCCCCTTGAGCGGGTGCATCGGACCCATCGCGCGCCGACATAACGAGCCGGATCAGGTCGGGCAGCCGCCGTACCTGGAGCTTCTCCATCATGCGCGCCTTGTAGACCTCGACGGTCCGGGGGCTGATCCCGAGCGCAGCTGCAACCTCGCGGTTGTGGCGGCCCGCCACCACCATGTCGAGCACCTCGCGCTCCCGCCCGGTGAGGCGCTCGAGCCTGATCGCGAGCTCCTCGGCCTGTTTCAGCTGCGTGCGTCGCTCTGCCTCCAGGTCGAGCGCGGCGCGCACCGCCGTCAGCAGCTGTTCGTCGTCCACCGGCTTCTCGATGAAATCCACCGCGCCGGTTTTGAGCGTCTTGCGCGCCGTGGCGATGTCTCCGTGCGCGGTGACGATTACCGCCGGCAACGGTACGCCCCGGCGCACCAGCTCTTCCTGCAGGCGGATGCCGTCCATGCCAGGCATGCGCAGGTCCATCACGACACAGCCGCTCCAGGCGGGATCGAGGGCCTCGAGGAATGACTCTGCCGAGTCGAACGCGCGCGCACGAAAGCCCTTCAGCTCCAGCAGCAGCGCGAGCGAATCGCGCACCGCGGCGTCATCGTCCACGATGTATACGGTTTGCGGCTCCTGTCTCATCGTTCGGTCACCTCTCCGTCGGCGACCGGCAGCGTGAGGCTGAAGCTGGCCCCCCGCGACGCCGGCTCGGTCCACAGCCTCCCGCCATGGCTCTCGATGATCGTGCGGCTGAGGGCCAAGCCCAGGCCCATGCCCTGCGGCTTGGTGGTCCAGAACGGCTGGAAAATCTTGCCCGCTGCCTCCGAATCCAGCCCCGGACCGGTATCGCGCACCGTGAGGCGCACCGCTTGCCGGCCGTCCCGCGCCGCCTCGATACGCAGCCTGCGTACCCCCTCTCCAGCGGACACCATAGCGTCAATTGCGTTGCTCGCCAAGTTTTGCAGCACGGTCTCCACCTGCATGCGGTCGACATAGACTTCCGGCAGGTCCGCACTGCAATCCACCTGCAGCTCGACCTTCTCCCGCGCCAGGCGGCTCATCTGCACCCCCAGCGCGTGCTGGATAAGGGACTCGGGGGCCACCGGCTCCAGCTTCCCGGTGCCGGTGCGGAAGAATTCCCGCAGGCCCTTCAGTACGGCGCCGGCGCGGCGCACCTCGGCGCTTGCGCGCGACAGCGTATCGGCGAGGCGCGCACGGTCCGGCGCCGCGGCTTCGAACATCAGCTCGCAGGAGCGCAGGTAGCTCGCCACCGCGGACAGCGGCTGGCTCAACTCGTGCACCAGGGCCGACGCCATCTCGGCCGCTTCGGCGTGCCGCAGCGCGCGGTCGAGCTCGCGCTGCTTCTCGCGCAGCACGATTTCGTGCTCGAGCAGCTGGTCCTGGGCGCGCTGGCGCTCCGTGATCGCCATCCCGAGGTATTGCGTGCCAAGAGCGAGCACCAGCATGAAGAACTGCAGCTCTACGATCGTCGTGGTCCGGTAGCCGGCCAGCGTCGCGGCGAAGATCAGCCCGATCTGAGCAGCCAGCGCGCCGAGCGCCGCGCCGGCGAACCCCGAGCGCAGGCTGATCCAGGCGAGCGGCAGGAACAGCAGGTAGAAATGCCGCTCGCCGCCGCCCTCCTTGAAGCCGAGCAGCACGCCGAAGACGGCAGCCAGCAGCGCGGCCTGCAGGATGGGCTCGAGCCGCAGCCTCGGCGCGCGCCGGCCGGGGCCGCGCGCGTGCGCGAAGCCGATCAGGAGCGCCGGCGTCAACACCACGATGCCGACGATGTCGCCCAGCCAATAGAGCTGGAACACCGCCAGGAAATCCTCCCACGGCACGCCGCCCAGGGCGCACTGGACGGCAACGTAGGCCGCTTCCACCACGGTGGTGCCGATGACGACGCAGACGGAGAACGCGGTCAGGTCGCGCTGGGTCGAGAGCAGCGGATCGATGCGCAGCCAGCGCAGCAGCACCGCCGCCACCCCGGTGTAGCCCAGGGCCAGCACCGCGGCCTGCGCGGCGATGGCCGACGGCGCATCGACCATCTGGCGCACCAGCAGCGCCGAGACCAGCTCGGCGACGAACAGCAGCGGCGCATAGCCGAGTCCGAACGCGAGCAGGACCGCGAGGCTGAGCGCGGGAGAAGGATTCCACGGCGTCACGCCGAACAGGCCGAGCGGAAACACTTCGCTCGCCCAGTCGAGCAGCACGTAGGTCGCCACGTAGGCGGCGGCGACCGGCAGCTTGATCGGCCCGAGGCTCCGCATATCAGGCAGGATACCGCGCGCCCGGCGCGCGGCTAGGTCTTCAGCGCAGCCAGCACCTCGTCGAGCGTTTTCTTCGCGTCGCCGAACAGCATGCGGTTGTTGTCCTTGTAGAAGAGCGGATTGTCCACGCCGGCGTAGCCCGAGGCCATGCTGCGCTTCATGACGATCGAGGTCTTGGCCTTCCATACCTCGAGCACCGGCATCCCGGCGATCGGGCTGGACGGGTCGTCCTGCGCCGCCGGATTCACGATGTCGTTGGCGCCGATGACCATGGCGACGTCCGTGTCGGGGAAATCGGCGTTGATCTCGTCCATCTCGAGCACGATGTCGTAGGGCACCTTAGCCTCGGCCAGCAGCACGTTCATGTGCCCCGGCATGCGGCCGGCGACCGGATGGATGCCGAAGCGCACGTTCACCCCCTTCTCGCGCAGCAACTTAGTGATCTCGTAGACCGCGTGCTGCGCCTGCGCCACCGCCATGCCGTAGCCCGGCACGATGATCACGTTCTTCGCCTCCCGCAGCAGCGCCGCGGTCTCGGCCGCCGCCACCGGGATAACCTCTCCCGCCGGCTGCGCCCCTGCGGCCGCCGGCGCGCCGCCGCCGGTGCCGAACCCGCCGGCGATCACGCTGACGAAGTGCCGGTTCATGGCGCGGCACATGATGTAGGAGAGGATCGCGCCGGAGGATCCGACCAGCGCGCCGGTCACGATGAGGAGGTCGTTCGACAGCATGAAACCGGTCGCCGCCGCGGCCCATCCGGAGTAGCTGTTGAGCATCGACACCACCACCGGCATGTCGGCGCCGCCGATCGCCATCACCATGTGGATGCCGAACAGCAGCGAGACCGCGGTCATCACGGCGAGCGGCATCATTCCCGCCTCGACGCCGTGCACGCCGATAAAGACGCCGCCGAAATAGATCACCGCCAGCAGGCCGGTCAGGTTGATCCAGTGGCGCGCCGGCAGCAGCACCGGCTTGCCGCCGATCTTCCCGGAAAGCTTGCCGAAGGCGATGATCGACCCGGAGAAGGTCACCGCGCCGATCAGGATGCCGATGTAGATCTCGATCTCGTGGATCGTCCTCTCGGCGCCGGTGAACTGGCTCGCCGCCGCGGGGTCGATGTAATTCGCGTAGCCGACCAGCACCGCTGCGAGGCCGACCAAGCTGTGCATCAGCGCGACCAGCTCCGGCATCTGCGTCATCTTGACCACGCGCGCGGCGTACAGGCCGATCGTCGCGCCGACCAGCATCGCGCCGACGATCCACGGATAGCCCGCCGCGGTCACGTGGGGCCCCGACACGGTCGCGAGCACCGCGATCGTCATGCCGATCACGCCGTACAGGTTGCCGCGGCGCGAGGTCTCGGGATTCGACAGGCCGCCGAGGCTCAGGATGAATAGGATGGTTGCGCCGACGTAGGAGACGGTCGCGAGGGTCGCGGACACGGCGGCCCCTACTTGCGGAACATCTGGAGCATGCGTTGCGTCACGGCGAAGCCGCCGAACATGTTGATCGCGACGAGCGCGATGCTGACCACCGCGAGGCCGACGATCCAGGCGGCCGGCCGCTCCACCGCCGCCTCGAGCGGCGGCGCCACCTGCACCAAGGCGCCGATGGCGATGATGCTGGAGATCGCATTGGTGACGCTCATCAGCGGCGTGTGCAGCGCGGGCGTCACGTTCCAGATCACCATGTAGCCGACAAAGCAGGCCAGCACGAACACGGTGAAGTGCGCGAGGAAGGCGGCCGGCGCGTGCGCACCGATGAACCAGAACAGGGCCGCAGCGACGAAGAAGGCGATCGCGGTCGCTCGCGCAGACGCCGGTGCGCCGGTTTGTCCGTGACCCGCGGCCTTCGGCGGCGACGCCGGCTTGGCCACCACAAGCGGCGGCGCCGGCAGCTTGAGGGGCGGCGGCGGCCACGTGATCGTCCCATCCTTGACGACCGTGAGGCCGCGGATGGCATCGTCGCCCATGTCGACGTTGATGACGCCGTTCTTGCCCTTGCACAGCTCCTCGGCGAGCCGGAACAGGTTGGTCGCGTACAGGGTCGAAGACTGCCTCGCCAGCCGGCTCGGCAGGTCGGTGTAGCCGATGAGGGTCACGCCGTGCTTCACCACGACCTTGCCCGGCTCCGTCAGCTCGCAGTTGCCGCCCTGCTCCGCGGCAAGGTCGACGATCACGCTGCCCGGCCTCATCGACCGCACCATGTCTGCCGTGATCAGCCGCGGCGCGGGCTTGCCGGGGATCAGCGCCGTGGTGATGATGATGTCCGCTTCCCTCGCCTGCCTGGCATACATCTCGCGCTGCGCCCGCTGGAAGCCCTCGCTCATCACCCTGGCGTAGCCGCCGCCGCCGGAGCCCTCCTCCTCGTAGTCGACCTTGACGAATTCGCCGCCCATCGACGCCACCTGGTCCGCGACCTCGGCGCGCGTATCGTTGGCGCGCACGATCGCGCCGAGGCCGACGGCGGTGCCGATCGCAGCCAGGCCCGCGACGCCGGCGCCGGCGATGAACACCTTGGCCGGCGGAATCTTGCCGGCGGCGGTGACCTGGCCGGTGAGGAAGCGGCCGAAGTGGTGCGCCGCCTCTATCACGGCGCGATAGCCGGTGATTCCCGCCATGGACGTCAGGGCGTCCATCTTCTGGGCACGGCTCAGCATGCGCGGCAGCGCGTCGATCGCCAGCACTGTGACCTTGCGCGAGGCGAGCTGCTGCATCAGCTCGGGGTTCTGCGCCGGCCAGATGAAGCTGATCAGGGTCTGGCCCTGGCGCATCAAGCCGACCTCCTGGACGCTCGGCGCGCGCACCTTGAAGACGACGTCGCTGCCGGCCCACAGCGCGGCCGCGTCGGCGACCACCTCGGCGCCCGCGGCGCGGTAGGCATCGTCCGCGAAATTGGCCGCGTCGCCGGCGCCGGACTGCACCCGGACCCCGAAGCCGAGCTTGATCAGCCGCTCGACGACCTCGGGAACCGTGGCGACGCGGCGCTCGCCCGCGAAAGTCTCGCGCGGTACTCCGATGACCTGGGTCATGACGCTCCTGGCAATGAAATGCGCCCCGAATGATACGACAGCGGCGGCGCCTGCCGCGGCGCCGCCGGGTTATCGCGGATCAATTCGCGCGCGCCGGGGCGCGCCAGATCCCGACGGTGCGCCGCTCGAGCAGGTCGAACGCGCCCTGCACCAGCAGCGCCAGCGCCGCTGCCGGAATCGCGCCCGCGAGCAGCACGACGTGGTCGTTCAGCGCCAGGCCCGAGACGATGCGCTCGCCATAGCCGCCCGCGCCGACGAACGCGGCGAGGGTCGCGGTCCCGACGTTGATCACGGCCGAGGTCTTGACGCCGGCCAGGATCGCCGGCGCCGCCAGCGGCAGCTCGATGCGCCAGAGGCGGTCGCGCGCCGTGAGGCCGAGCGCGAGCGCCGCGAGGCGCATCCCCGGACCCACGCCTTCGAGGCCGGCGTGCGTATTGCGCACGATCGGCAGCAGCGCGTAGAGGAACAGCGCCACCAGGGCGGGCGCGGTGCCGATCGTGCCCATCGCGGCGATCAGGAACGCGAGCAGCGCCAGCGATGGAATGGTCTGCACGACGCCGACCGCGCCGAGCACCACCTGGGCCGTCGCCCGCACCCTCGAGGCGAGCACCCCGAGCGGCACGCCGACGGCAACGCTCGCCGCAAGGGAGGCGAACACCAGCAGCAGGTGCTCGCCGGTGAGGCGCCAGAAGTCCGGGCCGAACAGGGTCGGAAGGAGCCTCCGCTCTGCGCGCGCCTCCCGGCGAGTGGCGTCGTCCCCGGCCGAGAAGAACAGGCCCGCGGCCTGCGCAAAGCTCTTGCCCTCGAGCTCGGCCGCTGCATTCAGCCGGATCATGGTCTGCTCGCTGATGCGCCCCTTCAGCCGCCGCAGCCGTGCCCACGCCTGCGGGAAGCGCTCCGGCGCGTCGCGCCGGTAGAGCAGCACCGCGTCGTAGCGCGGGAAGAACCCCCGCTCGTCGCGCAGCACGCGCAGGCGGTAGCGCGCGATCTTGGCGTCGGTGGTGTAGATGTCCATGACGTCGATGCGGCCCGCCGCGAGCGCCTCGTAAGCGAGGCCGTGATCGAGGCCGGTCGGCTCGAACGGCAGCCCGTAGGCCGTCTTGAGGCCGCGCCAGCCGTCGTCCCGCCCGATGAACTCCTGCGACAGTCCGAGCGCGAGGCCGGGGTGCCTCGACAGGTCGCCGATCGTGCGCACCTTCAGCGCCGCGGCGCGCGCCTCGGTCATCGCGAGCGCGTAGCCGTCGTTGAAGCCCAGCGGCACTCCGGCGGCGAGGCCGCGCGGCGCCAGCGCCCGGTTGAGCTGCGCCAGGTCCGGACTGCCCGCAAGCCCGAGGATTTCGCGCGCGATGGTGCCGGTGTACTCCGGATAGAGGTCGATCGCGCCGGAGGTAAGGGCCGCATACACGATGCCGGTGTTGCCGAGGCCGGCGCGCAGCTCGGCGCCGCCGCCGGCGGCGCGCACCAGGATCTCGCCGAGGATATAGGACTCGGTGAAGCGCTTGGTGCCTATCCTGATTGCCTCCGCCTCGGCCGGGAGAGAGAGAACCGCGAGCAGGAGCAGCAGCCACCTCATGCTGCGCGTTCGAGCCTCCCCGCCCCGGCGTCGAGGAACTGCAGCGCGGCGAGGCTCGCGTAGAGCCCGCCCTGGCGCATCAGCTCGCCGTGCGTGCCCTCGGCGACGCCGCGCCCGCGCTCCATCACCACGATGCGGTCGGCGTGCTGCACGGTGGCGAGGCGGTGCGCGATCACCAGCGTGGTGCGCCCGCGCTCCAGCGCCTCCAGCGCCTGCTGCACCATGCGCTCGCCGGCGGCGTCCAGCGCGCTGGTCGCCTCATCGAGCAGCAGGATCGGCCGGTCGGCGAGCAGCGCACGCGCGATCGAGAGGCGCTGGCGCTGCCCGCCGGAAAGCGTGACGCCGCGCTCGCCGAGCAGCGTGTCCAGCCCCTGCGGCAGGCGATGGATGAACTCGAGCGCGAAGGCCTGCTCGCAGGCCCGCTCGGCCTGCTCGCGGCTAGCGTCCGGCCGCCCGTAGCGCACGTTCTCGAGCACGCTGGCGGCGAAGATCACCGGATCCTGCGGCACGACCGCGACCATGCGCCTCAGCTGCTGCGGATCGTAGTCGCGCACGTCGGCGCCGCCGACGCGCACCGCGCCCGAGCGCACGTCGTAGAACCGCAGCAGCAGCGCGAGCACGGTAGTCTTGCCGGCGCCCGAGGGCCCGACCAGCGCCACGCGCTCGCCCTGCGAGACGCGCAGCGAGAAGCCCTCGAGCGCGGGCGTGCCGGGGCGCGCCGGATAGGCGAACGTGACGTGCTCGAACGCGACCTCGAAGTGCGGCGGCCGCGGCGCGGAAAGCGCGGGAGCCGCGATCGAAGGCCGCATCTCGAGGATCTCCATCAGGCGCTCGGTGGCGCCGGCGGCGCGTTGCAGCTCGCCCCACACCTCGGAGACGGTGCCCGCGCCGGTGGCCACCACAAAGGCGTAGAACACGAAGGCCGAGAGCTGGCCCGCCGACAGCCGGCCGGCGAGCACGTCGTAGCCGCCGGCCCAGAGGATCAGTCCCACCGCGCAGAATGCGATCAGCATGACCGAGGCGATCAGCGCCGCCTTCTGCCGGATGCGCTCCACGCCGCTCGCGTAGGCGGCCTCGGCGTGGCGCGCAAACTCGGCGCGATCAACCGCTTCGTGCGCGTAGGCCTGGACGGTGCGGATCTCATGGATCGCCTCGTCGATGTACGCGGAGACGTCGGCGACGCGGTCCTGATTGTCGCGCGACAGGCGCCGCACGCGCCGCCCGAGCAGCAGGATCGGCGCCAGCGTGGCCGGCACGCCGAGCAGCACCAGCAGCGCCAGCTTCCAGCTCACCACGAACATCATGACGGCGGCGCCTAGCATCATCAGCAGGTTGCGCGCGAACATCGACACCCCGAAGCCGATCACCTGCTGCAGCAGCGTGGCGTCGTTGGTGAGGCGAGAGATCACCTCGCCGGTGCGCGCGGCGTCGAAGTAGCCGGGCTCGAGCGCAAGCACGTGGTCGAACACGCTGCGCCGCAGATCGGTCACGACGCGCTCGCCGAGCGTCATCATTAGCGAAAAGCGCACGTAGGTGGCGGCCGCGAGCAGGGCCGCGACGGCGATCATGCCGGCCAGCGCCCCGTTGAGCAGCGACGGATCGCCGCTGCCGAAGCCGCGGTCGACCACGTAGCGCAGCCCCTGGCCGAGCGCCAGCACGCAACCCGCGGCCACCACCAGCGCGGCGAGCGCCGCCGCGAGCCGCAGCCGGTACGGTGCGACGAAGCGCGCCAGGCGAAGGAAGTGCCGCATGCCGCTACTTTACCCCCGGCGCGGCGCGCCGGCCGGGGCTAGCGGCCGTAGAAGCGGTAGTTGTTGCGGCCGAGCTGCTTGGCGCGGTACATGGCGACGTCGGCATTGCGCAGCGCCGCCTCGCCGTCGCCCGCATCCGAGGGATAGAGAGAAACGCCGACGCTCGCGCCGATGGCGAACTCGCGCCCGTCGACGCGGAACGGGGCCGCCATCGCGCGCAGGATCTTCTCCGCCACCACCTGGCAGTCGGCCTCGCCGTGCAGATCGGGAATCACCACGATGAACTCGTCGCCGCCGTGACGGGCCAGCGTGTCGGACTTGCGCACGCAGCCCGCAAGGCGGTGCGCCGCCTCGCGCAGCACCGAGTCGCCGGCGCGATGGCCGAGCTGGTCGTTGACTTGCTTGAAATGGTCGAGGTCGATCACCATCACCGCGACCCGCGCGTCGCGCCGCTGCGCCAGATACACCGCCTGCCGCAGGCGGTCGTCGAGCAGCCGCCGGTTGGGCAGCCCGGTGAGCGTGTCGTGATAGGCGAGAAAGCGCGCCTCCTCCTCGCGGCTCTTGCGCTCGGTGATGTCCTGCGACACGCCGATCATGCGCCGCACCCGGCCGGCGGCGTCGGCGAGCGACTTGCCGTGCGTCGACAGCCAAAGCATGCGGCCGTCGGGCCGCACGATGCGATGCTCGCTGGTGTAGGTGCCGGGCTGGTCCCAGGCCGCGTTCACCGCCGCCAGGTAGCGCTCGCGGTCGTCGTCGTGCACCAGCTTGACGAAGTCGGACCAGCGGGCGGCGCGGCCGCTCTCGGCCGCGCCCACCAGCGTCGAAGGGTCGCGGCCCCACTGCAGCTGGTCGGTATCCCGGTCCCACTCCCAGTAGAGCAGCTCGGCGGCATCCACCGCGAGGCGCAGCTTCTCGACGCTCTCGTGCAGCGCCGCCGCGGCCTGCTTCTCGCGCGTCACGTCGCGCGCCGTGCCGGTAGCGCCGGTGACCTTGCCGCGCGCGTCGCGCAGCGGCAGCGCATTGAACGAGAGGTCGATGTAGCCGCCGTCGCGCCTGACATGGCGGGTCTCGTAGTCGAACACCGACTCGCCCTCGAAGATGCGCTGGAAGACGGTCACGTCGCGCTCGCTCACCTCGCGCGCCAGCACCTCAGTGAAGCGGCGCCCGAGCATATCGTCCGCCTGGCAGCCGTAGATGCGCCGCACCGCCGCCGGGTTGAGGTAGGTCCAGCGCCCCTCCCGGTCGAGCGACCACACCAGGTCGTTCGAGGTCTCGACCAGGTTGCGGTACATCGCCTCGCTCTTGCGCAGCGCCACTTCGGCGGCGTGCCGCTCGCTGACGTCGGTATAGGTGACGATCGAGGCCGCCTGCGGCGCGGCGGGATCGAGCGCGCGGCCGAGCGAGCGCACGCGCAGGGTCGAGCCGTCCTTGCGCAGCAGCCTGAATTCTCCCTCGAGCACGTCGCCGCCCCTCAGCAGCTCGTAGCGCCGGCCGGCTTCCTGCCACAGCTCCTCGGAGGGATACAGCACCCGCGAGGAATTGCCGTTGAGCTCCCCCGGACCGTAGCCGAGCATCTGCTCGAGGTGCCGGTTGCAGCGCGTGATCACGCGATTGGAGAAGAACACGACCCCGAGCGGCAGCGTGTCGAGCAGCTGGCGCTCCTCGTCGAGCACGCGGCCGTAGTCGGCCTGCGCGCGCAGCAGCTCAGTGACGTCGGTGAAGCCGCTCACGATGCCGCCGTCGCGGCAGCGCACGAAGCGCCCCTGCATCCAGCGACCGTCGCGCGTCTGGAAGCGGCGCACGGCGCCGCCCGCGCCGCGGCGCCGCGCCACCCGCTCCTCGACCCAGGCCTCGCGCTTCGCGTCGGCCGGAACCGCCTCGACCTCGAAGGCGATTTCGGCAAGCTCGCGGTAGTGCCGGCCCGAGAGCGCGGCCGCATGGCCGGCGGCGCGGTACAGCCCGGCGTAGGCGTCGTTGCAGACGACTAGGTGGTCCCGCGCGTCGTAGATCGCGATGCCTTCGGGAAAGCTCTCGATCGCGTCGCGCAGCTGCGCCTCGCTGCGCGCCAGGCGCGCCACCAGCTCCTCGTTCTCAATCTGGGCGCGCAAGCTGCGCACGATGCCGGCGTGAATGCCGCGGTAGACGCGCACCATGACCGCGCCGAACACCAGCACCATGAGCGCAAGCAGGTGATAGGTCCGCCCCGGCTGCAGGAACAGCTGCGTCAGCACCGCGGCGAGCGGCAGCGCGCTGAACGAGTAGAAGGCCGCCGGGCTGGGCGCGTACACCCCGGCCGCGCCGATGACGTTGCCGCCGACGACGAAGATCACTGCCATCTGCAGCAGCGGATCGCTCTCCGGGAAGAACACGGCGGGCGGGAAGGCCCAGAGCGCCCCCGCGGCGAGCGCGCCCAGCGCGAAGCGCGACTCCCAGTGCAGCGCCGCCGGCCCGCCGGCGTCGCGTGCGAATCCGCGGTGCAGCGCGACGCGCGCCAGCGTTGCCGCGAGCAGCAGGCCGAACCAGCCCGCGAGCAGCGCCGCCGGGAACTCCTGCCACAGCACCAGCATCAGCAGGCCGGCATTGGCGAGCGTGGCGTAGTACGCCGGGCGCGCGACGTCGAACAGCGACGCGACGCGCGCGACGGCAAGGCGCTCCGGCTCCATCGCCGCAGCGTAGGCGGACGCTTCCGGCGCGGACGGGGAGTGCGGCACGCGGCTCACGCTTTCTTGCATTCGGCTGACCGGCGGCGCGCCGCGGCCCTTCAGCGGCCGATCAGGGCGCGCAGCACCGCGCACCAGGCGAGGCCCGCGTTCTCCAGGTTGTAGCCGCCGCCGCCGAACGCCATCAGCCGGCCCCCCGCGTGGCGCTCGGCCAGATCCACGAGGCGCCGCGCCGCGTGCGCGTGCGCCGCCGGCGTCAGGCGCAGGTCGGCAAGCGGGTCGCCGGCGAGGCCGTCGGCGCCGCATTGCAGGATCACGAACTCAGGCGCGCAGGCCTCGAGGAACCTCTCGGCCTCGTCCCACGCGGCGAAGAATTCCGCGTCGCCGGCGCCGGGCTGCAGCGGCAAGTTGAGCTTGGTGCCCTGCGCCCGGTCGCGGCCGGTCTCGTAGGCGAAGCCGCTGCCCGGGTAGAGATATTGGCCGCACTCGTGGATGTCGGCGACATAGAGCTCGGCGTCGTCCTCGAACTCGTAGTACACGCCGTCGCCATGGTGCACGTCGATGTCGACGTAGGCGATGCGGCGGATGCCGTGCTCCGCGCGCAGCGTCTCGATCAGCACGCCAAGGTCGTTGAAGACGCAGAACCCCGCCGCGGCCGCACGCCGCGCGTGGTGCAGGCCGCCGATCGGCTGGAACGTGCGGTGCGCCGCGCCTGCGGCGATGCGCCGCGCGCCTTCCAGCGCCGCGCCGACCACGTGCGCCGCGATCTCGTAGCAGCCGGGAAAGGCCGGCGTGTCGCCGTAGTCGAGGTACCCCTCGCCGCTCAAGGAGGCCTCGATCACGCGCCCGACGTACTCCGGGCGGTGGAAGCGCTCGATCGCGGCGCGCGCCGCGGCCCCCGCCTCGGCGAGCCGCACGTCGCGGTCGAGGCCCAGCCCGCACGCGGTGCGCCAGAACGCGCCCTGGCGGTCGACCGACAGCGGGTGGCCTTCGGGAAAGCCGTACTTCCCGAGCGATTCGCCGAGGAAGACGAGGGGCGTGCGGCTCAGGCGAGGCGCTCGACTTCGACCAGGCAGTCGTAGAACGTCGCCGCGTTGCCCAGATCGGCGATGCGCTGCGACGTGACGTCGTTCGCGTTGCGGCCGTCGCGAGCGAACTTCTTCCACCACACCGAGGGCGCGACCACGACGCCGGGACGCGGCTTGCCGTTGACGCGCGCGCGCAGCGTGAAGCTGCCGCGGTCGTTGTAGACGCGCACCCGGTCGCCGTCGGCGATGCCGCGCGGCGCGGCGTCGGCCGCGTTCAGCTCGAGGCTCGGCTCGCCCTCGGCCGCGCGGAAGCGCGGCAGGTTGGCGAACGACGAGTTGAGGAAATTGCGCGCCGGCGGCGAGATGAAGTTCAGCGGGTACTTGCGCGCCAGCTCCGGGTTGCTCGAGGGCGATTCGGCCGGCGGGTTGAAGAACGGCAGCGGATCGAGTCCCTGCGCCTCCAGCGACGCGCTGTACAGCTCGCACTTGCCGGACGGCGTATGAAAGCCCCCGCGCGCGAACGGGGCGAACTTCTTCGGCAGCGAAAGACGCTTCCAGCCCTCGCGCTTGAGCGTTTCCCAGTCCATCCCGGCAAGGTTGGCGTGGCCCGAGCCGATCGCCTGGCGCGCGATGTCCTCGTCGGTATCCCGGAAGCACGGCTCGTCGAACCCGAGCCGCGCGGCGAGCCGGCGGAACACCTCGCTGTTCGGCAGCGACTCGCCCACCGGCGCGATGGCCGGGTTGTTGGCGAGCACGTAGAGGTGGCCGTAGGCCTTGTGGATGTCGTAGTGCTCGAGCTGGGTCGTCGCCGGCAGCACGAGGTCGGCATAGTCGGCGGTGTCGGTGAGGAACGAGTCCATCACCACGCAGAACAGGTCCTCGCGCCGGAAGCCCGCGATCACCTTCGCCGAATCCGGGCATACCGCGACCGGGTTGTTGTTGTACACGATCACGGCGCGCACCGGCGGCTCGGCGGAGGTAAGAGTCTCGCCCAGGCGCGACTGGTTGATGACGCGCGGGCGCTTCGCCGGCATCAGGTCCGGCCGCTCGAGCGCGCCGTGGTCGAAATGAAAGTTGTCCGCAGTGGTGAGCAGGATCCCGCCCGCCGGATCGCGCCACGCGCCGACCAGCGCCGGCAGGCAGGCGATGGTGCGGGCAGCGACGCCGCCGCCGGCGTGGCGCTGCATGCCGTAGTTGAGCCGGATCGCGGCGGGCTTCGAGGTGCCGTAGTCGCGCGCGAGCTGCACCACCTCGCCGACCTCGAGGCCGCAGATCCTCGCCGCCCACTCGGGCGGGTACCGGGTCAAGCGCTGCTTCAGCTCCTCGTATCCCAGCGTGTACTTCCGGAGGTAATCGAGATCGACCAGACCCTCGGCAACCAGCACGTGCATCATGCCGAGCGCGAGCGCGCCGTCGGTGCCGGGCAGGAGCGCAACGTGCTGCGTGCACTTCTCCGCGGTGAGGCTGCGGTAGGGGTCGATCGCCACCAGCTTCGCGCCGCGGCGCTTCGCCTCCTGCGCGCGCGACCAGAAGTGCAGGTTGGAGGCGATCGGGTTCGAGCCCCAGATCAGGACCAGCCTCGCGTCCTGGTAATGCTCGGGGTCCATGCCGTAGCTGCCCCCGAGCGTCGCCTTGATGCCGGCCTTGCCCGCGGAAGAGCACAGCGTGCGGTCGAGCTGCGAGGCGCCCAGCTTGTGGAAAAAGCGCCGGTCCATCGACATGTACTGCACCAGCCCCATCGTCCCCGCGTAGCTGCAGGGCAGGATCGACTCCGGGTCTTCGGCCGCGATCGACTTCAAGCGCGCCGCGATCTCGTCGAGCGCCTCGTCCCACGAGATGCGCTCGAACTGCCCGCTGCCCTTCGGGCCGCTGCGCCGCAGCGGATGCTTCAGGCGATCCGGCGAGTAGGTGCGCTCCGGGTAGTGGCTGACCTTGGTGCACAGCGACCCGTCGGTGAACGGGTGCAGGGGATCGCCCTGCACCTTGACCGCAACCCCGTCCTTCACCGTCACCAGCATCGCGCAGGTGTCCGGGCAGTCGTGCGGGCACGCCGCGCGCACCACCTTAACGGACGGGTCGGCGGCGGCGATGCGGCTGGAAGCACGGGGGGCGTTCATGGCAGGATTGTCGCGCAGCCCGGCGCCCAGCGCGAGACCCGGCCGCCGCCGCCGCGGCTCAGCCCGCGATGCGCTGGATCTGCAGCAGGAGGTCGGACTTGGACACGACGCCGAGGAGCTTGCGCCCCGCGGCGTCCTTGACCACGGGCAGCCGCTCGGTCTGCTGCGTCAGGAACGCCTGCAGGGCCTCGCCGAGCGAGGTCTCGGGCGAAAGCATGGCGAAGTCGCGCCGCATCAGCTCGCCGGCCTTGGCGGGCTCCGCCCCGGTCGGCGCGATAAGGCGGTGCTTGATCTCCTGCAGCGACACCGCGCCCTCGAAGCGCCCCTCGGGGCCCACGACATAGACGTAGCGCACCGGGTGCTCGAGGAACGCGCGCTCGATCTCGGCGAACCCGGCGTCCGGGGCGACCGTCGGCACGGCCGGCTTGATCAGCGCGGAGATCTGCAGGCCGCGCCAGCGCGCCAGCGCGCGCTCCTGCTGGTTGCGCTGCAGCGTCACTTCGTACATCGACTGCTCCCGCACGCCGCGCGCGACGAAGTACGCGGCGACGCACGCCAGCATCAGCGGCAGCACCGCCTGGTAGCTCAGGGTCATCTCGAAGATCATGAGGATCGCCATCAGCGGCGCGTGCGTCGCGCCAGCGAGGAAGGCACCCATGCCGACGATCGCGTAGGCGAAGGGCATCGAGGTCGCGCCGGGCCAGAGCGCATGCACGCCCTGCCCGAACAGCAGGCCGAGCGAGGCGCCTACGAAGAGAGTGGGCGTGAACACCCCGCCGATCGCGCCCGAGCCGGTGGTTGCGGCGGTGGCGACCACCTTCGCGGCGAGCAGCATCAGCACCACGTACCAGAGCGAGGGGTCGTGCAGCAGCGCGTTCACCACGCTGTAGCCGTTGCCCCAGACCTCGGGCACGCGCGCCGAGACCAGGCCCACGATCAGGCCGCCGAGGCCGAGCCGGAGCGGCAGCGGCAGGCCGAGCCGGGCGAAGCCCTGCTTCGCCAGCTCGAGCGCCCGCAGGAACTGCGGCGCCGCCGCGCCGGCGATCACGCCGAGCGCCACGAACGCCAGCACCTCGGCGCCGAAGATCGTCGGAAACGCCGGCATCTGGTAGGGCGGCGCATACCCCGTCAGCTCGCGCATGGTGATGTTCGCCACCACCGAGGCGACGACCAGCGGGCCGAAGCTCTCCATCGCGATCGAGCCTAGGATCACCTCAGACACGAACAGCGCGCCGCCGATCGGCGCGCTGTACGCGGAGGTGATCCCGGCCGCGGCGCCGCAGGCCGCGAGCAGGCGCAGGCGCGAGGGCTGGAACTTCGCCAGCCGCCCCGCGAGCGAGGCGCATAGCGTGGCGAGGTGGACCATCGATCCTTCCCGGCCGATCGATCCGCCCGAGGCGACCGAGAACAGCGACGACGCGCTGCGCGCGAGGCCCTGGCGCACCGGGATCCGGCCGTCGCCGAGCGAGATCGCCTCCATGTAGTCCGAGGACGAGCCCTCGTACGCCCAGCGGCGGCTGAGCCCGAGCAGCAGGCCGGCGACGGCGCCGCCCACCGCGGGGAACACGATGCGAACGGGCCACGGCAGGATCTGCGCGATCTCGACCAGGCCGCCGGTATGCCGCGTGGCGAGCCATTCCAGCGCACGGATCGCCTCGCGGAACGCGATCGTGGCGAGCGCGCCCAGGAAGCCCACCAGCGCCGCCCAGAGCAGCATCGAGTGCGCCTCGGACGGCTGAAAGCGCTCCGCCAGCGCGATGCGCCACCGCAGCAGGCGCGAGAGGGGGTTCATCCGCGGTGCCTCGCCATCGGCGGCGTCACGCGCTCCCCGGATCGTCGAGCAGCTCGATCCAGTGGCGCACCGGGAGCGCACCGCCGGCCTGGAGGTGGCTGAGGCAGCCGATGTTGGCGGTCGCCACCACGTCCGGGCCGCCGGAGGCGAGCGCCGCGAGCTTGCGCTCGCGCAGCCGCAGCGACAGCTCGGGCTGCAGGATCGAGTAGCTGCCCGCGGAGCCGCAGCAAAGATGCGGCTCCGCGACCGGGGTCAGCTCGAACCCCGCCTTCGCCAGCAGCGCCTCCACCCTGCCGCGCAGCTGCTGGCCGTGCTGCAGGGAGCACGGCGACTGGAAAGCGACGCGGCGCTTCGAGCTCGCCGCGGCGATGCCGCCTTCGGGCACCACCTCGCAAAGGTCCCGGGCCAGCGACGCGACCTTCGCGGCCTTCTCGCGATAGCGCGGGTCCGCGCCGAGATGGTGCGCATACTCCCGGACGAAGGAGCCGCAGCCGCTCGCGGTCATCGCGATTGCCTCGATCTCCCCTGCCTCGATGCGCGGCCACCAGGCGTCGATCAGGCGCCGCATGTCGTCGCGCCCCGCCTCCTGTTCGTTGAGGTGGAAGCGAAGCGCGCCGCAGCAGCCCGCGCCCGCGGCCTCGATCAGCGAGACGCCGGCGCGATCGAGCACGCGCGCCGCGGCGGCGTTGATCGACGGCGCGAGCGCCGGTTGCACGCAGCCGGCGAGCGCGAGCATCTTGCGGGCGTGGCGCGGCGCCGGCCAGGCTCCGGCGGGGCCGGCAGCCGGCGGGATCTTCTGCGACAGGCCTGCCGGCAGCAGAGGGCGGACGGTCCTGCCCAGGGCGAGAAAGAAAGCGAACCACCCGGTCCGAGGCAGGACCGCCGACAGGAGCCGGCGGAAGAGCGTCTCGACGGGACCGCGCCTGGCGCTGCGCTCGATGATGGCGCGGCCGATATCCGCGAGGCGGCCGTAGCGCACGCCGGAGGGGCAGGTGGTCTCGCAGGACCGGCAGCTCAGGCAGCGGTCGAGGTGCAGCCGGGTCTTCGCGGTGGGCGCCGCGCCTTCCAGCACCTGCTTCACCAGGTAGATGCGGCCGCGCGGGCCGTCGAGCTCGTCGCCGAGCAGCTGGTAGGTCGGGCAGGTCGCGGTGCAGAAGCCGCAGTGCACGCACTTGCGCAGGATCGCGTCCGCCTCGCGTCCCTCGGGCGTGTCGCGGATGAAGTCGGCGAGCCGGGTCTGCACGGCGGGCGGCTATACTGCGGCCATGCAGAAGCTGCTGCTGCTCGTCATCGTCGGCTGCGTGGCCGGCATCGGCGCCGCGCTGTGGCGCCTGGCGCGCACGCGCGAGCAGCGGCGCCGGGAAAGCGAGGAGCGCGGCGCCGCAGTGCTGGCGGCGGCGGCGGAGTACGTGCGGCGGCGCGCGCAGGCCACTAAAGCTCCGGATACAGCCGCCCGGGATTGAGGATCCCGGCGGGATCGAAGACGTCCTTCAGCTGGCGGTGCAGCCGCGCCAGCGTCGCCGGCAGCGGCGCGAAGGCGCCCGCCGGTTTGTCCGCCGCCCGGAACAGCGTGGCGTGGCCGCCCGCCCGCGCGGCCGCGGCCCGCACCGTGCCGGCTTCCGCGTTCGTCGTCAGCCAGCGCTGCGCCCCGCCCCACTCCACCAGCTGCGGTCCCGGCAGCTCCAGCTGCGGCGCATGCGAGGGCAGCGACAGCCGCCAGAGCGGGGCCGCGCCGGCGAAGAACGGCGCCGTCTGCTCGCGCAGCCCGTCCCAGTAGGCCGCGGCGCCCGCCGCCTCCAGGCGCTCGCCGCCGATGCGCGCGGCCGCGGCGTCGAGCGCGGCGGCCGACCCGGCCAGCCGCAGCGTCAGCTCGCCGTCCAGCCAGGCGCTCGCCGAAATCGGCAGCGGCTGGCCGGACCAGCGATTCAGGCTCTCGAGCGCCTTCGCCTGCGGCAGCTCGAGGCGCAGCGAAAGCTCCGCCGGGGGCCGCGGCAGCACCTTGAGCGAGACCTCGAGCAGCAGCGCGAGCGTGCCGAGCGAGCCCGCCATCAGGCGCGAGAGGTCGTAGCCCGCGACGTTCTTCATCACCTGGCCGCCGAAAGCGAGTTCCCGCCCGCGTCCGTCGACCACCCGCGCGCCGAGCACGAAGTCGCGCAGCGCGCCCGCCGCCGCGCGCCGCGGGCCGGAGAGCCCCGCCGCCACGCAGCCGCCGAGCGTCGCCCCGGCTCCGAAGTGCGGCGGCTCGAACGGCAGCATCTGGTTCTGCGCCCGCAGCAGCCGCTCGATTTCGGCCAGCGGCGTGCCGCAGCGCGCGGTGACGACCAGCTCGGTCGGCTCGTAGGCGACGACGCCGGCGTGGCCGCGCGTATCGAGCACCTCTCCGCGCAGCCCGGCGCCGTAGAAGTCCTTGGTGCCGCCGCCGCGCAGGCGCAGCGCCTGCCTCGCCGCGGCCGCGGCCCGGATCCTCTCCGAAAACGGGTTTGCCGGATCGGCGCTCAAGAAATCAGAATCGCGGCAGTTCCGGATGGCCGAGCTTGCCGGCGTGCACGTGGCGGCGGCCGAACTCGGCGCAGCGCGCGAGCAGCGGCACCGCCTTGCCCGGGTTGAGCAGGCCCTTGGGGTCGAAGGCGCGCTTCACGGCGTGGAACGTCTCGAGCTCGCCGGCGCCGAACTGCACGCACATCTGGTCGATCTTCTCCACCCCGACCCCGTGCTCGCCGGTAATGGTGCCGCCGACGTCGACGCATTTCTCCAGCACGTCGGCGGCGAAGGCCTCGGTGCGCCGCAGCTGATCGGGATCGTTGGCGTCGAACAGGATCAGCGGGTGCAGGTTGCCGTCGCCGGCGTGGAACACGTTGGGACAGCGCAGGCCGTGCTTCTTCTCCATCTCGCCGATGTAGCGCAGCACCTCGCCCAGGCGCCGGCGCGGAATCGTGCCGTCCATGCAGTAGTAGTCGGGCGAGATGCGCCCCATCGCCGGAAACGCCGCCTTGCGCCCCGACCAGAAGCGCAGCCGCTCGGCGTCGCTGCGCGACACCGTCATGCGCGTGGCCCCCGCGCGCCGGAATACTTCCTCGACGCGCGCGATCTCGTCCTCGACGTCGGCGGCGGTGCCGTCCGACTCGCACAGCAGGATCGCCGCCGCCTCGAGGTCGTAGCCGGCGTGCACGTACTGCTCCACCGCGTGCGTCGCCGGCCGGTCCATCATTTCCAGGCCCGCCGGGATGATGCCGGCGGCGATGACCGCCGCGACCGCGTTCCCCGCCTTCTCGACGTCGTCGAACGAGGCCATCACGACGCGCGCGCACTCGGGCTCCGGCAGCAGCTTCACCGTGACCTCGGTTACCACCGCGAGCAGCCCCTCGGAGCCGATGGCGAGCGCGAGCAGATCGTAGCCCGCCGCATCGAGCGCCTCGGAGCCGAAGTCGACCGCCTCGCCCTCCATCGTGAAGCCGCGCACGCGCAGCACGTTGTGCACCGTCAGGCCGTACTTGAGGCAATGCACGCCGCCCGAGTTCTCGGCGACGTTGCCGCCGATCGAGCAGGCGATCTGGCTGGAGGGATCGGGAGCGTAATACAGGCCGAAGGCGGCCGCGGCGTCCGAGATCGCGGCGTTGCGCACGCCCGGCTGCACCACGGCAAGGCGTGCCAGCGGATCGACGCGCAGCACGCGCATGAATTTGGCGAGCGACAGCAGCACGCCCTCGCCCGGCGGCAGCGCGCCGCCCGACAGGCCCGTTCCCGCGCCGCGCGGAACGACGGGGACTCCCAGGGCGCAGCACGCCTGCAGCACGCGCCGGACCTGCTCGTCCGTCTCCGGCAGCGCCACCACCATGGGCAGTCGCCGGTACGCGGTGAGGCCATCGCATTCGTAGGGCCGCGTGTCCTCTTCCTCCCACAGCACGGCGCGCGCGGGCAGCAACTCCCGCAGCTTCCCGGCAACCCTCGCCTGGAGCGCCGGGTCCTTCAGAGGTAGCGCTTCGCCCACGCCAGTCCCTCCGCCGTGTCGCCGAGCGGGATGTACTCGCAGCCGATCCAGCCCTGGTAGCCGAGCCGGTCGATCTCGCCGAGCAGCCAGGAATAGTTGATCTCGCCGGTACCCGGCTCGTGCCGGTCGGGCACGTCGGCAAGCTGCATGTGCCCGATCCTCGGCAGCAGGCGCGCGATCGTCTTGGCGAGGTCGCCCTCGACGATCTGCATGTGGAAGATGTCGTACTGCAGCATCAGGTTGTCCGCGCCCGCGGCATCGATCACCTCGATGGCTTCCCGCGAGGTGTTGAGCAGGAATCCCGGGATGGTGCGCGGGTTGCACGGCTCGGTCACGAGCGTGAGGCCCGCCGCCTTCAGCCGGGCCGCCGCGTGGCGCAGGTTCTCCGCGAGCGTCTCCTTCGCTTTCGCCCGCGGCAGATCGGCCGGCGCAACGCCGGCCAGGACGTTGAGCCTCGGGCAGCGCACGGCCCGCGCAAACTCTATCGCGCGCTCGACGCCCTCGCGGAACTCGGCGGTGCGCGCCGGCTGGCAGGCGATGCCGCGGTCGCCCTTCGCCGCGTCCCCCGCGGGCAGGTTGTGCAGCACGACCTCAACGCCCGCGTCGCGCGCCATCGCGGCAACCTCCGCGGCGCTGCCGAAGCCATAAGGAAATTGATACTCGACATAACGAAAGCCTGCGCGCCGCGCCGCGGCGAAGCGCTCGGCGAACGGCAGCTGCGGAAAGAGCAGCGAGAGGTTCGCGGCGAGCTTGGGCATGGGCCCCATGTTAGCTAAGATTGAGCCTGCCCGAGAAGAATTCCCGAATCGATCCGACCCTGCCGACTTCGACGACGCTGCGGCGCTTGCTCCCGTTCCTCGCCTGGTGGCCGCGCGTCGACCGCACCGCGCTACGTGCCGACGCGCTCGCGGGACTGATCGGCGCGATCGTGGTGCTGCCGCAGGGCGTCGCCTTCGCGACGCTGGCGGGCTTGCCGCCGCATTACGGCCTGTACTGCGCCATGGTCCCGACCGCAGTCGCGGCGCTGTTCGGCTCCTCCTGGCACGCGGTTTCGGGGCCGACCAACGCGGTGTCGCTGATGGTGCTCGCCACGCTGGCGCCGATCGCCGTGCCGGGCACGGCCGAGTACACGTCGATGGCGCTGACGCTGGCGCTGCTGTGCGGCGCGATGGTCCTGGCGCTGGGGCTGTTCCGCCTGGGCGTGCTGGTGCGCTTCGTCTCGGACGGCGTCATTGTCGGCTTCACCACCGCGCTCGGCGCGCTGATCATCGCCAGCCAGGCCGCGCCGCTCGCCGGAGTCCACGCCGGCCCCGCGGCGAGCTTCGTCGAGATGCTGCAGCGCGTCGCTTTCCATCTGCGCGAGGTGCGGCCCTGGGCGCTCGCCACGGGTCTGGTCACGATCGCGGCGGGCGTCGCCGCGCCGCGTTTCACGAAGCGCCTGCCGGCGATCGTGGTCGCCACGATCGCCGGCACGGCGTTCGGTGCTGCGGTTAACGCGCTGCTCGGGGAGTCCGCGTCCGGCGTGCGCACGCTCGGCCCGCTGCCTGGCGCGCTGCCGCCGCTGTCGCTGCCGGACCTGTCCGCGGAGACGCTCGGCACGCTGACCGGCCCGGCAATCGCAGTCTCGGTGCTCGCCGTCACGCAAGCGATCGCGATCGTGCGCGCGGTCGCCCTGCGCTCCGGGCAGCATGTCGACGTCAACCAGGAGTTGATCGGCCAGGGCCTCGCCAACATCGCCGCCGCGTTCTTCTCGGGCTACCCGACCAGCGCCTCGGTCAACCGCTGCGGCATCAACTTCGAGGCGGGCGCGCGCACGCCGCTGGCAGCCGTATTCTCGGTCGTGCTGCTGGTGGCGCTGCTCGCGCTGCTGGCGCCGCTGGCGGCGCTGCTGCCGCTCGCCACCATCGCCGCGCTGCTGATCCTGGCAGGCTGGAACCTGATCGATTTCGGCCGCGTCCGCCTCTATATCCGCACCAGCCGGCAGGAGGCCGCGGTGCTCGCGGCGACGCTGCTCGCGACGCTGCTGGCGCCGCTGCCCTACGCCATCCTCACCGGCGTCATCGCCTCGCTGGTGGTGTACCTGAACCGCACCTCGCGACCCCAGATCCGCACCGTGGCGCCCGATCCGCGGCACAGCGAGCGACGCTTCGGCCCGGTGGCGCAGGGCCTCGCCGAATGCCCGCAGCTGAAGATCGTGGCGGTGGAGGGCTCGCTGTATTTCGGCGCCGTCGACCACTTCGAGTCGCACCTGGAGACCCTGCGCGACATCGCGCGCGAGCAGAAGCACCTGCTGATCGTCGCCCGGAACATCAACTTCATCGACGTCGCCGGCGCGGAGGCGCTGGCGCGCGAGGCGCGCGCGCGGCGCTGGCCGGGCGGCCGCCTCAGCCTGCAGGGGCTGCGCCAGCCGGTCGAGGACGTGCTGCGCAACAGCGGCATCCTCGCCGAGATCGGTCCCGAGAACGTGTTCCGCGACAAGCCGGAGGCGATCGCGCGCATTTTCGAGCGACTCGACCCCGGGATCTGCGCGCGCTGCCGCGCGCGCATCTTCGAGGAGTGCGCTAGTCGCCCGCTGCGCGCGCCCGGGTAGGCGCCAGCCGCAGCAGCAGGTAGCCGGCGGCGCCCGCCGCGAGCGAGCCGCAGAGGATGCCGAGGCGGCTTTCGACTGTGAGCCCGACCGCGGCCTCCTCGAACGCCAGCCCGGCGATGAACAGGCTCATGGTGAAGCCGATCCCGCAGAGGGCGGACACGCCGAGCATCTGCGTCCAGGTCGCGCCCTCGGGCAGGCGCGCCAGGCCGAGCTTCACCGCGGCGAGAGTCGCGCCGAACACTCCCAGCGATTTGCCGGCGAGCAGCCCGAGCGCGATCCCGGCCGGAACCGGGTGCGCCAGCGCTGCCCACGACACCCCGGCGAGCGGAACGCCCGCGTTCGCGAAGGCGAACAGCGGCAGGATGCCGTACGCGACCACCGGGTGCAGCTCGCGCTCGAGGCGCCGTAGCGGCGGCTCCTCGCCGGCGCCGCCGCGCACCTGCAGCGGGATAAGGAACGCGAGCGCGACGCCGGCGAGCGTCGCGTGCACGCCGGACTTCAGCACCGCGACCCACATCACCAGGCCGATCAGCAGGTACGGCGGCAGCGCGGTCACCCCGCGGCGGTTGAGCGCGGCGAGCGCGGCGAGCGCCAGCGCCGCGACCGCCAGCGAGCCGAGCGACAGGTTCTCAGTGTAGAAGCAGGCGATGATCGCGATGGCGCCGAGGTCGTCGAGGATCGCGAGCGTCAGCAGGAAGATCTTGAGCGCCGGCGGAACGCGCGCGCCCAGCAGCGCCAGCACGCCGACGGCGAACGCGATGTCGGTCGCCGTAGGGATCGCCCAGCCCGCGGCCGCGGCGCTGCCCGCGTTGAGCGCCAGGTAGATCGCGGCCGGCGCCGCCATGCCGGCGGCGGCGGCGATCGCGGGCAGCAAGATCTGCGACGGGCGCGAGAGCTCTCCCTCGAGCACCTCGCGCTTGATCTCCAGCCCGACCAGGAAGAAGAACACCGCCATCAGGCCGTCGTTGATCCACAGCAGCAGCGGCTTGGCGATGCGCAGCGCGCCCACGCGCACCTCCACCGGCGTGTCCAGGAACGCGCCGTACGCGGGCGCCGCCGGGGAGTTCGCGAGCGCGAGCGCCGCCAGCGCCGCGGCGCCGAGCAGGATGCCGCCCGCGGCCTCGAGCTTCAGGAAATCCGAGAGCGCGTCGGCAATCCGTTTCATGCCGCGAATATAAGGTATGTTCGGGGGCGGTCCTTCCGGAGGAAGTCGTGCCGATAGAGCCGCATGCCGTCGCCGTCCTGGCGCTGCTCGTCGTCGCCTTTGCGCTGTTCGCGAGCGAGAAGCTGCCGATCGAGACCACCAGCCTGCTCGTGCTGGTGCTGCTGGCGGTGGGCTTCCAGGTCTTTCCCTTCTCCCGCGGCGGCGAGCGCGTCGTGTCGACCGATTTCTTCTTCGGTTTCGGCCACGAGGCGCTGGTGGCGATCTGCAGCCTGATGATCCTGGGTCGCGGGCTGGTGGTCACGGGCGCGCTCGAGCCCGCGTCGCGCCTGTTCGCGCGCATGCTCGGCGCCCACCCGACCCTCGCCATGCTGCCGCTGCTCGTGATCTGCGCTGCCGCCAGCGGCGTGCTGAACGACACGCCGATCGTGGTGCTGATGATGCCGGTGCTGGTCGGCGCCGCGCTGCGCGCCAGGACCTCGCCGGCCCGGACCCTGCTGCCGATGAACTTCGCAGTGCTGCTGGGCGGGATGGGCACCACCATCGGCACCTCCACCAACCTGATCGTGGTCTCGATCGCCGCCGACCTGGGCGTGCGGCGCTTCGGCATGTTCGACTTCATCCACGTCACCGCGCTCGCCGCGGTGGGCGGCATCGTCTACCTCTGGCTGGTCCTGCCGCGGCTGATCCCGCAGCGCGTCTCGCCGCTCGGCGACGCGGCGCCTCAGGTGTTTGCCGCGGCGCTGCACGTCGCGGAGGGCGGCTTCGCCGAGGGCAAGTCGCTCTCCGAGGCGCAGAAGAAGGCCGGTGCCGCGATGCGCGTGACGCGCGTGCTGCGCGGCAAGCTCGAGCTGGCTCGCCTGCCGACGCTGGTGCTGCAGGCCGGCGACCGGCTCTATCTCACTGCGAGCGCAAAGGATCTGCACGAGTTCGCCGGGCAGCTCGGCGCTTCGCTGCACAAGACCGACGAGCACGAGCAGGCGGTGGACGAGGAGCACCCTCTCCAGGCCGAGGACCAGCAGCTCGCCGAGGTCGTCGTCACCGAGAGCTCGCCGCTGCACCGCTCGACGCTGCGCGCCACGCGCTTCGGCGACTTCCACGACGTGGTGATCGTCGGGCTGCACCGCGCCGCCGCCCAGGCCACGCTCGGCCGGCACGACATCGGTGACACGGTGCTGCGCTCGGGCGACGTGCTGCTGGTGCAGGGCACCGCGGAGGCGATCGCGAAGCTGCGGCAGCGAGCGCGCCTGCTGGTGCTCGACCAGAGCTACGAGCTGCCGCGCACCGCGCGCGCGCCGGTCGCGCTCGCGATCCTCGCCGCCGTGGTGGCGCTGGCGGCGCTCGGCCTGGCGCCGATCTCGGTCGCCGCGCTCGGCGGCGTCGCCGCGATGCTGCTGACGCGCTGCCTCGACTGGGAGGACGCCGCCGCGGCGCTGTCGATGAAGGTGGTGCTGCTGGTGGCCTCCAGCCTCGCGCTCGGCTCCGCCCTGGAGAAGACCGGCGCCACCGCGTGGCTGGCGGACGGATTCGTGCGCGCGACCGAAGCGTTGCCCGCTTCCTGGATGCTCGCGCTGCTGATGCTGCTGATGGCACTGTTCACCAACTTCGTCTCCAACAACGCCGCTGCCGCGGTGGGCACGCCGATCGCCGTCGACATCGCGCGTCACCTCGGCGTGTCGCCCGAGCCGCTGGTCCTGGCGATCATGTTCGGCGCCAATTTCTGCTACGTTACGCCGATGGCCTACCAGACGAACTTGCTGGTGATGGCTGCCGCGGGCTACCGCTTCGCGGACTTCGTCCGGGCGGGACTGCCGCTGCTCCTGCTGATGCTCGCCTCCTACGCCCTGCTGCTGCCGCGCTACTTCCCGCTCTAGGCCGCGCCCGACCGTGTCCGATCTGTTCTTCCTGCCCGCGTGGCCGCTGCCTCTCCAGGCGCTGCCCTGGTACGCGCTGCTGCTGCTCGCCGCAGCGATCGCCGGCGAGGCGCTGCAGCGCCTGCTGCGCCTGCCGCGCGTGCTCGGCTGGATCGTCGCCGGTGTCGTGCTCGGTCCTCACGCCAGCGGCGCGCTCGGCGCGCAGGACCTTGCGGGGCTGCGCGGCGTGCTCGAGGTCGCGATTGGCATGGTGCTATTCGAGCTCGGCCAGCGCGTCGACCTGCAGTGGCTGCGCCGCAATCCCTGGCTGCTGGCGGCGAGCCTGCTGGAGTGTGGGCTCTCCTTCGGGGCGATGTTCGTGCTCCTGCTGGCGCTCGACGCGCCGCCCCTGCTCGCGGCCGTGGCGGCGGCGATCGGCGTCGCCACGGCGCCGGCGGTGATCCTGGTGGTGGTGCGCGACCTGCGCGCGCAGGGGCAGGTCACCGAGCGCGCCCTGCTGCTGACGGCGCTCAACAACATCGTCGCCTTTCTCTCGGTAAGCATGCTGCTCGCGTGGCTCGCGCACGAGTACGCCGGCGGCTGGAGGATCGCGCTCGGGCACCCCCTCTACCTCATCACCGGGTCGCTCGCGCTCGCCGGCGCGCTGGCCGGCGTGACGCTCGCCCTGCTGCAGCTGCTCGGGCGGCGCGACGAAGCGCAGTTCATCTCGGCGGTGGCGCTGGTGGTGCTCGCGGTCTGGGCCGCGGGCGCGCTCAAGCTGTCGGTGACCCTGACGCTGCTCGGGTACGGCACCCTGCTGCGCGCGATCGATCGGCGGCGGCATTTCGTCTCGCTCGATTTCGGGCGCGTCGGCCGCATCTTCGTCATGCTGCTGTTCGCGATCACGGCGGCGAGCCTCGACCTGCGCCTGCTGCCCGCCGGCGCCCTGGCCGGGGCAACGCTGGTCGCGGCGCGCTACCTCGGCAAGACCCTGGGCATCTTCGCGTTCGCGCGCCCGTCGGGGATGACGCTGCGCAAGGCGTCGCTGGTGTCGCTCGGGCTGATGCCGATGTCGGGACTCGCGGTGGTGCTGGTCAGCCAGACCGCGGAGCTGTACCCGAAGATCGGGGTTTCGCTCGCCACCGTGGTGGTGTCGGCGACCGTGATGCTCGAGCTGCTCGGGCCGCTGGTCGCGCACTTCGCGCTGATCAAGGCCGGCGACGCCGCCGAGGACGCGGGTCGCTGAGATGGAATCGCTCGAATTCAAGCCCTCGGCGCCGCTCACCCTCGGCGTCGAGCTCGAGCTGCAGCTGGTCAATACCCGGGACTGCGACCTGACGCGCGCGGCGACCGACCTGCTGGGCCTGATCGCCAAGGCGAAGCATCCCGGCGAGATCAAGCCCGAGATCACCGAGAGCATGATCGAGGCGAGCACCGGGATCCACGCGCAGCACGGCACGCTGCGCGCGGAGCTGCGCGAGCTGCGCAGCGCGCTGCTCGCCGCGGCCGACCGCCTGAACGTGGGCGTCGCCGGCGGCGGCGCGCACCCTTTCCAGCGCTGGGGCGAGCGGCGCATCGTCGACCATCCGCGCTTCAAGCACGTGTCGCAGCTCTACGGCTATCTCGCCAAGCAGTTCACCGTGTTCGGCCAGCACATCCACATCGGCTGCCCCGACGGCAACGACGCGCTCTACCTGCTGCATTCGCTCGCGCGTTACGTGCCGCACTTCATCGCGCTCTCGGCGGCCTCGCCCTACTACCAGGGGCTGGATACCGCGTTCGACAGCTCGCGCCTGAATACGGTGTTCGCCTTCCCGCTTTCGGGGCGCGCCCCGTTCGTCGGCAGCTGGGACGAGTTCCGCGGCTACTTCGAGCGCATGCGGCGCGCCGGCATCGTCGAGAGCATGAAGGATTTCTACTGGGACATCCGGCCGAAGCCCGAATTCGGCACCATCGAGCTGCGCGTCTGCGACACGCCGCTGTCGGTCGACACTGCCGCGGCGCTCGCCGCCTACGCGCAGGCGCTCTCCCGCTGGCTGCTGGTCGAGCGGCCCCACAAGCTGACCGAGGACGTCTACCTCACCTACACCTACAACCGGTTCCAGGCCTGCCGCTTCGGCCTCGACGGCGAGATGGTCGACCCGATCGCCGAGCAGCGCAGCCCGATCTACGCCGACGTGCGCGCCACGCTCGAGGCGCTCAGGGTGCATGCGCGCGAGCTCGCGGCCGAGGACGGGCTCGCGGTGATCGAGGCGATCGCCCGGCGCGGCAACGACGCGCGCTGGATGCGCGAGGCGTACGCCGGCAGCGACTCGCTGCCGGACCTGGTGTGGCGCCAGGTCGAGCGTTTCCGGAAGGGGCAGTGAGCGCTCCGCGGATCGGGCTCTCGGCGAGGCTGCTGCACCACCCGCCGCGCGAGATGGGCTTTCGCGGCAAGACGCTGCAGTACCTCGAGCAATCGGTCGCGCACTGGCTGATGTCGCACGGCGCGCTCGCGTTCATGGTGCCGACCATCGAGGCGCGCTCGCAGGTGCCGCGCGCGGCGATCCGCATGGCGGACTACGTGCGCGAGCTCGATGGCCTGGTGCTGCAGGGCGGCGCCGACGTCAGCCCGACCAGCTACGGCGAGGAGCCGCTGCGACCGGAGTGGGCGGGCGACCGGGTGCGCGACCTCTACGAAATCGACCTGCTGTGGGAATGCGTGATCCAGCAAAAGCCGGTGCTCGGGATCTGCCGCGGCGCGCAGCTGATCAACGTCGCCTTCGGCGGCTCGCTCTACCAGGACATCGGGACGCAGATCCCGGGCGCGATCCGCCACGTCGACCGCGAGGCCTACGACGGGCACCGCCACGAGATCGAGATCGTGCCCGGCTCGGCGCTCGGCAAGCTCTTCGGCATGGTGAAGCGCGCCACGGTCAACTCGATCCACCACCAGTCGGTGAAGGCGCTCGGCCGCGGCCTCGCGGTCGAGGCGCGCGCCAGCGCCGACCAGGTGATCGAGGCGATCCGCTGGAGCAGCGCCGGCTACGTCGTCGGCCTGCAATGGCACCCCGAGTTTCATGCCACTGCGCCGCAGGAGCTGCTCGATTGCACGCCGCTGCTGCTCGAGTTCCTCGAGCGCGCGCGCCAGCGCAGCGGCAGCGCGGCGCCCGTGTGATATAGTTTTTTTCGTCCGTAGAACGACAACAACCGGAGGAGGGTCTTTCCATGGCTGCGTTCTTCCAGTCCCTCGGCCGCACCATCACCGCGGGCATCGTCATCGTCATCATCATGATCGCCATCGGCGGCACCTTCGGCCGCATGGGGAGCATGGACTACTGGGTGTTCTTCATGCGCTGGCTGCACATCATGTCGGGCGTGATGTGGATCGGGCTGCTCTGGTACTTCAACTTCGTGCAGACGCCCTCGATGCCGAAGATTCCGGACGAGCACAAGCCCGCGATCAGCAAGGTGATCGCGCCGGCGGCGCTGTTCTGGTTCCGCTGGGCCGCGCTCTCGACGTTGGTGACGGGATTGCTGCTCGGTGGAATGTTCGGCTGGATCGGCCACGCCCTCAGCCTCCAGCGTCCCTATGCCGGAATCGGCGCGGGCATGTGGATGGGCATCATCATGGCGTTCAACGTCTGGTTCGTCATCTGGCCGAACCAGAAGAAGGTGCTCGGCATCGTGCCGGCCGAGGCGCCCGCCAAGGCCGCCGCGGCGAAGATGGCCGGCGCGGCCTCACGCATCAACACCATGCTCTCGATCCCGATGCTGTACTGCATGGCGTCGTTCTCGCACGGCGGCTTCTGAGCTAGAACCTCACGACCAGCGTCAGCCGCGCGGTGCGCGGCTCGACAGGGTGGAAATGGATGTCGCCCACGCCGGCGGCGGGCTCGCCGGCGAGGCGCGACGCGTAGTAGTAGTCGATGTCGCTCGCCTCGCGGTTGAACAGATTGAAGATGTCCAGCGTCAAGCGCGTCGACGGGTCGAGTTGCCGGCCGAGACGCAGGTAGACGAGCGAGGTTGACGCGGAGCGCTGCGAATTGTCCTCGATGAGGGGGCGCGGGCCGAAGTAGCGCCACTGCAGCGCGCCGAACCACCCCTGGTAGTCGGGAACGGTAAGGCCGAAGGTCGCGGCACGGCCGATCGAGCCGGGGATGTAGTTTCCGACAGGATCGTCCTGCGTGAAGCGGGCGCGCGAGGCCGACAGGTCGAGATCCAGCAGCAGCCAGCGGCGCAGGACCCAATGGTTGCTCCACTCGATGCCGCGCCGCAGGCTCGCTCGGCTCGCCTCCGTATCGCCGGCGTCGCCCGAGAATACGAGCTCCGAAGCGAGGCGCAGCTGCCACAACGCCAGCGAGCTCTGCAGCCCGGGGACGATCTCGGTGCGCGTGCCCACTTCGGCGCCGTGCGTCTTCACCAGCGGCGTGACCGGGTCCAGAGGAGCACCGGTCTGCGGATCGACGTGGGTCGTTGTGCCCCGCGCGTCGTTGCTGTGAAAGCCCTGGCCGTAGTTGGCGAAGAACTCGGTCTTGCGCCAGGGCCCGAAGATCGCCGACAGCTTCGGCGACACGATGTGAGCGTCGACGTCTCCGGAGTTCACCGGGTTGTCGCTGTCGACCGAAAAAGAGTAGCGGTCGTAGCGCAACCCCGCCACGGTGCGCAGCCAGGACGTCCACTGCACGGCGTTCTCTACGAACAGCCCGACGCTCCCCTCGCGCACCTTGTCGCTGCGGATCGTGTCGACGTACTGTCGCTGCACGGTTTCGGTGAGCGCGAGCGGATCGACGCGGTCGTAGCGCCATTGCAAGCCGAGACGGTTCGTCATGTCCGCGCTGCCGAGGCGGCCGGCCCAGGCCCGCGTCGCCGACAGCCCGGTCATCAGCCGGCATTCGGACTGGTGGAACTGGTCCCCGTCGATCGGGTCGCCGAGATCGAAGGGGTGGTTCAGCTGGTAGGTGAAGTCGTTGTACAGGTCAAGCCGCGAGTGCACGGCGTAGGCGTTCAGCCGGAACGCGCCGTCCGCGAGCGAGCGCGCCCAGTCGAGGGAAAGGCTGACGCGGGCGGTCCGGCCGCCGTCACTCGGGTCGAGCGAGCCGAAGCGTCCGATCAGCCCTTCGGAGACCGCGCGCATCGGAATCTGATCGGTCGAGGTCCACCGCGCGCCGTACCCCATCGCAGTGACGCCCACGCGGTCGCCGTCCCGCGCCATCGACCAGCGCAGCACTGCGTTCAGCTTGCGGAATCCTTCCGGCACATCCCAGGGACCGTTGTTGTGCCCGACCTCGAGCGCGGCGAGCAGCGCGCCGGGTCCGGCCGCCCTCGAGCCCGCCGCCAGCAGCCGGCGGTAGCCATCCTCGCCGATCGCCGCCGACGCGAACGGCCGGTCCAGGCTGCCGACATAGCCGATGCGCGCCGAGCCTGCGTTGGCAAAGTCGCCGTCGTCGGCGAAATACGGTCCCTTGCGGTAGTCGATACGGGAGATCAACTCTGGAATCAGGAAGTTGAGGTCGGTATAGCCCTGGCCGTGCGCATGCGAGCGCATGTTCAGCGGCATGCCGTCGAGAAAGGTGGCGAAGTCGGTGCCGTGATCGAGGTTGAAGCCGCGCAGGAAGTACTGGTTCGCCTTGCCGTCGCCGCTGTGCTGCGTCACGATCACGCCCGGCACGAACTCGAGCACCTCGCCCGGCCGCAGCGCCGGGCGGTCCTCGATCAGCCTGGAGGTGACAGTGCCCTCGCTCGCCGCGTCCGACGTACCCACCGAGTTGTCGAGGTGGCCCTCCACCACCATCGGCTTGAGCGTGGGCTCGGCGAACTCCTGCTGCGCGCTGCCGGGCGCCGCGATCGCCCACGAGATCACCGCTACCGCGAGCCCCCCGACGCGCATGCGGCAATGGTAAGACGAATCTGATAACTCCTCATACCCATCCACCCGACCCGGGAGAAACGATGCGACGCGTGACGATTACCCTGGACGACGAATTGATGCGGGAGCTGGGCCGCTTCGCCGAGGCGCACGGCTATCAGAACCGCTCCGAAGCGGTGCGCGACCTGGTGCGCTCGGGGCTGCGTGAGACGACGCAGGAGGCCGGCGATCGACGCCAATGCGTCGCCGCGCTCGCCTACGTCTACGACCACCGCGTCCGGCAGTTATCGCGTCGCCTGACGCAGGCGTTCCATCACCATCATGAGCTCTCGCTGGCGTCGATGCACGTGCATCTCGACGAGCGGAGTTGCCTGGAGGTGTCAGTGCTGAAGGGGCGCAGCGACGCGGTGCGCCACTTTGCGGAGCGCATCATCGCCGAACGGGGCGTCCGGCACGGACGCCTCTTCCCGCTGCCGGCTGCGTCTACTGGGGCTCGAGCCCGTCCAGACCCCGCAGCTTCGCGCCGGGCTTGATGCCGCGCTTCGCGAACCAGCCCTTGCTCATCTCCAGCGCGTAGCGCGCCGGGCGCGCCGCGCAGTGCGTGTCCTCGGTCTGCGGCGCCATCTCCTCGATGTTGATGATGCTGCCGGAGGCGTCGATGAACGCGACCGAAAGCGGTATCAGCGTGTTCTTCATCCACATGCAGTGCCGCTCGTTCTCGTCGAAGACGAACACCATGCCGTCGTTCTGCCCGAGCTCGCGCCGGTGCATCAGGCCCTGCTGGCGCTGCGGGAAGCTGGCGGCGACCTCGGCGTGGATTCGGTGCATGCCGGCGGCCAGCTCGACCACCGGCAACTGGGCCAGCGCCGCCGCCGGAAGCAGCAGGCCGATGAGGAGGGTCGCGGCGCGCACTGGCGAGAGCATGGCAGAAACAAAAAAGGCAGGGCGTTCGACCCTGCCTTCGTCTCGGAAGAGAGAGCGTACTTCGTCTCTTCTTCCTTCTTCTCCATCTTCTTGTGCTCCATCTTCTTCTTTGCGGCCTTCTTGTGCTCCATCTTCTTGTGTTCCATCTTCTTGTGCTCTTTCTTCTCCATCTTCTCGTCGGCCGCAACCGCGTTGACGGCAACCGCGGCGAACATTGCGGCGATGATCATGGACAGCAGCTTCTTCATTTCAATCTCCTGGTGTAGGTATGTGTAAGCGGGGGGACGTAACGAGTTGCCGCCTTGCCCCGCAGCGAGAAACGCGCGAAACCTTGGCCGGTTGACCGACTTCGTCGGCCCACCCCGTCTTGCCTCCCTGTGGGTTTCCCCACGCAAGTTATTGTAAACAAAAGAGGTTTTTCTATCAAACCAACCTAAACCCTTGTTTCATAAGGCGATCCTTACGCGAACCCTTCGAGCCCGCAGGCGGCGCCCGGGGACACTAAAATTCGGCCTCCCCCGAGAAACTCCTTACATCCCTGCAGGAGCAGCCATGGCGTACAAGCACATCAAGGTCCCCACGGAGGGCGAGAAGATCAAGGTGAACAAGGATCTTTCGCTGTCGGTGCCGGACAACCCGATCGTCCCCTACATCATCGGCGACGGCACCGGCATCGACATCACGCCGGTGATGCTGAAGGTGGTGGACGCCGCCGTGAAGAAAGCCTACGGCGGTAAGAAGAAGATCGTCTGGATGGAGATGTATGCCGGCGAGAAGTCGTGCAAGGTGTACGGTGAGAACGTCTGGCTGCCCGACGAGACGCTCGAGGCGTCGAAGGAGTTCGTGGTCTCCATCAAGGGCCCACTTACGACGCCAGTGGGCGGCGGGATCCGTTCGATCAACGTTGCGCTGCGCCAGGAGCTCGACCTCTACGTGTGCCTGAGGCCGGTACGCTGGTTCAAGGGCGTGCCCAGCCCGCTCAGGGAGCCCGACAAGGTCGACATGGTGATCTTCCGGGAGAACGCGGAGGACATCTACGCCGGGATCGAATGGCCGGCGAAGTCGCCCGAGGCGCAGAAAGTGGTCGACTTCCTGATCAAGGAAATGAAGGTGAAGAAGATCCGCTTCCCGGGGTCCTCGGCGATCGGCATCAAGCCGGTGTCGATCGAGGGTTCGGAGCGCCTCATCCGGCGCGCCTACCAGTACGCCATCGACAACAAGCGCAAGTCAGTAACGCTGGTGCACAAAGGCAATATCCAGAAGTTCACCGAAGGCGGCTTTCGGGACTGGGGGTACCAGCTCGCGCAGAGGGAGTTCGGCGCCAAGCCCATCGACGGCGGCCCGTGGTGCAGCTTCAGGAACCCGAAGGGCGGGCCGGACATCGTGGTCAAGGACGTCATCACCGACGCGATGCTGCAGCAGATCCTGCTGCGCCCGGCCGAGTACGACGTGATCGCCACCACCAACCTGAACGGCGACTATCTTTCGGACGCGCTGGCGGCCGAGGTGGGCGGCATCGGCATCGCGCCGGGGGCCAACCTGTCGGACACGGTGGCGATGTTCGAGGCCACCCACGGCACTGCGCCGAAGTACGCCGGCAAGGACCAGGTGAACCCGGGCTCGGAAATCCTCTCCGCCGAAATGATGCTGCGCCACATGGGCTGGAGCGCGGCCGCCGATGCCATCGTCAGCTCGATGGAGCGCGCGATCAGCGACAGGATCGTCACCTACGACTTTGCGCGGCAGATGCAGGGCGCGAAGCAGGTGTCCTGCTCCGGCTTTGGGCAGGCCATGATCGAACGGATGTAGGGCCGAAAAAAAGGCCGCCCCGGGGGCGGCCTTCTCTGCGCGCCGGCGGCGCCGGCTAAACCTTCTGGATGTTGGAGGCCTGTTTTCCCTTCGGGCCCTGCACCACGTCGAAGCTGACCTTCTGGCCCTCTTTCAGGGTCTTGAAGCCCTGCATGTTGATCGCCGAGAAATGCGCGAACAGGTCCTCGCTGCCGTCATCCGGGGTAATGAAGCCATAGCCCTTCGCGTCGTTGAACCACTTCACCGTCCCTGTAGCCATCGAAACATCCCTCTTCTGGTTGGTGTTCCGGGCGTGCGCCCGGGCCATGCTTGAAACTCACGACCGCGCCGCCCTTCGATGGCGAAACTGACAGCCTGAATCCAAACATTCGGCGGCTTTTACGCGCCTTCCGACAGGGCGTCAAGGGGCCGACAGGTTCGCCGCCGCCGCGTCGCGCGGCATGGACAAGCGCCGGTTTCGGCGGCGTCAGGGGTTTGCGCTGGCTTGCCGCATTGATTAGTATGGAAATCACCGGGCACACGGAGCGCGCAAGGCGACGGGCGGACCCCTGAATACGGAGCTGCATGCAGTACAAGGACGACGCGGTACTGGAGGCGAAGAAGGCGAAGCTCAAGCCGCCGCCGATGTTCAAGGTCATGCTGCTTAACGACGACTACACGCCGATGGAATTCGTAGTGCTGGTGCTGCAGAAGTTCTTCGCCATGACCCGGGAGCGGGCGACCCAGGTCATGCTCAAGGTGCATCGGGAGGGCATCGGGGTCTGCGGCGTCTACCCCCGCGACGTGGCCACGACCAAGGTGCAGCAGGTCGCGGCATACTCACGCAAGCACCAGCATCCGCTGCAATGCGTGATGGAGGAAACCTAGCATGATCGCCCAGGAACTCGAAGTCAGCCTCCACATGGCGTTCGTCGAGGCGCGGCAGAAGCGCCACGAGTTCATCACCGTGGAGCATCTGCTGCTCGCCCTGCTCGACAACCCCACCGCGGCCGAGGTGCTGCGCTCGTGCGGTGCCAACATGGACGAGTTGCGCAAGAACCTGTCGCAGCACGTCTCGGAGCAGACGCCGCGCATCGCCGCGGAGCGCGAGGTGGACACCCAGCCGACGCTCGGCTTCCAGCGCGTGATACAGCGCGCCATCCTGCACGTGCAGTCCTCCGGCAAGAAGGAGGTGACCGGCGCCAACGTGCTTGTGGCGATCTTCGGCGAGAAGGACTCGCACGCGGTCTATTTCCTGCAGCAGCAAGGCATCACGCGGCTGGACGTGGTCAACTACATTTCGCACGGCATCACCAAGACGCCGCAGCCGCACCACGCCAAGAACGAGCAGGAGGCCGAGCAGGAGACGCAGACCGAGTCCTCCAACAGTCCGCTCGACAACTACACCCAGAACCTGAACGCGCTCGCGCTCGCCGGCAAGATCGATCCGCTGATCGGCCGCGACAGGGAGATCGAGCGCGTCATCCAGACGCTGTGCCGGCGGCGCAAGAACAATCCGCTGCTGGTCGGCGAGGCCGGGGTCGGCAAGACCGCGATCGCCGAGGGGCTGGCGCGGCGCATCGTCGAGGGCAGCGTGCCCGAGCTGCTGGAGAAGTGTACCGTGTACGCGCTCGACATGGGCGCGCTGCTCGCCGGCACCAAGTACCGCGGCGACTTCGAGCAGCGCCTCAAGGCGGTGCTGAAGCAGCTGGTCGACAACCCGAACGCGATACTCTTCATCGACGAGATCCACACGGTGATCGGTGCGGGCGCGGCCTCGGGCGGCACGCTCGACGCCTCCAACCTGCTCAAGCCGGCGCTCTCCACCGGGCAGCTGAAGTGCATCGGCGCCACCACCTACATCGAGTACCGCGGCGTCTTCGAGAAGGACCACGCGCTGTCGCGCCGCTTCCAGAAGATCGACGTCACCGAGCCCTCGGTGGAGGAGACGGTCGAGATCCTGAAGGGCCTGAAGACGCGGTTCGAGGCGCACCACAGCGTCAAGTACACCGCCAACGCGCTCTCCACCGCGGCCGAGCTGTCGGCCAAGTACATCAACGACCGGCACCTGCCGGACAAGGCGATTGACGTCATCGACGAGGCCGGCGCGGCGCAGCGGATCGCGCCGAAGACGCGGCAGAAGAAGGTCATCGGCAAGGGCGAGATCGAGGAGATCATCGCCAAGATCGCGCGCATCCCGCCGAGGAGCGTCAGCAGCGACGACCGCAGCGCACTCGCCAACCTCGACCGCGATCTCAAGGCCGTCGTCTTCGGCCAGGACCAGGCGATCGACGCGCTCGCCGCAGCGATCAAGATGGCGCGCTCGGGACTCGGTAACCCGCAGAAGCCGATCGGCAGCTTCCTCTTCAGCGGCCCGACCGGGGTCGGCAAGACCGAGGTCGCGCGGCAGCTGGCCTACTGCATGGGCATCGAGCTGATCCGCTTCGACATGTCCGAGTACATGGAGCGGCACGCGGTGTCGCGCCTGATCGGGGCGCCGCCGGGCTACGTCGGCTTCGAGCAGGGAGGCCTGCTCACCGAGGGGATCACCAAGAAGCCCTACGCGGTGCTGCTGCTCGACGAGATCGAAAAGGCGCACCCGGACATCTTCAATATCCTGCTGCAGGTGATGGACCACGGCACCCTCACCGACAACAACGGCAGGAAGGCGGATTTCCGCAATGTCGTCATCGTCATGACGACCAACGCGGGCGCAGAGTCGCTCACCCGGAACAGCATGGGCTTCACGCCTTCGGCCAAGGCCGGAGACGAGATGGAGGCGATCAAGCGGCTGTTCACGCCGGAATTCCGCAACCGGCTCGACGCGACCATCTCGTTCCGGGCGCTCGACCACGAGATCATCCTGCGCGTCGTCGACAAGTTCCTGATGCAGCTAGAGGAGCAGCTCACCGAGAAGAAGGTCGAGGTGCGCTTCACGCCGGAGCTGCGCGAGCACCTGGCGAAGAAGGGGTTCGACCCGCAGATGGGGGCGCGGCCCATGGCGCGCCTGATCCAGGACACCATCCGGCGCGTGCTCGCCGACGAGTTGCTGTTCGGCAAGCTGGTGCACGGCGGCAAGGTCACCATCGATGTCGGCGCCGACGAGAAGGTGCTGCTGCGCTTCGAGGAGGAAGCGCCGGCCGCGCCGCCCGCCGCCGCCGAGCCCGTCGCCTGATCTGCGCCGCCGCGTGAAGCGCGCGGCGCTCGCCCTGGCGCTGCTCGCCGCGCCCCTGGCGGCGCCCGCCGCAGGCCAGCCGGGACGCGATCTCGCGGCTGGCTGCGCCATCTGCCACGGCACCGACGGCCGCCCGGCCAGCGCCGACATGCCCGCGCTGGCCGGCATGCCCGCAGCGCAATTCATCCGGCGCATGCGCGAGTTCCGCGAGGATGCCCGCGCCGCGACGGTCATGCACCAGATCGCCCGCGGCTACAGCGACTCGCAGGTCGAGGCAATGGCGGCCTGGTTCGCCGCGCGCAGGCGCTGAGCGCTGCGTGAAGCGCAGGGAAATCCTCAAACTGGCGGGCGCGGCGCTGCTGGCCGGCTGCGCTACCCCCGGCACGGCGCGCGCTCGGATCGTGGTGGTCGGCGGCGGCTTCGGTGGAGCGACCGCGGCCAAATACCTGCGGATGTGGCATCCGGCGACCGAGGTGGTCCTGGTAGAGCGTGCCGCGACCTACGACGCCTGCCCGATCTCCAACCTCGTGCTGGCGGGCTTCGCGGCGCCGCAGGAAGCGCGGTGCGGCTACTCGGCGATCGCCGCCCAGGGGGTCCGCGTCATCGCCGACGCCGTAACGCAGGTCGACGCCGCGCGCCGCCGCGTGCGCCTGGCCCGCGGCGGCGAGCTCGCCTACGACCGGCTGGTCCTCGCGCCGGGCCTCGATTTCAGCTACGGCGAGATAGAGGGCTACGAGGCCGCGATGCGCGCCGGCCGCGTGCTGCATGCGTGGGACGCGGGAGAGCAAACGCTGGCGCTGCGCCGCCAGCTCGAGCAGATGCGTCCCGGCGGCGTGTTCGTGATCTCGATTCCGCCGGCGCCGTTCCGCTGTCCCCCCGGGCCGTACGAGCGCGCCAGCCTCGTCGCGGCATACCTGAAGCGCGCGAATCCGCGCGCCAAGGTGCTGGTGCTCGATGCCAATCCCGACATCACGTCCAAGGGCGCGCTGTTTCGCAAGGCGTGGGCCGATCTGTACGCGGGCACGATCGAATACCGGCCCAACTGCCTCGCCGTCGGCTTCGACGCCGCCAGCTCCACGCTGAAGCTCGAGGTCGAGGACGTGCGCGGCGACGTCATGAACGTGATCCCGCCGCAGCGCGCCGCGGCGATCGCGCAGCAGGCTGGCGTGGTCACCCACAACGGGCGCTGGTGCGACGTCGACTGGCGCAGCATGGAGTCGACGGCTGTCCCCGGCGTCCACCTCCTCGGCGACGCCACGCTCGCCGCGCCGGCAATGGCGAAATCGGCCAGCATGGCGAACAACCACGCCAAGCTCGCGGCAGCCGCGATCATCGAGCTGCTGGCCGGCCGCGCGCCCGAGCCCGAGCCGCGCATCCTCAACACCTGCTACAGCTTCGTCTCGCGCGACGAGGCGATCCATGTCACGTCGGTGCACGCCTGGAGCGGGAGGGAGCGCACGCTCAGGATCGTGCCGGGCTCGAGCGGGGTGTCGGCAGCGCGCAGCGCGCGGGAGGCAGTCTTCGCCCGCGCCTGGGAGCGCACGATCCTCGCGGACTCGCTGGGCTGAGGTCGCCGGCTAGCGGCCGGTGCTGCCGAAGCCGCCCGCGCCCCGCGCCGAGGCCTCGAACGCCTCCACTACGTTCAGCTCCACCTGCGCCACCGGCACCACCACCAGCTGCGCGATGCGATCGAGCGGCTGCAGGGTGAAGGGCGCGGCGCCGCGGTTCCACACCGAGATAGTCACCGGGCCCTGGTAGTCGGAATCGATCAGGCCGACGAGGTTGCCGAGCACGATGCCGTGCTTCGCACCCAGCCCCGACCGCGGCAGGATTACCGCCGCGTATCCGGGATCGTCGAGGTGTATCGCGATTCCCGAGGAGACCATTTGGCTCTCGCCGGGCCCCAATTCGAGGGGTTGTCCTATGCATGCCCTCAAATCCAGGCCGGCCGCGCCCTCGGTAGCGTATCTCGGCAGCAGCTGCCGAATCCTCTCGTCGAGGATCTTGACGTCGAGGCGCCGCAAGCTAGCGCTTGGCCTTTGCCATTATGCCGGCGACGTGCGCCACGAGCTTGCGCGCGAGCTCGAGCTTAGGCCCGCGGCCGAGCGGATGCCCGCCGCGCCGGTCATACAGGACGATCGCGCTGTCGTCGGCGCCGAGCGCTTCCTGCGCCAGGTTGCCGACCACCAGTGGCAGCTTCTTGTTCGCCAGCTTGGCCATGGCGTTGCGCTCGAGGTTCTCGCTCTCGGCGGCGAAGCCGACGCAGAACGGCGGCCTGGGCAGCGCCGCGACCCACGACAGGATGTCGGGGTTCTGCTCCAGCTCCAGCGAGAGGTGTCCGTTTGCCTTCTTGATCTTCTGCGCGGAGGGATTCCTGACGCGGTAGTCGGCTACGGCGGCGACGGAGATGAAGACGTCGGCCTTCTTCACGTCCTTCTTCACCGCGTCGAACATCTCGCGCGCGGTGCGCACGTCGACGCGGGCCACTCCTGCCGGCGTCGGCAGCGAGACCGGCCCGCTGATGAGCTTCACCTCCGCGCCCGCCTCGCGGGCCGCCCGCGCCACCGCGTAGCCCATCTTGCCGGAGCTGGAGTTGGTCAGGACGCGGACCGGGTCAATCGGCTCCTCGGTCGGGCCGGCGGTGACGACGACTCGCCTTCCCGCGAGCGCCTTCGGCCGAAAAAAAAACTCCACGTCCGCGAGCAGCTCGGCGGGCTCGGTCATGCGGCCCATGCCCATCTCGCCGCACGCCTGGCCGCCCGACGCCGGGCCGGAGATGGTGACGCCGTCGGCGCGCAGCGCCTCGGCGTTGCGCGCGGTGGCCGCGTTCTGCCACATCTCCACGTTCATCGCGGGCGCCACCATCAAGGGGCAGCGCCGCGCAAGGCACAGCGTCGACAGCAGGTCATCGGCGAGGCCGTGCGCGAGCTTCGCCAGGAAATCGGCCGAGGCCGGCGCCACCAAGATCAGCTCTCGGTCGCGGGAGAGCTCGATGTGCCCCATGGCGTCGGGCACTCGCTGGTCCCACAGATCGGTCCACACGGGCTGGCCGGACAATGCCTGGAGGGTTGTCGGGGTGATGAACCGCGCCGCCGCCTCGGTCATGGCGACGCGCACGTCGGCGCCGGCCTTCACCAGCAGCCGCGTCAGCTCGGCGGCCTTGTAGGCGGCTATTCCGCCCGTCAAGCCGAGCAGAATCCGCTTTCCTTTCAGCGTCATCCGGAATCGCAGGCGGAGCGTTAGGGGATCAGGATTCTAATCCCATATGGCGATCACCGACTGGCCGCGGGAGGAAAGGCCGCGCGAGCGCCTCCTGGCCGGAGGCGCCGCGGCTCTTAGCGACGCAGAGCTTCTGGCCGTCATGCTGCGAACCGGCGTGCGGGGCAAGAGCGCCGTCGATCTGGGGCGCGAGCTGCTCGCCCGGCTCGGCGGCCTTGCCGGCCTGCTCGCGGCCGACCTGTCGGGCATCAAGGGGCTCGGACCCGCGAAGCGCGCGCAGCTGGAGGCCGCGTTCGAGCTGGCGCGGCGCTCGCTCGGCGCGCAGTTGCGGCGCGGCGCCGGGCTCACCTCGCCGGGCGCGGTGCGCGACTACCTCAGGCTCCAGATCGGCGCGCGCGAGCACGAAGTCTTCGTCTGCCTGTGGCTGGACGCGCAGCACCGAGTCATCGCCTGCGAGGAGCTCTTCCGCGGCACCCTGACGCAGACTTCGGTGTATCCGCGAGAGGTCGTCAAGGCGGCGCTACGGACGAACGCCGCCGCGGTAATCCTGGCCCACAACCATCCCTCGGGCGCCGCGCAGCCGAGCCAGGCGGACGAGCTCCTTACGCGCAACCTGCGCGAGGCGCTGGCGCTGGTCGAAGTCAGGGTGCTGGACCACTTCGTGGTCGCCGGCAGCCAGGCCATTTCCTTTGCCGAGCGGGGATTGCTATAATTCGCCCCTTTTTCGACGGAACCCGCGCCATGTCCCGCGTCTGCCAAGTCACCGGCAAGAGGCCGATGAAAGGTCATCTGGTCTCGCACGCCAACAACAAGACCATCCGCACCTTCCAGCCGAATCTGCACTACCGCCGCTTCTGGGTCGAGAGCCAGAGCCGCTGGGTGCGGCTGCGCGTCTCCACCGCCGGGCTGCGGCGCATCGACAAGCTCGGCGTCGAGGCCGTGCTCGCCGAGATCAAGGCGCGCCGCAAGGCCTGAGGAGCGTCGACCCATGCGCGAGAAGATCAAGCTCGAGTCGTCGGCCGGAACCGGCCACTTCTACACCACCACCAAGAACAAGCGCACCACGCCCGACAAGATCGAGATCCGCAAGTTCGATCCGAAGGCGCGCAAGCACGTCGTCTATAAGGAAACCAAGCTGAAATAGGGACGCCGCGCCGCAAACGAAAAAGCCCGCTCGCGCGGGCTTTTTGTTCCTGCGGGCTGTCCGCTAGGCGTAGCAGCGCAGGCGGCGGCTGAACTCCGCCAGCGGCGCGACGCCACTGGCCTCGGCCTTGTGACACCATTCCTGCAGGTGCCGCAGCAGCTGCTCGCGCGAGGCGCTGGAGCGCGCCCACAGCGCCGCCAGCTCGTCCCGCATGGCGAGCGCGGTGGCAAGTGCACGCGACGCCTTCAGCGCCTCCGCAACGCGGGCGCGCTCGCCGTCCGTGACGCCCTGCGCGCGCTTGAAATAGCGCTTCAGCGGCTTCAGCGATTCGGCCTCCTGCGACCAGCGGCCCAGCCGCTCGAGCTCCTGATGATAGGTGCGCTGCAGCGACTTGGCGTAGCGCGACAGGACGTCGT
>Ga0335085_10001494_pt1 | contig 48957 bp, 42 predicted proteins | sample Lox_Sample_45_FD_206712 | JGI IMG/M metagenome (GOLD analysis project Ga0335085, IMG submission 206712) | Soil microbial communities from Loxahatchee National Wildlife Refuge, Florida, United States - Lox_Sample_4.5 | ecosystem: Environmental > Terrestrial > Soil > Wetlands | place: USA...
TCTTAACGTCGACGACAGCTATCCCGAAGGGACGTTGCTGACGGTCGGCGCCGCCTTTGCACGTCATCCTGAAGCCGAGGTCGTCGTCGGCGATACCGTCGTGTATGAGGATACGGCCGATCGCCGAGCCGTTCGGTTCATCTTCAAGCACCCGCAGGGGATCTGGCTCCCCGAATGTCTGTTCGGCAATCCGGGTCTCAATGGCTGCTTCTTTCGCCGGTCCGTGTTCGAAAAGATCGGACCGTTCGACAATAAATTCCATATCAGTGCGGACCGCGATTTTCTCGTGCGGGCGGCATTGGCGGATGTTCGCTCAATTGACCTGAACGCAACGACGCTTTGGTGCCGAGCCCATGACGGGTCGCAGACAAACAATCGCAGCCGAACCAGTATTCTCAAGATCGCCGGTGAATTGTTTGACATGGCGTCGTGCTCGCTTGACCCGCAACGCACGCCACCGTTGCCGCGTTCGCTCGCGCGCGCATGGCAGGCCTTCGAGGGCGCGCGGCTCGGATTTGTGCTCGCACGTCACGGCCGACTTGCGGCCGCGGCCGGCGTTCTTGCTCGCCTGACCCGGCAGAGTCCGCTGTGGCCGGTTCTCCTCGCGCGCGCGATGATCCTGCGCCGGGCGGCGCGGCGCGACTATCGCGGCGGGTGGAACGAGGACCTGTCCGCCGAAGCGGGCGCCGAGGCGCTTGAGCTGTCGGCTCAAGCGTCAGGGCCGGACGGCCATCGAATCGCGCGCGCTCCTTAAGGCCGGGGCGCCGGCGATTTCCGGCAGCCGCTCTAATTCGCGCTCGCATTGCCTGCCTTGGACCGCGCTCGCCTGGCGGACCCGCCGGAATGGGTCTTGTCAGCCAAGGCCGCCACGGCGCTGACGAACGGCGCGTTCGTTATGGCGGCCGTTCGGTCATAGGTTTCGAGCAACTTCGCATATTTTGTCGTCCAGGCGCGCCGGTCGCGAACTTCGGCCACGAGCTGCCCTGCCGTCTCGCGTTTTTCGTCCCAAAGGAGCGCCGCGTCTTCGAGCGGGTGATCGTGAAACCTCCTGGTCACGACCGGAACTTGTCCAAGTATGATCGCGCGCAAAAGCCGCATTGGACTGGAATGCGGCCAGTTTGCCGTTTGCGGTGGGTTGATGTTGAACAGGTAGTCGGGCGCGCTGGTCGCATATTGTTGTTCGAGGAAAGCCTGGGCGGCCGCCGCGTCCGACCCGGCAACCGCCGCTGGCCGCTGAAACGGCGCATGCCGATAGATCGGACCCGACCATCCGTCCGCCTGGAATGTGCCGACGAGTCTGTCCGCGATTTTCTGCCGATACGATGTGCGCGTGCCTGTCATGGTGAAGCCGAACGGCAGATTGACGATGCGCTCCTTCTGCAAAGCTGACAGGGGGCCGATCCGCGGATAGAGCAATAGCGGAACCGGAAGGCCGGGGGCGGTCCGCTGCGCCAGCCTGACGAGACCGGGCAGAATCTGCGGATGAACGGCGGCGAGCAAGTCGCAGTAGGCGAGCGCCTTGACGAGGCCCAGATAGCGCCGGCGCATGTAAGACGGCTTGCGGCCCAGCGGAGACGGCAGGAAGCTACGCGGCAAGTTCATCCACTCGGTGGCGCCGCCGAAGAAATTGAGCGCTGTCGTCAAACGGCGGCCGAACATCGAAACCGGCGTGATAAATTCCGTCGCAACGACGACGACTTTGGTGGCGGGAAACATCTGCTTGATCGTCGCAAGCGAGGCCACCCAGGATCGGCTGGAAAATTCATCAATGACGATGTTGACGCGGTTTGGCTCGATCGTCCTGGTCACCTTGACCGAAAATTCCTCGGCAAGGCTGCCGTAGATGGTGTGAATAATCTCGGTTATTCCCACCAACGACCGGTGATTGCCGACGACGATAAAGATCTCTTCAGGCATCGCTTCGGGCGCGACCGGCGTTGGCATGATGGCGGTGCCGGCACAGCGGTGTTACTGCCGGGCCTCGCGCCGCGCAACAACCTTGCCGCCGTGCAAATGCCGCCAATTTGCGCAACGGTCGAGGCGGCGCCCGGAGCCCCGGCGGATGTTGCCTTAACGCGATCCGGGTGTTGAAATCGAACCCGACGTGATCGTTTGCGGGAAGCGAGCCTACGGCGCGGCTGAGACTTGTCGGGCAAAACATCGACCATGAAGGCGACCGCTGAATTTTGGCGAGACAGGCGCGTTCTGATAACGGGCCACACGGGGTTTATGGGCGGGTGGCTCGCCGTACTGCTCAAGGAACTCGGCGCTGCGGTTGGCGGCTACGCGCTGGCGCCGCCGACGACGCCGTCCTTTTTCGATTGCGTCGGACTTGGACCGCTGCTCGATTGCGACGTTCGCGGTGACGTTCGCGACGCGGCAAAGCTTGCGCAGGCGGTGCGGGACCAAAGGCCGGCCGTCATTTTTCATCTCGCCGCGCAGTCTCTGGTGCGGGAAGGATTCCGTGATCCTGTCGCCACGTTCGACGTCAACGTCATGGGCACGGTAAACGCGCTCGAGGCCGCCCGCGCGGAACCCGGCGTGCGTGCGGTTGTCGTCTTTACGACCGACAAGGTCTACGACAATCGCGAATGGGATCGGGACTTCCGCGAGGGCGATCGGCTGGGCGGGCGCGATCCATATGGCGGCAGCAAGGCTTGCGCCGAGCTCGCGGTCGAGGCGTATCGGCACTCGTTTCTGTCCGCGCGCCATGTCGGGGTGGCAACGGTGCGCGCCGGCAACGCCATCGGTGGCGGCGATTGGGCGCCGGGCCGGCTCGTTCCGGACATTATCCGCGCCTTCGGCGCCGGCGCCGTCCTGAAGCTCCGCCATCCGTCGGCGACGCGTCCGTGGCAGCACGTGCTTGAGCCGCTTCGCGGCTCGCTTATGCTGGCACAACGCCTTTGTTTCGATCCGCACCGCCACGCCAGTGGCTGGAATTTCGGGCCGGCGCGCGAGAGCCAACGGCCGGTCTCCTGGATCGTCGAATATTGCGCCCGGCAATGGGGCGAGCGGGCGCGTTGGGAAGCGGATGGCGGCGCCGGTATCAACGAGGCGTTGCGGCTCGGCCTTTCGTCCGCCAAGGCCGAACAGCAGCTTGGCTGGAAGCCGCTTTGGGGCCTCGATGTTGCGCTCGACCGAACCCTCGACTGGTACCGGGCACATGCCGCCGGCGGCAACATGCTGGAACCGACCCGCGCGCAAATTCGGGAAACGTTCGCGGCTGTGCCGAGCGAGTCGGTCTTAGGATCGGCGCGATGAATTATACGACAGCAGATCGCGTCGCAGACATTATGCCGAGGCGGCCATGAAGCCGGTCGCGGACCGCGAGCCGCAAAAATCGATCCAGGTCATCTGCCCAGTCTACAACGAAGAGCTCAACATCAGGTATTTCTACGATCGCTATCGGGCCGTTCGCGACGGGCTGGGGCAAGATTATCGCATGGAGCTGACCTTTATCGACAACGCCTCGACTGACCGGACCCAAGAACTGGTCAAGGAACTCCGTGCCGGGGATCGAACGGTGCAGCTGATCGCACATGCCCGCAATTTCGGCTATCAGGCATCAGTGTTGTCCGGCCTGACCAATCTCGAAGGCGACGCCTATATCGTTATCGACGCCGATTGCGAGGACCCGCCGGAATTGATTCCGGAATTCGTCAGAAAGTGGTGTGAAGGCTACGACCTCGTCTACGGCGATCGGCGCTGGCGGTCGGAGAACACCGCGGTAGCGGCTGCACGCCGGGCATTCTACCGATTGACGCGCAAGATCGCCGATTCCGAGTTCATCATCGATATGGCGGAATTCTCGCTGTTCAGCCGGCGCGTGCGCGATCAGGTGTTGAGCCACCGCTCGACCTTTCCATTCGTCCGCAGCGATCTCGCCTATTCGGGATTCAGCCGCTGCGCCATCGAGTACCGCCGGGAGCCGCGCCGCTATGGCAGGAGCCATTACAATCTGTTGCACATGGCGGCGTTCGCGATCAGCGGCCTGCTCAGCACCTCGACATTCCCGCTGCGCGCCATCGCCTATGTGGGCGTCCCGCTGTTCGTGCTCGACGGCCTGGTCGCACTGTTGCTGCTGTTCGGCGTAACGGCCTCGCTTTCGGTGGTGCTGTTCGTCAACCTCGCCTTTGTTTGTTATGCGCTGGTCTCGATCTCGCTCTATGTCGCCAGAATCAGCAAGGATGTCATCGGTCGTCCGGTGTTTATCGTCGACCACCGGCGATCCGAGCTCAATCGGCTCAAGCGGGGAACGCCGCAGCCGCCGCTGCCGGCGCCCATGGATCGGTCATGAAGACTGTGATTTTGGCCGGTGGGCTCGGTACGCGGCTCGGCGAGGACACGGAGTTGCGGCCGAAGCCGATGGTCGAGATCGGCGGCCGTCCGATTCTTCTCCACATCATGGAAATCTATGCCGGCCAGGGCTTTGAGGAATTCATCATCTGCCTCGGTTACCGGGGCTACGTCATCAAGGAATATTTCCAGAACTACCTCCTGCACCGCAGCGATGTGACGTTCGATTTTCGCAACGAGAATCAGATGACCGTGCACCGGCCGGCACTGCCGCGCTGGAAGGTGACGTTGGTCGAAACCGGGCCGGACACGCAAACCGGCGGCAGGCTGGCGCGAGCGGCGCCCTATATCGGCGGCGAGCGCTTCATGCTCACTTACGGCGATGGCGTCGCCAACGTCGATTTGCGCAAGCTCGTCGCCTGCCACGAAGCGCATGGCAAGCTCGTCACCGTCACGGCAGTGCGTCCTCCGGGACGCTTCGGCGCGCTGGTGTTGGCCGCCGACCAGCGGCAAGTGGCGCATTTCGAAGAAAAGCCGTCGGGCGACGGCGGCTGGATCAACGGCGGCTTCTTCGTGCTGGAGCCGGGTATTTTTCGATATCTCGATTCCGATGCGACGGTGCTGGAACAGGACCCGCTGCAGCGGCTCGCCAAAGCCGGTGAGCTTTATGCCTACCGTCATCAGGGATTCTGGTGGGCGATGGACACCCTTCGGGACAAACGGTATTTAGACGGCCTGTGTTCCGGTCCCCAGCCGCCGCCGTGGACGCGGATTTAGGACCGAGCAGACAGCTCGCAAAAAACGGATCGTCGAGGAGGCGGCCGTGAGCCAATCCGCGTTTGCGGAAACTTATCAATGCCGGTCCTGTTTGCACCGGGATTTGCACCTCATCGTCGACCTTGGTGCTCAGCCGCTGGCCAATTCTTTTCTCAGCCGCGAGGCGCTGGCGCGGATGGAGCCGACATATCCGCTTCCGCTGCTTTATTGCTCCACCTGTCATCTCGTGCAGATCCCCGCCGCGACGAAGCCCGACGCCATATTCCGCGATTACCTCTATATGTCGTCGTTTTCGCAGACCTGGCTTGATCATGCCCGCAACTTCGTCGACCAGGTAACGCAACGGTTTGGTCTCGGTCCGCAATCGCGCGTGATCGAGGTTGCCAGCAACGACGGCTATCTCCTGCAATTCATATGCCGGCAAGGGATTCCCGCGCTCGGCATCGAGCCGGCCGCGAACGTCGCCAAGCTCGCCGTGGACAAGGGAGTGCCGACGCGGGTTGCCTTCTTCGGCATCGCGACGGCACGGACGCTGCTGGCGGAGGGTTTCACGGCCGACCTTGTCGTCGCCAATAACGTGCTTGCGCATGCGCCCGACCTCAACGACTTCGTCGGCGGCTTCCCGTTGATCCTCAACCGCGAAGGGGTCGCCACGCTCGAGTTCCCGCATTTGGCAAGCCTGATCGAGCAGACGCAGTTCGATACGATCTACCACGAGCACTTCAGCTATTTTTCGCTGCTGGCCGCGGACGCCTTGTTCAGCCGGCATGCGCTGCGGATTTTCGATGTCGAGAAGCTGCCGACCCATGGCGGCTCGCTGCGCTTGTACCTATGTCGCGCCGACGCCGGCCACGCCAAAAACCCGGCGGTCGAGGCGCTGATCGCGGAAGAACAAGAAATCGGCTTGGACCAGGCGGCAACCTTCCGCGACTTCGCCGGCGCCTGCCGCAAGATCAAAAACGATCTGCTGAGGTTTCTCATCGACGCCGCCGAGGCCGGCAGGGTGGTGTGCGGCTACGGCGCGCCCGCCAAAGGCAATACCTTGCTGAATTTCTGCGGGGCGCGCGCCGACCTGATCGCTTTCACGGTCGATCGCAATCCCTACAAGCAGAATCATTTTCTGCCGGGTACGCGCATTCCGATTCTTGCCCCGGAGGCGATTACGACGGCGAAACCAGATTATGTGTTGATTTTGCCGTGGAACCTCAAAACCGAGATTTGTGAGCAAATGCACCACATCCGCGGCTGGGGAGCCAAATTTCTCGTCGCCGTGCCTGAGTTGAGCCTGTTCTAGTCGGGATTTGCGACATGCGGTTCATGGAAACCGGCTTCACCGGCCTTTTCGTGATCGAGCTTGATCCGCATCGGGACGCGCGGGGCTATTTTGCCCGCACGTTCTGTCTTGAGACTTTCAACGCGCGCGGTTTGCACGCGCATTACCCGCAGTGTGGTACGTCGTTCACCGCGAAATCGGGCACGGTGCGCGGCATGCACTTCCAGAAGCCGCCGCACGGCGAAGTCAAGCTGATCCGATGCATCCGCGGTGCCATCCATGACATGGTCGTCGACCTGCGCCCTGGTTCGGCGACCTACTTGCGGCACTACGGTGCCGAGCTCGCTGAAGGAGACGGGCGCGAGCTTTACGTGCCCGACGGGTTTGCCCATGGCTACCAGACGCTGCGCGATGCGAGCGAGGTGCACTACATGCTGTCGGCGCGTTACGTACCCGAAGCGGCCAGCGGAGTGCGTTGGGACGATCCGGCTTTGTCGCTGTCGTGGCCGCTGCCGATCACGGTGATTTCCGATCGCGACCGCAACTGGCCGCTGCTCGATGCAGGAAGCTAGATCATGAAGCTCCTTCTGCTGGGAGCTTATGGACAGGCGGGCACGGCGTTGCGTGCGCTGGCGCAGCCCGATCTCGTCATCGAGGCGCCGCGCCGCGCCGAGCTCGACGTACGCGATGCGGCGCGCGTTGCGCGGCGTATCGCGGAAGCGCAGCCGGATTGGGTGGTGAATTTCAGCGCGTTCCACAGGCTCGAAGCCTGTGAAGACGATTTCACTGAGGCGATGCTGGTCAACGCCGTGGCCGTGCACGCGATGGCCGTGGCCGCGTGTTCGGCCGGGGCGAAGCTTCTCACCGTCAGCACCGACTACGTGTTCGACGGGCGGCGCGCCGAGCCGTGGCGAGAAGACGACGAGGCGCGTCCGCTGCAGGCCTACGGCGTTTCCAAGCGCGCCGGCGAACTTGCCGCCTTGGCGGCGGCTCCCGATCACGCCTTTGTTGTGCGGACCTGCGGGCTCTACGGCCCAAGCGGTGGCCGTCAACGCGGCGGCAATTTTGTCGAGCAACGCCTGGCCGAAGCGCGGTCGCGGCAGCGGATCGAGATCGGTTCGGACCTGATCTGCACGCCGACATCGGCGCATGCTTTTGCCGAGGCGGTGTTGCGGCTGTTGCGGGCGCCGCGACCGAGCGCCGGGATTTATCACTTCACTGCCGAAGGGGCCTGCTCCTGGGCGGAGTTCGCAGCCGAAGCCTTGGCGCAAGCGGGGCTGAGCTGCCGGGTCGCCGCCATCGACAGAAAAGGGAATTACGGCCGCGTCCGCCGCCCGGCCTATTGCGTTCTGGCCAATACTCGCGGGCGCGCGCTCGGCATCACGCTGCCGCACTGGAAAGATGATCTCGCCCGCTATCTGCGACGGCGCGGAAGCGTCGCGGGCGTCGGACTGGATGCCGCCAAATGAATGCCGCGGTCCGCGCCCTCCATTGCGGCGCCGTTGCCTGCTCGCTCGATCAGGGTGCCCGCGTCTCCGACGCGGGCATGGATTTCATCCGCTGTCCGACATGTCGCGTGCTGCATATAGCCCCCGAGAACCTCGTCCACGATATGGTCCGGCCCGACCGCGTTGGCGCTTTGTCGGCGATCATGAGGCTCCTGTTGTCGATGCGGCTGCAGTGGCTGCGGCGGGAATTGCCCGATTTGGACGGCCGCGGCGTACGGATCGCCGATATTGGCTGCGGCGACGGCCAGTTCCTGGAATTCCTCAAGGAACGCGGTTACGACCATATCGTCGGGATCGAGCCAGACCCGGCGCGGGCGCGCAACGCAAGAAAGCGCGGCGTTCCGGTATTTGCCAGCCGAGCCGAGGCGCAAGCCGCGGGCTGGCTGCCAGCGGCAATCGACGTCCTCTTCGTCTGGCATGTCTTGGAGCACGTCGAGCGCACGGCTGACTTCGTCGCGGAATACGCACGCTTGCTGGCGCCGACTGGCGTCATGGTGGTCAGCGTGCCGAACCAAGGGAGCGCGCAGACGCGCCTTTTCGGCTTTCTCTCCGCCTATCCCGATTACGGCCGCCACATCTGGTATCACACCAAGGATTACCTCGCCTGGTTTGCCGCCAATGCCCCGGGACTGCAAGCGACGATCATGCGCGATCGGAATTACGAATATGAGATTTTCTCCTGGATCGATTCGCTCGCCTCGGCGATCACGCGCCGGCAGAATTTCGTTCACAAGGCACTGAAGAAAGGCGAGGGCGGGCTGCCGCAGCGCTTCGCCGCCGCGGCGATGGCGATGTGCCTGTTGCCGGTCGCTCTCCTGCTGGCCCCGGTCAGCCTGGGCGCAGGCTTCGGCAGTACGCTGACTTTCGTCCTGCGGCCGGCCGGGAACGCGGCCGCGGCCGCAGCCGTGCCGGCGCATGCGCAGGCGGATGCCGGCGCATGAAGCGGGCCCGCGGCGCCTTGCGCAAAGTCGGTGCGCAACAAGACGCTGAGCCGAGCGCATCGGCATTCGCAGTCAAGTCCGGCGACGATCGCCTGGCCTATGTCGGCATCGCCCTGTTTGTTGCGCTGTCCTACGTCATGATCGTTGGGCGCTACAGCGAGTTTCTCGATCAGGTTCTGCCGCACGGCGATTCGTTCTCTTACACGGTGACGTGGTTTGCAAATATCGATTTTTACCGGACCTACGGCTACCCGCTGACGCTATTGGCGATGCTGATCCATCCGGGGAACTGGTATCGGCTGATGAATGTCAGCGAGGCATTGCTGGCGCCTTTGCTGGTCAAGGAGCCGTACGTCATCTGCATCATCAATTATGCATTGTTCGGGGCCGCGACCGCCGCCTTCTACCGGCTGGGCCGCCGTCTTGGCTTGACCCCGTCGGCCGCATTTGCGGTTGCGCTGATCCCATGGCTCTGGCCGGTGAACTACGGCTTTGCCGACTATTCATCCCTTCCGGTCACGGCGCTGGACGCTTCCTTCAATGCCGCGTTGTTTTTAGCGGTCGCCCAGGCCTACATCTTCGCGTTCGACCTTCAGGCGTTCGCATCTCGATTGCCGACGGGTGCGCCAACCAAATATGAGCCGCCGGTGTGCACGGATCCGTCGCGCGCTGTGCGGGATCGCCGCCTCATCGGGTCCGCTGTTCTTACCGGACTGGTGCTGGGGATTGCCGTCTGGGGGCGCGGCAATTCCCTGCCGGTGGTCGGCCTCGTCGTGTCATGGCCGGCTTTGCTGGCGCTGTGGCTCGCCTGGCGCAGCCGCGATCGCCGGCTTTGGCTGGGCGTCGTCCTCGCCGGAGCTGTTGCCGGTCTGCTCGCCGTCGAGTTCTACGCCCAATATTGGGCGAGCCTCGTCGGATATTACTCGGTTCACGCCTCCTACGTCGAAGCGCACCGTTGGAGCCTTGCCGGCGCGCGCCAGTTCATTCTCAACGTTCCCGGCTTCATGTACTGGCGGGCCGAGGATTCGTTCGTCTGCGTGGCGCTGACCTTTGCCTCGCATCTGTTCGCGCTGGCGATGCTCATCGTCGCCTGCTGGCGCCGTCGCCCGTTGAGCGGCCCGGCGCACTTTCGTCTGCGCCACCTCGTCATCGGCGGCGCCGTGATCTATTTCGGCACCTATCTGGCGGACATGGCGTTCTTCGCCAACGATCAGCCCGGTTTCAGCATTTACCAGTCGCTGTTGGTGTGGCGGCCGATGCTGATCGGCCTTTCGCTCATGCTCGTGGCCGCGACCGCCGCCATCCTTGGACGATTCTGCAAAGTACCGTTGCTGCTCACGCCGCTTCCGCTCGGTGTGCTGGCGCTCGGCTGGGGCGTGATGTGGACGCACATCTTCACACCGTGGGATGCGACACATCAGTGGCCTTCGCCGCGCACGGTCGAGCGCTTTGCCGTCAATCTCGATCGGCTCGCGGACCGCGGGCCGGTTGCCGTGCTGTGGTATCGCGGCTGGAACGAGCCGATCCTCAACTACTATCGACTGAAGAACGATCTGCCGCCGGCTTATTTCTTTACCGGCGCGTTCTTGAAGTACAACCATCTCATGAGTGCGGTACCGCCTGGCGGCCTGGTCGCGGCGCTGCGGCACGGGCCGCAATATTATCGCCAGCGCCTGAAGGACTGGCGCGCCGCCAAACGCTTCGGCGCCGAGCATCACGACGCGATGTGGTCGATGGCAGATTATTCCGAGGCAAAACGCAAGAGCGTGCTCGAGCAAATCGAATATCAGTTCACCCACGCCTCGCTGATCGTCGTTCCGGAATATCTCGACCAATACAAATCGAACGAGCCGTACGCGTTCTACAAGTTCAAGGACGACTGGGCGGCATGGCTCAACTCCGATGCGGCGCCGCGCTTCCGCGTGCTGATGCTGCTGCAGGAGACGCCGCACGAACGGCTTTTGGTGATCCGCCGCAGCGATCTGGCGGAGGGACGGGGCGATCCGTTCCGGCTCCCCTATGGCTATCGGTCCGCATCGCCGCCGGCCGATTATTCCGACGCCGTCGTCCGGTTCAGATGAACCTGGCGGCTCGGCGACAGCCGCGCAAAGCCGATCCGAGGAAGTTCGGGGAAAGCGCCACGAGCCGCGGTCTCCGCGATTTGCAATGCAGATGACCTTGCCGGCAGAACCCGCGTACCGGGCAAGTTGAACCGTGTGGCGGGCCCAAGCGGAAACGCGGTCCGGTTATGGCGGCCGAGTCGGCGGGTCAATCAAGCCAGTCTCGGCCATGGGATGGGCGTCCTTGTTCGGCGTGCGCTCTCGACTCAGTTCCAGGATCCAAAAGGCACCGCCGCTTAAGCCCACGACGAGATATATCAGGCCGTATATGATCGAAGCCGCCAGCGCGACGTCATGCGGCACCTGCAAAAGCCCGAAGCCGACGACAAAGAGGCCCTCGCGCAGGCCCCAGCCGGCAATCGAAATCGGCAACACCAGCAGCAGTATTACCACCGGCGCGACGGTCACCACCCCGAGAAGCGGCACCTCGGTGCCGAGGTCGCGCAGGATGAGCCATATCAGGACGAAGCCGGCAAGGTGGCCTACGATGGAAAGGAGCGCGATCGTCGCGGCATTGCCCGGTCGCGCGGCAAGGAACAGCACGTCGGCAACGATCTGCGCTACAAAACGGCCGCCGCGGAATCGAGCGATCAGCGTCCGCGCCCGCACCAGTCCCGAGAACAGGGCGAGCATGATGATAAACACGGCGACGATGCCCACCACGGTCTCGCTTTTCGGAATCGCAAACATGCGCTCGACCAGCGTCGGCAATCCGTAAAGGCTCATGACGGCGAGCGCGCCAAATCCGGCGATACGGTCGATGAGGACGGAATTGAATGCTTCGGCGACGGTGCAGCCGTGGCGGTACAGCAGCCACACCCGCATGCCGTCGCCGCCTATCGTGGAAGGGAGCGTCTGATTGAAGAATTGGCCGATCAGATTGAGACGAGCCAAACTCCAAATGGCGAATCTCCGCCCAATCGATCGCAGGACGATGCGCCATCGCTCCGTCGCCAGCGCGATCCCGAAGTAGACAAGCGCCAAACCGACGATGCCGGTAAAGGGCGTGATTTCGCGCAGGTGCCGCAGCGTTGCGGCGTAGTCGATCTTGCGAAACAGCAGGGCGAACAGCAGCACCGTGACGGCGGCCTTGGCGCCGGTCGACAATATCCGACGCGTGAGGCGCGTCATTTCGATCCCTTGCACCACGCGCGGTGACGGCTACCGCTGAACATTGCGGTCCAACACGTTGTCCGATTGGTGGCGTTCGGGCACAGGAGGCAATGGGCTCCATTTCCTACGGAGGCGAATTATAGCGGCAGCCGGGTCGCCGCCTCAACGGCCGGTTGCTAGTCCTTTCGTGCCCGGCGGCTTATTGCCCGCGGTCGGGTGGTTGCCGAGCGCAACCATCGGTCCCGGCCTGGTGGTGGCACATTCGGTCTTCGCTTGCGCTATGGCGGTCCGGGAAGCGCTCGACCGCAAAAGGGGGTGCCTGCCTCTGGTGTCTGAACGGCTCGGCAGGCTAGTTTGCGCGCGCATGCAGGACGGCTCGTCTTCAGCGCGCAGGCCCACGATCCTCTATCTGGTCGCCGAGGATTGGTATTTTCTGCTGCACCGCTTGCCGATGGCGCGCGCCGCGGCGGCCGCCGGATATCAAGTGCATGTGGCCGCCCACCTGAACAAAGATCGCTCGGCGATCGAAGCTCTCGGCTTTACGGTTCATCCGCTCAACTGGCGGCGCGGCAGTCTTAATCCGCTGGATATCGTCGCCATCGTGCGCGACATCCGCCGGCTCTATGTACGATTGAAGCCCGACGTCATTCACCACATCGCGCTGCAGCCGATCTTGATCGGCTCGATTGCCGCTCTCGGGCTGCCGGTCGTCACGCTCAATTCGCTGGTCGGCCTCGGCTTTGCGTTCACCTCCTCGCAGCCGAAGGCGCTGTTGGTCCGGCTGCTGTTCAAAGCGCTGCTGCCGCGTTTGATGAACCGGCCGCATCGCGCCGTGACCGTGGAAAACACGGATGACAAGGCCCTGCTTGGCGCGCTTGGTGTGCATGCGGACGCGGTGTTCGTGCTGCCTGGATCGGGCGTCGACGTCGGGCGGCTGACACCGCTTGCCGAGCCGACCGGGCCGACGGCGGTCGCCTATGTGGGCCGCTTGCTCGGCAACAAGGGCGTCCGCACGCTGGTTGCCGCGCACGATCTTTTGCAGCGGCGCGGAGTTCAGGTCCGCCTGCTTATGGCCGGCGCGCCGGATCCCGCCAACCCGACGTCCGTTCTCGGAGCGGAAATCGAAAGCTGGAAGCAGCGGCCGGGCATATCGATGCTGGGCTATGTGACCGATGTCAGCACGGTCTGGCGATCGGCCCATATCGCGGTGCTCGCCTCGCGGGGCGGCGAGGGATTGCCGGTGAGCTTGCTCGAGGCGGCGGCGTGCGGCCGGCCGCTTGTGGCAACCAATATTCCCGGCTGTCGCGAGATCGCCCGGCCGGGGGTCAATGCGATCCTCGTCCCCGTTGACGACGCCGAGGCGCTCGCTGACGCGATCGGGCGGCTCGCCGCCGATCCCGATCTGCGGCGTCGGTTCGGGGAAGCGGGCCGCCGCATTGTCGAAACGGAATATTCGAGCGACATTGTCGGCCGCGAAGTGGTCGCCCTCTACGATCGTTTGTCGGGGCGGGAGCCCGATCGGCGGGCGCTGGAAACGCCGTAAGCTCGGATCATGGCCCCTTCCTGAAAGTGGTTCTGTTCCCGCGCGACGCCGGCATAACTGGAGCATCGATGGCCGACGATACCATCCTGGTAACCGGCGCCGCCGGTTTCATCGGCTTTCACGTGGCGCGCCGTCTGCTCGAGGCCGGCCATCGCGTCGCCGGTCTCGACAATCTCAATGCCTATTACGACCCGAGCCTGAAGGCCGCGCGCCGCGCGGTGCTCGCGCGATATGACGGCTTTCGCTTCTTTCAGAACGACGTCGCCGATCGCGAGGTCATCGCCACGCTGTTTGCCCGCGAGCGATTTGCCTATGTCGTCCACCTCGCGGCGCAGGCCGGCGTCCGGTACTCGCTGAAGGAGCCCGCAGCCTATATCGATGCCAACATCGTCGGCTTTGCCAACATTCTCGAAGGCTGTCGCCACAACGGCTGCAGACACCTTTTGTATGCGTCGTCATCCTCGGTTTACGGGGCCAATACCAGCCTGCCGTTTCATACCGCGGATAACGTCGATCATCCGCTCAATCTCTATGCGGCGACCAAAAAGGCGAACGAATTGATGGCACACGCCTATGCCCATCTGTTCGCACTCCCGGCGACCGGGTTGCGCTTTTTCACCGCCTACGGTCCGTGGGGGCGGCCGGACATGGCAATGTGGCTCTTTACTGCCGCAATTTTTTCCGGCCGGCCCGTTCGGCTCTACAACCACGGGCGGATGCGGCGCGACTTCACCTATATCGACGATGTCGCCGAGGCCGTGATGCGTCTCATCACCTACCCGCCGCAGCCCAATCCGGATTGGTCAGGCGACCGGCCCGATCCGGCGACCAGCCGTGCGCCTTGGCGCATCTACAATATCGGCAACAGCGAGGCGGCCGAGCTTCTGGATGTGGTTTCGCTCATCGAGGAGGCGGTCGGCCGGCCGGCCGCACGCGAATTGTTGCCGCTGCAGCCCGGTGATGCGTTGGAGACGTGCGCCGACTGCACCGATCTTGAACTCGCAATCGGCTTTCGCCCGCGCACATCGCTCAAAGATGGGGTCAGGCGGTTCGTCGAATGGTACCGCGACTTCCACGGCAAGGCGCCCGGTCCGCCGACGCCGGCCGCCGATTCGTCCCTTTGACATCGCCGGCTCGAATGGGCACAGACGACGCAGGCGTTGTCCACGAATGACGTGACGGTCATGGCCAAAGCGATACTCGGCATCATCGGCGGCTCCGGCATTTACGACCTGCCGGGCCTCGAAAAGGTCCGCTCGCGGAACCTAAAGACCCCGTGGGGCGAACCGTCGGCGGCGCTGCGCATCGGCGAAATCGCCGGCCTGCCCGTCGTGTTCCTATCGCGCCACGACAAGGGACACGTGTACTCGCCTTCCGACATCAACTATCGCGCCAATATCGATGCGCTCAAGCGGGTCGGCGTCACCGATCTCGTCTCGCTGTCGGCGTGCGGCTCGTTCAAGGAAGAGCTGCCGCCCGGCACGTTCGTCCTTATCGATCAGTTCGTCGACCGCACCTATAGGCGCGAAAGCTCGTTCTTCGGCCGCGGCTGTGTAGCCCATGTATCGATGGCCCATCCAGTTTCGCCGCGCTTGCGGATCCATATCGCGCAAGCGGCGATGGATGAAGGCATCGACGTTTTGCGCGACGGCACCTACGTGTGCATGGAGGGCCCGCAATTCTCCACCTTCGCCGAAAGCATGACCTACAAGAATCTCGGCTATGCCGTTATCGGTATGACCAACATGCCGGAGGCCAAGCTCGCCCGCGAAGCCGAGATCTGCTACGCGACCGTCGCCATGGTCACGGACTTCGACTGCTGGCATCCCGATCACGACGCGGTCACCGTGCAGGACATCATCAAGGTGCTGACCGCCAACGCGGACAAGGCCAAGCGCCTGGTCGCGCGCCTGGCACGAGACTTTCCCCGCGAGCACGAGCCGTGCCCGATCGGTTCGGACCGGGCGCTCGACAACGCCCTGATCACGGCGCCCGAGGTGCGCGATCCGAAGCTGCTGAAGAAACTCGATGCCGTGGCCGGACGGGTGCTGCAGGCCGCGGTGCCGAAAATGAAGAAGCGCTGAGCCGCTGCAGCAGGCGGGTCTCCCCAAGACGCAGTGCCGCTACGGGCTACGCCTTTGGTGCCGCGTCACGTCACCGGGCGGCGCTCCATTGCCCGCCCGTGAAGAAGCCGAGCGTGCCGGCCGCGAAGACGGTAAATTGCAGCGCCCAGCCGCCGATGTCCGGTTTCGACAGTTTTTGTCGCATATTCCCGTCGTAAGTCTTGGAAGCAAAAAGTGTTCGGGTTCTGGCGCGGTTTGGGTCGCCAGTCCCTTGCAGCCGTGCTAGGGGAATAAGGGGGCGTATGTTGAGGGGAGTGCTTTCGGTCATGAGTGAGGTGGTCGGGGTCGGTGCGGGCGGCCCATTGAAGGTCGGCGTGTTGGGCGTCGGCATCATGGGCAGCAATCACGCGCGCGTCCTTGCGGATATGGCCGGCGTTCGCCTCGTCGGTGTCGCCGATACCGATCGCAAGCAGCGGGATGTTGTGGCCCGGACATTGGGCTGTGCCGCATTCGCCGACGTCGATCAGTTGCTCTGCTCCGGCGTCGACGCCGTTTCGATCGCGGCGCCGACCCATCTGCATCATGACCTGGCGCTCGAGTGCATTGGCCGCGGCGTCCATGTCATGGTCGAAAAGCCGATCGCTCCGACGGTCGAGGAGGGCCGTGCCATCGTTGCGGCCGCTCGCCGCGCCGGGGTGACGCTCATGGTCGGCCACGTCGAGCGCTTCAATCCGGCGGTGGAGTCGGTCAAGCGCGCGATCAAGGATCAGGACATCCTCTCGATCGCCATAACCCGGGTCGGGCCGTTCCCGCCGCGCATGTCCAATGTCGGCGTGGTCATCGATCTCGCCGTGCATGACATCGACTTGATCCGCTGGTTTACCGATTCGGAGATCGTGGAGATCCAGCCGCAATTGTCGAGCGCGGTGGCCGAGCGCGAAGATATCGCGCTGCTGCAGTTCCGCACCGCCTCGGGCGTGCTCGCCCATATCAACACCAACTGGCTCACGCCGTTCAAGGCGCGCACCATCCATATTGCCACACGCGACAAGTATCTCATCGCCGATCTGTTGACGCTGCAGGTCACCGAATGTTTCGGTTTTCAGCCCGACGGCAGCTATTCGATGCGGCATTTGTCGGTCGGCTACGCCGAGCCGCTGCGGGCCGAGCTGCTCGCCTTCGCCGATGCCATCCGCAACCGGCGGACGCCCGCGGTGACCGGCGAGGAGGGCGTGGCGAGCCTGGAAATCGCCATTCGCTGTCTCACCGCGCGCGCGCCGCATGCCAGCGTGCAGCCGCGCAAAGGACCGCGGCGCGTCGCCGGCTGAAATCCGCTTCCTCCCGGGCCGAGATCGAGTAAAACGTCCAGCATGAATCAACACGCCCGCCTTGACGAGCGGCCGATCCCTTTCATCGACATTGCCGCGCAGCGCCGCCGCCTCGGCCGGGCCGTCGACGACGCCGTCGACCGTGTGCTGGCGCATTGCCAGTTCATCAATGGGCCGGAGGTGCGCGCGCTGGAGGCCGAGCTTGCCGCCTTTTGCGGCGCGCGCCATGCGATTGCCTGTTCGAGCGGAACCGATGCGCTTCGCCTCGTGCTCATGGCCTGGAGCGTCGGTCCCGGCGATGCGGTGATCTGCCCCGCCTTCACCTTTTGCGCAACCGCCGAGGTCGCCGCGCTCTGCGGCGCGACGCCGGTGATGGCCGACGTGCGCGCCGATAGCTTCAATCTCGATCCGGAAAGCTGCGAACGCGCGGTCACGGCGGCAAAGCGGCTCGGACTGCGGCCGCGCGCGATCATTCCGGTCGATCTGTTCGGCCTGCCAGCGGATCACGACGCCATCGCCGCTATCGCCGCCGCGCACGGGTTGCAGGTGCTCGACGACGCGGCGCAGGCGTTCGGCGCTTGCTACAAAGATCGCAAGCTCGGCGTGCTCGCCCCCGCAACAGCTACGAGTTTTTTTCCCGCCAAGCCGCTCGGCTGCTATGGCGACGGCGGCGCCATCTTCACTGACGATGACGACCTGGCGGCGCAGCTCAGAAGCTTGCGCGTGCACGGCGAGGGCGTCGATAAATATGACGCCGTGCGCATCGGTATCACCGGACGGCTCGACTCGATCCAGGCCGCGATCCTGTTGGAGAAGCTGAAAATATTTCCCGACGAAATCGCTGCCCGCAACGCCGTGGCGCAGCGTTACGCATCCGGCCTCGCCGGCGTCGCGACGGTGCCGCTGGTGGGCAACGAATCGACGTCGGTCTGGGCGCAGTACACCATCCGCCTGGCTCCCGGCCGCCGCGCCGCGCTCGCCGCCGCGCTCAAGGCACAAGGCATCCCGACCGCGATCTATTACGCCAAGCCGTTGCACCGCCAGGCCGCCTATCGCGACTTCCCGCTCGCGGACGGGGGCCTGCCGGTGAGCGAGCGGCTCGCCGAAGAGGTGATCAGCCTGCCGGTGCATGCCTATCTGGAGGCGCCGGTTCAGGACCGTATCATCGCGGCGATTCGCGATGCACTGGCCGGATAGGCCGGTCAGCTCAGTCCTGTATACGCGCTATTCAGACCGCGCTGCAGCAGTCGCCGACGTGCCGAGTCCTCGTCTTTCGCGATGACGCGCGGTGAATGATATCCTGGCGGCAATGATCGAACGTATTCTCACCGTCGGCGGCTTCACGCTCCTCTCGCGGCTGACCGGATTCCTGCGCGACATCATGCTGGCGGCGATCCTTGGCGCCGGGCCGGTCGCGGATGCGTTCTTCGTCGCGTTCCGCCTGCCGAATCACTTCCGCGCGATTTTTGCCGAAGGCGCCTTCAACGCCGCCTTCGTTCCGGCCTATGCCCGTATTCGCACGCAGGAGGGCTTGCGCTCGGCGGCCCTGTTCGGCGATCGCATCTTCACCCTTCTCCTTGCCACGCAGGTCGTGCTGCTGGCGCTGGCGCTGCTTTTCACGCCGCAGGTGATCGAACTGCTGGCGCCGGGATTTTCTCGCGAGCCGCGCCAATTCGATCTGGCGGTGCAACTGACGCGCGTCACCTTTCCGTATCTGTTGCTGATCACGCTGGTGACCCTGTGGGGCGGCATTCTCAATGCGCTGCATCGCTTCGCTGCCGCGGCGGCGGCGCCGATCCTGCTCAACCTGTCGATGATGGCGACGCTCGCGCTTCACGCCTGGTTCGGCGGCGCAGGCTACGCCGCGGCCTGGGGCGTGCTGATCTCCGGTATTCTGCAAGCCGCCCTCGTCGGCGCCGATACCCGGCGCGCCGGCGTGTTCACCACGTTGCGCGGCTTGCGTCTCGATGCCGACGTGCGGCGTTTCTTCAAGGCGCTCCTGCCGGCGACGGTCGGCTCGGCGGGGACACAGCTTGCGCTTTTTGCCGACACCATTATCGCGAGCTTCCTTGCCGCGGGCGCGATCTCGGCGCTCTACTACGCAGACCGCATCGACCAATTGCCGATCGGCGTCATCGGCATCGCCGTCGGCACGGTCCTGGTACCGGAGATGACGCACCGGATTGCCGCGGGCGACGAGGCGGGTGCCCGTTCGGCCCAGAATCGGGCGATCGAATTTGCGCTCCTGCTCGCCGTTCCGTGCATCGTCGCTTTCCTGGTCGTGCCCGACGTCATTATGCGCGGCCTGTTCATGCGCGGGCGTTTCACGTCCGGCGATGCGCACGCCGCCGCCATGACGCTCGTCGCCTACACCGTCGGGCTGGTGCCGTTCGTCCTGATCCGCAGCGTGGTCGCGCCATTCCTCGCCCGCGGCGACACGCTCACGCCGATGAAGGCGGCGCTGATCGGGACCGCGGTCAACATCGCCTTCAAGGTGGCGCTGATGGGGCAACTGGCGCAGGTCGGGCTGGCTCTGGCGACGGCGATCGGCGCCTGGATCAATTTCGTCATCGTGCTCTGGCTCGCAGTGCGCGCCGGCTATATCGCCGCCGACGCGGCTCTGAAATCGTCATTGGCCAAGCTTGCCGGTGCCGGTTTCGTACTGGCGGCGGTGCTGGCATTTGCCGCGCCCTGGGTCGGCATGCGGTTTGCGGCCTGGTCCCAGTTCCGCGACGTTGCCGAACTTGTCGCTCTCGCGCTGGTCGGCGGCGTGTCCTATGGCGTGCTGGTGCTCGCGCTGTTCGGTCGCCGTGGGCTTGCCGTGCTGCGCAGGCGAGCGCGAACGGCGCCGGCGGCGCAGGTCGAGGCGTTCGAGGGCGCATCGCTGCCCCCGGCCGGTCCCGATCCGGCCTGAGGCAGGAAAACTTGTCGGCAATCGCTAAAATTCTAGCGAGTTTCGCAAACGGATTGCACAAAACTTATGCGACAGTTATGCGATAGTGCGGCGGGTCCTGATTCCGTCGCGTCGGGTACATGCAAATTGGGGGGATCGTCGTGCTCAAGTTCTGGGCCAATTGTTGCGAAGCCGTGCGCTTTGCCTGCGAAGCGCAAACCGTGATGTCGGCGCGAGTGCTGTTGCTTGCTTCCGGAGACGTGAGCGCGGTTGCCGAGGCGTATCGCATGGTTTCGGAGAAGGCCATTGTATTCGCCGACGCGCAAAACGCCGCCAAGCGGGCGCTGGCTGACGGCCGCGACATCTTCGAGGCCGTCGAGCAAGCTTATTTGCCGCTGCGCGATTGCGTGCGCGAGAACAGCAACCGGCTTCTGTCCGCCGCGCACTAGCGATCGATCGGCCGGTTCTCGGTCCAGTCCCAGGTGCCATTGTCGCGGTCGCGCACCGCTTGTTTCCAGCCAACCGTCTCGGCCCGGCGCTTGAAGTTCACCCCTTCTGGGGAATGCCGGGTGATGCCGTCGAAGACGGTGGCGATCATCTGGGTGTTCTTCAGGCCCATCGCCTCGATGGCCTGGTTGACCACGAGTTTCTGCATCATCAGCTGATTGACCGGCACGGTGGCGATGCGGTGCGCCAGCGCCTCGACCTCCGCGTCGAGGCGTTCGGGCGGCACCGCCTTGAGCACGAGCCCGAGTTTTTCGGCCTCGCTGCCGGTAATCTTGTCGCCGGTGAACACCATGCGCTTGGCCCGCTCCGGGCCGAGCCGATAGACCCACATCGCCGTCGTCGGGCAGCCCCACACGCGGGTCGGCATATAGCCAATCTGCGCGTCGGTGCTCATGACGATCATGTCGGCGCAGAGCGCGATATCGGAGCCGCCGGCGACCGCATAGCCGTGCACCTTGCAGATCACCGGCCGGTAGGAGCGCCAGAGGCTCATGAACAATTCGGTGTTGCGCATCATGAAGGCGTAATCCTTCATCGGATCCCACGGCATGTCCTGGATGATGCCGGTGCCGCCGCTGCCTTCGGCATAGAAGGTCAGGTCGTAGCCGGCGCAGAAGGCGTCGCCGGCGCCTGAGAGAATGATGACGTGGACGCCGGCATCGGCGTTGGCCGTCTCGACGCAGGCGGCGAGCTCGACCGGCAGGTCGTCATCGATGGCGTTCATGACCTCCGGGCGATTGAGCGTGATGCGGCCGATTCGGCCGTCCTTCTCGTAGAGCACCTTGGGCATGCGTCTCCTCCGCACAATGGCGGCACGCACCTTAGCCCGCATCGGAGGAAGCGAGGATAGGCGGCTAATCGCGCAACGCCGCGAGCACTGCGGGCGCGACCTCGTCGCCCCATTCCTGCACGAAATGGCCGGCCGCGGCGAATTCCAGCGGCGGCGGGCAGCCGCGAATGTCCTTGTGCAGCGCCCGCATGATCGGCGGCCCGAGCACCGGATCGGTCATGCCGATGGCCATGACGCTCCGCCCGCGCCACTCGTTGCGCCAGAAGTCGCGGGCGGCGCGCTCGGTCGCGGCGCCCGGACTGTCGGGGAATTCCGGCACCAGAATGGGAAAGCGGCGCACGCCCGCTTTATAACTTTGGTCGGGAAAGGGCGCGTCGTAGGCGGCGGCTTCGGCCGGCGACAGATGCGGGCACGCCCGCGCCATCAACCGGCCGATCGCCATGTCGGGCTGGCTGTTGCAGAACGCCCGCCAGTCCAAAAAGCCCTTGGGCAGCGGTACCTCGCCGGTTGGCAGCGCCGTGTTCATCACGATCAGGCGGGAATAGCGTTGCGGTTCGTCGAGCGGCAGCGTCAGGCCGAGGAGCCCGCCCCAATCCTGCACCACCAGAGTGACATCGATCAGATCGAGCGCGCGGACCAAAGCGAGCAGGCTATGGCGATGGAAATCGAAGGTGTAGACGCCGTCGTCGGCGGGCTTGTCCGAGCGGCCGAAGCCAAAAAAATCCGGCGCGACGACGCGGCCGCCGGCGACGAGAAAATGCGGAATCATCCGCCGGTAGAGATAGCTCCAGGTCGGTTGGCCATGAAGACACAGAAATACCGGCGCGGTCCGCGGCCCTTCGTCCAAATAGGCCATCGTCAGGCCTGAAAAATCCGGCAGGTCGCTGCGGCCGTGCGAGCGCCAAGGAAAGCCGGGCAGGTTCGCGAACCGCTCCGGCGGCGTTTTCAGGACGCGGCTCATCTGTGTTCGATCCCAAACCCGATCAGAGGCCGAACGATAATCATCGCCCAACGCTTGCGCATACTACATGGCGCGGAAGGATGCTGTCACCGACGCCTGGGCGACGAAACGGCCGCCCGGCTTCCCGAGCGGCCGTTCGCGCTTCGCCTGCAAAATTTGGCGGTGACGGCGGAGATCAGCTCCACCGGATGGCGATGACGCCGCTGAGCGAGCGCGGCCGCGCGCGCAGCCGATTGCCGTCATTGCCGCTTTCGATGATCCACTTGCCGCCGTCCTGGCCGACGATCTTGCCGACATGGTGCGACCAGACCACGACCGCGCCGATGCCGGGCGGCCCGCCGTGTCCCCAATGCGCCCAGTTGCGCGCCAGGTTGAACGCGGGACCGGGATCGCTGTCGACGAGCTGGCGCATCTGCCAGCCGCACCAGGCCGCCGGGCGTCCGCTGTGCCGGGCGGCAACGTGCGTGGATGCTCTGTATCCGAATGAGCCCGCACGCGAGACACCGTTGCCCGCGATCGCCGTGAAATGCGCAGAGTGAAGGCGCTCGGCATGAACGAGAGCGGCGTACCGATGATGGTGCTCACGCGCTTGACCGGGTTGCGCAAAGCTCGATGTGATGGCGAATGTGGCGATCAACGTTGTCACTTTCGTCAACTTCATTCCTAAAGCTCCTGTGCTGTTTACGAATGCAGCCTACAAACGCAGACAAAAACCTCGTCCAAATCGAAAAGATTTGGGCGAGGTTGGGTAGTCGCAAACGACTCGCTCGACAGCGAGGCGCGCCGCCTCATAGCATTGATGAAATTTTCCGAGCGTCCCGATTTTGCATGGCAAGTATTTGTTTGTTGCAGGCGGCGACAAATTTTCGCCGTTTTTCGCCGCCGCCGGCCGCGTTAATCAGTTTGTTGATTCTTTGAATGCGCCACCCGGCGCCGTCGGCGCCGCTCGAAGGCGGCGCGACGCGTACGATTATCTGAAGTCTGCCGACACATCGATGATCGGCTGCCGCGATTCCATGCTGATGTGCCGGATGCGGCCTTGCGCCGCTGCGAGTGCCTTCACGACATCGACTGCGCGAATCGACTGGTTATCGTAGGTCTTGAAATACCAGCGCAAGTTTTTCAGGTCGGCGGCGCTGGTCCAAACCGTGGCCTCGGCGTGCGTCTGACCGTTATTGACCTCGCGCACCGAGCCGAACGGGATATCGAAATTGTTGAGGATGTGGAACGCCTGCAGCACCGCTTCCGCCGCGGTCGCGGACGGCAGCGCGGACTGCGAAAAGGCGACCGCGCGCACGAATCGGGACGGCGGCGTGAAGTCGCCGGGCAAGCCGCGCAAGCCGGAGCCCTGGCCCAATTGCGCAAGTTTGATGCCGCCGACGCCGATCGGCGGCACGTTGGTGGCCGTCAGGTTCACGTAATTGCGTAGATTGGTCATGTGCCAATCGAAGGTCGGCGAATTGGTCACGACGCCCAGCGGGTCATCGTAGATTTTCAGCGACCCGTTCAGGGGCTCGATCACCGCCGACTTGCCGCTGCGGTCGTGAACGACGAAATGCACCGGCGCGGCCTGCTCGATCGCCTCGATAACGACCGGTACCAGCACGACCTTGTCGAAATTGGCTTTGACCTCCTCGACGGTGGCGAAATTGCCCAGCAGCCAGTTGGCGTATTCGTGGGGCGCCATGGCGCGGGCGGAGTTCTGCGCCGTCGATTCGGCGTAGCTCGCGTAGCCTGGGAAATAGAACAAGCCGACGTAGAGGCCGTGGTCGTTGATGCCGTCCACGATCGCGTCGAGGCCCTCGGCGTTGGCGCCGACAAATCCATATCTGGTCTTGTAGCTGATGCCCTTGGCGCCGTTCGGCAATGTGCCGGTGAGCGCCGTGCCGGCCGGAACGATCAGCACTTCGGAGTGCAAGTCGAAGCCGAATTCCAATGTGCGGGCGGCGACGACGCCGCCGTCGGCGGCGATGAGGCGTATCCCGGTGCAAGCCTGCGCGACCGGCGCGAAGTTGAGCGCCGCGGCAAGAACTCCCACGAGCAACAAACGAAACATCGCACCCTCCGGAACCGGTTCAGCGCGGTAAAGGAAAACGCTAACCCCGGGAGTGCTGCGAAATCAAAACACGATTGAATTTACGATGAGCAAAACGATGTCCGAGAGCATCTCATCAGGCTCAAATTGACTCATTCCCGCCGTGCGCAATAACGCGTATCGCCGGGTGCGCCGCGCCGCGCGTCGAGCGTGGCGAGCGCGCGGGAAGCCATGCGGGGACCGCGCTCCGTCGAACCGCGGCAGGAGTGCGCCGATTGACAATTGGCGGACCGCGGGCGATGACCGCACGATGCAGATCAAGCCGAGTTTGCTGTCTTCCTCCCCCGGCCAGCTTGTGTTCCCGCACCTTGCGCCTCCCGAGCCTGGGAGCACGATCGAGGTCACGCCGGGCATCTTATGGGTTCGGCTGGCGCTGCCGTTCCTCCTCGATCATGTCGACATCTACTTGGTCGACGACGGCGGCGGCTGGGCGCTGATCGATACCGGACTGGGCGACCGTGCCACCAAAACGGCCTGGCAGCATTTACTCGACGGGCCGTTGCGCGGGCGGCCGCTCACGCGGATCATCGCCACGCACTTTCATCCCGACCATGTCGGTGCGGCCGGTTTCCTGCTGCAACGATACGACGTTCCGCTTTACATGGCGGCAACGGAATATCTGCAAAGCCTGAACATCCATCTCGACCCCGGGGCCCTCGAAGCCGAGCATTACCGCCGCTTCTATCTCGAGCACGGACTCGATGCGGAAACGACGCAGCGCGTGGTTACGAGCGGCCACGCTTATCTCAAACTGACCTCGGGCCTGCCGCCGACCTATCACCGCGTCGTCGCCGGCGACGTGCTCCGCATCGGCGGGCGCAGCTTCCAAGTGTTGACCGGCGGCGGGCATTCGCCGGAGGAGGTCATGCTGTTCTGCCGGGCGGAAAAGCTGTTTTTCGCCGCCGACCAGGTGCTGGCCAGGATTTCGCCCAACGTCAGCGTTACCGCCGTCGATCCGGACGGCGATCCGCTCGGCTATTATCTGCGTTCGCTGAACGCGCTGCGTCGCGAAATCCCCGGCGACGTGCTGGTGCTGCCCGGACACAATCTGCCGTTCTACGGCCTGCACACGCGAATCGCAGAGTTGTTCGACCACCATCAGGTGCGCTGCGATCGTATCCTGCAAGCGTGCCGCGCCGGACCGAAATCGGCGGCGGAACTCATTGCGTTCGTGTTCGCGCGCAAGCTCGATCCGCACCAGATGGGATTTGCCTTCAGCGAAGTCCTGGCGCACGTGAACTACATGTTGCGGCAGGGCACGCTGGCGCCGGCGGCAAGCAGCGACGGCATCGGCCGGGTCACCGCACCCTGACGGCGTCGCTACGCGGCGCGCTTGCGCTCCTGCGGCACCAGCGAGACGGTCAGGCGTTGCGTGCCGCGCACGACGTCGAGCGTGACCGCATTGCCGATTTTCTCGCCGGTCAGCGCGCGCACGAGGTCGTCGGCGCCGGTGATGATCATTCCATCGAGCCGCAGCAGAATGTCGCCGGCCTCGAGGCCGCAACGCTCGGCGGCGCTTCCCGGCTCGACCGCGCCGACCATGACCGCGCTGTCCTGAGTGAGGCCGGCGGCGCGGCGCAGCCGCGTCGGCACTGCAATCTGCTGCGCCGAAATGCCGATGAAGGCGCGGCGCACGCGGCCATGGCGCACCAATTCGCCAAGCACGAAGTTCGCCGTATTGGCGGCAACGGCAAAGCAGATTCCCTGCGCGCCCATGATCACGGCGGTATTGATGCCGACGACCTCGCCATGCGAGGACACCAGCGGTCCGCCGGAATTGCCGGGATTGAGGGCGGCGTCGGTCTGGATCACATCGTCGATGAGGCGTCCGGTACGCGAGCGCAGCGAACGGCCGAGTGCCGAGACGACGCCGGTGGTCACCGTCGATTCGAAGCCGAGCGGGTTGCCGATGGCGATCACCAATTGACCGCGCTTTAGCCGCTTGGAGTCGCCGAGCGACGCCGCAGGCAGCGTGACGGCCTCATCCACCCGCAGCAGCGCTAGATCGGTCGCCGGATCGTCGCCCACCACGCGTGCGCTCAACCTCTGGCCGTCGGCCGTGGTCACCGTAATGCGGGAGGCCGCGCCAAGCGTGCCGGCGGCGTCGGCGACGTGGCTGTTGGTCAGGATGAGCCCGTCCGGCGCCACGATGACGCCTGAGCCGGTTCCGCCGGCCCTTTCTTTCTGCGCCCGCGGGGATGAGGCGGCGCGAACCGTGAGGCCGACCACGGCTGGGCCGACCCGGTCGACCACGTCGATGACGGCGCGCGAATAGGCGTCAAGCAGCGCCTGATCCTCGGGCGAGACAGCCGCCGCCCGGTCGGCCGCTGGTTGCTCTGCGCCGGTGCCGGTATTAACCAGGGATAGCTTGCTACGGAAAATTGCCATGTTCGGACCGGATCGGTGCCGGATACAAGGACACTCAGCCGGGGCCGCACATATGGGGAGCCCGGGCAGCCTGGGGAAGGGCGAGTGATTTCTGCTGCGGTCAACGACGGCGACCACTTATAGTGCGGATGCCGGGACATCCCCCCGAAGGAGACTTCATGGCCATGGCCAAGGCGGCGTCTCACGCCGCCCTGTTGAGCAAGGCGGCGTCTCACGCCGCCCTGTTGAGCAAGGCGGGGTCTCACGCCGCCCTGTTGAGCAAGGCGGCGTCTCTCGCCGCCGTGTTGGGTAGGGCGGCGCGTTCCGCCGCGCGGTTGACTAAGCGGCGGCGTTCCGGCGCTGCCGTCTTGATCGCGATGGCGCTTGCGGCGGCGCTTGCTGGGTGCGGCCAGGGGCAGCAGCACGGCAGCGCGCCACCGCCGCCGACGGTGACCGTGATGACGCCGGTACAGCGCACGGTCGTCGATCACGACGAATATGTCGGCCGCTTCGTTGCCGTCGATTCCGTGGAAGTGCGCTCGCGCGTGTCCGGCTACCTGGCCGAAATCCATTTCATCGACGGCCAGCTGGTCAAAAAGGGCGATCTCCTCTTCGTCATCGACCACCGGCCGTTTCAGATCGCGCTCGAACAGATGCGCGCCAACCTCGCGCAAGCGCGCGCTAATCTGGCCTTTACCGAAGCCGATCTGGCCCGAGGCCAGGAGCTGTTGCGCAACAAGACCATAACCGAGCAATCCTACGATCAGCGCATGCAGGCCAAGCGCGTGGCGGAAGCCTCGGTCGCCGCCCAGGAGGCGATGGTCCATTCGGCGGAGCTGGACCTCAACGAATATTCCGAACTGCGCGCAGCTATCGACGGCCGCATCGGTGACCGCCGCGTTTCCGTCGGCAATTTGGTGATCGGCGGCAACAACAACAACACCACGCTTCTTGCCACCGTCGTCTCGGTCGATCCGATCCGTTTCGAATTCACCTTCGACGAGGCTTCCTACCTGCGCTACCAGCGTTTTGCCGGGATGAGCAAGGAAATGGGCGGGGGCACCGGCGGGCTTCCGGTCGCGCTCAAGCTCCTCGACGAGCCGGATTTCAAGCATGTCGGGAAGATGGATTTCGTCGACAATGTCATCGACCGCTCATCGGGTACGATCCGCGGCCGCGCGGTGTTCGCCAATCCCGACGGCTTGTTCACGCCCGGCATGTTCGGCCGCCTGCGTGTCGCCGGCTCGCCGCCATATACCGCACTGCTCATTCCAGACGCGGCGATCGGCACCGAGCAGGCGCGCAAATACGTGCTCGTCGTCGACGACGGCGGCGTCGCCCGCCAGAAATACGTGGCCCTCGGCCAGTTGGACGATGGCTTGCGCGTGATCAAGGGGGGTCTTGCTCCCACCGACCGCGTGATCGTCGACGGGCTGATGCGCGCGCGGCCCGGCGTGAAGGTCAAGGCGGAGGAGAAGGGCGGGCCGGCGGCATCGTCCGTGGCCAAAGAGGCTGCTCAGGCGAAGGCGGAATGAAGGAAGCGCGAGGTCGATGAAGCCGGCTCGATGCCAGTGTCCGCGTTACCGCAACCGGCATGGCGGCTGCAGAGCCGGGAACTGCAGCGGCCTGCCGGCGATCCGACGGTTTACCGCGTGCGGCGAACTTGGATGACGGGCGTGTATTAGATGCGCATTTCGCATTTCTTCATCGACCGGCCGATCTTCGCCGCGGTGGTCTCGATCGTGTTCGTGATCCTTGGCGTGGTGTCGTTCGCGCGCCTGCCGATCGCGCAATATCCGGAAATCGCACCGCCGCTCATCAGCGTCACTGGCCAATATCCCGGCGCCAGCGCCGAAGTCGTGGCCTCGACCGTGGTCACGCCGATCGAGCAACAGATCAACGGCGTCGAGAACATGATCTACATGGCCTCGAACTCGACCGCCGACGGGCGTTTCTCGATCGCGGTGAGCTTCGATCTCGGCACCAATCTCGATATCGCTCAGGTTCAGGTGCAGAACCGCGTCGCCATCGCCACGCCGCGGCTGCCTTCGGACGTGCGCAATATCGGCGTCGTCGTGCAGAAAAGTTCCCCCGACCTGATGATGGTCGTACACCTCTATTCGCCGGACAAGTCGCGGGACGCATTGTTCATCTCCAACTACGCAACCCTCGAAGTGACCGACGCCGTCACCCGCGTGGACGGAGTGGGCTCGATCATCGTGTTCGGCGCCCGCGATTATTCGATGCGGGTATGGCTCGATCCGGACCGCCTGCAGTCGCTCGGCTTGACCGCGACCGACGTCACCAGCGCGCTGCAGGGGCAGAACATTCAGGTCGCCTCAGGAATTCTCGACCAGCCGCCGACCGCCAAGCAGGGTGCCTTCCAGATCGCGGTGCAGACATTGGGCCGGCTCGCCGACCCCGAGGAATTCGGCTCCATCGTGGTGAAGGAAACGCCCGGCGCGGTGGTGCGGCTGAAAGACGTTGCCAAGGTCGAGCTGGCCGCCCAAGATTATTCGTCCAACTCCTATCTTGACCACTATCCCGCGGTCGCGCTCGCGATTTTCCAGCGACCGGGCTCCAACGCGCTGGAAACGTCGCGCCACGTGCGGGCCCTGATGGAGCAGCTGTCGAAGCGTTTCCCGGCCGGCGTCAAGTACGACATTTTTTTCGATCCGACCCAGTTCATCCGGCAGTCCGTCGATGCGGTGATCGACACCATCGCCGAAGCCATCGTGCTCGTCGTGCTGGTGGTGATCGTATTCCTGCAGACCTGGCGGGCCGCGATCATTCCGCTTGTCGCCATTCCGGTATCGCTGGTCGGCACGTTTTTCTTCATGGCGGCCTTCGGCTTCACGCTGAACAACCTGTCGTTGTTCGGTTTGGTGCTGGCGATCGGCATCGTGGTCGACGACGCCATCGTGGTGGTCGAGAACGTCGAACGCAACATCGCGACCGGCCTTGCTCCGCGGGAGGCCGCGCGGAAAAGCATGGACGAGGTCGGTTCCGCCCTGATCGCCATCGCGCTGGTTCTCTGCGCGGTGTTCGTGCCCTCGATGTTCATCACCGGCATATCGGGGCAATTCTACCGGCAGTTCGCGTTGACCATTGCCGGGGCGACCATCATCTCGCTGATCGTTTCCCTGACGCTGTCGCCGGCCATGTGCGCGCTGTTCCTCACGCACCACGATCCCACGCATCGGGACCGCTGGTGGGAGGTGCCGCTTCACCGCTTCTTCGGCGCCTTCAATTGGGGTTTCGCCCGGGTCGGCTCGGGGGTGTCGTGGCTGGCCGGACGCACCGTGCGCCGCGCCGCGATCATGTTCGCGGTCTATCTGGTCGTGCTGGCCTTCGGTCTCAACCAATTCCGGCAAACGCCGGTCGGGTTCATTCCGCAGGTCGATGCCGGCTATATGATCGTCGTCGTGCAACTGCCGCCCGGCGCATCGCTGTCGCGCACCGACGTCGTGCAGCAACGCGCGCTCGACATTGCGCTCAAAGTGCCGGGCGTCGCGCACGGCGTAAATGTCGTCGGTTTCTCCGGCGCGACCTTCACCAACGCGCCGAATGCCGGCGCGATCTTTCTCACGCTCAAGCCGTTCGACCAACGGGCCAAGGATCCGCACCAATCGGCGCCGGCGATTCAGGCCGAGCTCAACAAACGGCTGTCCAGGATTCAGGAAGGATTCCTGCTCGCGGTGTTGCCGCCGCCGGTGCGTGGCATCAGCAATTCCGGCGGCTTTCGCATGATCATCGAGGACCGCTCCGGGCACGGGTCGGCGGCGTTGCGCGACGTGGCGACCGCGTTTATGGCGCGCGCCGCGCAGACGACGGGCATCGAGCATGTGTTCACCCTGTTCGAGACCTCAACGCCCCAGGTCTATCTCGACATCGACCGCACCAAGGCGCAGCTCCTTGGCGTCAACGTGCAGGACGTCTTCAACTCCTTGCAGGTCTATATCGGCTCGGCGTACGTCAACGACTTCAATTTGTTCGGCCGCACGTTCCGCGTTACCGCGCAGGCGCGCGACGAGGACCGGCGCAATGTCGCCGACGTGCTCAAGATACGCGTGCGCAACTCGAACGGCGATACCGTTCCGCTCGGATCGTTCACGACAGTGCGGGATATCTCCGGACCGTTCCGCGTGCCGCACTACAATCTTTATCCCGCTGCCGAGATGGACGGAGCAGCAGCGCCCGGCTATTCGCAAGGCCAGGGCATCGACATCATGAACAAGCTCGCCGAACAGGTCCTGCCCGCAGGTTTCGCCGCCGAGTGGACGTCGCTTGCGTTCCAACAGATCAGGGCCGGAAACACCGCGATGTTCGCTTTCATTTTGGCGGTGGTGTTCGTGTTCCTGGTCCTTGCCGCGCAGTACGAGAGCCTGACGCTGCCGCTTGCGGTGATCATGATCGTCCCGATGTGCCTCGTCGCCGCCATCAGCGGCGTCATCCTGCGCGGTCTCGACAACAATATCCTCACCCAGGTCGGCTTTGTGGTGCTGATCGGTCTTGCCGCCAAGAACGCGATCCTGATCGTCGAATTCGCCCGGCAACTCGAGGATCTGGGCCGCAGCCGCTGGGACGCGGCCGTGGAGGCGACGCGGCTGCGGCTGCGGCCGATCCTGATGACTTCGTTTGCCTTCATCATGGGCGTCACCCCGCTGGTTTGGGCGGTCGGCGCCGGGGCCGAGCTCCGCCAGGCCCTCGGCACGGCGGTGTTCTTCGGCATGATAGGCGTGACCGCCTTCGGTGTGATTTTCACGCCGGTGTTCTACGTGATTGCACGCTGGATCGCGGCCCTCGGCTTGCGTCGGGGCAAGACTGCGCGCACCAAGACGCAACCGGCGGAGTAGCGAGTAGGGGTCAGCATGCGTGTGTTCTGCGTTGTTGGCACCCTCGTTGCCGCGCTTCTGACTGCGTCCAATGCATGCGCTCAGAACTGTCCGGCATTGCTGCAGACGGCGAGCCGGCTCCTGCTCGTTACCGTCCCGACGCTGGCGTCCTCGGCGGGCACGCTGCGCCTATTCGAACGCGCCGGCAAAGACGCCCCCTGGCGGCTGGCCGGATCGGCCGAGCCTGTGATGGTCGGCAAGCGAGGTCTCGCCTGGGGCCGGGCTTTTCGCGACTTGGCGGACAGCGGCGAGCCGGTCAAGGTCGAGGGCGACAAACGCAGTCCGGCGGGCATTTATGCGATCGGCCGGCCCTTCGGTTTTGCCGCGTCGTCGCTGGCGAATTATCTGCGGATCGCCGCCGACAGCGTGTGCGTCGAGGCGCCTTCATCGACAACCTACAACACCATCGTATCGGGAAGATCCATTGGCCGGCCGTCCGCAATGGCAAGTATGCGGGCGACGCCGGTGTATCGCCGCGGGCTGGTGGTCGACTACCCGACCGATGCGACGGCCAAGGCGGGCTCGTGCATCTTCATCCACATCTGGAAGGGTCCTGGAAGGGGCACCGACGGATGCGTCGTCATGCCGGAGCACCGCGTCTCTGTGCTGCAGCAATTCGTCAACAAGCATCCGAGCGTGCTTGCGCTCTTACCGGCGGCGGCGCTCGGCCGACTGGCCGGTTGCCTGCCGGCCGAGGCTACGGCACGCCGCTGACGAGAGGGCCGCTATGCTGTGAGAAACGCCACCAGCGCTCGATTGAACTGCTCGGGATCCTGCAGCATCGCGAAATGACTGACATCGGGCAGGATCTCCGGCCGCGCCCGCGGAATCGCCTGCGCGATCAGTTCGACCTGGTCGCGCTTGATGATTTCATCGTGGTCGCCATCGGCAATGACGGCGGCCGCTTGCACGGCACCCAGATGCAGCTTCGTGTAGTTCGGCTCGCTGCGCCACATCACGCGCAGGCCGGCCAGCAGTTGCGGCCAGCGCTCCGGGTGCGGCGACAGCGTTGGGTATTCGTGCCGGCAGCGTGCCACATACCTTGTGAAAATCGGGCTTCGCCCGCCGTTCGCCTTCAATCCGTCGGTAGAGATGTTGGCGCCGAAGGCAAACAATTTTGCCACCCGCTCCGGATAGGTCATGGCCATGCGCAGTCCGGTAACGGCGCCATCGCTCCAGCCGACCAGCGCGGCATGCGGAATTTTCAGGAAATCGAGCAGACCGACGGCGTCTGCGGCGAACAAATCGTAGCTGAACGACGGCGCCATCACCGGACTTCTGCCGTGACCGCGCGTATCCATCACGATCACGGAAAAGTCCCGCGCCAGGCGCTCGATCTGATGGGCCCAATAATTGGAGTTGGCAAGCCCGCCGTGCAGCAGCAAGACCGGCGGGCCGGCGCCGAATTGCGCGTGAAAGATATTTATGCCGTTGATTGCCGCGTAGCCTTTGCGCGCCGTTGGCGGCAGTGCGGGCGTCGGCGGCAGCGACAGCCATTTCGCCGTTTGGCCGCCGGCCTTCGCCTGGGCGCGGGTCTGCCCGCCCAATAAGCCGCCTGACGCCGCGAGGCCTGCCTAGGTCGCCATGGTCTGTCGGCGTGTCAGCCGCAAAACGCACACCCTTTCCGCGTCGCTGGGGACTGGCGCCCGTTCAGAATGCATGAGGCGAGGCCGCGCGTAAACGCCAACGCGCGACCGGTGTCGGCGGCATAGCCGCGTGTTTGTCAGCGCCGGCCGCGGGACGTTAAGGTTGATCGGCGTCGCACGCTGCATGAGCGCCGGCGAAGGATCTCGCCCACCGGGCTTCGCGGACAGGTTCACGCTGCCGCGGCCACATTCCGATCGTCCCGGATCATGTCGGCCGCCTTCTCGCCGATCATGATCACCGGTGCGCAGGTGTTTCCGGAGGTGATCGTCGGCATGATCGAGGCGTCGGCGACGCGCAGGCCGGCGATGCCGTGAACCTTCAGCCGCTCGTCGACGACGGCTTGCGGTCCCCGGCCCATGGCGCAGGTCCCGACCGGATGAAAGACCGTCGTCACCGTGCGCCGGGCGTAGTCGAGAATTTGCTCGAGCGTCTCCACGCCGGCCGGCGGGCTTATTTCCTGCGGATTGAAGCGGCGCAGCGCATTCTGCGCCATGATCCGGCGCACGAGCGCAACCGCGCGAAGCGCGACGTCCTGGTCGTGGTGGGTGGCGAGGAAGTTGTGTAGGATCGCCGGCGGCTCCTCCGCATCGGCACTGCGGGTTCGCACCTGCCCGCGGCTGGTCGGGCGCAGGATGCAGGCGGACGAGGTCATGCCCGGAAACGGATGCAGCGGACCGCCGACCTGCGCGTAGCTCGCGGCTGACACATGGACTTGCACGTCCGGCATGTCGAGGCCGGGTTGCGTGCGCGCGAACACGGCCAGCAGCGTCGGTTGTGCGCTGAGCGGACCGCGCCGGGCGAGGAAATACTGCAGCCCGAGCGCTGCCTTGCCCAGCGGCGAGTTCATCCAGCCGCTCAGCGTGACCGTATTCTCGAGGCGATGCTGAATGCGCAGCATCCAGTGATCCTGCAGGTTTTCGCCGACGCCGGGCAGATCGTGGCGCACCTCGATGCCAAGCCCACGCAGCGACGCGGCTGGGCCGATGCCGGACAGCTGCAGGATTTGCGGCGTGCCGAAGGTGCCGGCCGCGAGAATGACTTCGGCGCTCGCCGTTGCCGCACGCGCTTCGCCGCCGAGGCGATAGCGCACGCCGGTCACCCGCCGGCCGGTCATTTGCAGGCCTTGTACATGGGCCTGCGTCATGATCCTGAGGTTTTGCCGCGCCTTGACCGGATTGAGAAACGCCTGCGAGGCCGAGCAGCGGCGGCCGTTGCGGATCATGGCTTCGAAGTAGGCGACGCCTTCGTTATCGCCGCCGTTGTAATCGCCGGCCGCCGGAATGCCCGCCTCGATGCAGGCCTCCTTGTAGGCATCGAGAACTTGCCAGCGAACGCCCGGATCGACGACGGACAACTCGCCGCCCGCGCCATGGCTGGCACTCGCGCCGGCGAAGTAGTCCTCGCTGCGCTTGAAGTAGGGCAGCACATCGTCCCAGCCCCAGCCGATATTGCCCTGTTGCCGCCAGCCGTCGAAATCGAGCGCGTGGCCGCGAACGTAGACCAAGCCGTTGATCGAGGACGAGCCGCCGAGCGTCTTGCCGCGCGGCACTTCGATGATGCGGCCGCCGAGATGCGGCTCCGGTTCGCTGCGCAGCCGCCAGTCGCAGCGGGGATTGCCGAGCACGAACGGGATGCCGAGCGGTACCGTCAGCCAAAAGTAGTCGTCCGGCCCCCCGGCTTCGAGCAGCAGAACCCGCCGCCGCGCATCAGCCGACAACCGGTTGGCGATGACGCATCCGGCGGCCCCGCCGCCGACGACGATGTAATCGAAAACTTCGTTCGCTTGCGGCATGTTGCTGTTCGGGATTTGGCGCGAGCGCCCGAGGCGACAGGGGTGGCAACGAAAGAGTACCGCCATCGAACCAAAGGACGCCGAACGAAGCAATATCGCTCCCGTCATCGCTTCATCGTCAGGGAATTTTGTGAAAGATTGTCGGCTGCGCGCGCGCTCGGCCGGAGTTCGCTGGCGGCCGCTTGCGACGCGCGTCACCGGGGCGGAGGTCTACGGCGTGACGACCGCTGAGAACAGCCGGAACGAACCGGCAGGCACGCTGCCGCAGTTGGTACGGCGCGATTTTTCCGGCGTCGGCTACGACGACGCTATGCAGCGGGCGCGCGAGATCGTGCCGATCCTGCGCGAACGCGCGCAAGCGTCCGAGGACGCGCGGATGCTGATCCGCGAGAACGAGCAAGTGCTGCATGAGGCCGGGTTGTTTCGCTTCCACCAGCCCAGGGCGTTCGGCGGGATGGAGCTGGATTTTGTTGCCGTCGTCGATATTCCGGCCGAGCTTGGCCGCGGTTGTCCGTCTACAGCCTGGAACGTCGGCAATCTCGCCTGTCATCATTGGATTCTCGGCTATTACGACCCGGCAACGCAGCGCGAGGTTTGGGAAGGCAATCCCGACGCGCTGATCGCCTCGTCGATCGCCCTGGCTGCCGGTCGCGCGCGCCGGGCCGAAGGCGGGTTCGTGGTCAATGGCCGCTGGCCGTTCTCTTCCGCCGTCGACAATTCGGATTGGAATATGCTCGCCGTCACCGTCTATGACGACGATGGAAAAACGCCGATCGATTGGCGCCTGTGCCTGGTGCCCAAGTCCGACTACACCATCATTGACACCTGGTATGCGATGGGCATGGCCGCGACCGGCAGCAAGGACGTCGCGGTCAGCGAATTGTTCGTCCCCGAGCGCCGGGCATTGGCCCTGCAGCGCTGCCGCGGCGGGCTTGAGCATCCGGGCGCCGCGCTCAATACCGGTCCGCTGTTTCGTGTCCCGATAGGGGCCGCCTCGAGCCACCCGCTGGCTCCCGCGGCGCTGGGCGCGGCCGAAGGTGCCTATGAATTTTTTCGCGACGCGATGGCCAAACGGAGCGGAACCTATACCGGTGCCCGGGCGGCGGACTTCCAGGCGGTGCAGGTCAAGGTGGGACGGGCACGCTGCTTGATCGATTCGGCGCGCTATCTCCTGCGTCAGTCGGCGCTCGCGTTCCAGTTCGCCGCGGAGCGCAACGAAGTCCCGGACTTGCAGACCAAGCTGCGCTTTCGGGCGCACTCGGCCTTTGCGGTGAACCAGGCGCGCGAGGCGGTCGAGGTGCTGTGGTCCTGCTATGGCGCGCAAGGCTTGTACACGGCGGCGCCGCTGCAGCGGCATCTGCGCGACATGCTCGCGATCAGCCAGCACTTCTCTTTCAATTTCGACATCGCCGGATCAGCCTTCGGCCTCGACGCGCTCGGCGGTCGGTATGTCAGTCCGACCATGTGAAAAGGCGGCACGGCCGGCGTGCCGCTCCGGCGCATCACTTCGCCGCCACCCGCACAAAGCGCACCGGCTCGCTTAATCCGCGCAACGTTGCGGCATCCTCGGTCAGAGCGCGGCCGGCGAGCGCGTCGCGCGCCTCGGGGTCGGCCAACACCGCCTCGGAAATGATGACCTCGCCGCCACGGCATTGGTGCTCCAGCCGCGACGCCGTGTTCACCGCCGAGCCGAAATAATCGAGCGCGCCGCCGACGGTGACGGCAATGCAGGAACCAAGATGCAGGCCAAGCTTGAGGATTATGCCGGAATCCTTCCTGCCGCGATTGAAGCTCTCCACCTCGTCCTGAATCGACAGCACGGCGCGTACCGCGTCAGCGGGATCGTTGAATGCCGCCATCACCGCATCGCCGACAGTCTTGACGATGGCGCCGTGATGGCGCTCCACCCGTTCGGACAGGAAGGCGAAATGATCGCGCACCAGCCGGTAGGCGGAGGCGTCGCCGAGTTCGTCATAGAGCTTGGTCGAGCCCTGCAGATCGGTGAACAGGACCGCGACGCGGCCGATTTCCACTTCGTCGCCGGGACGCAACAGCTGCTCGGGGCACAGCCGGCGGAACGCCGGCATCGCGATCACGGTCTCGCCGGTCAACGCGTCCTTGGCCCAGTCGCGTTCCTCGACGACGAAGAACAGCGGCCGGTTGGTGTCGTTGTGGATGACGCATTCGTTCTTGTGGCCCGGCCTCGTCAATCCGATGTCGGAGCCTTTGGCGGTGATTTCCGGAATGAACTGATCATCGCCGATCATGGTATCGGCCTCGGCGCCGGCTTCGACGGTGCGGAAGCGATAGGCGCCGGGCGGCAGCGTCAGGGCAAACTTTCTCTGCGTACCGGCCATGACCTCGGCTTGAAACTTGATATGGGGCGCCGAACCTTGGCCGAGCAGGCACAGTTCGCCCTTGGGCAGCGGCCGCAGCCACGGCTCCGGATGAAAGGTCAGTTCCACGTTGCGGGTGAAATCGCGCCGGTAATCGATGTTGCACGAGGAGCAATGCGCCCCCTCAGGAAGTTCGTGCAGGTGTTTCACGCTCGATTTGGCGCCGCGGCAGCGTGGGCAGAGCAAGTCCCAGCCCAGGGCCAGGATGCCCAGGCGCTGCGCCGCCAGGAAAAGCTCCACACTGTCATCAGGCGTGGCATGCCAGAATCGCGCCATCGTCAGCGGACGAATGGCGCGCAACGCCACGATTGGAGCGTGCAACAGGAATGCCGCGAGCTTGGATGCAAGTCCGTGGCTCGCGGGATCGCGATCGAGTTCGGTGATCAGCACGGCGAGACGGCGCCGCGCTGCAGGCTTGACCGCCTCGCGGGCGGTTCCGCCGGGAATATGATCCGGCATGTCGCTCTCGGCGATCAGCCGCTCGACTGCGGCAAGGCGCTTGTCGCCTTCGCGTGCGATCATGCCGGAGAGTTTCGCCAATAGGCCGAGGACCCCGACGCATTCGATGTCGGCCATGAATACCAGCCGGCTCCCGCTGCCTTCGGGATAGAGTTCGGCGCCGGCCTGGAAGTGCCGAATCGGCCCGCCGACGAAATCGCGGGTCTGCACGATCCGCCGGTTTTCCTGCCATTCGCCGAAGCCTTCCTCCCACTTCACTTTCAGCGGCCCGACCCCGGCTGTCGCGATGCGGCGGATGCGGCCGTCGGCATCGGCGTGCTCGTCGACCTGATATACCGGCGAGCCCACCAGCTCGTTGATGCGAGCGGTATCGGCGACGAACGGCCAGATGACTTCCGGCGGCTTGTCGAAATGCCGCTCCTTTCGGTAGTGATAGGTCGTCTTCATCGTCGATCGCGTCGGTGCACGCGGCGTCGGCCTATGATGCGGGCGAATACATATACGAACCAACGGGGATACGGTTTCGTGATTTCTTTCGGTCGCTATTTGCCCATAATCTCAGGCGGGTTGGAATGGTCCCTTTTGGCCCGAGCCTCGGGCGGCATTCGATAATCGGAAGGAGATTTTCGCATGGTCCATAGACTTGTCGTGGTGCTTGGCATCGCCGTTCTTGGCGCAAGCGCAGTCGCGGCGGCCGCCGAGAACTGTCAGGACTTCATCACGACCCGCCAAACCTTGATGAAGAAGAGCGGCGCCATGGCCAAGGTCGGCGTCTCCATGATCAAGGGCGAAATTCCCTTCGATCTGGAAAAGACCAAGGAAATCTTTGCCACCTTCGCCGAAGACGCCAAGGCGATGCCCACCCTGTTCCCGGACTGTTCGAAGACCGGCGACAAATCGGCTGCCGCCCCGTCGATCTGGGAGGATCTGGACGGCTTCAAAGCCGCCACCGCAAAGTTTGCCGCCGACATCAAGGCGGCGCAGGAGAACACCAAGGATCTCGAGACGCTCAAGGCAAGCTTCCAGAGCATCGGCAAGGATTGCGGCGGCTGCCACGAGAAATTCCGCATCAAGAAAAGCTGAGACGAGGCATCTTTCCGCCCGGCAGGGAGCGGGCAGGGGCCGATGACGGTGTTCGCTGCCGCCGATCCGACCATGCTGAACGGCTTGCTTGAGGCGCAAGGCCGAGCGCCTGCCGCGGCTGTGCGGATCGCATGAGTCCCGGCATGCGCGTGTCGGGCTTGGCGGTCGCCGCCGCGATTGTGCTGTTGGTCGCGGTTTGGATCGTGACCGCTCCGCAAACCGTGCCGGCGTCGGCGCTGCCGCCATACGTGCCGAACATCGAGAACGGCAGGACGATGTTCGCCATCGGCGGCTGCGCGTCATGCCACGCCACGCCGGCCGCCGACCCCGACAAGGTCGATCGGACCCGGCTCGGCGGCGGGCTCGCGCTGCGAACGCCGTTCGGCACTTTTTACGTGCCGAACATTTCGCCCGACGCCGCGGACGGCATCGGCCGATGGACCGAGGCGGACTTCGTCACGGCGTTGTGGACGGGCACGTCGCCCGAAGGCCGCCATCTCTATCCCGCATTCCCGTATACGTCCTATCAGCATATGCGGCTCGCCGACTTGCGTGATCTGTTCGCCTACCTGAAGACGCTGCCTCCCATCAGCGGCCGCGCGCGCCGCCACGATCTTGCGTTTCCGTTCAACGTACGCGGGCTGATCGGCTTATGGAAGCTTTTGTTCTTCCACGGCGGCCCGTTCGTTCCGGACGACACCAAGTCGGCGCAATGGAATCGCGGTGCGTATCTGGTCATCGGACCGGGCCACTGCGCCGAATGCCACAGCCCGCGCAATATTCTCGGTGCCGTCATCGAAAGCGCACGGTTTGCCGGCGGCCCCGTGGAGTCAGGCAAAGGCTGGGCGCCGAACATTACGCCGGCAGGACTCCGGCATGCTTGGGCGGACGGCGGGGCTTGGTCGCAAAAGGATATTGCCAGCTATCTCGAAGATGGCATCGATCCCGGCGGTGACTTCGCGGGCGGCGCGATGACCGATGTCATTCGCAACACCTCTTTGCTCAGCATCGCCGACCGCGCCGCGATCGCCGCCTATATCGCGTCTTTGCCGTCGCGGCAGGGCCCGAAACCGCCGGACAAGAATTGAACGGGGCCGCCGCTGTCCCGCCGCGTCAGACGAAACAGCGGGGGCTACGGACCGCCGAACGCCTTGAAGGTGATGATGGTGCGCGTGTCCTGCACGCCGGGAATGGTTTGCACCTTCTCGGCGATGAAATGGCCGATGTCGGTCGACGGCTCGACGTAGAACTTCACCAGCAGGTCGAAGTCGCCGGCGGTGGAGTAGATTTCCGAGGCGATCTCGGCGTCAGCCAGGCTGTTGGCGACCTGGTAGGACTTGCCCATCTGACACTTTATCTGCACGAAGAAGGGGACCATGCGCACCTCCGAGCCGCTGTGGCTTCCTTATAGCATGCAAATCGGCTCGTCATTTCGAGGGCGATGAAGGGAGGGCCAGCGCCTGCCGCGGCGCGGTACTGCGCCGCTTGACGCCCGGATCGTTCACGCGGCGTGGTATATTTGGATTGCCAGGAAAGACCAACTGAATGCACGCCCCGGTCGAGCTTGCCGATAGCGCTGCGGAAATTCTTGCTCGCCTGCGCGCGCGGGCGCCGCGGGTGCACTGCATCACCAACAGTGTCGCGCAGCAATATACGGCAAACGTTCTGCTTGCCGCGGGTGCGGTGCCCTCCATGACGATCGCATCCGAAGAGATCGTGTCCTTCGTCGCCAGCGCCGACGCACTTCTGGTCAATCTCGGCACTTTCGACGCCGATCGCCGCGCCGCGATCGACGCGGCGATCGGTGCGGCGAAAGCGGCGCGTATGCCGTGGGTGCTCGACCCGGTCTTCATCGACGTGGCGCCGACGCGCGCACGGTTCGCGCGCGACCTCTTGGCGCGCGGACCCTCGGTCGTGCGCCTCAATAGCCGCGAGTTCGCCGCGCTTTCCGGCGGTGATCCGACCGGCGATGCGCCGACGCGCCTCGCCAAGGCCCATGCGACGATCATCGCGTTGACCGGCGGCGTCGACCGCGTAACCGACGGCGTGCGCAACCTGGTGATTGCCAACGGCGATCCGCTGATGGCACTGGTGACCGCGATGGGGTGCGCAGGCTCGGCGCTCGTCGCCGCGGCGCTCACCGTGGAAACCGATGCCTTTGTGGCGACCGGCGGCGCGCTGGCCGCCTTTGCCGTCGCCGGCGAAGTGGCGGCACAGGACGTGCGCGGACCCGGCGGCTTCGCCGCCGCCATCATCGATGCGCTTTACAATCTCGACCGAGCGGTCTTGCGCCAGCGCGCGAAGGTGTCGTGATGCCAATCGACCTGCGGCTCTATGCCATCGTCGATCCGCAGCGTGCCGGCGGCTACGATGTTGCGGATCTGGCGCGGCGGGTCGGCGCCGGCGGGGCGACCTTGGTGCAGCTACGCGACAAGCGCAGCGAAACCCGCGCCATGATCGAAACGGCGCGCGCGGTCAAGGCGGCGCTGGCGCCGCTCGGGGTACCGTTCGTCGTCAACGATCGCGTCGATGTGGCGCTCGTGGCGGGCGCCGATGGCGTGCATGTCGGCCAGGACGACATGACCGCCGAAGATGCCCGTGCGCTGCTCGGGCCGGGCGCTATCATCGGACTTTCGATCAAGTCCGTTGCCGAGGCCGAGGCGGCTCCGGTCGAGTGCATCGATTATGCCGGCATCGGTGGCGTCTACGCCACCGTTTCGAAGGAGCAGACGGCTGCGCCGATTGGCCCCGAGGGATTTGCTCGCGTCGCCGCCGTGTTGCGGCGCCGCGCCCACGGCCTGCCGCTGTGCGGCATTGCCGGCATTCATGCCGGCAATGCCGATGCCGTCATCGCCGCCGGCGCTGACGGCATCGCCGTGATCTCGGCGTTGTCGCATTCACCCGATCCGGCCGCAGCGGCGCGCGGTTTGCGCGACATCGTCGACGGCATGCTGGCAAAGCGTGGAACCTGACTTGCGCCTGCCCGCTGGCGATGCTGCCCAGGTCCGGCCCGGTTGGGGCCTCGGTCTTTCTTGCCTTGGCGCGAGGCCGCTTGCGCGCGGCGGCCAAATGCCCGCAATGATGCTCGGCGACAAGCCGTCTGGCGTTGACGGCGCCGGTACAGGCCGTTGACTGGATCAAGCCCAAGCGTATCCGCAGTCAACACGTTCTGCTGCTGCCGCTGCGCAGCCGTGAAGGGAGTATGCTGCGATGACTGCCATTGCCGTGACCATCGCCGGCTCGGATTCGAGTGCCGGCGCCGGCATCGAGGCAGATTTGAAAACCTTCGCTGCGCTCGGCGTCTACGGCGGTGCCGTGATCACCGCGCTCACGGCGCAGAATACCGGCGGCATTTTCGCTATCCATGAAGTGCCGCCGGACTTCATTGCGGCGGAGATAAACGCGGTGTTCACCGATCTTGACGTGGCGGCGGTCAAGATCGGCATGCTCGGCAGTGCGCCGGCCGCGCAGGTCGTGGCCGCCGCCCTTGATCGCTATCGCCCGCCGAACGTCGTGCTCGATCCGGTCCTGGTTGCCAGTTCCGGCGAAAGGCTGTTGCGCGAGGATGCGCTCGGCGCTCTGCGGGACCTCATCTCGCGGGTCCGCGTGATCACGCCCAATCTCTCGGAGGCTGCCGTGCTCCTTGGCACCGCGCCCGCGCGCGACGAGAACGAGATGCGCACGCAGGGGCGGAAGCTCTTGAACCTGGGCGCCACTGCGGTGCTGATCAAAGGCGGCCACGGCGAGGGACCGGAAAGCGTCGACTTTCTCGTCGAGGCTGCCGACTGCCTGCGCCTCGCGGCGCCGCGCCTCGGCACGCGGAACACACATGGGACCGGCTGCACGTTCTCCTCGGCGATCGCCGCAGGCCTCGCCAAGGGCCTCGCGCTGCATGAGGCGGCGCGTCAGGCGAAGGATTATGTGAGCGCCGCCATCGCCGCAGCCGACCGGCTTACGGTCGGCTCCGGCCGCGGTCCGCTGCATCACTTTCACGCCTGGTGGTAGGCTTTCGGTCACTTGTGAAAGTTGCTACCGCTTGTCCCCGTCGAATGCGATAGCGGCGGAGAATTGTGACGATGCAGTCCGCGGACTACGAGATCGGCAGCGAAGTCGGTTTGGTTTTTGCCGAGCATGACGGCACCAGGCTCGTTGGCGATTTCTACCAGCCCAAGGGCCGCGCCAAAGCGCCGGTCCTGGTGGCCATCCATGGCGGCGGTTGGCAGATCGGCAGCCGCGATTTCTATCGATATTGGGGCCCGTTCCTGGCCCGCAACGGTTATGCCGTCTTTGCCATCGAATATCGGTTGGGCGCGCCGGGCGCTTATCCCGCGGCAATCTATGACGCCAAGGCGGCAATCCAATTCGTGCGGGCCAAGGCCGGCAATTTCAACCTCGATCCCGACCGCGTCGGTCTGATCGGCGATTCCGCCGGCGCCCATATTGCCGCACTCATGGCGCTCGCGGGTCATCAGTATGACGCGGCCTACCGCGATGACGCCAACGCCGCCGTCCCGATCGGTGTGAAGGCCGTTGTCGGCTTCTATGGCGTCTACGACCTGCTGGCGCAGTGGAAGCACGACCTGGTCTCGCGCCCGCGCGACAACATCGTGGAGAAATTTCTCGGCGCATCGCCGATGCAGAACCGACGGGTCTATTTCGAGGCGTCTCCGATCAGTTATGCCACCGTCGACGGCAATCACACCCGGTTTCTGCTTATCCACGGCACCGACGACGATATTGTCGATTCTGAAAATCAGTCGGGGGCGTTGCTGACGGCGCTGGCGCAGGCCGGATTTTTTGTGCGCCGGATCATTCTCCCGGGCGCCGGTCACTTCTGGGCGTCCGATCCGTTCGAGGGCGAGCCGCACAGCTACAGCGCCTTGGCGGTCCCGCGCCTGCTGCGCTTTCTCGAAAGCTCGCTCTGAGGAACTCGAAGAAGAGCGGCGCGGCGGATGACCGACCGCGCACGCAATGCTTGAGAGGAAACATGGCCATCCGGAAGAAAGGAGCCGTCGGCATCGTCGGCCTCGGCATCATGGGCGGCGCGTTTGCGCAAAATCTTCGCGCCGCCGGCTGGCGCGTGTTCGGCTACGACATTGACCCGCTGCGCCGGCGCGCTCTGTCCCGAGCGGGGGTCGATATCGCCGCTGACGCCGGCGAGGTGGCGCGGGCGGCGCCAACCATGATTCTGAGCCTGCCCAAGCCGGAGGCGCTGGCGAAAACCGTCGCCGCGATCGTCGCCGCCGAAGTGCCGCGCCGCGTGGTGATCGAAGCCTCGACGTTCAAGCTCGAGGACAAGGCCGCTGCCGAGCGCGCCTTGCGCAAGGCCGGGCACGTGTTGCTCGACTGCCCGGTGAGCGGCACCGGCACGCAGGCGAAAACCAAAGACCTGGTCATCTACGCTTCCGGGGGCGCCGCCGAGATCAAGCGGCTACGGCCGCTGTTTGCCGACTTCACCCGCGCCGTGCACGATCTCGGTGCATTCGGCAACGGCAGCCGCATGAAATACGTGGCCAACCTCTTGGTCGCCATCCACAATGTGGCGAGCGCCGAGGCGATCGTGCTCGGCATCAAAGCGGGGCTGCCGCCGCAACTCGTCTACGAGCAGATCAAGATCGGCGCCGGCAATTCGCGCGTGTTCGAACTGCGCGCCCCGATGATGGTGAAGGGCCGTTATGACGAGCCGACGATGAGGATTTCGACCTGGCAGAAGGACATGGACGTCATCGGCTGCTTTGCCCAGGCGCTTGGCGCGCCGACCCCGCTGTTTTCGGCGACGCTGCCGATTTACGCCGCCGCCATGTCGACCGGCTATGCGATGCAGGACACGGCGGCGACATGCGCCGTGCTGGAGGCCATGGCCGGCGTTCGCCGCGGCCGCAGGCGCCGCCGCGCCCGCTGAGGCTAGTATTGGCGGCGCGCGCCGCCGTGCAGCGGCAACGGCGGCTTCGCCATTTTTCGGGTATCGGCGGATACGACAGCGAGGCGCTCGGGAGCTATCTCCGAGACACCAACCAAACCGGCGCTGGGCGACGTGGTCGCTCAATTTGTCGGCTTTTCCGCTGTTGGCGTGCTCGGGGCCGCGATCCTGATTGGCAGCGCCGCCTGCTTCGTTCTGATCGGGACGATGCGCGTACCGGCGCTGCAGAAGGGAGCGACATGAACACGGCCAGTCGCCAAGCCTAGCTGGGCGACGTCAGCGCACTTTCGATACCGTATTAATAACATCGCGTTCGGCCGGGCGAGGCCCCATTGCCCGCGGCCCGCCGAGCCGTTATGCCTGCGCCGCGGCAGACATTTCGAACGCTGCGGGACGAGAAGCGATGGTGCGACGCCGCATCGCGGAACAGCCGGTCTCGAAACTCGCCATCTGGGCGCGCCGCCTCGCGCTGTTTTCGCTGGTCACCATGGTGATCGGCATCATCATCGTGCGTTCGGGCGCGCTCGACATCGTGCCGGCGTTAACGACGCTTGCTGGAGCGTTGCTGCTTGCTCTGCTCGCAATCGTACTTGCGTTCGCTGCCGGCATCGTGATCTGGACCGAGGGGGTGGGCGGCTTGCGCCATGCCGTCACCGCGATCTTCATCGGGCTCGCGCTGATTGCCTATCCTCTCTACCTCGGCTTCAAGGCTTATCGGCTGCCGCCGATCTACGACGTCACCACCGACCCCGCAGATCCGCCGCGGTTCGAGGCCGTGGCGCGGTTGCGGCCGCGCGACGCCAATCCGGTTGCCTATGCTGGCCGCCCGGCCGCGCAGCTTCAGCGCGCCGCGTATTCCGATATCGAACCCGATGTCACCGATGCAGCGCCGCAGCAGGCTTACGATGCCGTGCTGAAGGTCATCACCAAGCGCAAGTGGCACATCGTCGATGCGCGGCCCCCGGGCTCGCGCGAAGGCCACATCGAGGCGATCGCACGCACCCCCATCCTCGGCTTCCGGGAGGACGTAGTGGTGCGCGTGCGCGCGGCGCCCGATGGTGCCCGCATCGACGTCCGCTCCGCTTCGCGATACGGCCGCCACGATCTCGGTGGCAATGCGGCGCGTGTGCGCGCGCTTCTCGGCGATGTCGATGCCGTCCTGGCCAACCTCGCGCCGGAAAAGTCCGAGAAAGCGGAAAAGCCGGCGAAACCGGAAAAGGCCGAAAAGCACAGGACCGAGAGGAAGCAGGCGCCCATGACTCAGCCGGCCGCGAAGGGAAGCTCGGCCAAGCGGTAAGTGCCGCGGATCGACGGCATGCCTTCGGTCGCGACCAACCCGCGGGCGACCAGATCCTCAAGATGGGCCAGCACCGACAGCGAAGCCGCGCCGGTGAGCCGCGGATCGATGCCGATATAGATGGCGCGCACCAGCGTCGAGATGTCGGCTGCACCTTTGTCGAGCCGCCGCAGGATCGACGTTTCGCGGCCGTGGCGATGCCGGATATAGTTTTGCACGAAACGCGGCGCGTCGCGGACAGGACCGCCGTGGCCGGGCAGATAAGTCGGCTCGCTTCGCCGCGCGAGTTTTTCCAGCGAGGCCATGTAATCGCTCATGGCGCCATCGGGCGGCGCCACGATCGAGGTCGACCACGCCATGACGTGATCGCCGGAGAAAATCAGGTCTGCCTCCCTGAACGCAAAAGCCATGTGGTTGGCCGTGTGGCCCGGTGTCGTCAACGCTTCGATAGTCCAGCGGTCGCCTGAGACGACGTCGCCGTCGGAGAGTGCGATGTCCGGCCGGAAATCCAGATCGGCGCTGGCGTCGAGGCGGCCGGCTTCGCCGACATGAAGGGGCCGCGCCAAGCGGTGCGGCCCCTCGGCATACACGGTAGCGCCGGTTGCCGCCTTTATCTTTGGCACTGCGGGCGAATGATCGCGGTGCGTGTGAGTGACGAAGATAGCGGTTACGGTTTCGCCGCGCACCGCATCGAGCAGTGCCGCGATGTGGGCATCGTCATCCGGGCCCGGATCGACGATCGCGACCTTGCCCCGGCCGATAATGTAGCTGACGGTGCCTCTGAACGTGAACGGTCCCGGATTGTTGGCGACGACGGCGCGCACGCCGGGCGCTATCTCGGCCGCCTGACCGGGGACCAAGTCGAAGGTCTTGTTGTAGGCGATGTCGTCGCTCATGGGCCAGTAAGACCAGGCAGGTGGTAGGCAAGGCACTGTAGATCACGTGCGTCGCCCTCCATGTGCGCAGGCGAGGCGGCAAGCGCAAGCGCTGTCTTGGCAGGGTTTGTGTAGGCAGGATAGCTGTCTTGGGCGGGGTAAAGGGAGCCGCCAAAAAAGGATGGAGCCCCGGTGCCGGGATCGCCGGGGCTCCAAGCAATCTCATTCGACACGAGTTGTGAGATCGAGATCGCAGAGACCACTCATGCAAAGGGCGGGCCAAGCCTTGATCGGAGCGCGCCGGATTGAAATTTGGTTGTGGACGGCTGCTCGCGGCCCCGGTTCCGATCGCCCAATATATTGAATTTGCTGGAGGTCTGGTGCATGCCGGCCCGGGGTGCCGGCGGCGTCCGGCAAGAGGCGAACGCCGTTTCCGTCCCCATGGCAGCGGGTGGCTCGATTGCGGGCGCGCGCTGATCAAATTGCAGGCAGTTCCGACCGGGAAGTGATCAAAACGGCGTCCGGCTGCGGATCGCCGCGGCCAGCGTGCCCTCATCCAGATAGTCGAGTTCCCCGCCAACCGGCACGCCGTGGGCAAGCCGTGTGACTTTGACCTTCGTGTCGTGCAGGAGGTCGGTAATGTAGTGGGCGGTGCTTTGCCCATCGACCGTGGCGTTCAGGGCGAGGATGATCTCCTGCACGGCCGGATCGTGGGCGCGCTTGACCAGGGCGTCGATGGCCAGATCGTCCGGTCCGACGCCGTCGAGCGGGGACAGGGTACCGCCGAGCACGTGGTACCGCGCGTTGATCGCGCGCGCGCGCTCCAGCGCCCACAGATCGGCGACATCGGCCACGACCACGATGGCGGCGCCGTCACGCCGCGTGTCGGTGCAGACGGTGCACGGGTTCTGTGTGTCGATGTTGCCGCAGATCCTGCACACCTCGATCTTCTCCATCGCGGTCTGCAACGCGGCCGCGAGCGGCGCCATCACGGCTTCGCGCTTCTTGATGAGAAAGAGCGCGGCCCGGCGCGCCGAACGCGGGCCGAGCCCCGGCAGGCGGGCGAGAAGCTGGATCAGGCGCTCGATTTCCGGACCGGCGGCGACAGCGGGCATCGCTAAAACAATTTGAGCCCTGGGGGCATCGGCAGTCCGCCGGTGAATGCCTGCATGCGTTCGGACAGCACAGCTTCAAGCTTGCGGCGGGCATCGGCGTGGGCGGCGACGATGAGGTCCTGGAGGATTTCCTTCTGGTCCGGCTTTAACAGCGAATCATCGACGCGTGCGGTCTTCAGCTCGCCCTTGCCCGAGACTGTGAGCGTCAGGAGCCCGCCGCCGGCCGAACCCTCAACCTCGACACGGTCGAGTTCGGCCTGCATGGCTTCCATCTTCGATTTGAGCTCGGCGGCCTGTTTCATCAGGCCCAAAAAATCAGGCATGGCACGTCCTTATGGTTCGTCGTCGTCGCGGCTTGCCTCGCCGGACGCATCGGGGGCCAGGTCTTCCAACCCGCCGGGCTCGCCGGCGGGCGGCCTCACGTTGACGATTTCGGCGCCCGGGAAACGAGCCAGCACGGCCTGGACGAGCGGATCGCCACGCACGCCGTCTTTCAGCTCCGCCATGCGCGCCTGAGCCTGGGCGTGAAGATTGGGCATGCCCGGTTCGGTGGAGACGATCACCATCCAGCGCCGGCCGGTCCAATCGGCAAGCTTTTTCGACAGTTCGCCGGTAAGCGATCGCGGCGCGCTGGCTTCAAGGGCGACCTCGAGCTTGCCGTCCTCGAAGCGTACTAGGCGGACGTCGCGTTCCAGCGCGCTCTTGATCGCCAGATCGCGCTTGTCGGCGGCAAGCGCGACCAACTCTTCAAAGCTTTTCAGCGCACGTGTCGGCGGGCTCGTCGTGTCGCCGCGCGCAACGGGCTCATGGGCGAGCAGTTCTGCCGGAGCGGCGGCCAGCGCGGCACGCGCCGGGCCACGGGGCCCTTCCGCGCGCAAGGCATCGGGACGAGCCGCCTGTTCG
>Ga0335085_10001495_pt1 | contig 48942 bp, 43 predicted proteins | sample Lox_Sample_45_FD_206712 | JGI IMG/M metagenome (GOLD analysis project Ga0335085, IMG submission 206712) | Soil microbial communities from Loxahatchee National Wildlife Refuge, Florida, United States - Lox_Sample_4.5 | ecosystem: Environmental > Terrestrial > Soil > Wetlands | place: USA...
ATTCCTCACCGTGCTGAAGACCTCTTGCGCGAGAACAATTCCGGGATCGGCAGGGTCCGTGTGCTCCCACATCGTGCGGCCAAACAACCAGGCCGCTCCGCACGAAAGCGTCAGCGTTGTTCCCAGCACCATGAACAGAAGGCGTGGCGGGAAAGATTTTCGCTCAGGAAGATTCGGAGGGTCCAGCACCTTCACCGTGGGGATTTCCTTGGCCTCTTGCACCTTGGCCAGTTCATACTCCCTGGTAAGGACCTCGAACACGGCTTCCTCAACCCTGGTCTTGCGGTATAGGTCGGCGTAAGGGACTCCGAGCACGGGCAGTTGTCTGATCGAGGGATACAGCGAACCGCTCTGTGCCGCGTTGTCCAAAGAAGTACTTTCATCTTTTCCGCCCACAATCTTGAGTTGATTTTCCAACTCTGCAACTCGTGCTTGCACGGAGCGCACGCGGACGTTATTGTCCGTGTAAATCTGTCTGAGCCCTTCAAGTTCGGATCGCGCGGCAATATATTGTCCTTGCAAGGTCGCTGCCGCCTCGACCATGGCCTTACCCTGTTCCTTGATGTCAATCGCCGAGTTCTTGCTAGCAAACTGACTGAACTCTTTCTCAGCAGCCTCCAAATCCTGGTTGACTGCCTGCAATCTTCCTTCCAAAAAAATCCGCTCGCGGCGCGCCGAGGACGTGCTCACCTCGGCCAACGTGCGGTTCAGTTCTTCAACGTAGGCTTGGGCCATTGCCTGCGCTCTCTGGGGGCTCTCGCAGGCCCAAGGTGAGGCACATTTATCGGTTACAGTAATCGTGATGATTAGGCTCTTTGGATCTACCGAAATATCGGTCTGGCCCTGCAAACCCTTGCGCGCGTCCTCCATCCGGCGGACTCCATAGACCTTTCTTAAGTCAAACTTCTGGATGAGCTTGTCTTCCACTGTGCGGCTGCTGAGGACGCCGACCAGGAGGTTGCTGGTGCTCCTCAGACCCAAAAGGCCGCTCGCTATCCCCGCTAGCCCCCCAGCCGCACCTCCGGGAAGAGACGCCGCAGCCATGGCGAGTCCGGAGCTTGATTGGTTGTCGGGAGGCATCAAACGGGTCGCGGACTGATAACGTTTGGGGATGAGGAAAGCGATAAGCGTTGAAAGCAGAAGCCCAACGCCGGCAACGCGCCCCAGGAAACGACGATTCTCCCAGAGCAGGCGGAGGCTCGCAACCGCCTGAGTGTGAGTCGCGGGCTGGCGGTAATCCTGCTGCCCCCTCTGCTCGGCGACTGTTACATCGCCGTTTTCCGGGCCCACCGAGATCAAAGCCTCAGGGTCAGAAAGGCCGATCGCGGTTTTTGGATCTTGTCCTTTCATTGATGTCGTCCCAGTCTCCTTTTCTCCCGTCGCAGCACCCAAGCCAAGAAGCCAGCCCCATGAGCACGGACCATTTTCTGTCGGCCCCTCAGCCAGGTCCACGTTACGCCCAAGCACCTCCACCACTCTGCTGATTACGGCTTCCCACTCATTGAACAATAACCGCGGCCGTAATCGCCGCCGCCTCTGCGATCTGCGCAATTGCTATGACATTTTTCCAGCGGGTGTCGCCAACAATCGGCTTCTCCGGCACGACAACCGTGTCGCCAGGGTGAATCGCCGCGGAGAGCACGTCGGTGGACCACCACCCTCCTTGGTTGCGGCTCGTTACCTCACCGTCCGCGCGCACAATGAAGATGGCACCCTTGTCCGCCAGTCGCGTGGCGCCTCCGCCTTGGGAGAGATACCAACCGGCGTTCTTTCCGGGCACATAAGTTATGGCATTCGTATTATACACTTGGCCGATCACCAGGACGACTCCCGGTTGCTTGGGGATCTCCAGAATATCGCCATCCCGCACCTCGATGTCCTGCGATGAATTCTCAAATCCCTTCAGGCCCGGGTGCAGCCGAATCACCAGTCTCCCGGAGATGGGCGCGCGTCGCAATGCCTCTAGGACGCGTTCGCGCTGTAGCGCAGCTTCCTGCGCCAACTGCGCCTGTTCCCCCCCAGTGGTCGATAAGGAAGTCTTCACCGTCGGGCTTTCCTGCTCGATGCGCCGGATCAGATCTTGCCGGCTCTTTTCCTGAAGTTCGCGTACCGACCTTCGTAAAAAGATGGCGCCTTGGGGATAGGCGGTCGGGAGCAGGCCTCCGGCGCGCTTCAAAATGGAACTTAAACGCTCGTTCGGACGAATACCATATACGCCGGCATTCTTCACCTCTCCCTTTACGGTAATGGATGCACCCAAATCTCTCCACCCGGGCAGTTCGGGGACGCTGAGGACATCGCCGTCCTTGAGGGGGAAGTTCTGGTTCTTATCAAGGAACACGGCCGTGAGATCCACGCTCTGGTGCTCGCCCCCCGGCGGGGGGCCGGACAGGGGGTAATATCGAGCCAGGTCGCCATTTGTGAGATCAGCGCTGCGTTTCGGGCCGCCTGCCGCGCGCAGCAGATCCGCGACTCGCATATTTTCGGCGAGGGGATAGCGGCCCGGATTCGCCACTTCGCCCCGGATGTACACACTTGGTGGATCCACACGATATAGGCTTCTGTGCACGATAATCCGGTCGCGCGGCTGCACGAGGACGTTCTCAAGCGGGTCGGCGTCGAGCGCGGCGGCAAGATTTACATTTAAGATTCTCAGCGAGCCACCCGGTTGAGTGCGGAAAAGCTGTGCGGAATCAAGTGCCGCGTCCGGCAGTAACCCTCCGGCCTGATAAATCGCATCACGCAAATGCATCTGACCCGAGGTACGGTACTGACCCGGCGTACGCACCTCCCCAGAGAGCCATACCATCGGGGCGGCTTCCAGATCGTACCGGCCGTAGATGCGAATCGTATCGAGTGGCGCGAGCTTGGGCGACGCCGGGGGGTTCGCCAGCGCTGCTGCCAAATCGACGCTTTCCACTACGGGTCGCCAGTCCGGCTCGCTTAGACGGACAATCTCCGCGTAGTGCTCGGCAGGCTCAGGGAGAAGATCCCGGTATGAGGCTACGAGATCGGTGAGACGCATGCCGGGAGTGTACGCATATCGCCCCGGCCGCTGCACGTGTCCCTGGAGGTAGACTGCGGAGGCATTGTATGGGGCAATCGGAAAAATGTGTACTTCGTCACCGCCCTGCACGGCAAACGTGGCGAGCTGGCGGCGAACCGCTTCGGGATCGCTCGTCTCGTCCAAATTGATGTTCAGCATCGTGCGTTTTTCGTGCGCCTCGAGCCTCTGGACTTCTATGTGACGCAGTGCGGCTGCGGGAAGAACCCCACCGGCCAGATCTAGCGCCTCCCCGAGATTTGTTTCACCGCGTAGTTCGTAAACAGCCGGCCGACGCACCATGCCGTCCACGGTCACCAGCGGGCCGACCAGAGGCACCAGCAGCGTGTCACCGTTCTGAAGGTTTTTCATGTCGCCGCGGATGCCGTGGAGAAGCAGGTCATACGCGTCCACCTCCTCGACGATCTGCTGGCCGCGGGAGTGACGCAGATGGCGTAGCGACCCACGCGGGGTGATCCCTCCGGCGGCAAACAAGGCGTTGAGCGGGGTTGAGAGGGAACTGATGTCGTAAGCGCCGGGCGATACGACTTCACCCACAACATAGACGCGTACGGTCCGCAGACGACCTAGGGAGATATCGGCGGAAACGTCCCGGTACTGTGTCCGCAGAATGCGTTGTACGACCTCCTGCACGTCACCGAGTGTTTTGCCGCTCACCAGCAGCGGCCCCGACTCCGGCAAGGACAATCGTCCTTCCCGGTCTACGGTTCGGAATAGCCGCTGCGATACCCCCCCCCAAAGATCGATGGTCAATCCATCACCCGGGCCGAGGACGTACTCTGGCCCAGCGGGAAGATCCATGGGAATTCCTACGCTGCCAGGGTCACGGCGAAACACGTCGAGGCCAAAGCGCTCAAGACGGCCCGTGCGTGGCGCGGCCTGCATGTAAAGATCGTAGAGCGAGGGTAGATAGGTGTAGGGATTAGGCGAACTTACCATCTCGACTGGTTCCGGGCTCAGATTTGTCATCGTTTGGCGCGGCGGTGCGCCCGTGCGTGAAGTCTGCCTCATTGGGTTTTCGGGAAGAACAGAAGGCATCCCAGCTGTAACATCAGCGAGCTCCTCGGACCGAGAGCCACTGGGCTGGGTATTCGCCCTCGTCTGGCCGGAAGTTGATAGTGCGCTGGCGGTCATCAACGTGGGACTCGTCACGTCAGGGCGCTGGATGTCTGGCAGGGGTGTCTCTGTCCCCGGCTGCTCGGGCCGGGAAGGATTCGTAGGTGATGCAGGCCTGCTCACCGGGGCCGGGCAGCGCACATTGTCTTGGCTTGGATCGCACGGGGCGCCTGAAGTCTCCGATTCAGGCGACATGCCTGTAGGGGGTCTGTTTGTCCGCATCTGGCAGGCTGGATCGTTCGTTCCAGGACCGCACGCCGCCTGCAGACGTCCCGATTCCAACCCCATGTCCATATCTGTTGTTGACGCCCGGGCCAGCCGTTCCGCCCTGGCCTTTAACACAAGATCCTGCTCTTTTCCCGAAGGCGACAGGGGATTAAGCTGCGGCGTCAAATAGCCGTATCTCTGTAACAGGCGCGTGGCCAGGGCGCGGAAGCGTGTGTCGGTTGTCAGGCGATCCAGGATGACGGCATCTGCCAAGTCTTGCTCGCCGACGATTTGCCCCTTGTCAATGGCCTGTTTGGCCATTAAGCGCTTTAGCTCGACCATCAGGCCGGGATCTTTCGTCAGCACATCACGGATCTGCTCGGGCGAGGCAGAAACGAGTTCGAGATTATCCGTGGCCCAATCCGCAACCCTCTCCTGTCGTTCGTGTCTATCCTGCTGTTCAGGTTGTTCCTGCTGTTGCTGCCTTTCCGACCGCTCCTGCTCCTGGACCGGGGAGGCGGACGCGCTTCCGAACCCAAGAAGCAACGTAAAGATCACACCGGCAAAAACTCGTCGGGTGCGTGCGCAAGCGCGGAGCGGACCATGCGCCAGGCAAATCGCGAGTCTCCATATGAAGAAATTTTGAATGCGCAGCATTTCTTGCTCCTTGCAGAATCCAGAAAACTCATGTCAAGCCACAGATCGAGTTAACCTTGGTTCGAAGAACGCCTAGGATCGCTTCTTCCGAGGCCTCGACGTCGTGCGAGTGAATGTCGAGAGACGCCCAGTAGTGAACCGAGTAGTTATGGTGGGGCGCAACAACAATGATTCGTACGTCTGGTCGGTGACGAAGCAATGCATCGCAGATGCTGGGCCGTTCCCCCAACTTGTCTTGGACAATAACGACGAAATCCGGGTTTATCTTTTCTACGTTCGCCGGAATGTCGGCCTCATCCGCCACTTCGCCGACAATTTCGATGTCGGGTTGATCTGAAAAAGTCGTGAGGATTAACTCCCGCATCAGGCGGGGGCGATTCGCTACCAGAACCCGAATGGGCTTTTCCATATGTGGTCTCCACAAGGTCGCCAGTATCAGCCCACAAGCGGCATGCGGTAAAGGTACAAAGATGTACTTCGATGGAGTACCTAAATCGGTCTAACTATCGGTACCCATCCAGCCTGGTTAGGTACCAATTTTGGACTAAAGCACGGCAGAGCGCGCAGGAGTTTGGCGCTTAAATTCGGATCCAAGGTTCTTCAGGCGCCTTGGAATATCCCTTAGCTCTGGGCCAAGGAGTCGTGCTTATCACTCAGGGACACGCTTTACATGATGAATAAAGTTCTACACCTACGAACCTTCCCGGGCTCGCAGCCCCTCACGCTCAAAATGAACTCTGTGAGAAGGTTAATAATTTTCGCATAATTGTGACTATGTGTCAATTAACCAGTCACGGCGAAGATACCCGAGTGTTGCATTTTCCTGGCTAGTCGCTATCGAACTGCCTGGTAAGGACTTAATACTGACTGGCTGTTAAGCACTGAGTGTAAATTCCATATAGATTTTGAAGGAATTGCAGGGTGAAATTTGGTTCCAGATTCAGGTTTCCCCTTGCAGGCGGCAGGGGGTCAACAATGCGCCTGCCTCGGAGATTGCGTCAAAGGCGTCATTTGCCTGATCCTCCAGAAGATTTTTCGCGTGCTGCCCGAGCCATGGTCATGTGCACGGGAGCTCACGCCAGTAACCTGACGAGCTGCCAGGAATTCCGTGGACAAAAATCGCCGCTCGCACTGAAGCCCGATCATTCTCTTCTCAAGGTGCTCGGTTTCGTTTCCATTGCCGACCCTATGCCGGGGTTTAATGAGCCTAGCCGCCAATAATCGGCGGGGTAGTCAAGGTGCGGATATTGCGGCACAAGACAATAAGTCTAGTTGACTTTGAGCTCGAAGCATTCCTATACTTTACGTTCTCACGATGAATGCCGCGGTTGGCCTCCGGTGACGCCAATTTTTCTTGGGAACGGTACTCCAGGGAGAGGAGAATAACGGTGTCGGAAAACACGCTCCCCGATAATCCAACTCGGGTGTTCTTGCTTATTGAGAATCGCCTCGTTCGAGAAACACTCGTTCGTTTGTTTCGCAAACGGTCTGATTTGTGCGTTGTTGGCCAAGGCTCCTCTGCCGAAGCTGTAGACGTCCTTGATCCGCAGTTCGACATCTTGGTACTAGATGATCTTCATATTCTGTCCACACTTGGCAATGGCCTCACTGACGGACAGCACGCGCACGGCGCAGTGGGGGTCGTGCTCATCGGCATGGAAGAGGATGAAGAGAAATTCCTCCTGGCCGTTCGCTCTGGGATCTCAGGTTACCTGCTGAGTGATGCCTCGGCGAGCGACGTGGTTGCTGCGGTCCGTGCCGCGGCGAGGGGAGAGGCCGCATGTCCTCCCCATCTGTGCCTAGCGCTCTTTCGTACAGTTGCCCGACTTGCCCGGGAGACGCCGGTCCAGGTTAAGCAGAAACCCGAACCCGGCCTCACTATACGTCAACAGCAACTCATTTCCCTTGTCGCCATGGGCTTGACGAATAAAGAGATCGCTTTGCGGCTAAATCTCTCGGAGTTCACGATCAAGAACCATATGCACCGTATCATGAAGCAGGTAGAGGCAGTGAGCCGTTCCAAGGCCGTAGAAGCCGCCCGCGCCTCCGGATACATCGGCTTCGCATAGTCGCCCATCTTTCGCTAGCTGGCATGTGTTTTTGTGCAGGGCGAACAGCGACGCAATCCGGCTTTCGGACTGCATTCCGGATTCCTAATGTCTGATTGAGATCCCGGATCTGTCTGCTTCCTTTCTCTAACACAAATCAAAAATGGATTTCGTATGGTGGCGCTGAGGCCCGCAATGCACCCAACTCCCGAGGAACCCTGCGAACTGTGCATGTCTTAAGGACGGTGCCACGGACCCTGCGGCTACGGGCGGGCATATCTTGAGGCAGTCTTCCTTCCGCGCAGGGAAAGTGCCTGCTTCGTGACATTGAAGCGCGAATTGTTGCAGCTTATCAGAAGGCTGCGTGGCAGAGGGTGCGGCAGGTGGGGATGTCAACAAGGAATTCACGATACTCGCCTCGATTCTTGACGACCAAGGGTGCTGGGCTGAAATTCGCCATAATGATAAACGGCTCGACGATAATGAAAGCGCTGGCAACGCACTCTTGCCGGAGGAGGCACGGCTCCTGCAGGCAGACTCGCAGGTTGGCTTAGAGCTAGAGCCCTGGAGCCCCATCTTCACCTTGACCCTCTTGGGGCTCAATACGGGCTCTCGGCACTCGAAGCTCCGCTGGCCGTGCTGGGGGCCGATGCGGACCCGGAAAAACGCGGGCCGATGGTTGGTATGACTAAAACCGAGGCCGGTAGCGGAAGGCCGATGCCACCCACACCGACTGCTTGGTTAGTGCTCGATATGTGGGCATTACGATTCCCGAACCGCAAGCCTGCCGATCACTTCTTTCCCGCCTGCAAGAATGGTCACGTTAACCCGTGCAGGCCAGTTGACCACGGGCTGACGGCAAAACACAAAGCTTGCACCTTGGCAGGATTGTCAGGTGTGAGGTATCATGACTTGCGGTATACTGCCGCCACTAAGATGCTCGAAAAGGGAGCTCCCATCTCTACTATGGCGCGAGTTTTGGGTTGGTCAGCTTCCACGACCATCCGTAAGGCAGAGCGTTACGGCCACATTTGGCCCAAAGCTCAGAGGCGGGTTTGGAGAGCATTGCCACGCCTCTTCCAGTGGTAATGGAGGTAGGGGGCACCAAAAAGTTAACCAAGTGGCGATATACCAGGTTCTGGTTTGTAAGCTAAATTACTGATTTTGAACATGTAGGCCCGTAGCTCAGCCCGGTTAGAGCGCTACCTTGACACGGTAGAGGTCTGGGGTTCGAGTCCCCACGGGCCTACCAAATCAATAACTTACAGACCTTCGACCTCTACCCCGGCTGGGTAGAGGTCTCAATACGAAATGCGCCCTGTTATCAGAGGTTTGCGAGTCATGGACGGGGTGGAAATTCGTCGGTGTGTCAGTAACTGTGCGGGCTTTGTCGCACCGTTCCGGCCACAGAGGGTTGCATTTCAAGAAATCTAAGATCGTGCAGTTTTTCTTCTGGACGCTGATGAGTTCTCCATCGATTCGATTGTTGCGTGCGCGGGTTTGTAATCTCCAGAAAGGTGACTTGATCGTCGAAGTGAATCGATTCGGGGTGCTTCGGCCAGGGTAAGAAATAGGAGGCCCTAGAAGCGTGGATCGGCGCGCGGGTGAAGCGGGCCGGCATCGGCTTTGCCTACCTACAGCAAACCTCTCATTCGCGCTCTAATCAACCCCCAGATGGAGTTAGATGTGGGTGTTGCGGAAGAACGTCGGCACTCAGGGAGTAGTTACAACGACAGCACCGCAAGTCGAATTACCAATCCGGCGGTACCCGTGGGGCAGATTCGAATCGAAGTATATGGCGTCGCCTTTCTCTAAGGAGTTCTCTTCTTCGCTGATGCGCAGTCCGAGCTTGCCAGAAATCACGTATAGGAACTCAATGCCGGGGTGCTGGTGCAGGCGCACTCTCGCAGCCACCAGAGGCTCAAACTCAGCATAATAAGCATTGAATTTCCGCTCGACGACAGGGAAGTCCAGGCACTCGAAGTGGAAGGCGACTTCGCCCGCATCGGGTTTTTCCGGAAAGCGCTGACGTTCCTGGCGGCGGACGATCGCCAGAAGCCGACGCTTGCGGTCATCGGAGAAGAAGAACTCCAATCCCACGCTGAACACCATGGCGATGCGAAGCAGCGTAGGTAAAGTGGGGAAGAGTTTCCCGCGCTCGATCTTCGATAACAGGGCGGGTGAGAGCCCCGTGTGCCGGCCGAGTTCCACCAGACCTACCTTCTTTCTCAAGCGCAAAACTCGCAGCTTCTCTCCAATTGAGTAGCGCTGCAATCCCTCCTGCAAGGTTGGTGAAAGCAAGTTTTCCCCTCCTTTTTACTGACAGTAAAATTTCCAGCAAAGATTTGACCCAGGTTCACACGAGTTTTATTGTGGCGCATCTTTTCTCAACAGTCAAACATCTTTGAACTATAGTTGAAAGAGGCAGACCGAGAATCGAAGTAAAGGAGAAAACTCATGAAGAACAATTTGACTGGTACGCTCGCTCGTAACTGGAAAGCCGGTGCAGCCCTACTGGCGCTTTGCTTAGGCAGCGTCGTGATGGTCGCCGCACCGGAAAAGAAAGACATCGTTGACACCGCCGTGGCGGCCGGTTCCTTTCAGACCCTGGCCAAGGCGCTTGATGCTGCAGGTTTGGTGGAAACTCTTAAAGGCGCGGGACCCTTCACGGTCTTCGCCCCCACGGATGACGCGTTTGCGAAGTTGCCGGCAGGTACCCTTGACGAGTTGCTGAAGCCTGAAAATAAGGCCAAGCTTATCTCGATACTCACCTACCACGTCGTGCCAGGGACGGTGCTGGCTTCCCAGGTGGTCAAGCTGAACTCCGCCAAAACCGTTAAGGGGCAGGATCTCACCATCTCCAAAGAAGATGGCGCAGTGATGGTGAATGACGCCAAGGTTGTTAAGACCGACATCCTTTGTAGCAATGGCGTGATCCACATTGTGGACACGGTGTTGCTTCCGAAGTAAGCGTGCGCTTCTTTGGCCGCTCGCCCGGTTGAAACCTGAATTCGCAGGGTGTTGCGGAAGCCCGGGTGCAACACCCTGAGATCATATCCGGACAGCGTCGACCGCTTCCGGACTGCCTGCCCGGCAATTCAGAAACTGTGCTTGCAAAAGGAGGGTTCAGTGCCGACTGACCTAGAACTGCGACCCAATGTTCAGAGAGAAATTCCCCGCCCCATGGTCTCGTTTACGGAGTCGTTGATGATTCCGCCTGCTGCCAACAACTCAGCCGAGGCCTCAGGCACTGTCAACTCGGCGAAGAATCACCGGCTGGAAGCAATTGTTCGGGAGTTACTACTTGAACTTGGTGTTGACATTCACGATCAGCATTTCCGCGGCACCCCGGCCCGCGTTGCACGGCTATACCGTGAGCTAACCCGGGGCTATAGAATCCAGCCCGCGGAGATTCTGACGACCTTTACCTCGAACCACCACGAACTCATCGTGGTTTCCGACATCAATTTCTATTCCCTTTGTCCCCACCACCTCTTGATCTATCGGGGAAAGATGCATTTTGGATACGTACCCGACGGGAGAATCGTGGGACTCTCCAAGATTCCCCGCCTCATCCAAGGGATGGCCGCCCGATTGATCGTACAGGAGGATCTGGTTTCGGAAATTGCCGACACGTTCATGGCACACGTAAAGCCACTCGGCTGCGTGGTGAGGGCGACCGGCCGGCACGACTGCGTGGCCGTGCGCGGGGTCAAATGCCATGAGGCGGCCATGACGACGGTAGCACTGCGGGGGGTCTTCCAGGAAAAATCCTCCCTGACGGAAGAATTCCACCAGGTTCTTTCGTCAAGTGGGAGATCGTAAGAGAATACAGTTTGGACCAGTATGCCCCTTTCAACTCCATGAACGTGTGATCATGGCAGTGAGGGACAAGGAATAAATGACCCGATTAGCATAAAATCGATTCAGAAGCGCCGAACGAGGAGGGGTGATGAAGCTTATGTTCTGTCTCGCGCTTACTACCCTGGTGACTGCGACGCTGGCTTGGGCAGGCGTTGGGGACATCACACCGGACAAATCAGCGGCAGCCCCGGAAGGAACCTTTCCGAAACTGACCGCCTCAAACCTGGAAAAGCAAGCCTTCTCGCTTCCCGAAGACTTTGCCGGAGACCGCAATCTGCTCCTCCTTGCCTTCCAGCGCGAGCAGCAGCAGAACGTGGACACATGGCTGCACCAGATGAAGCGCTTCGAGCATTCCTCCGGCTTCCAGTACTACGAGCTGCCCACCATTGACAGGCTGAATCCCTTCTTCCGCTGGTTCATCAATAGCGGCATGCGCCGCGGCATTCCTGACCGCAACGCTCGGGCCCGAACCATCACGCTCTATCTCGACAAGCCTGCTTTCCGAAAGGCGTTGAACATACCGGACGAAAAGCGTATCTACGCGATCCTGGTTGATCGCTCAGGACGCGTTCTGTGGCGTGCTGAGGGCGACTTTGATGAAGCCAAAGCCGCCAGCCTGCAAGCAGCGCTGACCGCAGGGAAGCAATGACCTGCAAGGCAGTTATGAAGGTTAGAACTTTCCATCGCGAACAGAGAATCCCCGCACCCCTGCTGGAGGTCTTCTCCTTTTTCAGCGAAGCGCGCAACCTGGATCGAATCACTCCGCCATGGCTTCACTTCAAAGTCCTGAACCAGACTGACCGCGAACTCATAGCTGGAACTCTGATCCATTATGAGCTCGCCTGGCATGGCATTCCGATGCGCTGGACGACCCTCATTGAGGAATGGTGCCCGCCCACAAAGTTTGTTGATCTTCAGTTGAAGGGTCCATACTCCCTCTGGCGCCACACCCACAGTTTCGAGACCTGCGACGACGACACGCTGATCCGGGACACTGTCCAATACGCAGTTCCGGCCGGGGTGTTGGGAGATCTCTTCGCCGGGTGGCTGGTGCGGCGTGATGTGGAGCGGATTTTTGATTACCGGGCAAAGCAGATTCCCGCGATGTTCGACCTTTGGAATACGAGCGCGCCACGTTTGGGAGTTCAAAGGCCTGGATGGCAGGACTCAAGTCAAGACCGCCGAATCGTTTGAGGGTTGGCTTGCCAGGCTCTTCCCAGGACTCATGCGGAAGATGCTGCGGCAGGCGCTTGATGGGGCTATTGGGAGCCTGAAAGCTGAGTGTGAAAGAGGTCCGGCCAAAGGCTGATTTTCGAGGAAACGTATTTTGCCTATGGAGAACGTTGATCACGCTGACGGCTCGCCTCTGATCCTGCTGGCGGGTGGCACAGGCTACATTGGTGGCAGGCTGCTGAAGGCCCTGGAGGCGAGCGGCCGCCCGGTTCGTTGCCTGGCCCGCCACCCTCACTTCCTCGAAGCGCGAGTGGGTCCCGGAACCGAGGTTGTAGCCGGTGACTGCCTGGACCCCGGCACACTACCACCGGCCATGGCCGACGTGCACACGGCCTATTACCTCGTACATTCGATGGGTTCGCCACGAGACTTTGAGGAGGATGACAGGCGAGCGGCAAAGAATTTTGCCATCGCCGCCCGCCAGGCAGGTGTCCAAAAAATCATCTATCTGGGCGGTCTCGGCGATCCATCCTCGGAACTTTCCTCTCACCTGCGAAGCCGTCAGGAGGTGGGCGAGATTCTGCGGAGCTCCAATGTGCCAGTCATAGAATTTCGCGCCTCGATCATCCTCGGTTCCGGCAGTCTCTCATTCGAAATGATCCGAGCGCTGGTCGAACGATTGCCGGTCATGATCTGCCCACGCTGGGTTTCAACGCCAGCTCAGCCCATCGCCATCGAGGATGTTGTGGCATATCTGCTCGAAGCGCTGTCACTACCGGCCGGGGAATCTCGGGTCTTCGAAATTGGCGGTGCGGATCAGGTTTCGTATGCCGATATCATGAGCGAATATGCCCGGCAGCGGGGTCTTCGCCGCTGGATGATTTCTGTACCCGTGCTGACTCCACGCCTCTCCAGTCTATGGTTGGGACTAGTGACTCCTGTTTACGCACGTGTGGGGCGCAAACTCGTGGATAGTCTCCGACATCCGACGGTCGTGCATGACGCGTCGGCCACGCGGATGTTCAGTATTCGGCCACGGGGATTGTGCGCCGCCATGGAAAGGGCTTTGCATAACGAAGACCAGGAGTTTGCTCAAACCCGATGGTCGGACGCTCTCTCGTCCGGAGGCTGCCTGCAGTCGTGGGGTGGCTTGCGTTTTGGCGCCAGACTCGTGGATTCCCGAACCATTCAGGTCAAAGGTTCGCCCAAGACTGCTTTCGCTCCGATCAGGCGCATTGGAGGGACCACCGGCTGGTACTTTGCGAATTTTCTGTGGCGCTTGCGAGGCTTCCTCGACCTGCTTGCGGGCGGGGTGGGGCTGCGGCGAGGCCGGCGCGATCCGGAAACACTGCAAGTGGGTGATACCCTCGATTTCTGGCGCGTGGAAGAGTTCGACGCCGACCGGCGCCTTCGACTCGTGGCCGAAATGAAAGTCCCGGGAAGGGCTTGGCTGGAATTCGAAGTCACGGGCGACTCCGCCCACTCCACAATTCGGCAGACGGCTATCTTCGACCCGCTGGGCCTTTTCGGCCTGATCTATTGGTACGGCCTCTATCCATTCCATGGATGGATTTATGCGGGCATGCTGTGCAAGATTGCTGAAGCCAGCCCCTCGGCAGCCAATGCGAACTCTTCCCGCGCAGCCTGAGGCGATGAAGCAAAACCGCTCCGTAGCTGCGAAACAGTAATTATGAGGCGTAATGAGAAACCTGGAGGAATTGGCTAAAGACGCCCGAGTGACGGTGCGGCGGGCAGGTCCCCCCAACACCGAAGGGCGGTGCGTCGTCTACTGGATGCAGCGTGGCCAACGAGTTCTGGATAACCCAGCGCTGAATGTGGCCATTGCGGCGGCGAATCTTCTGGGCAAACCAGTTGTTGCCTTCTTCGGCTTGGTTCCTTTCTATCCTAATGCCAACCTGCGCAGTTACACCTTTCTCGTGCAGGGGCTCCGCGATATTAGCGAGGGGCTGCGCCAGAAGAATGTGGGATTTGTCTTGCGACGGTGGCCTGATCACCAGCTAGAGCGGTTTTGCAATGAGATTCAACCGTGCCTGGTGGTGGGCGACGAGAATCCCCTGCGCGAACCCGAGCAATGGCGCAAAGGAGCTGCCGAGCGTCTCCATGTGCCGTTTTGGACTGTGGATGCCGACGTCATCGTGCCCTCCACCCTCCTCAGAAAAGAGCAGTATGCCGCACGCACCATCCGCCCGCGGATTCACGCCTTGCTCGATGAGTTTCTCCCCTCGCCCGGAAATCCCAAAGCGCGAATACCCTGGCCGCACTCAAAGCAGTTGGAATCACTTTCTGTGAATGACGACCTGCTGGCAGGATTCCCCATTGATACCACCGTCCAGCCGGTTATGAATTTCCAAGGAGGGAGCAGCGCGGCCCTAAATTCTCTCACCCGCTTTGTGCGCGAACGATTAAAGGGGTACGCAACCGAGCGTAACCACCCCAACCGGGACGGCACCAGCCAGCTTTCCCCGTATCTTCACTTTGGCCACATCGGTCCCCACACGGTCGCGCTGGCGGTGCAGGATTCCAGCGCGCCACACCCAGACCGTGAAGCTTTCCTTGAGCAACTCATCGTCAGGCGCGAACTGGCCATCAACTTCGTAAAATTCAACCCCCAATACGACCGGCTTCAGGGCGTTGAGCCATGGGCGCTTCGAACGCTTAAAGAACACCGGAGGGATGAACGCGAGTACGCCTACACGGAGAAGCAACTTGAGGATGCCGAGACTCACGACCCACTGTGGAACGCCGCGCAGCAACAAATGGTAATTTCTGGATGGATGCACGGCTACCTGCGAATGTACTGGGCGAAAAAAATTCTGGAATGGACGCGCTCACCGGAAGAGGCCTACGATATGGCCATCCGGCTGAACGATCGCTATGAACTCGACGGCCGCGATCCCAATGGTTACACGGGGATTGCCTGGGCCATGGGCGGCAAGCACGACCGGGCATGGGGTCCGGAGCGCCCCGTGTTCGGTAAGATCCCCTATATGTCCCACGGGAGCGCCTCGCGGAAATTTGATAGCAAGGGCTACATCGAACGCGTGAGATTGTTGACACGGAACGGAGGAGCCGAGTGATGACAACTCGACAAGCGATTGCCTTGGCGGTCTCGGTGGGAATCTGCCTTGGCGCTGCGGGAGTCGGTTCCATCCTGACCACCCCTTCGCTTCACCCATGGTACGCGACGCTACGCAAGCCGGCCTGGACACCGCCCAACTGGCTCTTCGGCCCTGTGTGGACGGCTCTTTACCTTGCCATGGCTGTGGCTGCATGGCTGGTCTGGCGTCAGGCCGGATTCTCACCTGCCAGGCTCCCGCTGACCCTTTTCGTTATACAACTCGCGCTGAATGTGGCTTGGTCCGGTATCTTCTTCCGCATGCGGTTGCCTGGAGCTGCATTCCTTGAGGTGGTGCTTTTGTGGCTGTTCATTCTGTCGACGGCGATCGCCTTTTGGCCTGTCTCCAGGACAGCCAGTTGGCTGTTGGTGCCTTACCTGACCTGGGTCACCTACGCCGCGGCTCTAAACGCCGCCATCTGGAGGATGAATTCATGAGTGAGACGGCGTCGGCCCCGATTCGCATTGGCGTCTCAGCGTGCCTGCTGGGTGAAAAGGTTCGGTTCGACGGCGGCCACAAGCGGGACCCCTTCCTGGTGGAATCCTTCGGCCGTTATGTCGAGTGGGTGCAGGTCTGTCCGGAAGTGGAGTTGGGTCTGGGTACACCCCGCGAAACCTTGCGGCTCGTCCGCATCAGCAACGATGTTCACCTTCTTATGCCCAAGTCAGGCGCCGACCATACTGATGCTATGCGCGCCTATGCGGTCCGCCGCCTTAACGAGTTGGCTAAGGAAAACTTGAGCGGCTACATCCTGAAGAAAGACTCCCCGAGCTGCGGGATGGAACGGGTGCGGGTCTATGATGTCCATGGTGTGCCAGCCAAGTCGGGGCAAGGACTCTTTGCCGAAGCTCTACTTCAGCAATTTCCCACCCTTCCAGTCGAGGAGGAGGGGCGGCTTTCCGACCCGCGCCTGAGGGAGAACTTTATCGAACGCGTGTTTGCCTATGTTCGTTTGCGGTCGCTGTTTTCGGGTCACTGGAAGGTTGGAGACCTCGTGGTATTCCACACGGCACACAAATTGCTTCTTATGGCCCACTCTCCGCACGCCTACCAGAGCCTCGGTCGTCTGGTGGCGGAAGCCAGGGCACTGCTGCGAGCGGAACTTAAACACCGCTACGAGGCGGAATTCATGGGCGCGCTGCGGGAAATGGCCACGACCAAGCGGCATACCAACGTACTTCAACATATGGCTGGCTATTTCAGCAAGCAGCTCGATTCGGACTCGCGCAAGGAGTTGCAGGCACTGCTCCACGACTATCGTGCTGGACTTGTTCCCCTGGTCGTTCCGCTCACGCTTATCCGGCACTACGTCCGCAAGTACGATGTCACGTATCTGCGCGGGCAAGTGTACCTGGAACCCCATCCCAAAGAACTCATGCTGAGGAACCACGTGTAACGGAATCATCTCAGGAGGGTAGCTTCCGGGTCGCTGACCATCCACGGAGTGGGTTCAACTCTCCGGAGGAAACAGTGGCCTATAGGTTTCGCTTGACCCATGGCTCTCGTGTCCTACAATTACTTGTCAAGGGTCCTCCTGAAACGAGGTCGATACGGCGACACGCGATACAGGCCTTCCCTGGACACCAAACACACATCACGCCAAGGGTGCAACGAATTCGTCAGCAGCACAGTGCGTTCGCCAAATGTACCTCCCTTGACGCTTACATTGCGTGCCAATGTTCACAATCTGGAACACCGGCGCAATCATGAAAGCTATGAACATGTTGTAACTGAAGTAGTCGCCCAACGTCCAGGTATTCGCCAGCACGCGATGCCCACCGAGCCACATCACCACCGATGAAACGAGGCCCAAAACCGTCATGGACGCGGCAGAGAGGGCGCTGGTCAGGGTTAGCGACTTCATCACATTTTGCAGCAGCCGCTCAACCCCCACAGAGAGAACCCCAGCCTCACGTTCTTCGGCGTGATAACCCTTGATGACGCGCACTCCGGCCAGACTGCCTACTTAAGTGTCAAAATGCAAACCTCGAACCCATTGAGATTTAACGTGCCGCCTTCTACGATCCGAGAAACGGCAGGGTGAGAATTCGTATTCTGGTCCACATACTGCTCCGTGGCACCTTTGATGCCGGGGATCAAAACCTCACAGGGCCGATCGCGCTTGTTGACCAAAAGGACCTTATGTTTGTGGCTGGGGGTTATGTATGCCTGCGCCTCAATGAAGGGGAGGCTGACGGTTGTCGCAACATGTTTATCTCCGGGGCCAGCGTTGTCGATTAGCATTTTCAGCGCCCAATAGCGAGCATTCGGCTGCCCCGTATTCCAGTCCATCATAGTAACACTGGGGTAGTAAGTGTTGGGGTATCCTAGGCCTGAGGACATCCCCGCCGCTTCAATCCCCAGGTACGAGACCTGGTTATAGATATAGGCGTACATCGCCGCCGACAGGTTCCAATAAGAGTCCGGGATTGGCTTGGAGATGTGGCCCGGCTGACCCTGGATGGAATCATCGGCCGAGATGATGCCGATTTCGTCGAGGGTGGTTTGGGTTTGCGGTGACAAACGCTGGCGAATGAAGTCCACATACTTCACCAGGCTGATGAAGCGGTCGGCCTGATTGAACACGGTGAACTGTTGCACATAGGAGGGCTCGTCCTCGCCGGGCGTCGCGTAGAAGTGGTAGGAGATCATGTCCATGGGAATACCCGGCTTGTGGTTCTTGTGGTCCAGGAAGTATTCAAAAAAACGGGGTTGCTGCTTTTCGAGAGGCACCATGGAGGTGCCAGCGAGCGCCAAGCCCACGAATTTCATTGCCGGGTCAACTTTATGGATCGCCTCGACGACGGCGTCATAGAGGGCCGTATAGGTCTCCGGGGTCATCTCGTGTTCAAAATCAACCTCGTTGCCCACTTCCCAGTACTCGACTTTGTAATGATGTCCCGAGTTGTGCCACTGGCCGTATTCATCCTCGAAGCCACCCTGGGTATACCAGTTCGCCACCCGGGCAAAATAATCAGCCACTTCCTTCATACTCGGGTCGCGCAATTCGGTGCCTTGTTCGTAGTCGTAATCCGCGGTGTCCGGATTGGCGGGATAGGGGACAGGTTGGGGGGTCTTGAACATCCACTCCGGAATAGTGGCGAGGTTGAGAATAATCTTGTGCCCCTTGGTGGCCTCCAGAAAATCCACTACCGTAGGGTCCATTTCGGAAAAATCCCAAAAGGTCTTCCCATCGCGGGGAGGCTCAAGCTCCGCCACTGCCAGCTTGGGGAACGGAAACCAAGCCTGGAATCGCACATATTCGGCTCCGAGGTCGTGCAAATTACGATACACCTGATCGTGGATCGGGGAGGTGGGGCGCAACCGGGCGCTCTCCACAATCTGATAGGTGGGGGTTGTCTTTGAGACCCGTTCGATCTTGTCCCAATTGATGTTGACCTTCGCTTGCGATTGCTGTGCACAGGCGGTGGCCGGAGCCCACAGGGTTGAGAGGGCAAGAACTAGGGTCAGGCTCGCACCATCATGAGATCTGGTTTTCATATCCAACACCTCCAATATCTCCCGGCTTACCGGGACGTTGGGACGTTATGCCGTCCTTTACAAAGTCATGATCGGATCCTTGAAAGCAGCGGGAATGTCTTCGGTTCTCGACCGTTCAGGCATGAGCGTTGCGGACCTTGATCAAGCTTGACCGATGGCATCCACGGTCTCAAAGTGGCTGAAGCCTAGTGGCAATGCGCCCAAGATCAATGTGGCGAATCTGCTCGTTCATCAACTGCCTCTTAGGACAAAAGCCACCGGACTACTCGGAGCTGAAGGCGGCCTACGGCGACCGTTTTCCTCATCCAAAGGATTGGGATGTCAACCCTAAGCCCTGGCCGGCGGGCTTGCTAGGGCCGGTGCGGCTGGTACCTGCTGTAAGACTACGGTTTGCATTGCGTTCCCTGGCGACAGGGGTCAGCCCTCGGATCCCTTGAAAAGCGCCCCATTCATGGGGGCAGAAAGTGGCTAGTTGGGTTGAGTGTCGGCGCGGCTCGTGATGAGAAAGGCCACTTCGGCTTGGGTCCAGCCCGCGGCCAACGCCCGGCCGACATCCATCAGCACATCATTCTTTTCGAGTCCGCAATCATTAGTTCGAGACAACAGATCAGCGAAGGGCCATTGTCGGCCCAATCCGTCAGTTTCCTACCATGTCCCACAGCAATCGCATTACTTCCAAATGGCGCCCTGCTTGTACCAGTTCTTCCACCTTCATTTCGGCCAGCCGATCCGCCATCAGACAGCATTTGCGGCAAACCTGCACAGTTCGCTGCAGCACCTCGGTGCCATCTTCGCGGTAAGGGAAAACGTCAATGCTGTACCAGCCAGAATAGCCGAGCTTACGCACCCAGTAAAAGAATTCGACATGATCCCAAACGTTCACCGCACCCGGAACCAAATCGTGGTCCCAGTCACGGTAGTTGTCATTCAAGTGGATCTGCCTCAGGCGTCCCTCGCGTAGTGACAAAGCCGCACAGTTGGCGGGATTCTCCAGGCAAAACAAGCTGTGGCCCACGTCGAGTGTAATTCCCACATGAGGCTGGTTTACTTTGCTCACCAATAGCAATGCGGTGCCGGCATTCGCAACGTACTGGTGGGCGCGCGGCTCCCTGCACTTATACTCCAAGCATATCGTCACCTTGTTGCTGTGCTCAGCGATCTCCTGTATGCCCTCCACGATCCAATTCCAAGCGTCCCCGTAGTGTCCCTCGAAGAAATAGTCAAATCCATCATGGCCGAGCCATAGGTTCATATCGGGCGAGCCTACCTCGATGGCGGCGTCAATTGTCCCTTTGACCCTGTCAATAGCCGCACGACGGATCTTGGGATCAGGATTGGAGAGCGATCCGTTCTTAAAACGAGCCTCCGTATAAATGTCCGGTTCAGTGATCGCCAACTTCAAACCGACGTCGTCCAACATTTTCTTCAGGGCGGCACCATCGCGGCATTGGCTGGGCCAAGGCCAACCTATGGCCACAGCAGTAATCCCCTCAACTGCCTTAATCATTTCCAGTTTTTTTCTGAAGTCGTACTCCCCTTTATATCCGGAGGGGACAAAGCGGTCGGAAACTTGCGAAAATGGCACAAGATTTGAGGCAAGCTTGATTTCTGTACTCATAATCGATCTCCTTTGCTGGTATTAAGCCGGCGCTGAGTTAGTCATGGCGCAGGCACAGGTAAAGTTCTCCAATTCGACCCGCAGTTGTGGGGCAGGGAGAAATTGGCCGAAAGCCGCTGCCTGCAGCCAATTCTCAAAAGTAGCGCCATTGGTGCTGCTAAAATAACCAGGCTCAACGCCGCCCGGCCCCAAAAGCGCAGGCCATCCGACCCTCACTACTTGAATGGCTCGTCCAGCACGCGCGAAGAACGCTCAATTCTTCATTGCGGAGCATCATACTCCGATGCCTGCCAAGGCCCAGTGGAGATGGCCGGCCACGACACAAATATTTTTCCGAAATCCAGTGGTTGGAGATAATCGCGCCCGTGATGAAAATTATCGATGTTTTCAATTAACTTTGCTGTTAATTCCGTCCCGTCAATCAAAAAGACGTTGATCCGATACAACACTCCCAAGTCGGAAGGGTGATCCACGATCTCCGACCATTTCTCCGCCACCGCTCTCGCCTTTGCCCGGGCATCTTCGAACCCGTTCAAGCTTTTGTCCAGTAACGGCAAGAACTCTTTCTGGTCTGCTCCGGGCCCGTAAGCCAGGAACGCTGTATCAAGGTCAATAAAGGCCTGATCCCAAATGATCAGCATTTGCAAGTGCCTTATGTAAGCCTCTGTCCGATTAATCAGGAAGGTCAAGTACGCCTGCGAGCGAGGATCGGCCTCGTTGCGTGCACTCTGTAACTTGTCAAGGGCCTCCTGAAGCATTTTTATACTTGCGGCATAGGCGACGACCTGGTCATGCCGCCCACTGATGAAAGGCCGCCACCCTTTGGACCTCGGACCATCGAAAGGGTTGGGCTGCTTTGAATACTCAAATGCAACACTCAATTCCTCGGGCGGACCACAACAGCCAAAGTTCCCTCGGCCAGTCCAACCCAAGTATTCCTCGTTTTTCTCGAGCGTATCGAAGGCTTGCAGAACGCGAGGCAGCGCCCGCTCGCCGAAAATCCGGTTTGTATAAGTGCGGTAGAACTCCTGCGGTGTCAGGTGCGGGTTCCACTCGCCCTCCGCCATATACTTGGTATTTGTCTCTGTCCCTCGCGCCCGGTTCATTTGCGAGGCAAATCCTGCTAATCCATATTTTAGGCCTCCCTCCAGCACCTGGTCCTTGTAGTACAGGTTGACATTAAATTGCATGCCCAGCATATCAGAATCATCGTCGATGCGATTCTCCAGCGTATTCTCCCTCTCCCCCATCCCTCCGAACATCTCCATGGGAACACCTGTCGGGGTCCAAATGGCGCGTGACTCCATATCGGTGAACGGTACGCTGGCAGGAAACGTCTTATTCAAATAAGGCCACAAATAGAGACGCCCCAAGCCTCCAATACCCAATTTGACCTTCGGCGCGATGCGATCCCGGGCTTCCATAAACTTCTGAATAAAGTAGACAGACCCACTGTTGGAATCGGTTACGGTGTCGTTGTCTTGAGCAATATCCCCTGTAAACGCGGCTCGCGCCTCCGCCTCACCCGGATACTGAGGCCGCATGTTCAGATAGAATTGGCGATCCTTTTCATTCTGGTTGCAGACCGGATAAGCCTCGGGCAGAAACAAGTAAAACCCTTCAGCCTGGGGATAAGTTCCCACTAAGCTCTTTAAACGGCTCTCGTTCAATTCCAGCGAAATAGGGTTATCCGGGCAGATAAAGGTGCCAAATATGGGGTGAAATGGCAAACTCAGAGTTCGTGTCGTGTAACGCGCCAAATTCGGCACTACGGAAGTTGCATCAACGGCGAGCCATACTTTGATCTTCCGGCTGGCCGCATAAGCGATCGTGTCGCGCATGTATTTCTGGGCTGCTTCGAAGGCTTGCTCATTACTTTCGATATGCTGGAACTCCGGGGGCGCCAAACGGGGATAAACGCCGGCTTTCTTGAAATGTTCAACTCCTACCTTCATGTCGCTCGTCAGGTACGAGCCAAAGTCGCGCCGCCAGAGCACATACCCGGTTTCCTTCCCTGCCACATCCCCCATCCATTTTGTTTCGCCGTGGTACTCATATTTCAGCCAAGGCTCGTAAGGAAACCAGAAGATGGCCAGGTAGTTCATCTTCATCTTCGCCATCTGGTCCAAGAACTTTCGCTCGTCCTCCATGGACATGATGGAGCGGTTGGGATAAATGAAGGAAACGAAGAAGCCTCGACGCCAAAAGGCCGGATGGCTGCGCACGTCGAAATCCCGCAGCTCCAGGTCCGGTTTTTTCTCCGGAAGGATGTCCCCGGTGAGCAGAAACACCGCTCCGTAACGCTCCAGAAGGTCATAGGCCGAGTACAGGGTTGATGCTTCATCGTTTCCCCCAGCCACCAATACCCGGCGACCCTCCAGGCTTATTGTGCGCAGAATGAAACCATCGGTCTTCAATCCCTCAAAGTTCACGAGTTTCCTCGCGGCGGCCTCACGTACCAAATCGTTGGCCTGAGGCCCGCCCACCAGAATCCACGCCCAATCCTTCGGTTTCTTACGCGCTTCCTCGGCCGTCAGAACTTCCAGCTTGACGCCGCTAAAGTCCTGGAAATACCGCTGCAGTTCCCCGGCTACAAAATTGTAATATTCGGCATTTCCGGCCACGATCGCGGCCCGTGGTTGGCCTTGCGAAACAAGGAACCCTGTCGATTCTTTGGCCGTCATTGATAAGCTAGATGGTAAGACTAACAATACTGCAAGAGCCAAACCCCTTTTGATGCTCTCCCCGGCCACGGTTGTTTCCGGGTGATTCTTTCGCTTCTGTATGGATTGTTTGTTCATCGTTGCAGCTCCTTCCAGCGTATGGCGAAGATATGGGAGCATCGCATTTCCTGACAAGTTAGGAATTGCGTATCACTGGCTCCCGCCGAACGAAATCGAACCCGCGAATAATGCTGCACATGCCGACGGGACAACGGTTTCCTTCGGACATAAAGTGACATTCGTGGCGCCGGCGGTCACGGCAACGCCAAAGCTTCCATGAGACGCCTGAGTTGCTCGTCGCGTGCGTCCGGACAGCGGGGCTTCTCCATTTGGCGTGCGTATCTGCCGATCGAATTCAGCAAATGCCGGGCTTCCGGCCAGTTCTGATCCAATTCCAACGCGCACACGATCAGCCTGCCATTTCCGACGTTTCGCTCGAGCAAATAGGCCAACGGATGCAAAACCATGTAACGGTGGATTACCCTGATGACCGGATCAGCATCGTTGAACCCGAAGGGATCCAGATCCAGCGGCGGCGCATTTTCTATCATGCGGAAGAACTGCAGGTCGGCGTACCCCTCCTGGGGTAAACCATCCAGCATCGGATGCGAGCCAATGACTGTCCCGTTCTGTCCGTCCTCGAGGGGTGGGTAATTCGCTGGAGGAGTAAAAAAGTACCGCATGTACCCAAAATTCGGCGGGTGTGGTCGGATCAGACCCTCGGTCGCCACCAGCAGCACAATCCCACCTCGCCGCAGGTGGGCGAGGAGCGGTTCGTCCAGGCGCTCGGTTAAGATCAACGAAGAAGTGCCACTCGCAAGCCTTGTCTGGTCAATCAATGCAACATCCCGGACTCCTTTCAGCCATGAGTACTGCGGCGTCCCGTAGACGGCCAAGCTCCCCCGCTCCAATCCCTCCTCGGGAAAGAGCCACACATTCCATTCATTGCGCACCGTTCGCTCTCCTTCTATCATTCGCACTGCGAGCCGTGCCGCCCTCGGCTGCGAGATCGAAGGAACAGGAATATCGATGTCCCCTGCCTGGCACGTCCGGAAGGGTTCGTGCTTCCACTTCAATACCCCCGACGCTAGCGTGTTGTGTTCACTGTCGACCAGATACCATTCCAGCGAAGGCGTTCCGAAGGGGGGATGGGAGAAGTCCGAAACCTGTAGGGTGCACCGCTTTGTTTCTCCCGAAACCCACACCCGGTCGTCAAATTCCAGGCTGCTCAGAACCACCGTGTCGCCGTTGGTTTGCCGCCACGTTGCGGCATCCACGAGCTTCCGCTGGTAGAACTCGGTAACAATTCCCTGGGGGGAAGGAACGGCGTCCATGGCATCAAAGTGACAGATCCCCGCCAATCGGGGGTGGTCCCGGCGGCACATTTCCAACTTCGCCTTTGCTTCGGTCAACTGCAAATGCATGCTCGAGTCAGCGTATTTTTCCAGTAGATGTCGTTGCCCACGCTTTTCGGCAATTCGGCGTGCCATTTCCGCCGCATAGGGGCGGACGGCACCGTTATACTGGCTCATGAGCCTTACGTCGGGGAAGGAACTCCACCACCGGAATTCGTGCTGGATCAATGGCTTGTCTACCTTCTCGTCGTTCTCGGCCTCCCAATTGATAAAGTCTCCGGGTAATTCCGGGTTGTATCCACCGTCTGTCCAAATGACAAGTGCTGCCGGTTTGATGGCTTTGGTGTCGTGGTAGCACTGCCAGGCGATGCGGTGGAAGTCTGTGTCCTTTCCGTATTCATTACTCATGTTATAGAGGGTTGCCGAAGGGTGGTTGACATCACGCATCACACTGAGATCCCACTGCCGCTTGAGGATGGGATAATTGTCGGGTGTCGGCTTTGGCCATTGGTATACGTGCCAGGGGGACTGCCCCCCGAATGCGCCGAGCATGCCCATTTCACTTTGCACGATGAGCCCAACTTCGTCTGCCGCGTCGAAATACTCAGGGGTATATAGGTACGACTGGGTGCGGACGTAGTTGTATCCGTAATCGCGAAGCGTTCGTAATTTGCGCCGCCATCGTGCCCGGTCTGTGTCCGGAGATCCTGTTTCCGGGGACGAGACGAAGTCGCCACTGCCTCGCATGTAGTAAGGCTCGCCATTGATCAGAAAATGTTTCCCTGCCGTGCTCAATTTGACAAAGCCGATACGTTCGCTAAGGGCTTCGAGCGTTACGTCTCCTCGCTGCAGCACTACATCCACTCGGTACAAATTGGGGGAGTCGGGACTCCACAACTTCGGGGAGGCGACGGGCATTTCCAATTCGACTTCGGAGGCGGTAAGTGCGAAAGTCCTGGTTTCCGCCGGAGCATGGTCCCCGCTGGGCGCAAGAGACACCTTCAGATAGAGCGGAGCATCGGAGCTAAACTTTCCATCGGGCCGGGCTTTGATGCGCAGACATCCTGCGTCAACGTCGGGATGCAGCCACAGATGGTCCAGGGAATTCTCCCCCGTCGCGGTGGCCTCCACACTTCGGTAAAGACCAGACCAATTCCCTTGGAAGTTGTATGCCAAGCCGAATTGACGATTCTGTTCGTGAACTCGCACAGTGACGAGGTTGGGCGCGCCCAACCGAGCCACATCCGTGATCTCAAACCGGAAGGGAACGAAAGGCAAGGCGTTCTCGCCCAGCCGAATGCCATTGAGCCACACCTCGGCGCTTGGGTGCACGCCCCCGAAATTCAGCCAAAGCCTCTTCCCCTGCCACTGGGTGGGCACCTCAAAGCGCTTCGCATACCAGCCTGTCCCCTTGTATGTGGCCCGAAGCGTTCGCGTGACGAAATGGAAGTCCCACACCTCGTCGGACCCTTCGTTGCCAAATCCCTGTCCCTGCCAGCAGCCCGGCACGCGAATCGTTTCAGCCAGTCGCGCCGCATTCCCGTACCATCCCTCTGTAAACCCTTTCTCATCGGGATCAAGACGGAACTGCCATTCGCCGTCCAGGTTCAGGCGCAGTTCATCCGGATGCAGGAGCACCGGATTCACCCGTGCCGGGGCTGCGGCAGGTCTTGATGATCCCGAGGCCGCAGGGGGAACGGGCGCGTCCAGCCCCATTTTCAGTCCCGCCGCCCCAACCGCCAAGGATTCCACGAACTCCCTTCGGTTCATTTCTGCCCTCATCGCTTTCTCCTATTCAGGAAACAAGTGCGTTCCCAATCTGATCCCTCTCCCCCAAAGGGGCGAGAGAAGTAAGATTCCCAGCCTCGGTCCTGAAGCCCCTTAACAGTGTTCGGTTTACCCCCCGAGTCGTTGAGCAGATAAGATGGTGATCGAGGAGATCAAAAGGGCTGCGGAAGACCACATGAGCATCTTAGGTTTCCGGCCCGCACCCTTCCACTCTCCCGTGATCGCCCCCCAGGTATTGGAGGTGAGGATGGACATGGCAACAAGCAGCGCAAAACCGTACACAGCGCCCAAATGCCCCATGATCGATGCTCCGTACCCATAAAGTAATATGGCGCCAAACCAGAGAATCCCCATTAAAAAGGAGCGCGACCAGCAGCCTGCGCATTGTGGCCCTCTGACAAATAGATTCCACGACTTGCACTTAAAGATCAAAAACACAGGATACCCGATGTTGAAGAGAAGCCCTCCCAACAGTACCGGAATCCAGATGGCCACGCTCGCCACCAATCCCGGCGCTCCGTGGGACTGGGCGTTGCGGGCAAGCGGAGCGCCTATGACAAAGCCCATGTTGATCATCGACGACGTTGCGCCGGCCAGAAGTGCTATCAACACCGCCCAGAGGGAATTACCCTGGTTGCGCGGACCTGATGACGGCTGACCCCTCGCCCGGTCTCTGCTTATCGACGCACTCGCACAAAGCACCAAACTCAAGGTAAGCAGTGACAGCCCTCCGATAAGCCATAGGAGCTGGCGCCCATTAACGTGCACCGCTCCACTCAAGATCGGCCCAAGGCTTCCGAAGAAAACCAATACGCCGGAAACTAAAGCATTGGTCACTGCCATCCCCAAGCGGGGAAGGCTAACTCCGAACAGTAGCGACCCAAGTCCCCACAATGCCCCGAAGATAGATACCTTGCCGGCCAATACCAAATCACTCCCAACCAATCTGGAAATCATTCCCGGAGCAAATATGGCGCCCAGCCCTACGGGCAGCAAAGCCATGGCGCAAAGTGAGTACACCAGCCACATGTGCTCCCATTTCCAGACCCTCATGCCCTTGGAAGGCGCAGGGAAGGAGCCATTCGACATTCCGGCCCCCGTGACGACAAGAACGCCTATGACAGAGGCTTCGGGAACCATATACACGTGTGCTTCTCCTCCTCAGTCAAAGTGGAACACTTCTTCAAACGAAGCTGAATCGGGCGACTCCAGCAATTCTGACATCGCCTTGTCCCACCTTTGTTTGACGTCTGTGCTCAGTAACTGCGAGAACGCCTCTTCCGGGTTCTCGGCTTCCAAATACGCGATCACAGTGCACCCTGAAATAAAAGTGGAGTGGTTTTGCAGCCCAACCTTGCGGGCCGCCTCGACCAACTCGGGCCATACATTGGCATGAGCACGGCGGTACTCTTCCACTTTCCCTCCCTTAATCGTCAAAAGCCATGCGCGACGTTGCATTTTCCAACCTCCTTTTAACTTGCGACTGGGGTGACCGAAAGCACCACACAACCTTGCCCGGGAACCTCCCATGAAACCTCATCGCCATAATTTACTCGCCGCTTGACTTGGGAGGCAGGGTAGGTCCCCACAACGTCAAAACGCCCAATCCCGGTCAATCCGATACCCGCCCCGTCCAGCCGAAACTTGCCCGGAAGTGTCGTAGGATTGGGATTGAAAAGGAACATCAGACCTTTGTCTCCCATTATGTGCGCGCTGCCGTCCACCTTTCCAGCTTCAGGCCATTGGGGCAGATCCTTGCGTACCCGCAGGTAACGAATGTTCTTAATGCCCCAATCGAGCCACTTCCGGATTTCCGCCTTATCCCGAACTGGAATGCCGGCCTTGGTCGGAAGATAGTACAACTGGTTCGGCGAGCAAGACAGTGCGCTGAGCATCACATAATCAATCTTCTCGCTCGGCCATTCCGGCCCCTTCATGCTTTTGGGGGCAGCGAACACTAGGGGCTGATCCATGTAGTGCGGGAAGAATTGATGGTGCACCCGGACGCGAGACCATCGACGAAGCTTGTCGCCCATCGTAACGTTGATGGGCTGCTTGCCCATCCCCGGCAGTGGCGTCGGCGTTCCCATCTCATCGAGGGTGAAAACCGCGTCTGCACCTCGGTTTGACCAAATGCCCAAATCCATCGGGGGACGGCACATGGGGCCGATAAAGGTGTCCGGAAACGATTCACGGATTTTGGCCATCATGCGATTGAGAGCCCGTTCGCAGCCATAATTGGAATCCCCCGGCAGGTGGTCGTGTTGGTCCGAGGGACAGTTGACGGGCACCACGGCTCCCCCGCCTCCAAAGAAATCTCCATCCATCACCCACCCCGAAAAGTAGCCGGTTCGCATGCCCTCGAGCTGGATGCGCATCAGCCAATCGTAAAATGGCGCATTCGCAATACAATTGGCCTTCACAAATTCCTTAATATCCCATCCCGTCACTGCCTTTCCAGAGACATTTTGTCCTTCCGGAAACATAGTCCAATCGGGCCTATCAGACCGGAACGGCTGCCCGCCGACGTCTTTACCTTTCACTAAGTCCGTCCAGGGGTCCGTGTCGTTCATGGTGGGCCAGAAAATTATTTTTACTTTTTTCTGGGCCGCGTGATCGAGCACTTTCTTCACCAGCGCCCCAGGCTGATAGTGATCTTCCGGCCCCATAGCGTTCATCTTTTCTGTTTCGCCGCTCCAGGGATGGCTGTCGGTCATCCAATCGACCCCACACTCCGCCAGGAAATCAAGCGACCGGATGTCGCCCTCCACCTGTGCCTGCGTGCGAAAAGTCCCGTGCTCAAACTCACACCACCATCCGCAGGCCATGGGCACCAAGCCGTGACGCGGCGGGCCCATGATGGCAGACGTCATCGCCACCATGGCTTCCGACTCCGAGGGCAGGGGGAGGTCTGATTCCTCCTTCTCCTCCGTACGCCTCTTGTAAACCCCCAGATAGACGGGCTCTGACTCCAGCCGCTGCTGCGCCTTTACCTTCAGGCTCGGTTGATAGCCTAACATCACTGTCCCATCCGCCGCCAAGGAGGAATCATCAAAGGGAAGCTCCACCCCCAGAAATATCCCCCCTCTCTCCGAGCGTCCGAAATAGGTGACGTTTCTCAGGTAAGGGTACTTGACCATTTTCATTCCTGCCCCAGAGAAACTTAAGCTGCTCACCACAAGCGACTTCAGACGAAATGCGGAAGGGGAAGTGATAGTTAATTTCTTCTCCACAAAGTTGTTTTCCCCAACCAGCCGATAAGTTGCCACGACCTGACGACCCTCTCCGCTATATGTTGCTTGCACGACTTCGGGCGAAATCTTCTGAAGGGATACCAACCGCATGTTCCGCGGTGACAAGTTGAACTCCGCCGCAACAAGCCCAAAATCGTCCCCGTGCACCCCCAGGCTCTCGTCGAATAGCTTGTTTTGAATCCCAGTCAGTGAACCCGTATCGCGGTCGAAAACGAGACGAAGGGTTCCGTTTTCCAACGTCGCCGCGCTATGCTCGCCGCGCCTGCAACCCTCGCTCAGATCTGCAGCTACCATCACGAGTCCGCCAACGCCTAATCGAGCGACAAAATCGCGTCGCCCAAACTTTTTGCCTTTGGTCCTCATCGGTTACCTACAAAACTCTGCCTTCCTTGAGAAACGTATCAGGTGAGCCGGATAGTGTCCCCGAGTACACGTGGCTTTCCCCTGCCCTTTGAGGATAAATGACCAGGCCTTGGCCCAAACGCCAGACTAAGCCGCAGGTAATGGGATTGCCCTCCAACACGCGTAATCCGATCCTCCCACCTTTATCATTCCGAAACTGCCAGCAGCCTAGGACGTGGGTTTGACTTCAATGAGCGCAACAGAAAGAGGTTCCAAACTAATCCGTCGTTCAGCGGGAAGTTGAACCTGTTTCAGTAAGGTTGTTCGTTTCCCTTCGGAAACGATGTCCACGTCGTACGTGCCTGCCTTTTTGGAATAGGAAGATAGGTGTACCCCGAACTCCACGGGGGCCTGGGAAACGTTGGCGAAGAAATAACCGATCATCCCATCCCTCGATCGCCATGCGGAATGCTGCACAGCATAATCGTGAACCACATGTCGATTAGCGGGATCCATGTGATCTACGTCCGCGCTCATTTTGAGGTAGGAGGCAGTAATACTGGGGACATCAATATTTGGAGGGCGAAGCATTTCTCCAAACATCAGATATTTCCAACCTTCTCGAGCGGTTGCCCGCACCACCTTCTTGTAGAAGGCGATGGTGACGGGATTCAGTTCGTTGGGTTCCGGATAATACCAGCCGCCCGTCGGCACTACTCCTTGGGCAAGGCACTTTCCCAAGCTGCGGGTCCAATAGAGAATTTCCGGCCGGTTGCATTCCGGGTAGGCGGCTAGGTATGCACCGATGTATTCGCTGTAAACATAGTTGAACAGGGGGATGGTCTCACCCCCCATCGGGTCACCAGCCTGCCAATGCCCGAAATACTCCATGTTTCCGGCACGCTGATCGAACATGTCGAGCTGGGGAATAAAGTTCTCCGAGACTCCTTCCGTGGTGAAGGCGCTGTTCGGATCCTTCTCCTTCGCCTGCTCGCGCACCTCAACCAAGATGCGGTTCCAGGCTTCCGACCACCATGCGCCATAGCCGAGCGGGTGGCCGTGTGCAGGGTTGTAGCAAGCCTCCGCCGTGGAGATCGGGAAATTGTCAATCTGCACTGCGGTGCAGCCCCGATCGAGGCATCCCAAGATCAATGCAGAAGTTATACTCCTGGTAAATTCCGTTTGAGGACACAGCCGGGTGGACTGCCAACCACCATAGTACTTGGCGATCGGCACCTCGCCCTTGTCATTCATTACGGCGTTGGGCCTTCCCTGCGCTTCAAATTGAGGCCAGCTATTGAAAGGTGGCGAATAGGATGAAATCTCAATGTACCAGTTTCCTCCCGGCATATAAACAAACCCATAGTTGCCGGAAGCGCGCAATTGACTCAACCCTTCCATGAAAGCTGCCTCGCCTTCCCGCGGTGGGAAAAAACCTGCCGGGCCGGTCCATCCCCCGCCCCCTTCAAAATTGAATACCAGGGCTAGAAGGGGCACGCCAATTTCTTTGGAAAGCCGATTCACTACATCGGCGATTTGCGACATAGGGTGGTTTAGTTTAAGGACGGGAATATGGAAGTTCGACATCTGGAAAACGCCCACGCCGGTTCGCATCCAGTCGGCAATATCGCGATCCCAGAGCTTCTTAGCGCACCACCATTGGCGGGTGGCCCATGCTTTGTAGATATCAGCCCCGTCATACCAATCTCCCTGGAAAGCGCCGACGATGGTGTCATAATCAAATGCCGTGTCTTGCCCCATCGACTCGCTGGGGAAATGCGAGATAGACATGTCCGGATTCGGACCGTGGTCAGCCATTTGTCCAATGTCGAAGGTCTTTACGTTTTGCCCGTTGTCGTGGCAGGCGAGATACAGACCGGCTCGACTGTTGTAATAAAGCATGAACTGCATGGGGAGCGACCCTGGATACCTGCCGTGAATTTCGCCCACGCCCACTTGGGGCGTGTCGGGGCCGATCCCCGCCTTCAGCGGCAAATGATCCACCACTGGGTAAGGATTTATGAAAACGTATCCTTCGCCTTGCCGGGGAACTGCCAACGCCTCTCCTGGCAGGCTTTCACCAACTTTCATGACCCCGCTGAGAATCGGGCAGACGAACTGATTTACAGCCTCGTCCTCCAACCCAGCCACATTCATGTGCCATGAGCTAAGATTGGAATTGGGTCGGAGCGTCACCTCCACCCTCACGGTGAATGTCCGGTTTGGAAAGGAGCCTGCTTCGAAGACTAGCGTAGCACTACCGGGTTGTTCCCTCTTTGATACATGAAAACTGCCGGCATCACGGCTGTCAAACCATTCGCCCAGGTGGTCTTTACGGCGCCTTATGGCCAAGCGGAATAGCGAGCGGGGCGCCTGTGAATCGCGCAGAAATTGGTAGCCAGTCACCCGGTCGAAAAGACTCGACAGTGCTCCGTTTGACTTGACATTAAAACCCAGCTCAATAAGATCGTTCCCTAGCCGGGCGACGCCGCCTGCCTCGTCTGAATGCACACGGTCTATTCGTGTTTCCTGCCCAAGAGAAAAAACTGGCAAGTCGGTGGCCATCACAGCGCTCGCCAGAGCGGCGGATTTTAGGAAATGACGACGCTTCATCCGTCAGCCCCCATGTCTTGGTCGTGTCCCTACCAACCCTCCCCTTCCTAATAGTAGGTGACACCTTCATAAGTGGCTGAAACGAAGAGCGCTTCTATACTGCGGCTCCCCATGTTCTGGAATTGGTGGGTCATGTTCGCGGGCACGAACAGACCGTCACCCTTCTTTCCCACCAGGGTGTTCCCGGACTCCGAGAGGACGACGATCAGAGGCGTTTCGCTCTGGGGATAGTAAACCCGCTCCCCCTTCACACGAATGGCAGTTGTCACCCTTGCGGGGGGAACCTTGATTTTGCCAGTCTGAAACTCATTCGTGCTATAGCAGAACGACGTCAAGAATTGGTGTTGGTAATTACTCCCCGTAACTAGGTGAAGCCAGTCCTTTCGGCCCACAATCTGCTTATGGTCAACGTCGAAATTATGATGTACTGATTTCCCGTCGCGAGGCGGCCAGCACAGCAAGTCGTCCAGGCGCGACTCTGGCGATTCGCCTGCCCGGTAACCAGGTTGAATCCAGGAAGGATGCCGCTGGTAGCGATGCTCCACTTCGTCATGGAGCACGATTGGCTTCCGAACGTTCTGATAGTGATCATCATAGGTGGGATTCGCTCGCATCTCGTCCGTATGCGTCTGGCGGGTAATCATGAATAGGATCTCCACCGTTTCATCACCGAAGTTGTAGCCGCTATGGAAGGCAAACGCGGGAATCACATAAGCGTCTCCTGGCTCCAACTGGGCGTACTGGCCGGTTTCCCCATTGCCAACCCATAGGGTGCCGGACAAGATGATGTAGGACTCCGGGCTTGGATGGTTGTTGGGCTTGAAGTAGTCACCGGGGGAAAGGTAAAAAATCCCGGTCGTCAGCGCCTTGGTGGAGACATAGACGGGATTCGCAGTGCGGTGTAGCCCATCGGCGTCGGGTCCCCAAGCCAAAAAATGTGCGCTCTCAGGTGTGACCTTCACTGGAAACGGCTCAGCGCCCCGGAAGGGGTAATTCTGATGCCAGTCCCCGGTCAAATCTTGCCAATTCTTCAAACCTGTGAATTTGGTTGTTGCCATCAGTTTTCCTCATCTTTCCCAGCCTAAGGGACTACGATCTCCCTTTTGCCCGTTGGGTGAACCATGTGATCTCTCTCCCGCAATGGACGGGCTTGAATTCTCCGAAGAGAAACCTCTTTAGGCTAAAGGATACCTTAGGGACGAGGCTTCAACATGGACTTCAGGATTTAGACGCGAAAGGCTATCGGCGAATCCTGGATTTCCGCCCGCGAAGGCTCGTGGCCTCCGCGGGCAGTTCCAAACCTAGAACAGCACGGCACTTACCACATTAGCTTGAGTGCGAATTGGATCTCGCGAGCTGCACCGGCGCTACCAACAACCCCAAAGCCGGCACCCATTCCACTACCGGGTCGGCCGAAGTTTACATTATTCATTGTATTAAAGCTCTCGGCGCGAAATTGCAAGTGAAGACTTTCGTGGATGGGAAAGTTCTTTACCAATGCCAGGTCGAAGGACTTTGTTCCGTCAGTATCGAGGTAGGCGACCCCACCGTTCCCATACGTGTCGAAGGCCGGCTCCACGAAGCAGCTTGTGTCAAACCAATGTGTCGGAACGCGTTGCGAAACAGGGAGGTTGCCATTGCAGATCCGGTTCGGTCTGGGTATCCAAAATGCGCCGGTGTTAGACGGATCATCGGGGGTAGTCGCTTGGAATGGCAGCCCGGATTGAAGGGTGAGGATTCCATTTACTTGCCATCCTTGAACGGCTTGTTTCCCTAATCCAGTGAGACCCTTCCCAAGAGGCAGGTCCCACACCGCGCTCACCGTGAAACGATTTCGCAGGTCAAAAATGCTTCGGCCCTTATCCATGTCCCCAGGACGATAGTTGCGGGTCGCTTTACCATCGTAAGAGTCGTTGTCGAGGGATTTGGCCCAAGTATACCCAGAGAGGAACGTGAGCCCATGACTATACTCTTTGCGCACGGTGACCTGCAGACCCTCGTATTCTGAATTGGCTCGCCCTTCATCGGACAGGATGAACGACCACTGCGGGTACGGACGACGCGACTGCACGGAGCTCGTGTCGCTGAGGGCCGGAGGGTTAGGAGCGAGATTGGCATCAACCCGTTTCGATAAGTGTGTCCCTTTCGCGCCAACGTATGCCACCTGGGCAAAGACGTTTCCGGGCAGAGTGTGCTCGATGCTGAAGGTCCACTGCTGCAAGTAGGGATCTGTGCGATCAGCCAAGTTGAATAGGTAAGCCCCCTCTAAACTGACCGAGGTATTAGGGAAGAGCCCCGGAATGGGAATCGTAGGTGTGTAAAAATCAGAGCTTGCGGCGTAACTTTCAGTGAAGGGCGGGCCGACCGAGTTCCAGCACCATTCGTTGCCGGGCAGGCGGTCGTAGAAAATGCCACCACTAGCTCGCACCGCCCAATTTTTGGCCAAGGCGTAAGCTATCCCGATGCGGGGCGCGAAATCTGCAGCATGTGTAGATATGCACCCTGCGGGAATGCCGCCGGTCCCACAATTGATTAACGTCCCGTTTTGATAATCAAAAGCGTAGAGGTGGCTGTATTTCTCCGGGGGTGGCGGCGTAACCTGCCAGCGTACGCCCAGATTCAAGGTAAGTTTACTCGTTGCCTTGATGTCATCATTGATATAAAGGTCGGGCCACCATGCCCTTCGATAGGTCGCTCCTGATGGCTTCCCGCCGCTCACGTTGGCGGGATCGCCCAGGAGATAGTCGGCTGTGGCGTCCCCCGGCGCATTGGTCGCCGGATTGCCGGTAAATTGGCCGGTGAAACCAAGGGAGCCGTTCTGCGTGTAGGCGGTGATCATATACCAGTTTTCTCGGATGAGCCGGCCGCCCATCGTCAACATATGCCGCCCGCGGGTATACGATATATCATCGGAAACCATTATATTGGTGTTCCCCGACACAATGCAGTTGGCAAAGGAAAATCCGAAAGTTGAATAACTGGAAAGCCCCACTGCCGGGACGCCATTGCACACCGGGACCTGGTTGAGATTTATTAGTCCCACTTTCGTTGGCCAGTCAGGATTAGTGGTTGCCCCTTCAGGAGTTGCACTGTTGAGGAAGGAACGGTCAAGCCCCGCCCGAAAGTCGCTGACGAGCGTTGGGCTGAAAACGTGCGTCCATCCCAACACGGCGTTGCGCGAATGCAACGGGCTTATGGTTCCGCCAAATGGATTGAGAGAGGTGCTATTCTGACCGGAATTCATGAAAGAGAAGCGGCTGAAGATTGTATCGGACTGCGATTTCGCAAAGTCGACCCTGACGTCGAACTTGGTGTCATCCAGAGTGTATACCGTCGTACCAACCAGGTTTGCGTAACCCAGCGAGGGGAGAGGGGCACTGTTAGGTGCCGGGATGAATGGGTTATAATCGTTCGCGAACTGAGTGAGCGGAATCGTGTTGTTCGCAAATGGCTGGCGGGTTTGCGTGGTGGCATTCCACGTTGAGGGGTCATAAACGGTGGGCAGTCCGCTAAAATTGCCCTGCAACTGAGCCTGTGTGGGTACCTTTTCATAACTGGTTCCCGATTGAACAACCCGGAATCCCTCGTAATCGCCAAACCAGAAGAGCTTGTTCTTGATGATCCGTCCACCCAAATTACCCCCGAATTGGTTCTGCCGGTAAGGTGGTCTGTTTACATCGAAAAAGTTTCTGGCATCCAGCACATCGTTCCGCAAGAATTCCCACGCCGCCCCATGAATGGCGTTGGTGCCTGACTTAAACACCACATTGATAGCAGCGGGCGCTCCGAACTCTGGAGAAAAGTATCCCTGTTGAATCTTGAATTCGGCTAAGGAGTCCACGGGGGGTTCAAGTCCCACTGCCCCATAGAAGAACTGTTTGTTAGGAATTCCGTCGAATAGAAACTCCGGCGATATCTCGCGAACTCCAGAGACACTGACCGTTAAGTTGGCTCGGCCACCGGTCAATCCCTGGGTCGTACTTTCTCCATTCTGCATGGCCGGAGGATTAACGCCTGCCGATAGCGTGGCAAGCTGCAAGAAGTTACGGCCATCCAAAGGCAACTGAACAATTTGCGCAGACTCAACGACCGAGCCGAGCGTAGCGTTCTCTGTGTTGACCTGAACCCTGGTCGCCTGCACGGTGACTTGCTGAGAAACTTGCGCGAGAGACAGCGTGATGTCGTGGCGAAGGGTTTGGGTCACAGTGACAACAAGGTTTTCAACCACGACCGTCCCGAAGCCGGACTTTGATGCGGTCAAGGTATAGGTCGCCGGCGGGATGAGGGCAAAATTGTAGTCCCCCGTCGGGTTTGTCGCGCCGATGCGCGTTTCTCCAGTACCTACGTTCTGGAGTTTAAGAGCAACGTCTGGCACGCCAGCTCCCGTGGGGTCTGTCACACTTCCCACAACGCTGCCGACCGTTGTCTGGGCACCGAGTTTTTGTACGGAATGAGCCAAAACCAGTGCGACCACGATAAGGAATGCTATCCGCATATCCCAACATGCTATACGCACAGTGCACCTCCTATTCGATATTGGACGGTTTTTCCAAGACTACTGGCCGACGCATTGGAGAGAGAAGTTCGTTCCCCCCTCACACGAATGCAGCATTTATCATTTCGTTGGAATTCTGTCAAGAAGAAAATGAGATTGATGAATTATTCTTCCATTTCTTTATGACTGTTATAGAAAGAGTTTCTACTTGCTGCGACTGCGCTTGAGGCATGGGTAATCTGCCTGGGCATAGGGAAGGGCTGCCGCTTAAATCAAGCTGTACAATCCATGAAGGAACATTTCTGTTGACATTAAAAATTTGGTTCGATAGTCTCCAGCCTTAATGGAAATTCCTTCTGGTTCGTCAAAACGGTGGCATCCTGAAAGTGATGACCGGGCGGTGATTAACGCTACGGGATCTTGCCTTGCCAGACTTCGCGCCAGGGTGCAGAGCGGCCCACCCACACTGAGAAAGATCGGGCGCTTCGTCCTCAAGACGCCCTTTCGAGCGCGGAATCTTTCGATTGAGGGGCTCGCGAAAGAATGTGGGGCGGGCGCCGCGACGGTGAGCAGGTTCTGCCACGATATGGGGTATGCCGGCTACAAGGAGTTTCAATTGGACCTTGCCGCGGCGTTGGCCAGTGGTGGCGAAGTTACGTTGGAGGAATTCGGAGAGGCCGCGAGCCCGGGAACCATTGTCCGGAGGGTATTCGAATACAACCGGCTCAGCCTAGGCGACACGGAGCGACTGCTTGACGTTCGGGTGATGACTGCCATTGCGAAGCTCATTCAGCGCAGCCGGAGAGTATTTCTCCTGGGCTTAGGCGATTCTGGCATGGCATGCCGCCGAGCCGCAGATGTTCTCTTCAATTTGGGCTATACGCCAATTTTAGTGATAGATCCCTATAGCCAAATTTTTGCCACCGAAAATGCAGGACATGGTGATGTCGTCATTGGCATTAGTCACACGGGCCAGACTGCTTCCGTAATTGAGGCAATTCAGGCGGCCCAGCGGAGGGGCGCACGCACGGTGGCCTTAACGAATTACCCGAAGTCCCCTTTGGCGGTGGCAGCCGAATTTCAGCTCATCACGGCCTTTCATGAGCATCACATTAACGCTGTGGTATCGTCATCGACTGCCGCGCAGCTGTGTGTGCTTGACTCGCTCTACTTTATTCTGGGGAGTTGGGGTGGAAGTAAAGCCAAGCGACGCGCAAACGAGGCTGAAAGGAGAGCCCAGAAAATCCTAAGAAACCCACGACCAAGGAAAAGAAGAGAAGCGGCTTCATAAGGAACCGTGAAGGTAGAAAAGGAAACCGAAGAGGTGTACCGCCGCCTGAGAAGCGAAATGGTGGGGAATTATGAGGTTCCTACGCAGAACGCCTCCGGACGATAGGCAATGGTGCACTTGCCTTTCCGGACGGCACCTGGACCGACAACCTACCGATAATGCTGCTGGCCAACGCGAGCGATTGTTTCGCCGGCAGCCCCAAGATGCGGCTTCTGGGCGTTTTCATATCAATCCAATGTGGCCGATGCCCTGCGCAGGTGTCTACCTAGGTATCGCACCGATTTTGATCGGAGATTACGGGACGGACGTCGTCAATCCGGCGCACAGGGGGGATTTGGGGGCATCCGGGCGGAGACATGGCGGGGGCCAAGGCGTGGCAACAGGCCATTCCGGCCAGCATGTCGAAGGAGGCATTGCTCGGTTGTACCGGAACACAAGGAACTCCGTCGAACGCTGGAGCAATGAGGTTACATTCAGCGGCTCCGAACACCTTGGTTACACGTGGCCCCCAAGTTTCAGCCCAAACATCTTGAATTTGGAGAGTATCGATCAGCAGGTAATTAGTAGCCATGAGCATGCACCGCTTCCTAGCCTTTGATCTGGGTGCCGAAAGTGGGCGGGCCGCCACCGGTACTCTTGCCGAGGGGCGGCTTTCCCTCGAGGAGATCCTGCGCTTTCCCAATGAACCGGTGAAGATCCATAACACCGTTCACTGGGATGTGCTGGCGCTTTTCCACAACATACTCAAGGCTCTGAAAATCTGCCGCGAGCGCTTTGGCAATTCGCTGGAAGGTATTGGAATCGACACTTGGGCCGTGGACTTTGGGCTGATTGCCGCCGATGGGACGCTGCTGCAGAATCCTGTTACCTACCGGGATCACCGCACCGAAGGGCTGGAAGGAGAGATGTTGGCGCGGATTCCGGCCCCCGAGCTATATAAACGGACCGGTATTCCCTTCTCCGCCATGCAGACTCTGGGCCAGCTCTATTCCCTGCGTTCGAAGCATAGCCCCGTCCTTTCCTCGGCGGCGTCGCTCTTGCTCATGCCTGACCTCCTTGGCTACTTCTTAAGTGGGGCGAAATGTTGTGAGCGAAGTGCGGCGATCATGACGCAGCTCTACGAGGCATCGAGCCGAAACTGGTCGGAGGAGATCTTCCGCCGGTTCGATCTGCCCTTTTCCATCATGCCGACTTTGGTGGACTCGGGCACGGTCATCGGTGAATTGGCGGACTGCGTGGCGGCGGAGACCGGTCTCCAACACGCCTGGGTGATCGCCCCGTGTACGCACGATACAAGTTCAGCGGTGGCCGGCGTACCGGGAGTGGGGGACAATTGGGCCTTCCTCAGCTCGGGGACATGGTCGGTGCTGGGGGCTCTCACCCAGCAGACGGTTAATTCCCCCGCCGCCTTCTCGGCGGGCTTCGCGAGTGAGCTCACGGTGGGGAGTTTCTTCCTTTGCCGGAACCTCTGGGGACTCTGGCTTCTTCAGCAAGCGCGCCGCGTTTGGCAGGCCGAGGGTCACACCTATTCCTATCAAGAGCTCAGTCAACTCGCCGAGCAGTTGCCGGCGGCAGGCCCCCTCATCGATCCCAGTCACGAATGCTTCTTTGCCCCCGAGAACATGCTACGGGCAATTCACGAATACTGCCGCCGGTCGGGGCAGCCACCGCCGGAAGGACCGGGGGAAGTGACACGCTGCATCCTGGATAGTCTTGCTTTGGCTTATCGGCAAGCCCTGGATCAACTGTCAGGCATGATGGGAAAACAGTTCGGTATCCTGCACAATGTGGGCGGTGGGTCTTTGAATTCGTTCCTCTGCCAGAGCACGGCGAATGCCACTCGCACTCTTGTCAAAGCCGGCCCGGTGGAAGCCACCGTGGCGGGTAATGTCCTTACCCAGGCGTTGGCTCGCGGTTATCTGGCGTCGCCGGGAGAAATCCGGGAGGTCGTTCATCGCTCAAATGAAATGGTGGAATACGAACCTAAGGACGCCGGGACATGGGAAGATCGGTATGGCCGTTATCTTCAGATTGCCGAGGCAACTAAAAACTCACGCTAGGAGGCGAACCGCAGCCAACGGTGAAGAGTAGGCGGGTGGGGAAGCGAAGGTGTGGCGATACTCCGTCGCCGAGCCCTGAGGAATTTGGCGATTCTCGGAGGGGAAGTCGCTGCCCGATTCCACAGATTGATTTAGTGCGAGTTCAGTGCGCAGAGACTCGAGAAATTAACCCCGGCGTTTTCTGAAATGGGGTGAGGAGGATTTAAATATGGATCCGCTGTTGGCAAAAATAAACGGGCTCGATAAGGCGGAGCAGGCCGAATGCGCCAAGCACGTCATGCTGGGTGGAGGAACGAGAGGTGGCCCGGTTCTGGTGCGAGGTAAGGGAGTTCGAGTCTACGATCAGGCGGGCAATAACTACATTGACTGTACGTCGCAAAGTTGGGCGATGTATTTGGGATTTGCCCATGAAGATATCAACCGGGTTGTGGCTGAGCACATGGGAAGCATGTCGCATGTGCACCAGGGATTTGATACCTTGCCGCGCTTTTACCTTGCCAGAAAACTGGCACAGCTCGCGCCCGGTGACCTGAACCGCGTGTCTTTCACGGTGGGCGGCGGCCCGGCCATTGAAGCGGCGATGAAAATCGCTTACAAGAACACTCAGCCTTCTCGCGATTTCATCTGCCTTTACGATAGCTACCACGGAAGCACGCTGGGCGTCATGGGCGCCTCCTGGATATCGACCCGCGCCTCAGGCAAGTTGGCGGGCGGAAGCCGCTTCCTCGGATTAACGAAGCCTTTCGTTCGTGTACCCAATCCTTACTGTTATCGCTGCCCGCTGGGCCTGAAACGTGAAAGTTGTGCCATCGCCTGCGCGCAAATGCTGCGCCTGACTCTGGAGCGGGGGATCGCGGGAAACGCCGCGGGCGTCATTCTGGAACCGATCCAGGCCAGTGGCGGCCAGATTATTCCTCCTCGGGAGTATCTCGAGGTCGTGCGCCAGATCTGCGACGAGTTCAATGTGCCGCTGATCTTCGATGAGATTCAGACGTACGCCCGCACGGGTCAGTTCTTTGGGGCGGATTATTTCGGCGTCACGCCAGACATCATTGCGCTGGGGAAAGGGTTCGGGGCAGGGCTGCCGATCGCGGCCATCATCGTTTCCGACAAGCTCAAGGGATTCGATCCGGACGCCGAGGAGTTGCACACTTTCGCCAATAGCTCAGTTGGGCAGGTCGCCGCCGCCAAGCTGATCGAGTTGCTTGAAAATGGGGTTCTGGAAAATACCCGGCGCATGGGTGAGTATATGCGCTGTGGTCTAAAGAAGCTCCAGGCAGAGTTCCCAGAAATGGGCGATATTCGCGTGGCCGGGTTGCACATTGGGGTGGAGTTTGTGCGCGATCCTGAAAACAAAGAGCCGCTGCACGCGGAGGGCAAGGCCATCCGTGAGGAAGGAATCAAGGCGGGTGTCATTTTCGGTCTCGGTGGTCCGCGGACGAACGTTCTCAAAATTAAACCACCCCTGATTATTACGGAAACTGAGTGTGATGAGGTGCTCGACAAGCTGCGCATCGCGATGACTCGGGTATTACGCAAATAAAAACGAAAGGAACGCGCCATGCAAGAGGAGTGGATCAGAAAGACGACTGAGGAAAAGGCGGAGCTGGCAAAAAAGCTCAGGTTTTATGACTGTAACGTATGGCTTGGCCGGCCTGAGGGATTCCCCCTTGCCGAAGAACTCTGTCCAACCAGCCTCAAAGAGGTTCTTGACAAGCGAGATGTCACCGGAGGCCTTGTCTCCCATTGGAGAGGGAAAACGATTTCTGCCCAGGATGGAAATGAATCTGTGCTGCAAGGCCTCAAGGGGCGCGGCGAGGATTTATTTGCCACATGGACAGCCCTGCCACTGTTTCCGCCCGAAACCGGCCCCGTGCCTGGTCCCCCCGGAATACCGAAGGAAGTACGTGCCGTAAGAATCTTCCCTAAATCCCATCATTTCCCCATGACGGACTGGTGTATCGGTTCACTCTGCGAATGGCTTATAGAACGACATATGCCGCTCTTCATTTGGCATACGGAACTTGATTGGCCAGCCGTGTACGAAATCGCCAAGAAATTTCCGGAGTTAGCGATCGTAATCGAAACCCAGGTTCAGAAGATTCTTTATCACACGCGTTCGGTTTTCCTGCTCATGCGGGACTGCCCGAATACCCTGCTGGAAACCTCCAATCTTGCCGGTCCGGGATTTGTTGATTACGTCGCTCAAGAGTTCGGCCCCGAGCGCTTGATCTTTGGAAGTTTCCTGCCGGTGAACGATCCACTGGTAGCGATGGGAATGATACTAGATGCCGAAATACCGCAGGACCAGAAAGAAATGATTGCCGGAGGAAACCTGCGGCGTCTGATTAGCGAGGTGCGAATATGAGCAGCCCATTTATTGTCGATGCGCATCTTCACGTGGGGCATGTCGGTTCTTTTTTTGCGCCCCTGATTGGCGAGAAGGATCTGCTCAATGCGATGGACAACGGCGGCATCAGTCATTCCATTTGCATGGACCACCGAACCGTATTTGAAGGAGCCGAAGCAGGGCTCGAAACACTGCGGGATCTCTTCCAGGCCTCCGGGCGCCGCGTGTACTATCTGGGAACATTCGACCCGCGGCGTGCTGCCGGATGCCTGAATGCACTGAAGCAGGCGAGAGATTGGCCGGGGTTTGTGGGGCTCAAGCTTCATCCGTCCATCCATGGAGTCCGGGCGGATGACCCTGGCTATGATCAGGCCTGGCGGTTTGCCGCCGACCATGATCTGGCGATCATGTCGCACAGTTGGAGCGCCTCCAGCACCAATCCGGTTCAAATTCTCTCCACGCCCGAGCGCTTCGAAGTTCACATCCGGAAATATCCGCAGGTGCGTTTTGTGCTCGGCCATTCCGGAGGGCGAGGGTCGGGCAGGCAGCAAGCCATCCGTTTGGCCAACCAGTATCCCCATGTTCACATGGATTTTGCCGGTGACATCTACGATTATCGATTGTTAGAGAAACTGGTTGAATCGGTGCCGGTGGAGAAGATTCTTTACGGCTCTGACTTTCCTTGGATGGACCCTGGCTCCAATATCAGCAGGGTTTTACTGGCGGAAATCGAAGATTCAGCGAAGTCCTTGATTCTTCGCGGTAACGCGATTCGGACTTACCGGCTTGGAGTGTCTTAATGTTAGGCATCGACCTGCGCGAAAGAATTGCTTTAGTAGTTGGCGGATCTCGAGGGATCGGGCGGGCCGTAACCGAGACCCTTGCCCAGGCAGGCGCGGTGGTCATTTTCACCTATAAACACCGTCGGAGTGAGATTGATAAACTCGTCGCTCAAATCCAAGAAAAAGGTGGGCAGGCGACGGCGGTTCAGCTCGATGCCTGCGACGCAGTGGGGACGGCGTCGCTGGTCGAACGCATGATTCAACAATATGGAAAGATTGATTTTTTGATTCCCAACGTGGGACAAAACGAAGAGCGGCCGGTTGAGGCTATTACCGACGAGGAGTGGCGTCGCTTTATCGACATCAATCTGACTTCTGCCTTCAATTGCGTTCGCGCCGTCTTGTGCCACATGGTCAAGGCCAAGTACGGAAAGATTGTCTTCATCGGCTCGTCGGCCGTTTATTCCGGTGGCGGGGGCGCCATCGACTATGCCGCAGGAAAAGGTGGCATGATGGGCATGGTGGCCTACCTTTCCAAGGAATATACGCGGAAGGGTATCGTGACCAACATTGTCCATCCCTGCGTAATTGATACGGACCTGCTTCGCAAGCGATATTCGGATGAAGCCGCCCGGGCCAAGCTCGTCGCTTCCATACCTGTTGGGCGGCTGGGCACACCTGGGGATATAGCCGGGTTAGTAGCCTTTCTGGTGAGTTCATTTGGGGATTATATTTGCGCCCAGTCCATCCTTTTGGACGGAGGGCGAACACTGTTCCGCTAAGAGGTCCCAAAGGAGGACAACATGAGCTTCGAATACAAACTCGCTTCGAACTGGGTACCGTTCTCCCAGGTGAGCGATCGTTTCGTCCCCACCGGTTATTCCACGGAGTACGAATTCCGCAAGAAGCTGGAGATGATCGCAGCGGTTGACGGCATCACTGGGGCGGCGGCAGGTTGGCCTTCCAGTTTATTTGCCAATGGCGCTGCCATGAGAAAAGCTTTTGACGACAGTGGGCTAAAGCTGGCCACGATTGACGCCGACATTTACACCAGCGCCTTATTTAAGAATGGATCGCTTTCCAATCCCGATCCCAAGATTCGCCGCGCCGCCATCGACTTGATCAAGAGCGCCATTGATGCAGGCATCGAGGCGGGTTCTCCAGATATGAATCTATGGCTCGGACATGACGGATTCGAGTACACGTTCTCTGGCCACTACGAGGACGTTTGGAAGTTAATTCTCGAAGGGCTTCAGGAGTTGGCCGAGTACAATAGCAACCTGCCGATCAGCCTGGAGTACAAACTGAAGGAGCCACGCGCTAACGAGTACATCGCGAATGTGGGTATAGCGTTGCTACTGGTCAATAAGATTAACAAGCCCCATGTAGGCATAACCCTGGACGTGGGCCATAGCTTGGCGGCCCTAGAGAACCCCGCCAACGCTGCCGTACTTGCCATGCGCGAGGGTAAGTTGCAGCAGGTACACCTGGACGACAATTACCGCGACTGGGATCACGATCTGATTCCTTGTTCGATCAATTTTTTCGAATTTATTGAGTTCTTCTATTGGATTCGTAAACTTGGCTACAAAGGATGGCTTGCTTTTGACATCTTCCCATACCGGGAAGATGGAACCGAGGTACTGCGCCGCTCCGTGCAGGCTTGCCATCGGTGCTTCCAGATCGTGGACAAGCTAATGGAGTTGAATATCGACCATCTGCTTCTCGAAGGGCAACGGCTGGAAGTAATGAGAATAATCTGGGACATCATCTGAGCGTTATGCCCAGATAGAGCAGCGGTTCAGGCATCGGGCCAGTGCATGTGGTTATTGGTTCTTCGTTGAAGAACTCTAATCTCCGCGAGGCTCCAAGGGACCTTTAGCTGAGGAGACGGGCGAGCGATGAGAATCGAGCCTTACATTGGGAAGCCGGATATCAAGCGCCTGATCGCTGCATTGCGTGGGGAACCCACCGACCGGGTCCCGCATTCCGAGGCTCTGATTGAAGACTTGCATGTCGAGAAACTTCTGGGGCGCAAGGCGGGTAATACGTTGGGGGTGGGTGGCAACCCGTCGAAAGGGAGTGCGGCGGCAGAAGGTACTCGGCCCATGCATGCCAAGGACTACATCGAGCTTTGCCAAATCATCGGTCAGGACTCCATCTCGGTTGAAAGCTTCTGGACTCCCCTTAAACAGCTGCGGGCGGATGGCACGGCGGGCCCGATCACGGACCGGAGCATTAAGACTCGCGCCGACCTCAACCGGATCATCTGGCCCACTGAGGCGGACATGGAGGAGCGGCTTCAATATGTCCGCGAATACATCACCGCGGCCAAGGGCACGGGAATTGGGGTCGGATTCTGCCCGGGGTGCATCTTTCAAACGCTTTACGAATTTGTCATCGGGCTCCACGATTGCATGATTATGATCATGGAGGACCGCGATCTTTTCGAAGAATTGATGTCGCGTTCGGCGGACTACTATGAAGAATTGAACAAACGCGTGATCAAAGAAGGCATCGACTATCTTCTGTCAGCCGATGATTTTGCTTACAATTCAGGTTTGTTTGTGAAGCCGGATGTTTTTGAGGCGGTGTGGCGACCGCACTTTGATCGGCTCCTCGCACCTGCCCGCGAGGCCAAACTTCCCATTGTATTCCACTCCGATGGAAAGATTGATGATGCTATGGAGATGCTCCTCGACATGGGGGTTGATGCAATTACCCCTATGGACCCTTCCGGCATTGACTACAGAGAGTTTAAGAAGAGGTACGGGTCGCGCGTCACCTTGTACGGAAACATCGATATTACCTGGCCGCTCGTGCAAGGAACTCCGGCCGACGTTGAGCGCGACGTCTGCGAGCACATGGAAGCCCTCAAACCTGGAGGCCGCTGGGTTGCCGGCAGTAGCCATAGCATTGTTAATTACATCCCCCACGACAATTTCATCATGATGATTAATGCCTTTCATAAGTTTGGCGCCTACTAGTACTTACTCGAATTAATAGGCGCACTTATTGTCTGCTTTTCGGCATGAGCCGAAAAGCTGTTGCGATTACCTTGACGGTCAATGAACGGGGGCAACTGGAACGTTGGAGCCGCGGGCATCAGACCCCGCGCTCCCTGACGGAGCGCGCCCAGATCATCCTCTTGGCGGCGCAGGGAATGCGCTGTAGTGCATGTACTGGGCTTCGAAAGGCCTTTATCTATCGCAACTTCCCCATCTTGGCGTTTGCGAGAAGCCGTCTTAGCAGTATTCGACTAAACCGCGATTTGTGCTCGGCTGAGAATTTGATTTCTGTCGAGAGTGCAAGCAATTCCACCGGTCGGAGCCTGTCAATTGTACCATTGATGATGTTCGCCATTGCCTCAACGTGGACCGGCCAATAGCTCCTCACACTCATCGACATCGACTGAACGGCGGTACCCGGCAACCTTGTTGCTTCCATTCCGAAAGAAGAGGCAAAGTCACATTGTGAAAGTGAGCTATTTTGAACAGACAGGAGAGATTCCAGTTTTTAAATTGTCGGCATCATGAATGCGGAGGCACCCGAGCTGTGCAAGCGGGACCTCTATTATTAGTCTGCGGATGATTCTCCGCAACTCCCCTGCAAAGCTGCAAGCCCTAAGAAGTGCAGTAACCAAAGCCAATGGGCACTCTGGCATTCGGTCGGAGTGCCCCCTCATTTTAGGTCAAACGCATCAGCCGTTGCATGATGAAGACGACGGCGACAGCTTTAGTCTCCAGTGACGCCCTAAATTTGCACATTTGGGAACGGGAAGGGCCACCAAGGTTTTTAAATCTCTCGCAATATCTTGATAACTAATCACTTATTTCGTCGGCCCAAGTCGATGGTTTGGTCGCCTACGTGCACCCGACCTGTATGTGGTTTGCCTTGCCGTGGATCGAGGGGCGGAGGTAAGTTATGCCGGATACGGTCACGGAAGAACGAACAGTCTATCTAATTTCGCGCAAGCGCGACGTACGCTGCCGGTTGTGCTTTCGGGTCACGCCTTTCCGCGAGGGGCTATATCGGTACTTTTTAGTTTGGACCGAGGAACTTGAGTAGTCCTCCCTTGTTGACACCCCGTAGCGGTCCAGAATCGATCCATGGTGCGCATGTCTGTACTCGGGCGTCTTGCCAGGATCGGCTTAAACAAATTGTCAGGTCAGAGCAACCCGCCTCGTCATACGCCTGACTGACGCGCTCCAGCTTAAACATTCCTGAGCCTCCGTACCGTGACAGGTGCAAACTTCATGGGGTCGTATTGCGTTCGCGTCCGGCCTGAGTTCAATAGGAATCTGAACATCTGGGGATCGTTCTTGGTGGCCCAGCGGGCGAGGGCGTAAAGCAACAGGAACATGAGAATCCCGCCGAATAGCGTTTTGAGGAGATTGAAAACGACGGCTCCCATCATGAGGGCAAGAAGAACAACTTTCTCTCGGCCCCGAGGATGGTGAGCGGGCGATTGAGCGAGCGGAATACCGGATTGGTTCGTCTCTGCGCCATGTTATGTTGCCGGAAAGAGCCAAGACATGAAGTTCACGGCGCCGATGGCCATGCCAACGCCGAAAATGATGCCGGCCATAGTGCGGTTAGCGCCACCTTCACCAAAGGCGAACATAAGCCCACCGACGACGATAGCCACAAGCGCGAGCCCTGTGGCGATCGTGCCGGTGAAGGCGGTTTGCAAAACCTGAACGGCGTTTACCCAAGGCGAGGAGCCGCTTTGGGCGAAGACATCCTCGGCAAGCAGCATGCAAGCTGCAAAAGAAAGGGCACCGATGCGCACGAGCTTGGTACGCGGGCGCGGCAAACGAAGTAGGTCCATAGTTACAACTCCCTTCAGGGTTCGAGTGTGGCGAGGGACGGGCGAGGAGTACTCGACCCCTTTGCTGGGCCGGGTGCTCACTCGCCGCGGCTTCCGTATTTGCCCTCTACTGTTATAGGGAACATCAAGAAGGGAAAAAGGTAAGAAACATGCGAAAAAATATTTTTGCCGAGTTGGCAATGGCTATGCATGCGCCACGCTGAACGGCCTGAGAGGCTGGCCGTTTTCAACACCATGATTCGTCCGATGAGTAAACGATCTTTGGGTGTGCCGGCTGCGGGCGCTAACGTACGACAGGCAGGACGCCGAACCCCGCTTGGTCTACGGAAGAAAGCGAGGACCGCCGGTCGGGACAACCCTAAAGCGCAGTATCAAAACGGTCTTGCCATCTGACCCTCTTCGGTCAGGACGTAAATACGAACGCCGATGTTGGGATGAACGAGAAGCGCGATTAGGCCGTTATACGTCCAGTGAAGAGGAGCGCAGATCCAGACATCCTAAGGGATGGCGATTACCAACGCGATGGTGAATGGGATTGTCGTCTTCCTAGTGTGGTGTCCCAGTTAATTCTTTACAACGGCGCACCTTGTCGAGGATCACGTCCGCCGTGGCTCGCCAGACGAAGGGTTTGGGTTGGTTATTCCAGGTTGCCAACCACTGGTAGATGGCGTTT
>Ga0335085_10001497_pt1 | contig 48885 bp, 42 predicted proteins | sample Lox_Sample_45_FD_206712 | JGI IMG/M metagenome (GOLD analysis project Ga0335085, IMG submission 206712) | Soil microbial communities from Loxahatchee National Wildlife Refuge, Florida, United States - Lox_Sample_4.5 | ecosystem: Environmental > Terrestrial > Soil > Wetlands | place: USA...
AAATCTCATCTTGTTTCTCCCCCTGCTTGCGCCTCCCCATCGCCATGCGCCGATTCTACGAACAAAGTCTGTGGATACCTCAGAAGTTTTGGTTGACGAATCTGGACTTGCACCACGGGCTGCTAGCCAGCTTCCATGATGGCGAAAGTGCATAAGTTTGCACACTTGCACCGAAGAGCATACGATTTTTATCTCCACCCACCTTACGTACCTGCCGCAAAGCCGCAAATTGATCAGATTCCAGGCAATATCACATATACTTTGCAGCGACTTACAATCGCCCTCGGACCGAGGCGCCGATCCCGTCATCAAAACCAAAGGAACTTCGGTGCACGCTTTGGCAAGCCGGTTTGGTTTGTGGATTGCATTACAATAGAGTTTCCGGGTCCCCCCACCGGCTGGCAGGTAATTCGCTCTCGTGACCCAAACTGCGACCAGCCCGCAACGCAAGCCTCTCCTTGACGAGGCTTCGTTTCAGCAACTTCTCCGCGCGGCCTATGTGCTTCAGGAGCACAATGATCGCCTGCGGGCGAAGGGGCAGCAGGCTGATTTCGCGGAAAACCTGTCGGCCATTGTAGAAACCCAAAAATTAATTCAAACCTTGCAACTTGACCTGGCCGCCGCAGCCGAACTGGTTGCCGAGAGAGTGCAGAAGATCACTCACGCCTCCGGCACGGCGATCGGGACCATCGAGAAGGATCAGCTCTTTTATCGCGCCGCCACGGGCAGCGCCGCGCTGGACGCGGGAACCCGCGTGACCCTCGATTCTGCTCTCTCGGCAGACTGTCTGAGCAAGGGCTCTGCGATCAGCTATCCTGATGTCACTCCGAACCTGCATGTGCATTCCGAGCTTTTTCGCAATCGCGAGGTGAAAGCTTTCATCGCTGTGCCGGTTTACCACGCGGGCCAGGTGGCCGGCGTACTCGAGCTCCGCTTTGCTCGCCCCAATACCTTTCGCGAAGCGGACCTTCGTACGGCTGAACTTATGGCCGGCCTATTGAGCGAGGCCATGGTGACCGCAGCCCGCCTGAAGTGGAAAGAGGCGCTGGCGTCGGAGCGGCAGAGCATGCTGGAAGCTCTGGAAAGAATCAAGCCCCAGATCGAACGCCTGGGCAGCGAATCCGCGTCGCCTCAGAACGCGGCGGCCGGGCCGATTGCGTCACCCTTGCCACAACCCGTGACCGGGCGCGAATTTCCGGCGTTTCGCCTAGCCGACACCTGCTCTGCCTGCGGCAGTGATTTTTTTGATGAGGGTGAATCTTTCTGCGGAATTTGTGGGACCGCGCGTCCCCGGGCATCCGCCACTACTGATGTCCCAAGCGTCGACGTGGCCAACCGGAAGGATCCTCCGTGGCTGATACCTTACGGGCAAGAAAATCCCACGAACGGGAATTCAGGGGCAGGTTTGACCCAGACCGGGAGCACAGTGCTTGCGGACAACGCAATTCCACCCGCGTCCCCGTCAAGCATAGTCCCCGAAAGTCAAGTTACGCCGCCGACGCCACTGGCTCAACACGGATTTGAATTCCCCCCGGCAAAACCCTCCGAACCGGATTCGAGGCCCGCCATGGAAACCGAATCCCTGTTGGCCGGCCCGGTGCATCTACCGCCCGATCCTTTCGCGCCGCCAACCGCAACCCCGGGCCCGGACTCGCTTCGCATTGTTCCGGCGGATGTCGTCCCGGTTCCGCCCGATCAACCGGCGCAGGCCAACCAGGTTGCGCCCGATCCGTGGAGTTCGGCAAGAAAGACTCAGAAGTGGTTGGAGACGGTCAAAACGCATCACGGCCCCCGGGCAGAATGGTTGGCGCAGCAATGGCAAAAGCGGCGGGCCAACATCTACCTGGTGACCGCGATCGGCATCTTCTTGCTTGTGATCTCGGGCTGGGGCATTCGACCGGCGGGGACCAATCCACCGGCAGATGCGCCTTCGGCAGCGAGCAGCCAGCATCAGGCGCCACCACAACCGCAGCTGACTCTGTTTGAAAAACTTCTGATCAACCTGGGATTGGCCGAGGCTCCGCCTCCCCCGGTTGACATGGGAAACCCTGACACTCAAGTGTGGGTCGACGTCCACACCGCCCTCTACTACTGCCCAGGCGGCGATCTCTACGGCAAGACTGCGGATGGAAAGTTTGCCAGCCAACGGGATGCTCAACAAGACCAGTTTCAGCCAGCCCGGGGGAAGGCTTGCCGCTGAACGCGCAACCGGACCTACAGGATTTTTTTTCGCTTCTCGGGATTGACAACCTCCAACTCAGAGTGTGATGGTTGATATCGCGCGAGTCGGAGGATGCCAGTGCCGAACCTTCGGGACAAGTCCCCAGGAACGCGGTTCCCATCTGAACTGAACCCACTGACTAACCCGATCCTGGAGCAAAATCTTGCACGCTGGGCCCGGGTTTATTTCGGCGCTCCCCTGGTGCAACGGCAACAGGCAGTGGGAAGGTTATTGCAAGAAATCCAGCGGGAAACTGGTGCAGCCCCCGCTGATCAGGCGGCCCGACCCTACTTTGCCAGGGACGAAAAGTTCCAAGGCGCCGTTTGTTCTGCCTGCCAGCACCAGAATCCGACGGGCCACAAGTTTTGCAGCCGGTGCGGCCAGGTTCTTCTTCCCGCACAGTCCACTGCCACGGACAATTTGTCCGCGAGCGGAGTCCGCGATACGCCACCGCCGCCTCGGTCCGAAAACGATGTGCAGTGGATGCGCGACCAGACGTTCAGCGGACTCGAAGGGTCCCATACTCCGCACAGGCAAGGATGGAAATATCTGGCAGGAGCGTGCATGCTTGTGTTCGCCGGTTTTGCCTATCTGCAGTGGGCTCCAAGAGCTCAGACCGGAGTGGGATCATCGCCTGCTTCGCCGCAAGTCACTGCTCCGGCGGCTTCGCTGCCGCAAAATTCTTCGCCGGCTGAAGCCAATCCGCCAGAAACGATTTCGCCGGAATCCAAAGCACCCGAGGCTCGGGATACGGCAACCGCCGAGGCCCACGATCATCCCGCCGCTCCCGCCGGAGTTCAGCCGGCTTCCCAGAAATCTCCGTTACTCAACGTCCAACCGTCGCAGCCCGCCTTGGCAACCGAGGAGGGCGGCGCCTCCGATCTGCGACTTGCCCAGCGCTATCTCGCAGGCAGCACGGGCGTGCGGGATTCCTCCGAAGCCGCGAAACTATTGTGGAAGGCGGTCAGCAAACAGAATGCCGCCGCAGCAGTGCTGTTGTCAGACCTCTATTTACGCGGAGACGGCGTTCCCCGCAGCTGCGATCAGGCGCGCCTTCTCCTCGCCGCTGCCTCCAGGCGGGGGGCCCAGCAGGCCGTTCAACACTTGCGCGATCTGGCATCGCAGGGCTGCCAGTAACAAAACCCGACAAGCATCGAAAAGCAGAAGACCCTCGGATTACCGAGGGTCTTCTGTTGTGCTGCGACTTCGGAATCAGTTTCAGATTCAGCGTTGCAGATGATTGCGGCGAAGGCCGGGTTGATGGAGACTGAGAATGTTTTGCTCCCAACTCTCCAAAACCTCAGGCGTGCGCCGGGACCTGCTGGCGACGGGCTTCGTACCAGAGAGCCAACTCGACGCGGTTCCAGAGTCCGAGCTTGTCGTAGATGATTCGCAGGTAGTTTTTGACGACGTGCTCCGTGGTGCCGATGGCGTCCGCAACCTCGCGGTTTTTGAGCCCCTGGGCGACGAGTTCGATGACTTGATGTTCTCGCTCGCTGGGGATCCGGTTTCCGTAACGCTGTTCTCCGAACATAATTGCCTCCGATAGAGAATGGTCGCGAGTTTGACTCGCTTGATGCCACCAGTAATTGCAAAACGTAAGAAAAGACGATTAAAGTGCGCCTTCACCGTGCGCCGGGCCATCTTGAGCTGTCGGGCAATCTCCGCATTGTCGCAACCCTGAAGCAGCAGTTCGGCGATCTGCTGCTCTCGCGGACCCAGCCGAATAGAGCTTTCGTTCATTCCGGCTCCCCCCTTGGTTTAGTGCTTCAGGCCCGATTCGGGCAGTTGTGAATGGAAGTAGCTCGCGTCCGAAGCCGCTACGGGCGTCCGGATCGCTGACATACTCCTCAGGACTGTGGTTTCTCCCAAAATTCATAGCATGCGCACTGCCAAGCTGGCCGTGGATTTCTCTTTTCAGCGAAAATGCGGCTTTTTCCCCTTGCCCGCCTCAAATTAGCTCGATCTCGTTCCGGGCCTGCAAGGGGCGTGGCAAGTTATTTGTTTTCTGTATCATAGTGATACAATCTGGAGCTCGCCGACAAGCTCGTACACATCCGAGCGCCGGAGAAATTTGGGACTGTGGGTTGATGATCCTTCTCCCCGGAGAATTCGGCCCCAGGATTGCCGAATTTATGCCTGTTCCTGCCCCTACCTGCCGACCTTTCGGCACGGTTCCGGAACTGCTCCCACCAAGCTAAGTGCTTTATCTTCAGGCTAAGCAAAGTACGAGGAGAGAAAAAATTTCCTCCGGGTACATGAGCAATTGGAACTAATTACATGTTTTACCCTATAACGGAATAGCAACCAGGGGTCACATTCGCGGATTATCTTCGATGCTATCTCCCTGGGGGTCAGACCGGCGCGCTGGCCCATCCACAGGCCGGTATTTTCGCCAGGGTTGGCACAGCCGCGAGCCAATTTTGTTCTAAACTGGAAAGAAGTTCCCGTTATGAAATGTTACTTCCCAACGAGGAGCCCTACAGCACATTCGATATTCCGGTGCTTGTCGGCGATCTTCGCATTGAGTTCCAGCGCAGTCATGGGGCGGCTACCAGCGACGGAACAACCGTTTTGGCCTTCCCCACATCAATGAGTTGCAGGATTTTCTTCACCTGCCGGAACACCGCACAATTGCCGACGATCGGAATCTCTAACATTTCAGGAGGCCAAAGAGTTTGAGCACCGCGAGCAGTCACCTCATCCCGCCGCACGGTGGAGAACTAGTTAATCTGATTGCCCAATCGGAAGCCGTCAACCAACTAAGAGCCCACTCCCGCGAGTGGACTTCGTGGGACCTCACCGCGCGCCAGCTCTGCGATCTCGAGTTGCTGCTGAGCGGCGGTTTTTCTCCCCTGCGCGGATTCATGAGTCGCGCCGACTATGATGGCGTCTGTCACAACATGAAGCTGGCCAGCGGACTGCTCTGGCCCATGCCGATCACGCTCGACGTGAGCGAAGAGTTCGCCAAAGCGCTGAAGCCAGGCAGCAGCAAAATCGCGTTGCGCGACGCAGAAGGTGTGATGCTGGCGGTGCTGCATGTCGAAGACGTGTGGCAGCCCGACCGCAAAGCTGAAGCCAAAGCCGTCTTCAACAGCACCAGCGCGGCCCACCCGGGCGCGAACTATGTGATCAACAAGGCCAATCCCTGGTACGTAGGCGGCCGCCTCGAGGGCACGCAGGCTCCGTCGCACTATGATTTTCGTTCCCTGCGCCTGACTCCCGCAGAACTCCGGGCAGAATTCGCGCGCCTGGGCTGGCGCCGCATCGTTGCCTTCCAGACCCGCAATCCCATGCATCGTGCCCACCAGGAACTTACCTTCCGCGCCGCCAAGCAAGTAGAGGCCAGCCTTTTGATTCAGCCCGTAGTGGGCATGACCAAGCCCGGCGACGTGGACTATTTCACTCGCGTCCGTTGCTACCAGTTGCTGACTGCCAAGTATCCACCGGGAACGGTAAAACTTTCTCTGTTGCCGCTGGCGATGCGCATGGGCGGACCGCGCGAAGCCATCTGGCACGCCTTGATTCGCAAAAACCACGGTTGCACCCATTTCATCGTAGGCCGCGATCACGCCGGCCCCGGCAAAGACACGGACGGCAAGCCGTTTTACGGCCCGTACGAAGCTCAGGAGCTTTTCAAGAAGCACGAAACGGACATCGGCGTCACCATGGTGCCGTTCAACATGATGGTTTACCTGGAAGAAAAGGACAAATATTTTCCCGACGACGAAGTGCCGAAGGGCGCCCGCGTCCTGAACATCTCAGGCACTGAGCTGCGGCAGCGCCTGAACGAAGGCCGCGATATTCCCAGCTGGTTTACCTATCCGGAGGTGGTGCAGGAGTTGCGGCGCAGCTATCCACCGCGGCACAAACAGGGCGTGACCATTTTCTTCACTGGGCTCTCGGGCTCCGGCAAGTCAACCATCGCGAACGTCCTGTTGACCAAGTTTCTGGAAACCGGCGGGCGTCCGGTCACGCTGCTCGATGGCGACCTGGTGCGCAAGCATCTGTCTTCGGAACTCGGGTTCTCCAAGGAGCATCGCGACATCAACATTCGCCGCATCGGCTTCGTCGCGTCTGAAATCACCAAGAATGGCGGCGTCGCCATCTGCGCCCCCATCGCCCCTTACGACGCGACTCGCAAACATGTGCGGGGGTTAATCGAACCTCTCGGCGGATTCATCCTGGTGCACGTGTCCACTTCGGTCGAGGTGTGCGAGCAGCGCGATCGCAAGGGTCTCTACGCCAAAGCCCGGGCTGGAATTCTCAAAGAGTTCACCGGCATCTCAGATCCCTATGAACAACCGAAGGATGCCGAGGTTGTCATCAACACGGCGGATTTGACTCCGGAGGAGGCGGCGCAGGAGATCATCTTGCATCTCGAGCGCGAGGGCTTCTTCGGCGCCATCGGAGAACGCGCATAGCCCAGACCACCGGGGGACAGCCGCCCCCGGCAATCCCGAGGAATCGAAAAGTCGCGCGAAGAACGCAGAGGAGATGCCGTTGAAAGAGCCAGACTGCGCCGAAACCTTGCAGCGAATCCGTTCGGCGCTGGAGTCTGCCCGTGAGATCTTCGCCCGCTTCACCCTGGGCGCCATCGAAGCGGAATACAAGGCGGGCCACGATCCAGTCACCAAAGCCGATCGTGCGGTGGATGCCGTTTTGCGCCAGCAGTTACTGCGAGAAGACGAAGGCTGGCTCTCCGAGGAAAGCGTAGACGATTTGTCTCGCCTGGAGAGGAAGCGCGTGTGGATCGTCGATCCCCTGGATGGCACGCGTGAGTTCGTGGCCGGCATTCCCGAGTTCTGCGTTTCGGTGGCGATGGTGGAAGACGGAGTTCCGGTCGCAGGAGGAATCTGTAATCCCGCCACCAACGAGCTCTTTCTCGGCTCTCTGGATTCAGGCATAACTTACAACGGAAAGCCCGCCCGCGCCAGCCAGCGGACCAGCCTTGAGGGCGCCGTAATTCTGGCCAGCCGCAGCGAGATCAAACGCGGAGAGTGGAAGCGATTCGAAACCGCCGCGGTAAAAGTGCGTCCCATGGGATCTGTAGCCTACAAGCTGGCGCTGGTCTCCGCGGGCCTCGCGGATGTCACCTTCACGCTCACGCCCAAGCATGACTGGGACATTGCGGCCGGCGCGGCCCTGGTGACCAGTGCCGGTGGTTTCATCAGCACGCTGGAAAGTTCTCAACTGCTTTGCAACCGCAAGTCAGCCCTACTCCCCGGCCTGCTGGCAGGGGGGCCCTTCTTGCGCGATGAATTGCTCTCCCTGGTGAAGGAATATCTGCCGGCGAATTCCGGACGCTGAAGAAATCATCCCGTGTAGGGCGGGCGAGGGCGCCCGCCCCACACGGCACAGGCTAATTTCCCGCCGTCTCCGCGTAGCGGCGGAAGAAACTGTCGGCTTTCCATTGCGGACGCTGTGGATCGCCCGCCACTTTGACCATGAGCTGCCGGATAATCTCTTCGTATTCGCCGGCCGCCGCCAGGTCCACCGGCTGATCCAGATCGTCGGACGGTGCATGATAGCGGCGAGTCAGCCAGTCCTGATACATCTGCTTCTGCTCCGGCGTGGTTGGAGCAATGTCCAGGGCCAGCGCCGGAATGCCGTGCCGAATGAAGCTGTACTGATCGCTGCGGACAAAGACATTCCGCAGCGGTTGAGGATCGGCTTGGACGGACACACCGTCCGACTCCGCCACCTGGCGGGCCGCATCGCCCAGGTCCGATTCCGCCAATCCCAGGACCGTGAGCAACTTCAAGGGAACGAGTGGGCGAAACATGTCAACATTGATGTCTGCGACCATGGATTTCGGGTCCACCGTGGGATGGGCGGCAAAATATTTTGAGCCCAGTAATCCTTTCTCTTCTCCGGTGACGAACACAAACAGAAGCGAGCGCTTCAATTCTTCTGGATGCCTCTTGAGCGAAGCTGCAACGTCGAGCAACACGGCAACGCCGGCGGCGTTGTCCATGGCGCCGTTGTAAATGCGGTCGCCATTGACCGGCGCGCCGATGCCCACGTGATCAATGTGCGCCGATAGCACCACATATTCATTTTTCAATTGCGGGTCGTTTCCCGGCAGCCTGGCTACGAGGTTGGAGGACATCACCACCTTGGTCTTCAACCTGGCCCTGGCCCGAATGGAAGCAGTCAGGGGAAAATGCGGCAGCGGCTTACGGTCCTTGGCCAATTCAGCGAGTTCCTGGAAGGTATGGTCCGATCCGGCAAACAGCTTGTCCGCGTGGGCCGGATTGAAATACAGCGCCAGGTTTTCTCCCTCGGTCTCGTTAAACTCTGTGCCCGCCAATTCCATGCTTGGTTGCAACCGGTTCAGGGCGATGCGCGACCAGGGCACGTCCATGGACGCGGGATTTGGAATCGAGATAATTCCGATTGCACCTGCGGCGCGAAAGGGTTTCCAGCGCTCCGCGGCAGTCTGATGGTGTGCTGACAGTGCCGAGGGAATCTGAGAAGGCGATCCGCTGATCAGGACTGCGACTTTACCCTTGAGATCGAGCCCGGCAAGATCGTCAAAGTTGTTTTCTGGAATGCGCAGGCCGTATCCCACAAACACCAAGGGAGCTTCCACTTCAGGAGCCAGATCCACGCGCGTGCTGAAAATCGCATCCTCTCCCAGGGTCAGCGGCTCGGCTTTGCTTTCCCGAACCAGCGCGGCGCTTGACTGCTGCTCCACCAACTGCTGCGAGACGAACTTCACTGGCTGGTAATAGCCCTTTACGCCCGCAGGCTGAAGGCCGGCAGCCTTCAATTGACCGACGGCATAGGCTTCGGCTTTCTTAAGGCCGGCGCTTCCCGTCTCGCGTCCCTCCATGTTGTCTGCGGCCAGCACCTTGATGTGCTCCCACCACGATTTTCCATCGAATGTGGCCAGGCGTTCTTGCTGCGCGAAGGCAGCAGCCAGGAAGACAAAAATCCACAGCGACAACAGGGATTTTCTCGGCATCGTTCCTCCAAGACAGATTGTTACTCAAAAGCTGACCGCAGCGGCTGAAGCCGCATCCTCATTGAGTCGTGGGCAGCGAAAAGTTGACAAGTAGCTCACGGGCTGAAGCCCCGTCATGATCCCGACAGTTTATTGCAGGGCTAAGGCCCTGCCCCACCCAGGACCTGGGGCTTCCTCAGCCACTGACCTCACTGACTGGTCGCGTGCCGCTTGAGACCCGGCCTGCTCGGAAACCCTAAACGTATCCCAATCCCGCCAGACGGTCGTGGACTATTCTTGCCGACTCCTCATCGGAGCCTCCGCCCGGGCCCTTCTTCTCCATTCCCGAAACTAGCGAACGGCCCTGCATGGTGTCGGGAATTTCGTACCCGGCGAGATCTAATAGAGTAGGCGCAATGTCCAGCAGGCGCGCGCCCTCATACTCGCCGCTTAGCGGGCAATTTGGAGCCGTCATAATGAACATTCCGTATTGCGCGTGGTTGCAGCCGTCGGGGCCGCTGTCGTTTTCCTGGACATGAAGCTTGGCATGGCCGACGGTTCCAATCGACCGCCAGTAAAGCTCACCGAAGTGAACGATCAGGTCGGGAGCCACGTTGCGAACGTTGCGATAGATTTCCTGGGGCTTAAACACCAGTGACTTCATCGCGTCACCATTTTCACCGGGCAGCGCCTCAAGCCGGGCTTTCATTTCGTTCTGGAAAGACTCGTACTCGGAGGCTCGAAGCACGCCCTGCGGTTCCCGTCCCTGCATATTGAAGAACACGCGGGCGTAGTATCCGCCCTCGCTCCAAACCTTGGTCTCCCTCCAGTTCACATTCAGCTTTTCAAATGGCGTCGGAGTCTTCGGATATTCATTCAGGACCAACAGGCCTTCGCGGATCAGCCATTCGTTGATGGCAAAACCGCCGTCCAGACGTTGCGCTCCATGGTCTGAAACCACCAGCAGGATGGTTTCATCGTCCAGCAGTTCGAGGACGCCGCCGATCTGCTCGTCGAGCCAGCGGTAGTATTCAGGAATCGCGTCCTGATAAGGATTGCCCGGCTCAAACTGTACATGCCTGGGATCAAAATAGTTCCAGAAGCCGTGATGCATGCGATCGAGACCGATATCGACAAAGTGGAAGTAGTCCCATTCCTGCTCGGCCAGCAGCCAGCGCACCACCTGCCACTGTTTGCGGCTCATGCTGAAAATCTCTTGCTTCAACCAGTCTTTTTTGTCGGTGCGGAAGTTCTTCACATCGACCGGATACTGCCCCACCAGCTCGTTGATCTTCGCGTTGACCTCCGGAGGGTGAGTAAAGTCATTCTTGACCGTGTCCGGCGTGAGAAAACAACCAATGCTGATGCCGTTCAACCGCCGTGGTGGATAATTCGGCGGCACTCCCACGATGATTGACTTCCTGCCCTCGCGCGCCAACTGGTCCCAGATTGCCAGAGCTTTGATGGAAGCCGAGTTTGCGAACTGAAGCTTATCGTACGAATGGTCGGAGCGATTGCGGAATCCATAGACGCCAAGCGAACCCGGGTCCTGGCTGGTGCTCATGCACATCCAGGCGGGGACCGTTATGGGAGGGACCACACTTTCCAGTCGTCCGTAGACACCGAGGTCCATCAGGCGTCGCAGGTTCACCAGCCGCTCATCGCCAAAGACGATTTCGGGGGCGGCGCAATCGAGGCCGAGTACGCAGATTTTCATGTCAGAGACTTGGTTTCAGGATCAGCCTGATCACAGTAACGACGCGCCTTCCATGGCGGGCGTTGCCGCTCCGAGATAGCTCAGGATCGTGGGCGCCAGATCGATAATTCGCGCATGATTGTGCAAGGCCGCGCGATTCATAAACAAGATGCCTGGAACCGATTCCGGATCCACAATGTGGTCTCCACTCCAGCGGCGCAGGTTATCTTCCAGCAGGGAATGCGAAAAGCCCCCCACCGCACTCTGCCAGGAAACCCGGAAGCCGCGGTGAAAATTTACCAGCAAGTCCGGCGAATTCTCCACAAACGCTCCCGAGTATAACTCTTCACGGCGCGACACACCGCGAATTGCAGCCCGCTGTGTGGGCGCGTCCGGAAAGTCAGCCAGTCCGGTCTGAATCGCGTTGCGCACCCGCTCGGCTTCGCTTCCCTCTTCCAGAATCCCGCTACCCTCGCGCCCTTTGAAGTTCAGATAGATGCCTCCCAGGCCAACCGCGTAGGCGTAGGTTTTCGACCAGTCAACTGCAGCAAACCCTTCCCCCAGGTCCTCTCCCGGCTTGCGACCGTCTTTAAGCGCCAGTAGGCCGTTCTGATACAACCAGGTATTGGTGTCGAAAGAGCGCCGGAACGTTCCGAAGCCGTGATCGGAAAGCACGATCAGCAGGGTGTCCCCGTCCACTTTGTCGAGCACAGGGTTGAGCAGCGCATCGCAGCGCCGGTAGTGTTCTTCGATCCGGGTGGCAAGTTCGGGCGAGAGGTCGGGCTCAAAACCAGGATGTTCACGATCGCGGAAACGCCACAGCATGTGCTGCACCCGGTCCGGAGTGTCGAATAGCATGAAGAACAGGCCTTCACTGAAGCGGTCCAGTTCAAAACGCATTGTGCGCTCGCGCTCGCCCAGCACCAGTTCACAATGTTGCAGGTACGCTGCTTCATCCAGCCGGCCATTGTTCAATCCGTTATGATCTTCGGCCATGCCCAGCGTGGAGAACAAACCAATTTTGTCGGCCAACTCGCGGGCGTAATCTGCCGGAGCCGAAACTGGAAACATGGGAGCGGCAGGATCAAAGTTGACGGCGGAAACATAGAACTCGAGGTGCGGTTCCAGTTGCCGGACATAAAAGCGCGCGATTCCGGTCACCGACTGCAGCATGGAGAACTTGAATTTGAATCGTACCCAGTCGCTCCAGCCTTTTTCCGGAATTTCAATATTCGCAGGCGAGCCGCCAGTCTGAATCGCAAGCTGGCGCGCCGCTTTGTCCACATGGATGCGCACTTCGCAGGAAGTGTCCGCCGCCGGGGAAACCTTGGTGTTACGCGGCCCGATCACCCGCGTCGCAATCTCAGCGCCGCTATCGAGAAAAATGAGCTGCTCGTTCTCTTGCGCCACGACCGCTCTGTCCTGTGTGTAGAAGGTGCCCTTACTCTGACTGCCACGCAGATCGGGAACACCCACGCCGGCCAGCATGCGGCCTTGCACCGCTTCGGGAGGAAAGGTACACGGACAACGCAAAATCGTGCTGGGAATACCCGCCGCCGAAAGCGTCTGCCACAGCGGTACGCCGCTTCGACGGTTTACCACCCGCGGCTGGGCCAGCATATTTTTCGGCCGCTCGAAGCGGGTCAGCGCGACATCAGGTAAGTAGGTTTTGGGATCGCGCGAGATGAAATCAAAAATTCCGTGTCCGCCCGGATTGGTGCCGGTGGCAAACGATGACCAGGCCACGGGAGTTTGTGCGGGATAAGTTGTCTGCAGGCGGGAGTAGCTGCCGGAGGCCCGAATCTTTGCCAGGTTGGGAAGCTCGGCGCGTTCCAGCATCGCTTCCACAATGCCAGGCTCGAACCCGTCCAAACCGATGACGATAACTTTTCTACGCAAGCGGCGGACCCGAAGTTACGGGGTTCCTTTGGGAGTTTCCTTGGGGACATCGACGGCGGCAGGCGTACCCGAGCGGCTGAACTTCCGTACGACCTTGAAAAAGATCCCCACAACCTTGTTCCAGAAAAGCAGCAGGAGGCCGAGCACGCTGGCCAGCCCGGAAGTCACCGTCATCACCTGGTCGGGACCACCGTAAAGCGCCAGCAATTCAATTCTCATGAATGTTCCTCCGCTCTGACCTTGGGTTCAAGACTTGTTGTGAATGTGTTCTTCGATTTTAACATTGCGAGGGTTTCGCACCCCAGTAGCAGAGTAACTCCTGCTCTTACGGAACATGTCCAGCAGAACATGTCCGGCAGAACAGGGTTGCAGCCCACCGGGGTTCACGGATTTGCAGCTTTGGCTGATTCCGGACGGGCGCCCGCTTCCTGGACCTGCATCTGGTAAGGCAATCCGACCCCAGCCTGTCCGTTCCAGTCGGATACCCGTATGTTCAATTCTACTAGAGACTTACCGCCCTCCGGCACGAAAATCTCGAGCCGCGCATCGGTATTCACTCCGGGGTTGATATCGTCATTCACGCAGATATCGTCGAAGGCGTCAGGGGTTGGGTCGGCGATGCCAGGCTCTGGGGTGTGATCGTCTCCCGGATTGCGGCAGCTCTGGTAAGGCTGCCCATTCTCGTCCACAATCGCGATCACCGGATCCAGCCGGGTCGAAGGAACAAGTTGCTGGGCGCGAACCTCGACGGCCAGCGTCGATCCAGGCTGCGCCTCCATGCGGTAATCTTCAACCATTCGGGACGGTCCGCCTCCGAACTGGTCCGCATGAACACTACTCTGCTGGATGTTGAACCGGCCCTCGCGTAATGCAATCGAGGTTGGCGCCTGGTTCTGTGCCGCGGAGCGCGCCAGCAGTGTTTCCAGCCGCGCGTTCAGCCCACGCGCTGCCTGCTGGCCAAGGGGAGTGTGGATCAGATTGTTAGTTTCACCGGGGTCATGCACCCAGTCATAGAGCTGATTTCCCAGTTCCTTGTGCACGATCAGGTGCCAACGTGTCGTCACCACCGACTTCATGGGACCGTCCGCGGTGGTTGCCACCAGCTGCCCCACGGCCTTGCTTTCATTGGTGACGATGTTGTGTTTTGCGACTTCAGAAAGGGCATCGGGCCAGGCCGGCTGCGCCGGAGCCTGCCAGAGCGCGCTCAAGGGCGGCCCCGGAAATGTTGCCTGCCCGCCCACGCCCAGCAACTCCATGATCGTTGCCGGAAGAGCTGAGTTGGTTACCGGCACCTCCAGGCGAACACCCGCCGGAATATGTCCCGGATACCGCACCACCAGGGGAACATGAATCAGTTCCCAGTAGAGCGCCTTGCCGTGCGTCCTTAGATGGTGCTGCCCCAGCGATTCTCCATGATCGCCGGTAATGATTACCAGGGTATTCTTGGTCAAACCGCGCCGCTCCAGATCGGCCATCAGCCGCCCGATGTAGTCATCCACATACTTCACGCCGTCGTCATACGCGTCCACGTTGGTCTGTTGTGGCCACGAAGGTTTGGCATAGCCGCGCGGTCCGCCGTAGGGGTCGTGCACATCGAAATAGTTGAGGAAGGCGAAGAAGGGATGCCCGCGGTCGCGATCAATCCAATCGAGAGTTCCCCGATTGACCACGTCAGCGCGTTTACGAATTCCGAAGGCGCCACCATAGCTGCCCGAGCCTTCTGCTCCCTGATCCAGCAGTTCCGTAAAGCCCAGCTTTCGCAGCACACGCTTGACCAGGCTCCGGTCACTTCGTTTGAGATAGATGCGCGCAAACTCCCTGCCATACAGTGTGCGCACGAACATGTCGCTGGGCGAATGAAAGTAGTCTTCGAAGTGGATGAAGCCGCGGCCAAAGCCGAGATCGTGGGTAAAGTAAGTACGATTAGCGGAGAAGGCCGCCGTGCGGTATCCCTTCTGCATCAGTGCTTCGCCCAGGGTGGGCAGCCCGTTGGGACTGAATGCCTCCCCACCGGACACCGCCATCTCCCTGATCTTGTCCATGCCATGTTCGTACTGGTAGCGGCCGGTCAATAACGAAGCGTGCGAAGGAAATGTCCAGGACGAGGTTGCGACAGCATTCTCGAACAGGACGCCTTCGGCGGCGATGCGATCAATATTGGGGCTGGTGGGTCGGCCATAACCATAAGAGGAGAGATGATCAGCGCGTAACGTGTCCACCACAACGATCAGCACATTGGGCACATCCCTAGCCGCCACCGGCAATTTGCTCACCGCCCTGGCTTCGAGCAGCCAGTGTCCACCCTGGATTCCGACGAACGCCAGTACCCCTGCCCCGGCAATCAGGGGGAAGGTTCGCCTAACAAATTGCAAGGTGGCAGTTTCGTGTTTCGCAACCCAGCGGCTGAAGGCAACTCCCGCGCCGGCCGCCAGCAACAGGCAACTGGGATGGGAAAGACGGGCCGTGACTGTAAGCCAGTCATACAGAGTAAGCGCGGTCAACAAGGCGATCGTGACCTGCAGCAGACGGATTTTCGCGATCAGCCGTCCCAGGGTCCATAATCCCAGCGTCAAAACCCCAAACAGAATGAGATCTACGATGGGCGAAATCCAGACGATAGGTTCTGAGACGTGCAGAGTCGGCCCCCACCGCGCCCAGTTGATTCTCTGAAAAACCAACAGACCCACGCCTTCCACCAGGCCCGCGCCGATCGCAAACCAGAGGGCGAGCAGCAGTAAGGACCCACAGCTGGGACGTGACCCGGCGCGGGTGGACGGAACTTCGGTTGTCGTTGGCGTACTCGACACTGCAACCAAGTTTACGCTTGACCAGCGGCAGAACAATCAGCATTAGCAGAGGATAGTAGCTGAGTTGAACAACCCCCCCGGCTCTTGATCCCGATCCGGCGTCACTCTGAAGGACTTCAGTGCCAAAGGGTCTGGCATGCCTTAGCACAACTGCGAACCGGCAGGCAGTCCTACGATAACTCGGAGCGGTAGAAGTGGCGCCTCTCAAAAAGGCTCACGGGCAATTCGAAGACCTTGGTCTCCCCCGGTGCGAAGGAGAATTGCTTGCCGCATTCCGGGTCCGGGCAGGTCGCGCTGAGCTTTTCCTTGTTGGTTTCCCGCGTCATTTCCCGTTCGACCACCACCCAGGTTCCGCACTTGGGGCAGGTGATGCACGAACAGAGGATCCGGTCAGACATTTGCCCTTAGTGTAAATGATTTTGCGCTTCCGGTAATCCCGAAGGGACACGTCATTCAGTCTCTTTTTTTCCCCGTCCGCAGTCGCCATTGGACATGGCGCAGAATGCCCAGCCAGGCTTCGACGTCCCGGGCCGAAAGTTTGAGGCGACGCAGCATGCGGCGGATTCGTTGCTCGGTATCGTCCGCTCGCTGCGGCAGCAGGTAACTGCTGGTGCTCAGCAGGTCGACCAGCAAAGGTGTAATCCGCGCCATATCGCCGGCGGTGGCCAGCTCTTGTCTGTCCGCTGCCCCTGCCGCCCGGCTGTTGCGAATCAATTCGTACAGAGATACCGCAACTGCCTGGCCCAGGTTCATCGAAATGTGCTCTTCCCGGGTCGGAATGCGGATCAGCCAGTGGCAATAGCTGAGGTCATCCTTCGACAGCCCGTACCTCTCCGAGCCGAACAAGAGGGCCGCGGGTCCAGAGGTCATATGTTTGCGGATCAGGCGCCCGCCATATTCCAGACGTCGCAACGGATGCTGCAATTCCCGATGCCGCACCGCGGTGGTGCCGACCACCAGCGTGCAGTCGGCCACCGCGTCGGCAACGCACTCGTATTCCTCGGCACTGGCCAGGAGTTCCGCGGCGCCAACCGCGGAACGCGCCGTACGGAAGGCCTTTTCATAAGGATTCACCACCCGCAGCCTGGAAAAACCAAAATTGCTCATGGCCCGGGCCGCTGCGCCAATGTTGAGAGGGTTGCGCGACGACACCAGCACCACGCGCAGTCGGTCGAGTTCAAGCGGGGCAAGCAAGAGTGCCCATTCTAATGTAGGCTCGGCCGTCCTCGCTCATGCGGGCGTTACTAGAAACGACGTAGGGGCGGGTGCCCTCACCCGCCCAGTCGAGCGCAGCTCGAGCAGGCTTTATCGATCGCGACCTCTGAGGAGCGTGGCTCCGAGAGATAGCCTGAGGCTGCTGTCCCCGTGGTTTCCGGCCTCCATAAACTCAAACAGTCCACAAGAATCAGCCATTGAAACGTATTAATACTACGTATAATCAAGCTTGAGCACATTAAGGTGATTAGGCTAGGGTACATTTCGCGAAGACACCGGCCGCCGGTGGCGCAGTCGATTGAATACGGCATAATAGAGCGCGATCTTAAACACCAATCCTCCGACAAAGGGATTTCTTGATGAAGATAAACAGGAGCAGCCTGTTGTGCATGGTGGTGTTTGCTTTCTCCGGCCTGATGGTTGCACAGGAATCTGGCCATCCCCATTCCGATGCGACCGTCTCTCTTCGCGAAGGCTGGGCCCTGCAGTCCTCGTGCAAGGTGGACCAGAAGGGCGAGACCCTTTCGACTCCGGCCTTCCGTCCCAAGGATTGGTACGAGGTATCCGTCCCCACTACTGTGGTCGCGGCCCTGGTTAGGGACAAGGTCTATCCCGATCCGTTTTTCGGGACCAATTTGCGGACCTTTCCCGGGGTCACATATCCCATCGGGGCAAATTTCTCCAACATCCCAATGCAGCCCGACAGCCCTTTCCTGGTGCCCTGGTGGTATCGCAAGGAATTCATGCTGCCCGCAAGCTTCAAGGGCAAGAGCATCTGGCTGAATTTCGGCGGGATCAACTATCGCGCCAACATCTTCCTCAATGGAAAACAACTGGCCAAGTCCGAAGACGTAGCCGGCGCCTGGCGAACCTACGAGTTCAACATCACCGAGGCCGCGCTGATTGGAAAGCCGAATGTGCTTGCGGTACAGGTGTTCTCCCCCACGGATACCGACCTGGCCATCACTTTCGTGGACTGGAACCCTGCGCCCCCGGACAAGAACATGGGCCTGTTTCGCGACGTGGACATCACCACCAGCGGGCCCGTGGCTCTGCGCTATCCCACTGTGGTTTCGAAAGTCGATTCGCCGGCCAACGAACAGGCGCACCTCACGGTCACGGCCTTGCTGAAGAACGCGGCCAACCATGCCGTCAAGGGAACGCTCAAGGGCCAGATCGAAAAGATCGAATTTTTACAGCAAGTCGAACTCGGGCCCGGTGAATCCAAAGACATAGCTTTTACCGCCGATCAGTTTCCTCAACTCAATATCGACCATCCGCGGCTGTGGTGGCCGGCCCAGATGGGCAAGCCCGAACGCTACATGCTCAACCTAGAATTCAATCTTGATGGAAAAGTTTCCGACCGGGCAGAAACCAAGTTTGGCATTCGCGAGGTCAAATCCGAAGTGCTCGCGGCCAACCGGCGCTTGTTCTCCATCAACGGCAAAAACGTCCTCATCCGGGGCGGAGGCTGGTCTCCCGACATGATGCTGCGCGAGGACCCGCAGCGCCTGCGCGACCAGTTTCGCTATGTGCAGGACATGGGATTGAACACCATCCGGCTCGAAGGCAAGCTGGAACCGAAGGAGTTCTTCGATCTGGCCGACGAGCGCGGCATTCTGCTCATCGCCGGCTGGTGCTGCTGCGATCACTGGGAGCATTGGGCGAACTGGAAGGCGCAGGACTTCACCATCGCGGAGCAATCGTTGCGCGACCAGATCTACCGCTTGCGCGGCCATCCCAGCCTGATCGCGTGGCTGAACGGCAGCGACAACCCGCCTCCGCCCGACGTCGAACAAACCTATTTGAGGGTGGAAAAAGAACTGCTGTGGACGAATCCGGTGGTATCTTCCGCAACTGCCAAACTCGCCGGCTTCTCTGGTGAGAGCGGCGTGAAGATGACCGGGCCCTATGAATATGTCGCGCCCTCGTACTGGCAGACTGACAAGACTAACTCAGCCGTCCAGTGCAACCAGGGCGGCTGCGGCGGCGCCTACGGCTTTAACACCGAAACCAGCATGGGTCCGGCCGTGCCGCCGATTGAAAGCATTCGCACCATGGTGGGCAAAGACCACCTCTGGCCCATCGACAGTGTCTGGGACTACCACGCCGGCGGCGGAGCCTTCAAAGATCTCCACGTTTTCAGTGACGCCTTGAATGCCCGCTTCGGTCCAGCCACCAGCGCCGAGGATTACACCGTCAAGGCCCAGATGCAGACTTACGAAGGCGTGCGCGCCATGTATGAGGCCTATAGCCGTAACAAGTACACCTCAACCGGTGTGATTCAGTGGATGCTCAACAACGCCTGGCCCTCGATGATCTGGCACCTCTACGACTTCTACCTGCGCCCGGGCGGCGGCTATTTCGGCGCCAAGCGGGCCATGGAGCCACTCCATCCCGTGTATGGCTACGACGACCATTCGGTCTGGGTAGTCAGCAGCCAGTACGTGGACGCCAAGGGACTGAAGCTCACAACCAAGGTATTGGACCTCGACATGAGCGAGAAGTTTTCCCAGGAGGCCTCGCTCGATGCCGCCGCCGACAGCACCGAAAAAATCCTGACCCTGCCCGAAATTAGCGGACTGAGCCCGACTTATTTTCTGGTGCTAAGGCTGCACGATTCTTCCGGCAAACTGGTAGGCTCGAATTTCTACTGGCTCTCTACCAAGCCGGAAACGTTGGATTGGGAGAAGTCGAACTGGTACACGACGCCGACCTCGTCCTATGCCGATTACACTGCTTTGTCCCAACTGCCCAAGGTAAAACTCAACGTCGCCGAACATACTGAGCGCAAGGGGGAAGAGGCCATCACTCGAGTCACGCTGGAAAACCACAGCAAGAGCCTGGCATTCTTCGTGCGTCTGAAGGTGAACAAGGGCAAGGGCGGGGACGAGGTTCTTCCTGTGATCTGGCAGGACAACTATATTTCGCTACTGCCCGGAGAAAAGCGCGAGGTCACGGCGAGCTATCGAGCCCAGGAACTGGGCGCGGCCCAGCCGGCGGTAGAGGTCAGCGGCTGGAACGTGGAGTAATTGACGGATTGCCGGATTTTCGGATTTTCGAATTGTCAAATTAAACAGCTCGCTGGAACGCTTCTCAACGGGTTCAAATTCGACAATTCGCCAATCCGGCAATTCGAAATTTATTTGGTCCGCCTGAGTTCGGGTATGGCTCGCTCATGCTCTGAGTCGTCGATGAGCTGGGCGAGCCGCTTCAACCGCGTTTCTTCCTTCTTCGCGCTGATCACCCGCCAGCTTGCGGTCCTGCGATACCAGGGCGGTTGAGCCTGAAAATATTTCCACGCCTTCTGGTTGGCGCGGAACTTTTTTTCGTACTCCGCGCTCAGCCTTGCGCCCATCCTCTGCTCATACGCGTAGATTTCCGAGCGGTTGCCGGTGCGCTGCTCGAAAGCCTGAATTCCCGCGGGTCGCATCAGGTTCAGACTGCTCAGCTCAGCGACCCGCCTGATGTTTACCGCGCTCCACGTGCTCTTCGGCCGCCGCGGCGTGAACCGGATTACGTAGCTGCTCTCGTCGAGACTCTTGCGCACGCCATCAATCCACCCGAAGCAGAGCGCTCCATCTACGGCTTCAGGCCAGGTGATGCTGGGTTTGCCCGAGCCCACCTTGTAGAAGCCCACCCACAATTCCTCACGCTTCTGATGGTGCTCTTCCAGCCAGGCGTGCCAGCCGGAGGAAGACGGAAAGAACTTGGGCTTCATCGGTTTGTTTCAAGTGCTGCAGGCTTCTCACACTTCTTCCGGAGGCACATCGAAGTTCACCAGGTTGCTCTGGAAGCCCCGGGTCTTCCAGGCTCCATAAGCGATCCCCGCGACCATCCAGATCGATCCCGCGATCAGCGCCAGGTTCGACAGGTGGATCCAGATGAACAGGCAAATGGCAAAGCCCAGTATCGGGGGAAGCAGGTGCCCCAGCGAGCGGTCCGTGCCCCGAATGTAGTAGTGAGTCAGCGCCGCCAGGTTAACGCCCATGAAGGCGATCAGCGCCCCGAAGTTGAGCAACTGCGCGCCATTGTCGTAAGTGATGAGGAACGCTCCCAGCAACGCAATCACGCCGACGAAGATCACGTTGTTGGCGGGAATGCGGGTCCTGGGATGGATGGCGCCAAAGAATCGTTTCGGAATAGCGTTGCTGCGTCCCATGCCATAGAGCAAACGCGCCGCCCCGAGCTGCGATCCCATGCCCGAGCCAACCGTCGCAATCAGCAGCGTGATGCTGATGGCTTTGGTCATCAGATGGCCCCCGGCGATCGCAGCCACGTGGCTGAATGCATTCTCCACTTCCGCCGCCGAGAACATGTACTGCGAGCTGAGCAACTGCGCGCCGTAGACCTCTGCTGCCGCCAGAAACCCCGTAATCACGCAGACCAGCACCGTAGCCAGAAAAATGTTCCGCTTGGGATTGTCCACCTCTTCCGACAAGGTCGATATTCCATCGAATCCTATGTAGGTAAGGACGGCAACCGAGGTGCCGTGAAAGACCCGGTTGATGGTAAAAGTTTCTGGATTGTAAAAAGGACGCAGGAAGTAAGCCTCGGGATATTGCGGCAGATGGAAGATGTACCGGATGGTGTACCAGAAGAAAGCTAGGATCACGGCCCCCATGATGGCGCACAACGTTTGATTGATCCGTGCCGAGGTCTTGACCCCACGCAGGTTCAGCGCGGTAAACAATCCGGCAAATATGATTGGCCACAGCAGGCCGGGATACGGAATCTGATAGCGGGTCCCGGTCAACAGATCGGCCATCGCCTTGGAGCACCAGATGGTGCAGATCAGGGGATTGACCATGTAGTCCATGGTCATGCTCCAGCCCGTGACATAACCCAGCGAGGGGTGGATCTCACGGCCTACATAGGTGTATGCCGAACCCGCGCTGGGATAAACGCGCGCCATGCGCCCGTAACTCATGGCGGTAAACACCATGGCGATCATGGCGATCAGGATGGACGTCACCACGTGGCCGCCCCCGGCATTGCTGAACACTCCATAGGCGGGCATGGGCGCGGTCGGCTGGATGACGATTATTCCATAAAGAATCAGGTCCCAAAGGGTGAGCGATCGACGAAGTCGCAGTACGGAAGAGGCAGCATTGCTGTCAGGAGTGGTTGTCATTCCCGCGTATTGGATTATGCAGAGGCAGGCAATGTCAACGATTAAAACGATTCCGTACCCGGCGTCCGGCTAGCACCACTACTTTGTCATCCTGGCTGAGTCGAAGGACCCCCACGGCTCAAAGTGATGATTGTATGAAGGGATTTTTCGGCTTAACGGTGAGACCGTGCTTATGACAGTCATTCCGATCATAGGGGTCCTTCGACTCCGTAGCTGCTTCGCTTCGCGAAGCGGCCACTCCGCTCAGGATGACTCAGCGCGGATAATCAAAGCGGTATCCCTTGGGCTCATTCCCCGACAGATGACGCGTGTTGTAATCCAGAAAATAGTTTACGTGCGCATCGTCCAGCGGGAACGACCTGCCCTTGGGATACGGATAAGTTCCCATGGTGCGGAAGGGCAGCGGCTGCACCGTATTGGCTTCAGCGGCGTAGAAATCCATGTCTTTCTCGTAACCATTGGCCACGAAGAAGTAATCCCGCGCCCAGCCTTTGGGCAAAGCTGGAAGTTTCGCAGGATCGAAGTCGAGCACCACTTCGTCGCCGGAACCGAAGACGGCCAATCGGTCGTCGTATCCCGTGAGCAAAGGACGCACATCTCCATAGCGGGTGTAGGCGCCCGCGGGCCGAGTGTAGGGCCCGATGGTACTGGTCTTCTCGTACACGTACAAAACGTTGCCGGGCGGCCGGTTTTCGATCTTCAGGGGAAAGCCATGGAAGCGCAGGTCGGCGCGCGCCAGCGGCACCGGAGTCAGGCGGGCATGTCCGTTCTGTTCCGCGCGATTGATCAGGATGTTGTCCCAATAAATTTGCAGGTTGGTGGTGATGCGTATGCGCTGCGCTCCCTGCGGCAGTTTGCCGGTCAGGTCAGCGGTCATAGTGCGAGGGCCGCCTGCTGGGAAACCCAGGTCGTCGATTACGCGGACCCATTTCCCGCTGGCGTCCTGCGTCTCCACGTAGGGCGCGACTGGCTCGAGGCCAGACTGATAAGCGGCGAACATGCTGGTCGCGGAGAAATATTCGATTTCGCCGTGCATCAGCAACCACAACGGACCGCCGCGATAGGCTTCGCCGAGATCGAGTTCGAGAGTGTGCGTCTCGGTGAAGCCCTGGAACTTCAGGACATCGAAATCGCCAACGTAATGATGCGCCAGCAAGTCGGGCAGAACGTTGTGGCCATGCTCGTCCCACGCGCCCGCCGGCGGCCGGGCATCGCGGCTATAGACAACCTTGAACGGCGGATACGGCGGGTTGCTGGCGAAATACTCGTCGGGGAAAACATCGTCAGCCGCGGGATGGTCCACGGCCAACAGCTTCACCTGGTCGAGATAGACCGCCTCTTCGAGCGGTTCCATAAATCGGAAGCTGAGCCTGCTGTCTTTTTCGCGTACCGAGTTACGGGGGACCTTGATGTATTCCGTAGGCCGTGGAATGTCGCGCTGGCCGGGCCCAATCCAATGCCCGACCACGCCCGCGCCCAGCATGTCTCCCACCAGTTCATAGCGGGATCCATCCCACACGAAAAGCGTGGGGCAGGAACTGCCGCGGCGGTCCATTTCGAGGAAACTGTGGTCTTTCATTCCGGCAATCTGGATTTCATCCTGTATGACTCCGGAAGGCCACAGCATGCGCACCACATCGGCCTCTTTGGCCTGGCCGAGCCCGACCACGAAGTCGGTTGAGTTCTGTCCCAGGTAGCCGGAAGATCCCGCAATCTCAAACTTCTGGCGATTGGCTCCGGAGAAGACCTCGACTTTGGTGCCAATCGCGCTCTTGTTATCGGCCAGGCCTTTGAAGGAAAGCCGCAGCCAGTTGTTCTTGTTGCCGCCCTCATTGCGCAGCAGCACCGCCGGGCCGTGATTCTGCGTGATCAGCAGGTCAGTGGCGCCATCGCCGTTGTAGTCAGCGGTGACGATGGCGCGCGGGTCTTTGAGTTGAATCTTGTCCAGGCCGACATCGGCAGTAACATCTTTGAATCCATCTGGCCCGAGATTGCGGAAGAGACGGACTTCACCTTTGCCGTCAACCGTTTCGCCTACGGCGGCAAGATCGACCCAGCCGTCGTTGTCGTAGTCGAAGGCTGCGATGCCGTAGGCGCGAACCCAGTTAGTCTTCGGAAGTTCGACCGGCTCAAAGCCCGTTCCGTGATTGTTTCGCCACAGCGTGATGCCGTGCGCGCCCCAATGGGTGAAGGCAAGATCCATCCAGCCATCATGGTTAAAATCTAAGACCGTTACCCCAGCGAATTGTCCGCCGTTCGCCTTCGGAAAAGTCTGCCGCAGTACAAATTTTCCCTCCCGAGGATTTTCAAAGACCGTTAACGGCTGAACATACCCGGTTACAACCATGTCTACAGCACGATCGTTGTTCCAATCCGTGCCAACGGCCGCGATGCTTGGCGTAAGCCCCTCCAGATTGACCGATTGAGCCAGTTCCGTAAAGCTCTTGTCTCCATTATTTCGCCAGAGCGCATTCGAGCCATGGCTGTCGCCAACGATGCCACCGGCCTCCGCCTTATTTCTGGGATCGAAGGCTGTGCCCTGTGCATACCTCGTTATGTAGAGATCAAGGTCGCCGTCGTGATCGTAGTCAATGAAAGTAAGGCCGACGTTGAAGCCATCACTCTTGATGCCTGCTGCCTCGGTAACATCCTTAAACGTGCCGTTCTTCTCGTTGTGCAGCAGAAGTACGCGGCCGTTGAGACTCACCGCCAGGTCGGTCGCGCCATCATTGTCGTAGTCTCCCGCCGTGCATCCGATGGCATGAAGTGATGGATCCAGCCCGGCCTGCTTCGTCACATCTTCAAACTTGCCGTTGCCCAGGTTGTGATACAGCGCCATGCCGCCCTGCGGACCGTTGTCGGGCAGAAAAATGTCAGGCTTGCCGTCGCCGTCGTAGTCCAGAAAGCATGCGCCCGGTCCTAGGAATGATTCGAGATCGGTCGCTGCTGCAGATGAAGCCTTCGATACCAGGCCCGCGCTCTCCGTCACTGGGACAAAGCGCACCCCAATCGGCGGCAGGGCCTTCTCCGCCGCTCCTACCGCCTCTTCCACTGTCGAATATCTTCCCTGATCGCCATACGCCAATCCGATGGGCGAGCCCAGCTTGTTTTGCGTGATGTGCTGGAAGCGGGCCAAGTGTTCGCGGGCATGGGCCACATCCCCCGACTGCTGGTAGGCCCGCGCAATCCCGAATTCACCTGAGGCGTGCAATGGATTCAACTTGAGCGCACGCTGGAAAGCCTCGATCGCCTGCGGATACTGTTTCAGCTGCGCCGACGCAGCGCCCAGAAAATACCAGCTGTCGGCGTCATTGGGATCGATCGCGGTGACGTGGCGAAACGCCTCCACCGAACCCTGCGGATTGTCGGAATTTTTGTACAGCAATCCCAGGTTGAACCAGGCGTGGGGATCGTTGGGGGCGTTCTTGCCTGCAGCTTCCAGAAGCACCTTGGCGGGTTCGATCCGCGCCAGGTTCAGCAGCGCGATGCCCTGGTTCATGAATGCGATCTGCAGTTTGGGATCGCGGGCACCAGCCTCCTGAAACGCTTTGAGGCCTTTCTCGAAAAGCTGCTGGTTCATGTAGGCCGCGCCCAGGTTGTTCAGGCGTGCCGCTTCAGTGGAACCATCCGGCTTCGAATGAGAATCGTCCGGAGCCGCGGCAAGAATCGCCGCCGCCAGGGCAATGCAGGCGCAGAACAAGAGGCTTCGCTTATCCATGCCAGAAATAAGTAAACCACAAAAACGAATGCGTAGGGGCAGGTGTCTCACCTGCCCGGCCGAGCGAAGCTCGGCCATCGGGCGGGCGAGCTTCGCTCGCCCACCCAGATGGGGACATCTGAGCCTACGTATTCGGATGCGCGTAGCAGCCGACCTGCTCTTCCAACGCCTTCGCCACAGAAATCACCAGCTCCTCCTGCCACGGACGCGCCACGATCTGCACTCCGATCGGCAAACCCTCCGGCGATTTCCCCACCGGCACAGCCACCGCGGGCGTGCCCAGCAGATTGAACCACTCGGTATAGCTCCAGGCATCGAGATACTTCACGGTTTTTCCCTCAACCTGCCAGCTGCGCTCGCCGTGCCGGAATGCGGGAATCGAAGCTACCGGACAAAGCAGCACAGGATAGTCTCGCATCTGGGCAAACACCTGCATGCGTACCACGTCGCGCTCGATCCAGGTTTCAAGGAGGGATTGACCGGTATGAGCAGGTTCCTCCGCCGCCCAGCTGGAAAACTCTTTGAGAATCGGCGTCAGGTCAGCCTCACGGTTCTTCGTCATCGGGCCAAGTATCATTCCGCCCGCAACGCCGAACAGCTTCCACCACAATTGGCGGGCCAGCTCAAGCCCCTCCGGTCGGAAAGGTTCCACCTGGGAACCCGCGCCCCGCAAGGCCTCAGCCGCAGTGCGCACCGCCGCGCGCGTCTCCGCAGTCACCGGCGTGCGACCGTCGTCCTCGAAGTAGCCAATGCGTGCGCCCTTTAGCTCACCGTGTCTGGGCCAGCACAGCGGCACCGGAGCCGCCGAGGGATCGCCATCGTCCGGGCCCTGCATGACCTCAAACAGAACTTTCAGATCACCCATGTTTCGCGCCATCGGCCCGACTACGCCCAGCAGCGCGAACGGTCCCACCGAAACGGGGAAGTGTCCAGTTGCAGGGATGCGTCCGGGAGTGGGTTTCAGTCCGCAGATTCCGCTGAAGTGCGCCGGCACCCGAATCGATCCGCCGCCGTCGCTGCCCATGCCTCCGGCGGACATGCCGGCCGCGATCGCCGCTGCTTCGCCGCCACTCGATCCTCCCGGCGTACGCGAAACGTCCCAGGGGTTAAGGGTCCGCCCGTGAAGCAGATTGTCCGTCTCCCAGGCCATGAGCAGCTCCGGTGCGTTCGTGACGCCCAGAATGATGGCCCCCGCCTGGCGCAAACGCGCCACCAGTGGAGCATCCCGCTCGCCCAGCATGCCCGCCCGTAGTTTTGTCCCGGCCTCCCAGCGTAGGCCCGCGACCTCCATCGAACTCTTGATGCTGAGCGGGACGCCGTGCAACACTCCCAGCTTTTCGCCCTGGCGCACCGCCGCCTCCGCTGCGCGGGCTTGTCGTCGCGCCCCTTCGACATCGACCTGTACAAAAGCGTTCAGCCTGGGATTCAACTCTTCGATGCGGGCGAGATGCGTCTCCAGCAGCTCAACTGGCGACAGCTTCTTTTGCCGGATTTGCTCAGCCATGGATACAGCAGAAAGGAAGGTCAGTTCGCGCATGCCATCCCTGCGAGGAGAAAGCTGAGTCTAGCACGCGCCCCTATGTGGGTCGGACACTCCTGTCCGACGCCTTTGACCTTGACCTTGACTTCAGTAAGGCGACGATCGTTACGTGCACTCAGCAAACGCAGGTTCAGTGCAATGCAAGAGTGGAAGGTTAGTGGGAACCAGCCGCCGCGCGGCGGGCTTTCTGAACTCCGGCTTGCTCAGCTCCAGATTTCTCTGTCCGCAGCGTAGGGCGCGCGGCGATCTTCTTCTTCGACTCGCGCTTCACAAACCACTGTTTCAGATACTTTCGCGACGCCGGCGTTAGGCGTGAAAACAGCATGCCCGCGCGGCCGCCATCGTCAGCCCAGACCACCTCGCCCATGCCCTCCACCATGTGGCTGGTGCCGGGCAAAACGAAGCGCATTGGCACCTGCTGCACGGGTGGCAATGGTTCGGGAGCCTGCAACGCCAGGCCGTCCCGGTTCAAATCGAGCACCATGGCCGGAAGCGCCGCGATGCCGAACTGGAGATAGACCAGCGATTCCAGGCTCTGCCGCTGCGATTTTCTCCGGTCCGGCCGCATGAAGCCCCGGCCGGCGCGCAGGCAGCGGACAATCTGTCCCACCCCGAGCGGCTTGTAGAAGATAAAATTCGCCCCTGCCTGAAAGGTCTCGGCAATTTCAGTGAGTGCCCCGATCATCCCGAAGATGACCGGCCGGCGGCGCGACGGCGCCAGCCGCGCCATCCGGGCAACCGTAGCCGCACCGGGCAGGTCGAAGTCGATAACCAGCGCCGAGTAGTGTTGCTGCACCGTCAAGTCCAGGGCCTCGGGTGCCGACAGGCAGACTTCCTGCTCCATCGCCACTTCGTCCAGGGCCTTCCCCAGGATACGCAGAGCATGTTCGTCGCGGCACATCAGCAGGGCATTGAATGCCATAAGGCCGCAGCTTACGGCGGCAACCGCCTGCGGTAAAGTAACCCCGGTAATCGCTGGATGCTTACCACAAACACCGCGGAAACAGCCTCTCCTTGCGACTGTCCGGCTGTGCATCCCGATAGAGTTTTCCCTGGGCAGCACGCCAGCCATGAGGTTGTCCGCCGACGAGAACCGTAGAGCGCAGGCATTCCTTCCTAAAGCGAAGACAAGGCGAAGACATCTATCCGCGAGAGACTAGGGCCGCAATCTTTCGTAATCTGCCCAGTACCTGGCCTCTAATGGCATATTAAGAATGGCCTATGCCTCAATCCAAGAAAACAGGCGAGACACGGCGCGCTCCCCGGGTCAAACTCTCCGGAACGGTTCTGGCCCTGGTCCGGCTGGAAAGCGGGCGGGAGATACAGGCCCGACTACACCAGCTCTCCTTCACTGGGGGCTTGCTCCATCTGGACAGTCCGCTCGACGAAGGCATCAAGGCTGAAGTGATGTTTCACGTAGGTGGAAGCACCATACGCAGCAAAGCAGCGGTGCTGTTCCCTATGTGGGCCACTCAGGGTTGCCTGCAACCCTTCGAATTCGCCGACCTCAGCGAGGAAGATCGCACCAAACTGAAAGCCGATTTGGAGAAATTCCTGAGTTCTCCCGCCGCTGCTCTTCATCCTGACGAACAAGCCTCCGAAGCGGTTGCCGGTTCCGGCGAGTAGCGCAATCACGATTTTCGCTACAATACTCCTGGCAAAATCACCCAGGGATGGAACCTTATGGCGCACCAGCATTCTGCTCACTTTCTGCAAATTGTCGAAGATGCCAAGCGGCGGATCCGGGAAGTCAGCATTGACGACGTTAAAACCAGGCTTGACCGCGGCCAGCAGTTCTTGCTGATCGATGTTCGGGAAGAGAGCGAGTACGCCGAAGACCATTTGCCGGGTGCGGTTCATCTGGGCAAAGGCATCATCGAACGCGATATCGAGGAGCGCGTACCCGAGCTGAGCACGCCCCTGGTCCTCTACTGCGGCGGGGGATATCGCTCCGCTCTGGCCGCGGACAACCTGCAAAAGATGGGTTACACCAACGTGCTCTCCATGGACGGCGGCATTCGGGGCTGGCGAGAAAAACATTTTCCCCTGACCTCAAAATAGTAGGGGGCCCGCTCCGCGTTAGGGGTCGCTCTGCCGATTACGCTCCGCCGGACTCTCGCACTCCGGACTCTTCCCGGAATAAACATCGACAAAGTACCTCCGTAACTTGATGCCAGCGCAACATAACGTCAGCATGGCATAGCAGGAGATCTTCTCTTGCTTGGGATACAACGTGCAGCGAGACAAGCGAGCTTCGGGTCAGGATGGGTCAGCAGCAGCGGCTGCGCCCGCTCGCGATCTTGCCGCGCTGGAACACCAACTCGCGCAGGTGGGCACTCCCGATCAATGCTGCGTCGAACTGGGAAAGATCTTTGGCGTGCGGGCGAATGAAGTGGCCCTGCTGCGTTTGGAGAACGGATTACTGAAGTTTCTCTGCCCTTTTGAGCTCACCACCGCGGGGTCGATCCCTATTTCCAGTTCCACGGCGGTCGCGGCCCACACCGTGGTCACCAGAAAAACTGAGCTGTTCAACAACTTCACGCACGTGAAGCACGCCAGCATCTTTGAGAGCGTAAAGCCCAATGCAGAAAAAGGCGAGGAACTTCACCCCGCCACCATTCATAAGTTGATGACCGCCCCCGTCCTCGACAAGAGCAACAACGTTCTGGGCGTAGTTCAGGTCTGCCACAAGGGCTTCGATCTGGTTTCTGCCGGACCCGACTTCACTCTTGACGACCTGCAACAGCTCGAACTGGCCGCCAAAGCCTTGAGCAAGTGCGCATTCATGCAGGCCGTCTCCTAGCTTCCCGTCGCGTTCCGGATTCAATCGCAGGTTTCGATTCCACACTGATTCCAGCCGCCGCCTCCGCGAAGCACATACCCGCGAAAGGGAAATGTAAGCCATCGGTTGTTAGTCATGCACCGGATTTTCCAGCTGCGCGATCTGTTCGATGTATCTTTTCGAATCGAATTTCCTCCCCGTGCTGGCCAGCGACATGTAACGTACTTTCCCGTACACCGGACGCTCCGACCACGCCCGGTCGTGCTTGCCGACAATCGCCCACGCGATTCCTGCATACCCATTGGGATCGCGGCCATCGAGTTCGTAGCGATCATTCAGCTCGACGGCGCGCTGGTAGGCCACTGCAACTGAAGGACTCCACTCCAGGATTTTCTTTGCCCAGTACATGCGCAGGTAGTTGTGCATCCAGCCTGTCAGCACCATCTGCTTCTGGGCCGCATTCCACAGCGGATCGTGGGTCATTCCCCTTTCCAGCTCTTCATCGCTGTAGATGACCGTTCGCCGGTCGTGCGCATGCCCGGCCAAAGACCGCAGAGCCCATGGTTCCAGGCATTCCATTGAGTCGTAGTGGGGATTGAAACGCACGAAGTTCACGGAAAGCTCGCGCCTTACGATTAGCTGTTCCAGAAACGCCTCCTTTGCCCTGCGAGCTGCGCCACTGCGCTGCGCAGCCAGCGCGACCGTAACCGGGCCAATGTGGCCAAAGTGAAGATATGGAGAAAGCCGGCTCGTACCGTCTTTCTCGGGGCGGTTGCGGTCCTCTGGATAGGCGGCCAGCCGTCGGCTTACGAATTCGTGAAGCGCCTGCAGGGCCTGCCTGGTCCCGCCATGCCATGCTGGAACCGGCTGAACTGACCCGTCCAGTTTCCATCCCGCAAGCCAATCCTCAGACGGGGAAAGCGAATGCATGCGCCGGGAATGGCTCCAGCGGATGTGCGCCATCACATTCTTTTGACCTGCGAGAAACATCGGCAACAGGGCATGAATGCGCGGCCGGATGGTACGCGCCGCAAACTGCTCCTTCCCCAGCAATTTTGAGGGCACGATCACATCGGCATCGACCGTCCACAAGGGCACACGCAACCCGTTTGCTGCCTTGACTCGCCATTGCTCCGGGTCCCGCATGGGGTTTTCATCGCCAATCACGATGGCGGGACGGGCTTCGTGACAGAATTTCAGGAGACTGTGGTCGGGATAGGTACGCAGGACGAAACCGACGCCGCGGGCCGCCAGTTCTTCAGCAATGTCCGGAATACCCTCTGCCATGAAACGGTAGTGGCGAAGGTTGGCGCGAGGAAAAAAGGGCACCGGCGCCAGAAAGACCACGACCGGCTTCTTCAGTTCATTGGCCAGATGGATAGCCACGTCCAGAGCGGGATTGTCGGTGGCGCGCTGGGCTCGCTGCATCCAGTAAACCACACAGTCTGCACTCGAGTCTGGCGCGCCTGGCTTTCGCACCGTGATCCGTGCGTCCTGGCTGAGTCTCTCAATTGGGTTCAACATGGTGACGGCCGGAGGTGCATGGCACGACCCAGCATGGCCTGGTCGATGCTCTGTTTCTCTTCGTCGGTCAAAGCGCGCACACTGCCTTTGTCCAGTTGCGCAAGCGGAAGCGGGCCGATTGCAACCCGCACCAGGCGCAGCACCTCCACGCCGAGCGCTGCCAGCATTCGTCGAATGTGCCGGTTCCTGCCCTCGTCTAAAACTATTTCGAGCCAGCTATTGCGCTTGCCGCCGCGCAGGATTCGAACACTCACCACCCGCAGGAACTCGTTCTCATCCGTTCTGACGCCCCTGCCCAGTGATTCCAGCAATGCAGCGTCCGCGACCCGATCAATCTGGACGTGATAGGTCTTGTTCAGATGAGACGCCGGCGCCAGAATCTGCGCCGCCCATTCGGAATCGTTGGTCAACAGGAGCAGCCCTTCACTCGCCTTGTCCAGCCGCCCGACGGGTGCCACCCAGGGCAGTGCCGAATCCAGAAACGCACACACGGTCTGCCGGCCCTTTTCATCGGACGTCGTGGTCACAACTCCACGCGGCTTGTTGAGCATGAGATAAATTTTGGCCGTGGCGGCAACCGGCTTGCCATCCACCGCAATGCGATCCCTATCCAGGTAAACGTGCGCCTCGGGGTCACGTCGGATTGCGCCATTGAGCCGCACTCGTCCCGCTCGGACAAAATCCGCAGCCTCAGACCGCGAGCAGTAGCCCAGCTTTGAAAGCGCGCGCGCCAATCCCACTTGCCGGAGACATTCCGAGCCAGTCACACTCCCATGCTAAACCAAATCATGCGTAGGCCCGGACGCCCTCGTCCGGGCGGGCGAGCGCAGCTCGCCTGTGGGTCGGCGGATCGCAGCAGAAAAATTCGCCGGGCGCGGCCCGGGCAGAATCTATTGGCGGTTGGGCAGCCCAAACCCGAGCCGGGCTTTGCCCGGCCGCGGGCGGGTGAGGCACCCGCCCCTGCGTGGTTTTTATCTATACTGAGTGCCAAGGTGACGCGAGTGAGCATCGAGTCATTTTCCCTGCCTTATTCCGAAGCTGCGGTCGAAGACCTTCGCCTACGTCTGGCCCGCACCCGCTGGCCCGATGAGATACCCGGCTCCGGCTGGACCTACGGCATCGATCTCAACTTCATGCAGCGCCTGTGTGACTACTGGAAGGATGAGTTCGACTGGAAGGCCCAACTGGATAAGCTGTCCGCCTTCCATCACTATCGATGCACCGTCGATGGCATCGGCATTCATTTCATTCACGAGCGCGGCCAGGGACCGGTTCGTTTCTCGAGATGCTCAAGATCATTCCGCTGCTGACCGACCCGGCTAGCTATGGAGGAAATCCTGCCCACTCATTCGACGTGGTGGTGCCGTCTCTTCCCGGCTTCGGCTTTTCAGACCGTCCGGCGCGGCCCGGCATGAACACCTGGCGCATGGCCGAACTTTGGGCTGGGTTGATGGCGAAACTGGGTTATGAGCGTTTTGCCGCGCAGGGAGGCGACTTCGGCGCATCCGTCAGCACGATCCTGGGATTGCGCCATGCCCGTCGGGTAATCGGAATTCATCTCAACTATATCCCGGGCTCTTACCGGCCGTATCTGGAGCCGGGCACGAAGCTTGCCGCCATCGAGCAGAAATTCCTCGACGACGCCGACCGCTGGTACGTTGACTTTGGCGCCTACGCCCACTTGCAGCGCACTACTCCCCAGACGGGTGCCTATGGCTTGAACGATTCTCCGGCCGCGCTGGCCGCCTGGATCGTTGAAAAATTCCGCGACTGGTCGGACTGCGACGGCGAGGTCGAACGTCGATTTAGCAAAGATGAACTGCTCGGCAACGTGACGCTCTATTGGATGACTGAGACCATCCATTCCTCCTGTCGTCTTTACTACGAGTCGAAGCTGGTCCCGCTCCAATTCAAGCCGGGCGAACAGGTTCGTGTGCCATGCGCGATTGCACACTTCCCCAAAGAAGCGCCATTCCCTCCCCGGGGGTGGATCGAGCGCGGCTACAACCTTCAGCACTGGACTGAAATGCCCCGCGGCGCTCACTTTGCCGCCGCCGAAGAGCCTGAATTGCTGGCCCACGACATCGCCACCTTTTTCCACTCCCTGCGCTGACTGCTTGAAATCAGCCCGGGAAGTCATCACAAGTGGCAACAATCTGTTTCGGAATTGGTGGTAGTCTGGAAAAACACTGCAGGTAACGGCGAACAACACCTGGTCCGCCGATGAAGAGGCCGCGACGAGCCCATGACCGAGAGAACCACGAGCGAAAAGAAGCTTGTCAATAGTGGCCACCAGACCGCCAGGAAGCCATATCTCAAGCCGCAATTCCGCTACGAACGGGCCTTTGAGACCATGGCGCTGGCTTGCGGCAAAATCCGCGCCACCCAACCTCTTTGCCGCTTCAACCGCAAAAATTCATAGCTCCGGAATTCGGACGTCCGAAGTCCGACGTACTGCTGGAAAACCACGAAGCCAGCTGGTAGCATCCTGCGCATGTTCAAACTACTCGTTGTGATGCTGGGTCTGGCTGCGTCATCGCTTGCGGCCACGTCGTCCGCCGATCTTCCCACCCGGAAATATCTGACCCTGGCCGCGATCAAGACCATGGTCGCCGCCGCTGAGGCGGAAGCCAGAAAGCAAAATGTCGAAGTGACCATCTGTATCGTGGACGAAAGCGGCAACCTGCTTTTTCTGGAAAAAGCGGATGCTGCGTCACTCAACACTATTCAATTTGCGCAGCGGAAAGCACGCCACGCTGCTTTCTATCGCTCTCCCTCGAAGGACGGCGCCGACGCCATGAAAAAGGGTTATGTCGAAGTCCTGGCTTTTCCCGATTTCTTCCCCAATCAGGGCGGACTGCCCATTCAAGTGGATGGCCAGACGCTGGGAGGAATCGCGGCCAGCGGCGCCAAGTCCGAGATCGACGAAGCGATTGCGCAAGCCGGACTCGACGCGCTCCTGAAAAAATAAGCCGGGCCGAGTTTCGTCCAAACTAGTGGGGAAAGCTGAGAGGATATAGACTTCCGCGTTCATGCCGCGCAGGTCTTCTGTAGCGCCGGCGTCTCGCCGGCTGTCTGGCGGGCCGCCCGCCTACTGAGCGAGTCACCGGCACAAACTTATTCTTCTCCGTCCTGCTTTTCGTCGCGGTTCGAGCCAGCTTCCTTCTGAAATCCACTGCCCAGAATCTTCGCCACTGAAGTCAGGTCCTTGCTCAGTGCCGTCCGCCACCGTCCAACGGAGTCCTGCGCCAGCTCTTCCATGGTTTGCCCGAAGGACAGCAGGCTAGCCGCAACTTCCGTCTTGACCAGGTCAGACACCGAAGTCTCAATTCCCTTCTGGACAATCTTCAGTTTTCCACGCGCATCATCCAGTTGGCGGTCGAGTTCCTTGGCGTTGCGCGTACCCAGTTCCTTGAGCACCACATCGACAGCACTCTCCAGCTGGACCCGGGCTGCGGATATCTGGTCGCTCGCCATCTGGGAAAGCCTGGTTTCCATCCCGGACTCCAGCCGGCATGCGGTGTCGTCGAGTTGGACGATGCGTCCGCCTAATGCAGTGACTTGGGTTTGCAGTCGGGCCGATTCGGCTGAGACCGTGTCCTGCGCCCTCTGCATTTCCCGCCGGTAGGCATCGTGCTCTTCGCCCAGACGTTTCTGCAGCGAGCGGAAGTGTTCTTCGCTTTGGTGCTGCGCCCGGGCTCCCGCGTCCGCCACCTGTTTCTGGAATTTCTCCGCGTTGCTGTTGAAGTGCTGGCCCACCGCCTCGGCCATCTCTTCGGACAACCCCTGCGCGTTCTGTTCAACGGTTCGCAGTTGCTCGGTCATCTGCTGGCGGAATCCTTCCAGCGCCTGGACAATGTTCTGCTCGATCATTGTCTTGGCGGATCCCAGCACCTGCGCCGATTGCTCCTGGGTTTGCTTCAGGACTTGGGTACCCAGGTCGTCACGCAGACGCACCCACAATTTCTCTTCCACCTCGGGAGGAATATGCGACAGCGATATGTCGAACTTGCTGCGCTTGGCATCGCTTTGAGCCAGCTTTTCCTTAAGCGCCACCACTTCCGCATGCAAGGGCTGTACGAATTCAGCGACGATGGCACGCATGTCGTACTCGGTCAATTGCGCATGGCCCTTCTCGGATACGATCTTGAGTCCGGGCGCACCGGCTTGGGCCTTGTCACTTCTCGCCGGCATCTTCCGCGCAGGTTGCGGGTCGTCTGAATGGATATCGAGCAGCCGCCCCCAGTCTTCGGGACAAGCGTCCAGTCCCCAGAAATTTTCCGGCCGGTCAAGCTTCGCCGCCAGCTGCCAGCCCTGTTGGCCCGCGCCCATCGGCTTGCAGTCAACCACGTGAGCCTTGGCGGCGCCGCCTCCCTTGCGCCGGAACTGCACCGGGATGCCGGCTTCAAGCCGGGTGGGAGAAAATATGGCGCAGCCATGCGCGCTCACTACCAAGGTCTCGCATATTTCGGAAAAAGGCGCGCTGGGCTCCAGGCTGGTGACGGCGATGGGAAGGGTGATCGGCACTCTCGAGCTGCGCCGCATGGTCTCAGGCACATTCGCACTATGCATGTTGTCCCTCTTTCATGGTGTCCGCTTTCCTGCTGCGCTTCCCGCCTCGCAGGAGAGCGAGCCGCTCGACCCGCGGTCCGGCTCAAAACTCTGCACCACTACCGTAACCCAAGCCGCGCCCTTCAAGGAATTCCAGTAGTTCCGTCCCGGGCTGTCAGCCGGGCAGTTACGTTACACCTCCCTCGGTAACCGGGTAATGAGACAGTACACTGTCCAAATTCCCGCCACCGATGACCAAGAAACAAGGACGCATCGAAGGCGTCTGGTAGTAGGTTGTTTACAGCACCAGTTACAACGAAGGAATCGAAATTCAGCCATGACAAATTCCCTCCTGCAACGGCTTATCGAAATGTGCTGCCGGCACGAATTCACCTGGCCGCACGCCGGCGTTCACGGCACCGCCTACCAGGCCTGCCTGCTCTGTGGCGCGGTCTATTCCTATGACTGCTCGACCATGCGCCGCACCGGCCGCCTGGTAACGCTCCCCGACCCACGCTATCCGCCGCTCACGGAGAGCCAACCGGCCAGCGAATAAACTAACAGAGGGTGCCCCGCTCAAGCTCCGCTTGGGCGGGGTTGTTTGGTGTGAAGAGGCTCTACATCACGAATCAGAGAATTCCCGCCGAGGCGTAACTCTGGCATCGCGAAACTTTCCAATAGCCTTCGTAATGCCCGGTAGGGGCTCAATTTCAAAACTTCTTCTGACCCACAGGCGTCATCCTGAACGGCCTTCAGGCCGTGAAGGATCTGGTGTGAAGCAGATACACCCTTTGCCCCTGCGTTGCTGCCGATGCGCGCCAACTTCTGAAGTCCCTCCTGATGACGCCGCTCAAGTGGTATGGTTTCGAATTGAGCCACCTCGAATGCCCTGCGTTCTTGCAAAGAATGCCCGGGGTCAGTCAGTCTGGGCACTGCGGGGAATGAGGTTGGGATATGTCACTTGCATCCATCCTCGGAGGCCAGCGCATGCGTAAAGCATTCTTGTCCTTGATTCCGATTGCGCTTCTGCAGCTTTGCCTAGCGGCCCTCGCACAGGGTGACCCCTCCTGGACCGAACCCTTTCCGCCGCACCATGTCATCGGAAATGTGTACTACGTGGGCAGCAAGGGCCTGGCCTCGTACCTCGTCACGACGCCGCAGGGACACATCCTGATTAACAGCAGCCTGGAAAGTTCGGTTCCCCTCACCAAGGAGAGTGTCGAAAAGCTTGGCTTTCATTTTAGCGACATCAAGATCTTGCTGATCAGCCATGCCCATGGGGACCACTGCGCGGGCAGCGCTCGAGTGAAGGAAGTGACCGGCGCCAAATACTTTGTGATGGATGCGGATGTGCCGGTCGTTGAATCGGGCGGCAAGGATGATTTTCAGTATGGCGCTTCCTCGGATACGCTCTTCCCACCAACCAGGGTTGACCGCGTGCTGCACGATGGCGACGAAGTGCGCTGGGGAGACGCTGTGCTGGTCGCGCACCTCACACCAGGCCACACCCGAGGCACCACCACCTGGACCACGAAAGTCAGCGATGGCGAAAGGTCATATGACGTGGTGATTGTGGGCAGTCCAAATGTAAATCTCGGATACAAGCTGGTAGGCAACACACGCTATCCACAAATTGCTCAGGATTTTGAACGCACGTTCAGGGTGCTGAAGAGTTTGCCCTGCGATGTGTTTCTCGGCGCCCATGGCGACTACTACGGCATGGAAGCCAAATTCGCCCGGATGAAGCCCGGTGGAGCGAATCCCTTTATCGACGGCGAGGGCTATAAGAGCTATGTCGCCGAAAGAGAACAGGCATTCCGAGCGGAGCTCAAGAAACAATCGGCACGGCCGTAATGCTTCCTGGACTCTGGAGGGTGCCCCGCCCACGCGGGCCTGGACCAAGCACCCGAGGCGGAATCCATGCGATGCCTCACCGCCCTTCGGAAGTACAGGCCCATTCGTGCTCCGGCCGGTATCTTGTACCTGCCGATTAATATGCCCACAATCAGCAGGGGCGTTTTTCTCGGTGAAGATACTTCTGGTTGACGATTCGAAGGTAGACCGCGCGCGCGTCAGCGAGTGCCTGGAGGAGTCGTGCTTCGATTTTGTCACGGCTGAAAACGGCATTGAAGCCTGGGAAATCCTGCAGGCGCCCGACGCTCCCTCCTTCGCCCTGCTGGACTGGGTCATGCCCGGATTCGACGGCATCGAACTGTGCCGTCGCATTCGCACGCTTGGGTCAAACGGAACCTATATCTATACCGTCATGCTGACGGCCAAGGACCGCAAGAAAAATCTTTTGACCGCCATGGAAGCCGGCGCCGACGACTATCTGGCCAAACCCGTTGACCCCTCCGAGTTGCGGGCCCGCATCCTGGTGGGCAAGCGGATTCTCGATCTGCAACAATGTCTGCGGTTTTCCGCCACTCACGATTTCCTTACCAATCTGCTGAGCCGCGCCGAAATCCTGGCTTCGCTCGAGCGCGAACTGGTCCGCACCCAGCGCGAAGGCAGGCCAGCGGGAGTAATCATGGCGGACGTGGACGGCTTCAAGCAGATCAATGACACCCTGGGCCATCCCGCGGGAGACGCGGTACTGGCCGAAGTGGCCCGCCGGCTGAAGTCAGACCTGCGGCTCTACGATGTGGCTGGACGCTATGGCGGCGAAGAGTTCATCCTGGTGCTGCCGGGATGCGACCTGAACACCGCCGCGCGCCGCGCCGACGAAATCAGGCGTCTAGTGGCCCGCGACCCGATTGTGACGCCCGCCGGCGCCCTCTCTGTCACCGTAAGCATGGGCGTGACCGTCACCAGTTGCGACCTCGACACCACTCTGGAGACCTTGTTGCAGCGCGCCGACGCCGCACTTTACCGGGCAAAGAAGGCCGGCCGCAATCGCGTGGACGCGTTTTCCCTCACCCTCAAACTGGATGGAAAATCCAGATAGCCCGTCCGCCATTCGGTTCCTGGAAGGAAGGACTGCTCGACGTAGCGCCCAGGTTGCGTGCCCCTATTGCGGCAATACTTCAATTGCGCTTATGGTGGCGTAGTCATTGACCGGGACAAAATCCAGCAGAAGCTTGCCTTGCGCATTCGACTCCAGGCCGGAGATCTTTCGTATCAAGGCTTGATTCTCACTCGCTTCATTCCGGATGTTCAGATTCTGTACGATCGCTTTGCCATTGCAGAAAACGTTAAACACGCGGCCCGGGGATGTTTGCTCCCCGCCGCTTGCATCTGCCGTAAAGCCCTCGCTGCGACTGGCGGGAATGGCGCGCTCGATGAAATGCAGTACGACCGTGTATCTGCCGGGCGTGACCGGAATTGCATACGAGAAGCGCCCCCATCGCTCGGTTTCATAGAGTTCGGGATCGTCCGTTGCGGTGGCGGGCTCTTGGCTGGCGGCAAGCTGTCCGCCTTTGAAATAAACATCCGAACTCCACCACGTACTATCATCGGAGTAGTAGGGCACATCGCGAGCCACGATGCGTACCGGCCGGATGTGCCGTGCGGTTCCGGGCAAAATCTCGATCGCGGAGATCATTCCACGCCCCCCCTTTGCCGAGGAAAAGCCCAGGTGAAGGAACCCATCGTTTGCCGGACTCACGTCGGTGAATACCTTGACGTCGGCGGTACGTCCGCCTTCAGCGTCGGCAAACACATCGAAATCGGTAAGCAGCGGCTTGCCGTTTGCGCTGACCGCCATCACCCGGCTGCTCTCGCCGCCGCCGGCGTCCTCAGGACCGTAGAAAGTTTCGGCAAAGTGAAGACGTAATTCATAGATTCCAGGCTTCAACGGAATGTCGTAAGTGAACTCTCCCTGGCGGCTGCTGCGGTAAATCGTGGGATCCTGCGTTCGCCAGATATGTTGGACCGGGATTCGTACCGGCGTCCCGCCAGCGAAATAGTCGTCCGCGCTCCAGGCCTTGCCTGAGCGATCAACGTAGGGACGGCTGGACCCGGCCAGGATGCGGACTTCTTCTCCGACCGGCAGACCCACAGGGGGATGCGAAACCATCGGCTGCGCTGCCGAAGGCGCACTCGTTTGCCGGAGTGGCGCTTGCGGCCGGGTCAGAAACATGGCTACGCCTGCCATGGCAATCGCCGCCAGCGCCGCCGCGAGTAGCCAGTGCACCAGCTTGTTTGACTGCGTGTAGGATAGCGGGGCGGGAACAGGAACCGCCTGCGCTGCCTCGGGCAAAACCTCGCTTTCCCACTCTTCAAAGACAGGTACGTACTTGCCTACCGGAATTGTTATGTGAATCGGATGGGCAGCGCCTTCGCCTGCATAGTATTCTGCCAGGCGCTTGCGCAGGCGGTTCGCTTCCACCCGGACAATCGAGTCTGAGTCCTGATCGAATGACTCATCCCGTCCAAAAACATCGATCGCCACGGAGAACTCTTTGATATTCGAGCCTTCCCCGGTCAGAGCTTTTTCGCCCAGGTAGGAAAGCAAACGGACAAGCGCGGGAGAACGGGAAAATAATGGAGATTGGAGTACGGCCTGCAGTTCGGCCCGCTGAGTATCCGTACTGACCGATTCTGCCGTTGTTGAAGGCATAGCCGCCTCCGCAGAGAGGCTCCGCCAATCCCCTTATACACCCTCCCGGGCGACTTTGCAGTGTCTGGGAGCACGTAACGGTCCACCTAGGGCCCCGGGGGGTGCGCTTGTAACGGTGGTTTAACTCCCTTCACTTCCGCAACGGTTGGCCTGGCTGCGCAAGTGGAATCAGGCAGAAGGACAAAGATGGTATGTCCGACCTCACCATTAACCATCAGGTAGCGGGTGGGTAGCTGCTATAACCTTGTCAATTCGGGGTATCTGCTTCATAAGAAAGCTATACACGGAGAGCATATTGCCGAGGCTCCGATCGACGGCAAAGGGTTTTCAACCGCCGCTGCTCCGGGAAAGAGGCAAATTATGAGGAATTTCATCCTAAGATTAGCGATTGGGGCGATGGTTCTGGGACTTGCTCCATACGGCGCCCGAGCGACAGAAACGCCGAGCGGCACATCCAACCTGCAATCGATGACGGTCGCCGAACTTGAAAAGGCAGGCGATGAGGCGAGGGCCCAGAAAGACTACAGGCAAGCGGTTAAGTATTTTGAGGAGGCGATCCGCAAGGACCGCAAGAATGCCATCCTCTACAACAAGCTGGGCATGACTGAACTCAAGGACGGGCAACTCGAGGCGGCGCGTATGAATTTTCAGCAGGCCGTGAAACGCAACTCGAAATTCGCGGACGCGCTGAGCAACATCGGTGCCGTTTACTACATGCAAAACAACTTCTCCGCCGCGGCCAAGCACTTCAAGAAAGCTGTGGCATTGGACGAAAACCGCGCGACCTTCCATGTCAATCTGGGAGCGGCGTGGTTTGGCCAGAAGAAGCTGGATCGGGCCGTCGCTGAGTATGCTCGGGCGCTGGAACTTGATCCCGACGCACTGAGCAACAAAGGCAGAGCGGGGCTCACCGCGCAGATCGCCAATGCGGAAGAGCGCGCAAAGTTCTCCTATATGTTGGCAAAGATCTACGCCAAACGCGGCGATGCCGAGCAATGCCTCCGCTGCCTGCGGATGGCCAAAGAAGAGGGCTATCGTGATCTGGCAAGTGTTTACAAGGACGAGGAATTCGCAAGCCTGCGTCAGGACAAGAGGCTGGCCGAGATAACTCCCCCTCCGCAACCAAAATAACCACCTCTACGCCACTTAGCCGGGCTTCCCTCCCAGGAAGCCCCTGTTTGTTCAGCGGCAACGAAGAAATGGTGAGCGCGGAAGGAATCGAACCTTCAACCTACTGATCGAACGCTAGCTTAATCAAATCAATGGTTTCAGCGACTTCCAAGCGTTCCGATTAGGCAGTTTGATGCAGTCTTGGGCATGTCTGCTACCAGTTTGCTACCAAATTCCCAGTGCAGTCCACTGTGTCCTACACGTACAGTCCCCGTCTGAAATCTCTCCATCGTAGGCGAATAAAAGACGAAAGTGCTACACTTCCGAGGTGGACGAAGGGCGCAAGCGCGTGCTGCTGATCGCCGCCAGCATCCTCGCGGCACGGAAGCTCGCGCAGTACGACAGTGGAGCACGGGTTCCTGCTACCGTAGCTGCCATAGCAGACGGCGTGCGCTGGGCAGAGCGGATCATGGAAGAGATCGACCGACGTCATCCTGAGAAGCCAGCGCAGCAACCGAGGGCAAGTTGAAAGGACCTTGGACGAATTCCGCCAATCACTCTGCGCGACTCAGCCACCACATCTAGCGTGTGTTCTCTGCCGTCCGATGAGGTGACATGCACGGACACGCTGCCGCCTCGCGAAAGATGCTCAAAGAGATCGGTGACCACCCTTTTCGCTGCCTGTTCCGGTGTCGCGTTGAACGCATGACACGCCCAGAGTACCTGCACGATTAGCATCGTGCTCTTTGGTTGTACAGCTTCGGACTTGGCGCGTTCATTCTTTGCTGGCTCCGTCACAGTTGTCTCCAGAGTTGCTAAATTCTCGTTGAGCAACTCACAATAAGGGAATTGACAGTGGGTATTTTCAGAATGACCCCCGACGATTTCCGCAACTCACTCACTGCGAGCCAGCCGCCTACGGTCCTAACGCTCGCCCTCGCCGGACTGTGGTGGGACGCCAAGGGCGATTGGAAGCGGGCGCACGAGTCCGCGCAGCAGGACGAAGGTGTCGATGAAGCGTGGGTTCATGCCTACCTCCATCGTAAAGAAGGCGATCAGAGCAATGCTGCGGGCTGGTAAGCCCGTGTGCAGGGAGCCGCTTGATGCGGAATGGCTTAGCATTGTGAGAAGCTTGCAAGATAAAGAGAATCTTTCAGGAGAACCACCCTCGGTCGTCCCACTCGTATCGCACGGTGTAGTTCGTTGCGAAGAGGAACATCGCACCAGCCGACGCAAGGAAGCCGAACGCCATAGCTCCAAAGGATTTCAGGCGGAAGAATAGCCCACTCTCGCCTCTGTCGTGCGCCGGGATCATTGCGATTATCACGAACCAAAATGTGGAAGCGAAGGGACCCAGCACGCCGAACAGCCACTTGAGCAGCCAAATTTCGTCCGGCGAGGCGTACTTGAGAGCGAGCACCGGAACTATCGCGAAGATCGCAGGCGCGAGGAGAAAGAAGAGGAACCACAGCAGCGCATGCCAGACGAACCTTAAGGGCGCTGTCGCAAAATGAACATCGCTCGCTAGCTGGTTTAACTGTGCTTCAGCTTGAGTATTCATTCCTTCCCTCCCGTTGGTGGGTAAACCACTGATAGCTCCAGAAATGGATAGCAATCCACCTCAGCGTGCTTGGGGCAGCAGTTCGGGTGAATAGCTCTCCGCAGACAAGGCACTGGCGCACGTCGCGACCAACTGCGCGGAAGACTTTGCCGATGTGATCGGCGCTCTGGCTGTCGCTAGTCATCTTCGACGTCTGAGGTGACGATTCCATACTCTCGTCACCAATTCGCCTCGGTCAGACTCGGTTGCACCGTATCAAGACTTTGCGGGTGGGTCGGCAGAATGGTCTTTTCACTGGCCCGTGATCTCTTGTTCCGTTTACGAGCTAGCAGTGAGCGGTATCACGTCGAGGCGTGACTGGGATCACGACATTTCCAGGCCGACGCAGCCTCGTGACTCAGCCGAATAGGGAATTTCGGCAGCGAATGCGCTAGCGGCCCACGCCTGTCTGAGCTGCTGGGGTCGCGCCAGCGATACCTATAACTTGTGACAGTTCTTGGGATCCCACCAGCCAGCTAAACTGAATCCGGCGCATAGCGCCTAAAGGTTGCTCTTGCCAGAACACTAGATTCCGAGGGCAACTCTTACGGAGTGAAGGAAAATGACTACTACCGTTTGCAGAGGTTTGACAACCCAATCGTGGAAAGATCTGTACCGCGCTGCGCTTGGCGAGTCGGATTTGAACAGGTTACCGGGACGTATAGATGCGGCGGAAGCTGCGATCGTAATACGTGCGCGAGAACTGTTTTATGAGGGAGACGAGGCTGAAGATCGAGAAAGTTTGGACGATGCGATGTGCATCCTTCATGCCCTGCGTAGCTCACTGAACAGTCGCCCTTCTGCTATTCAGAGCACTAGTGATTTGAAGGCCGACGCAGCCTAGTGTGGCACTCCGAAGCCCGGCGATGTATGGCTATGCTAACCGTATCGGGTTACCTCAGGGTCGAGGAAAGCGCACGGCTCTTGCACGCGATTTTCCCTAACTACCCTGTTCTCTTTCCCTGTTGCCCAACACCACCCACCGAGGAATGGCCACTGCTGATGAAGGGGCCAACCAATCATTTAAGTGCCGACGCAGCCTTGGCGATCTCCCCAAGCGAGCCAACCAACGCAGCCTAGTGACTGCAACTACGTTTCCGACGTGGAACGTGGGGCGCGGAACATCTCCCTGCACCCGACTCTATCCTCCCCCTCAGAAAGAGAGAATCATGAAGACTTGTACGCTGCTGTTTGTAATCCCAATCGCAGTTTCTGCGAATGCCCAAGACAAACCTCGCGTTTTTGTTCAGGGCAAGGGTTCAGAAAACGTCAGTAGCAACGGAGCTGCCGGAGGGGATCACCACTGGGCCGAGAGCATGGAGGTCGGAGAAAACTTCCAGAAGGACTGCTCCGACGTGATCGTCACGATCAAACAGGCGAATGCCGACTACATCGTCATGATGAATCGTGAGTCCAAGCAGCCGAGTGACTGTGCCGAACAGAAGATTCCTGGGCGTGATGTTTCGGGATGGGGAATTGCCGCTGCGAAAGAGGACCGATGCCAGCTACCGCCCTGTCACAATTGATACTGTTTCCCCTTGCGTTCAGCTCATATCTTGTTAAGCACATCCACGGTCTATCCGGGGATGACAAGGAGGTTTCCCGGCGAGCATGAAGACCAGTATCCGACAGACTAATGGCGTCACCGTCCGCACCGCCGACATTGTTAGAGAGGCGATTTTTCGCCAACTACCCACACAAACGCTACCGGGAAGTGTCGAGGGCAGGGTCTGTGGCATGGTTCTGCTCAGGAAGAATTCACTATTGAATGGGAATTGCCGCAGCAGGAGGAACATTGAGTTTGGCCAGCTCACTAGCAAAGAGCGTGTTTTCGGGGAATTCAGCGACGAGCTCCTTAAGTTGGGTGCGGGCGAGTTCTGGTTTCTCCTCGCGCAGGGCCGCCAGCGCCAGCAAAATCTTCGCAAACGGCCGCGAGTAGTGGCCATGATCGGCGGCGATCGTGAGCTGCCGGATGCCTACTACCGTGTCGCCCTGGATTCCAGCGAAGCCAAGGAGGAACCTCTTGATTCCCGGCAAACTCCCGATTATGTAATTCGCCGCGCCCAGGCCAAGATAGGCATCGGCGGCGTCCGGAGCAGCCGCCAATAGTCTCTTGGCGTACTTGTCAGCCTCTCGGATCATTTTCAGGCTGTCGAGTTGGTGCTTATCGATAAGGCTGGCATAATCGGCCTCCATACCCAAGCTTATGGTCATGGCGAACAGAGCATTCGTATCGTCCGGGTTCGTCCTCAATCGCTGCTGCGCCAGGTCTTGTGCCTGTTTGTCCGCAGTAAAGTAAGCCGCGCGCAGTGTTGGGTCTGGTTTGAGAGGGATATTGCCAAGAAAACGCTTGTCGTCCCGGAAAAACTCAGAGGTCAAGACGCCCTGCTGAATGCATTCCTCAAACAGATAGCTCGCTGCTACCGAGGCGCTACCGAGAGGGTCTTTCGGGTTTGACCCATGCCAGGCCTCAAACTGATTGCGAGCTTCCTCAGGCTTTAGTTCGTAGAGAAGTTGAAAGCCGGCGTCGAGCTCGCGGAACGTGCAAGGCCTCGATCGGAGTCTGCCCGGAAGCTGCCAGCGCCGCTGTGATCGCCAGCAACGTCAATCCTCTGATAATACCCCTTTGTATGCAGCAGATCATCGGTTCGGCCGCAAATCCGACTCACTCAAACGGCGTGCTGGAGAACCTGCTCTCACAAGAGTTCGATCGTGACCGTTCGGCTTATTAAGGACCAGCACGCGCGGATCATCATCATGCGCCCGGAGACCATTCTCCACTAGAGGCCGGATATATTTTCGCAGACTGTTGTCGTCGAGACCGATTTCTTCTTGCAGTTCGGCGGCGGACCATACATATTACGACAGCTAACCCACTGGTAGAGGTCTCCGCTGTCTCCACTGGTTTTGCTAGTTTCCTTTGTTGAGGAACCTGCTGTAATCGGGAGTGCTAGTTCGATAGGGGGACATAGTATGTTCCACTCAACCCGCGTTCTGGTGGTAGAGGATTACGCTCCCTTTCGGCAATTTATCCGCTCGACACTGGTAGAACGGGCCGACTTGCAGGTCATTTGCGAAGTGGCCGACGGGCTGGAAGCAGTTCAGAAAGCGGGAGAATTGAAACCCGATCTCATTCTGCTCGACATCGGACTCCCGAAACTGAATGGAATCGAGGCCGCCCGACAGATTCGCAAACTTGCTCCGGAATCCAAGATAATCTTCCTGACTCAGGAGTCCTCTGCTGACGTGGTGGAAGAGGCTCTCAGTTTGGGGGCGTGGGGCTACGTTGTGAAGGCAAGGGCCGCAACCGACCTATTGGCTGCTGTGGGAGCGGTTATCCCGGGAGAGCATTTTGTCGGTAGCGCATAGACGAACGAACGTTTCACCGATGCCCTCAAGATGCAATCTCGTCCTGGGACGCGTCAACACTCCTTGCCCGGCTTGAGGTCTCAGTCCTCGTATTGGGTCCTGCAAGGAGCGCCAATTCGGTTTTCGGGGTGGAAAAACGCGAAAAGCCGCAATCCAAGCAGACCGAAACCTTCGGGAACACCCAGACTCCGGGCTTATCGATGTTTTTGAGGCCGCTGAAATGGATGATCATTTCGGTAGTGAACTCCGCCTGATTGCCTGATGCGCATGATAAGCAAAGCACAAAGCCCTCCTATCGGACGTTTGAGACTACCTTGGCGAGAAACGCTTTTATGTGACTCCCATCACGTTGAGCGGTGAGTTGTGACACCTGTCCCCAGTGTCCCCAGTTCGCCGACTCCCGTGTCCGACAATCGAGCGACGGATAACGCCAGAGATATATTCCGCGATTAACTTCCTCAAGTGGCCGGGGACTAAGTTGTTTTATCCTGCCGCCTCCTGTGGAGGCAAGTCGAAACTCAGCCTGTTTTTTCCTTCGCTCCAGCAGCCGCTCGCCGCGACGAGTAAGTTCGTCGGAGACCAGGCAGGAGAGGAAGTCGATCGGAGTCATGGCTTCCGCCTGGGCTTGACGGAGACGGGTTTCGAGCACGGTGGCGATACCGCCCAGCCGCAGTTGTCGTAAAGCACGATTCAACTCGATGAGATTCATGATTCTTGCTCCGAGGTTCTTTGGTGGATGAGATCGCGGTAGTGCACCAGTTCGCGAATGAGGGGATCGACTTGTCGCAGGGTGAGTTGGGGACCGCGTTCGAGATAGCGACGGACAAAGCGGTACTCGTGCACTCCCAGTTCGAGGGCCGCCGCGCAAGCATCCTCGACCGCAGCGGTGCCGAACTTCTTTGCCAGTGAGAGGACACCCAGGATGCGGCGAATGCCGGGTTCTCCGAGCTGGCTATAGATCCGGTTGCAGAGTGTGCCGATGTGAGCGCCAGCGCGGCCGGCTCGCCACAACAACTGAGAGACGCGCAGTGGTCTGTGTTTTGGGTGGTCCTCTTCTTTGATGCGATACCAGCCGCGCTTCTGGCGTACATGTTCGCGCAGGAGCTGACCGGTCTTGGGATCGAGGATGCGAACGAACAGCTCATTCCACTGCACGTTCACCTGTCGTCCGATCCAGCCCGGCGGCAGGCTGTAGTAGGCGGCTTCGACTTCGAGGCAACCATCCAGATGCACCACCCGCTGACCATGCTGGTAGTAGCGAAACGGCTCCAGAGGCAGAGGAAGCAGGGCCGGTTTTTCTTCGGCAAACATGGCGGCGACTTGCCGCTTGGTGGTGCCGTGGATGCGGGTATCGGCGCAACTGGTTTCCCAACGATCCAGATAGGCTTGCGCTTCCTCCAAACTCTCAAAGCGTTTTCCCTGGAGTGCTCGCCGGGCGTGGCCGACGCCGGACTCGACTTTGCCTTTGCGATCGGGATCTTTGATCCGGCAAGGCAGCGCAACGGCGCCGTAATGCGCCAGCACGTCGCGATAGAGTGGATTCAGCGCGGGATCGTAGATGTCGGGGACGAGCACACCTTCGCGCAAGTTGTCGAGCACGACCACGCGCGTGCTGCCCCCGAAGCGACGGAAGGCTTTCTCGTGCAACTCGGCCCAGATGCGCGAACTGGAACGGAAGGTCAGGAAGCGTGCCGCTTTGCGGCTGCAGCCCAGCGTCATCACGAACAGTCGGGTGCGTCGATATTTTCCGCTCTGGGGGTCGCGGGTCATCGGGCCCCGGCCGTAATCGACCTGGGCCTCTTCTCCCGGCGCGGTAACAATCACCGCACGCGGCTGCGGTAGCTGGTTTCCGCGCAACTTGCGCACGAAGCGTTTGACCGTCTGATAGCCGCCGGAAACCATGCTCGGACATCAGGTCCTGCCAGATCGCCATAGCAGTGCGACCACGGCTCAGCCCCAGTTCGATCGCGTCACGGAACGGTTCGCAGGCACTGACGGATAGCGCAGGCTTGGGGTTTTTCGTTCCGGGACCACCCGACTCCACGCCAAACCCGGTGATCACCTCGTTGGCCGGTTTTGAAGTTGTCTTTGCTTTTCCCTTATTAGAAAGGTTTTCGGGTTGGGGTTGGGGTTGGGGTTGGGGTTGGGGTTGGGGTTGGGGTTGGGGTTGGGGTTGGGGTTGGGGTTGGGGTTGGGGTTGGGGTTGACT
>Ga0335085_10001498_pt1 | contig 48804 bp, 47 predicted proteins | sample Lox_Sample_45_FD_206712 | JGI IMG/M metagenome (GOLD analysis project Ga0335085, IMG submission 206712) | Soil microbial communities from Loxahatchee National Wildlife Refuge, Florida, United States - Lox_Sample_4.5 | ecosystem: Environmental > Terrestrial > Soil > Wetlands | place: USA...
TGCAGGGCCTTGAGGATGAAGGTGCGGGCCGGCTCGAGGCCGCCGATCAGCTCGATGACGATCCGGATCGACGGGTCGTCGATGGCCTGGTTGGCGTCGCTGGTGAGCGGAAGGGTCTTCAGGTCGATCCCCTCGCGCGGCCGCGTGAGGTCGGCGTCCGCCACGCGACCGAGCGTGAGGCGGCAGCCGGCGCGCTCGGACATCTCGGCGCCATGGCTCTGGAGCACCTTGACCACTCCGCAGCCGACCGTGCCGAGGCCCAGCAGGGCGATCTTGATCTCGTTCATGGGTCCGTTGAGAGCCGCGGGGGCGGCTCGTGCGTCCGGCGGTCCGGGATGGTCCCGGCGCGCTACCGGCCGGTGAGGGTCTTGAGGCCGCGGAGGGCCTGCCGGATGCGCTGCTCGTTCTCGACGAGGGCGAACCGGACGTGGCCGTCACCGTACTCGCCGAAGCCAATCCCCGGAGAGACCGCTACCTTGCACTCCTGGATGAGCAGCTTGGAGAACTCGAGCGAGCCCATGCTGCGGAACTCCTCGGGGATGGGTGCCCACACGAACATGGTCCCCTTGGGCTTGGTCACGCTCCACCCGATCTTGTTGAGGCCGTTCACCAGGACGTCCCGTCGCTTCCGGTGCAGCTCGACGATGTCGGCCACGCAGCCCTGCTCGCCCTCCAGCGCGATGATCGCGGCGATCTGGATGGGCTGGAAGGCACCGTAATCGAGGTACGACTTGATGCGGCTCAGGGCGTGGACCATCTTCGAGTTGCCGCACACGAAGCCGACCCGCCAGCCCGGCATGTTGTAGGACTTCGATAGCGAGAAGATCTCGACCCCCACCTCCTTGGCCCCCGGGACCTCGAGGAACGAGGGGGCCTTGTAGCCGTCGAAGGTGAAGTCGGCGTAGGCGAAGTCGTGCACCACCATGAGGTGGTGCTCCCGGGCGAAGTCCACCACCTTGACGAAGAAGTCGCGGTCCACGCAGGCCGTGGTCGGGTTGTGCGGGAAGGACAGGATCAGCAGCTTGGCCTTGGGCCAGGCCAGCCGGGCCGTCTCCTGGAGCCGGGCGAAGAAGTCGTCCCCCGGGACGAGCGGAACGGACCGCAGGTCCCCGTCGGCGATGACGACCGAGTAGGAGTGGATCGGGTAGGTGGGGCTCGGGACCAGGGCCCCGTCTCCCGGCTGGAGCACGGCCAGGGCCAGATGGGCCATGCCCTCCTTGGCCCCGATGGTGGCGATGGCCTCGGTCTCCGGGTCGAGCTCGACCCCATAGCGTGTCCGGTACCAGGTCGTGACCGCCTTCCGGAGGCGGGTGATGCCCTTGGAGGCCGAGTAGCGGTGGTTGCGCGGGTTGCGCGCAGCCTCCACCAGCTTGTCGACGATGTGCTTGGGCGTCTCCTGGTCGGGGTTGCCCATGCCGAGATCGATGATGTCCTCGCCACGGGCTCGCGCCTTGGACTTCAGGTCGTTGACGATCGCGAAGACATATGGCGGGAGGCGCTTGATCCGGTAGAACTCATCCATTGGTGTTCTCCAGGGAATTCGATCTTACTGCTCAGGTCTTGCGAGTGTCAACGAAACCCTCTGTGGCGGGCACATAGAGCGCACCGGGGCCTATGGGCGGAGGGGGGGTTGACACCCTCGGAAAGGGCGTGCTAGAAGTGCCATACCGGGCGAAACCGTAACCAACACCCACCCTTCCAGCACGGTCAAGCAGTCAGCGTTCCAGGCCCCGCGGGGCCGCGAAGGCCCGGCAGGTCGGCAGTCCAGCGCACGTGGGGGGGACAGTCCTAATGTTCAGGCGACGGGGCAAGGGGCCGCGGCGAAGCGAGTTGACGGCCTTCATCGACGATGGATCCGAGATCGAGGGCCGGTACACGTTCCGCGGCACCGTGATGCTCAACGGCAAGTTCACGGGCGAGATCAGCTCCGAGGACACCCTGATCATCGGGGAGCGCGCGGTCGTGCACGCCGACGTCCGGGCCGGCCGGGTCCAGGTGAGCGGTGAGGTCACCGGTAACCTACGGGCGACCGAGCGGGTCGACCTCAGGCGAACCGCCCGGGTCTATGGCGACGTCGAGGCCCCGGTGGTTGTGGTCGAGGAGGGTGTGGTGTTCGAGGGCCACTGCCGCATGGCCAAGCCGAGCCCGGTATCGGAGGTTCCCTCCACCCGGGATCTGGCCGTCGTGCCGTTCAAGCGCTGACGGGAGACGATGGGCAAGCCGAAGCAGTTCAACCTGTTGATGGTGCGGGACGACGGCAGCCGCGTCCTGCGGCTCTCCATCCCGGGCTGGGTGGTAGGCGCCATCGTGGGCGGCTTTACGGTGACGCTCATCGGCCTGGCCTTCATCTACCCCGACTACGTCTCCCTGCGCCACCAGCGCGCCACCTTCGCGGCCCTGAGCGCGCGCCTGCACACACAGCAGAGCCTGCTCGAGGCCTCCCAGGCGCGCATGCGGGAGATCCGCGGCGAGATCAACAGCTGGCGTGACCTGCACGCCAAGATCTGGGAGCCCTTCGGCCCGGAGGCGGGGCCCGCCAAGCGCGCCAATGGCATCGGGGGCGGCGGCCCCACGAGCGCCTCGGCCGAGGCGGATCGGCCACCGGTCAAGGAGGAGATGGATCGCCTGCTCGGCATCGTGAAGGAAGAGGGCGAGTCGATCCGCTCGCTCGAGCGGTTCCTCGGGCGGGCCAGCCGCGTCCTCGCCTCGCTGCCGTCGCGCTGGCCGGTGCGCGGGACCGTGAACTCCGACTTCGGTCAGCGCCGGTCCCCCTGGGCACCCAACTCGGAGTTCCACAGCGGTATCGACATCGGGGCGCCCATCGGCACCCCGGTGAAGGCGCCCGCCCCCGGCGTGGTCGTGTTCGCCGGCCAGCATCCGGAGTACGGCATCACCCTCATCATCGAGCACGGCAACGACACCAAGTCGCTCTACGGCCACCTGTCCAAGCTGGTCGTCTCGATGGACCAGACCGTGCAGCGGGGTGACACGGTGGCGCTCACCGGCAACACGGGCCGCTCTTCGGGCCCGCATCTGCACTACGAGATCCAGGTCAAGGGCCAGCCGGTGAACCCGCACAGCTACATCTGGGACGAGGCGGGACCGGTAGTCGCCAAGGCCCGCCGCTGAGGGCTGGCCGCGGGCCGTCAGGCCCCGCGGTGCTTCCGCAGGAACTCCACGCAGACCGTGTTGAACGTCTCCGCCTGCTCGATGAAATGCAGGTGCCCCGCGTCCTCGATCGTGTGGAGCGTCGATCCCGGGATGTGAGCGTGCAGCTGCCGCGAATTCGCGGGCGGGACCAGGATATCTTCCGCGCCCGTCGTGATCAGGGTCGGGACCCGGATCTCGCCCAGGCGCGCCAGGGTGTCGTGGGCGCCGATGGCCCCGGCCTGCCGCGAGAGCCCCTCCAGGCCGATCGGGTAGGGGTAGGCCAGCGCGCGGTCGATCCAGAATCGAATGAAGTCCGGGCGCTCGATCATCGTCTTGCGGCAGAGGATCCAGGGCAGCACCGCACGGACGTACTCCTCCCGGTCACCGCGCGCCTTCACCGCGATCAGGGTGTCGATCAGGAAGCGGCCGTAGGCGTCTACCCTCGGCGCGGTGCAGTGCAGCTGCAGCGTGCGCACCCGCTCGGGGTACCGGAGCACCAGCTCCTGGGCGATCATGCCGCCCATGGAGGCGCCGCAGACGTCGGCGCGCCGGATGCCGAGCGCGTCCATCAGCCCGGCCACGTCCGCCGCCATGCCGGGGATCGTGTAGGGGCCGTCGGGGACCTCGCTCTGGCCCGCGCCCCGATTGTCGAGGGCGATCACGCGGTGCTCGGCCGCGAAGGCCGGCGCCTGCAGGGCCCACGCGGTGTGGTCGCCGCCCCAGCCCATGATCAGCACGACCGGGGGAGCGTCGGGCGCGCCGGTCTCCTCGTAGAAGAGCCGGACGCCGTTGGCGCTGACGATCGGCACGACGGTCAGGACGCGATCGCGGCCAGGAGCTCGCCGATCTCGGCGTGCGTGGCCGCGTCGAGCACGGGCGCGGGTGGCCGTACCATCGCGCAGGTGATCCACCCGCGGCGGCGCAGGATCTCCTTGCGGATGCCGACCGCGGTGCCGGGCGTGGCGCCCGGCTGGCTCTCGTAGCGGATCATGGGCAGCCAGCGGTAGAAGAGCGCGCGGGCCTCGTCACGCCGGCCGGCCACGAAGTGCTCGCGGATGGCCCGCAGCGCCTCGGGGAACGGGAAGCCGGTCATCGCTCCGTCCGCGCCGCGCGAGAGCTCCTCGAAGAAGTACACGCCTCCGAGCCCGCCGAAGATCGCCACCCGATCGCCGAAGAGCGCGCGCAGGCGGGTGATCTTCGGCAGCGTCGGCGGCTCTTCGAGCTTCACCGCCTGGATCAGCGGAATCTCGGCACACAGCTGCGCGACGAAGGGCGCGGGCATCGTCACCTGGGTGGTGACCGGCTCGTCCTGCAGCACCATCGGCAGCCCGGTGGCTGCCGCGACCGTCCGGTAGTACTCGGCGACCGCGTCGAGGTTCTTGAGCCCGAAGGGCGGCGCCACCATGAGCGCGTCGGCCCCATGCTCCCGCGCCATCCGCGCGAAGGCGGTCGCCAGGTGCGTGCCGGAGGCGGAGACCCCCACCGCGACCGGAGTCCGCCCACGCGTCTCCTTCACGACGATCTCGATCACGCGCCGCCGCTCCTCGTCGGTGAGCCGGTGAGCTTCCCCCGCGATGCCGAGGATGGTGAGGCCGGTGACCCCGGTGGCGAGCGCGGACTCGACCAGGCGGGGGAGGCCCTCGGCGTCGAGCGTGCCGTCCTCGCGAAACGGCGTGGCCAGAATGTGAAAGACTCCCGACCAAGCAATCACGCGCGGTCAGCTCGGAGTGAAGACGGTTCGATCGATGGCCGAGATTGGCGAGCCGCAGCCGAAGGCGAGGTGAGCGGATATCCCGTTTGGCGAGCCGCAGCCGAAGGCGAGGTGAGCGGATATCCCGTTTGGCGAGCCGCAGCCGAAGGCGAGGTGAGCGGATATCCCGTTTGGCGAGCCGCAGCCGAAGGCGAGGTGAGCGGATATCAAAGAGAAGTCACGGTGGCGGCGCCGCTCCCGTTAGCTGTTAGCTAGGCCCGTACCTGGCACGCGACCCAGTGGCCCGGCGAGATCTGCTTGAGAACCTGCTCGTTCTCGGAGCAGGAGGGGACCCGGACCGGGCAGCGGGTGTGGAAGCGGCAACCCGAGGGCGGCTTGATCGGGCTGGGCACGTCGCCCTCGAGCAGGATGCGCTTGCGCTTGACCGCCGGGTCCGGAATCGGCACCGCGGAGAGCAGCGCCTCCGTGTAGGGATGCTTGGGATTGGTGTAGAGCTCCTTGGCGGGGGCGATCTCCACGATCTTGCCGAGGTACATCACGGCCACCCGGGTCGAGATGTGCTCGACCACCGAGAGGTCGTGGGCGATGAAGAGATAGGTCAGGTTGAACTGCTTCTGGAGATCTTCCAGGAGGTTGATCACTTGAGCCTGGATGGACACGTCCAGGGCGGAGACCGGCTCGTCGGCCACGATCAGCTTGGGGCTCACCGCGAGCGCCCGCGCGATGCCGATCCGCTGGCGCTGGCCGCCCGAGAACTCGTGCGGGTACCGGCGCAGGTGGTCGGCGCTGAGGCCGACCGTCTCGAGCAGGTGGACGACCCGCTCGTCGCGCTCGCGCTTGGTCTTGGCCAGCTTGTGGATCACGAGCGCCTCGCCGATGATCGAGCCCACCGTCATGCGCGGGTTCAGCGACGCGTACGGGTCCTGGAAGATGATCTGCATGTCGCGCCGCAGCTGCCGCAGGGACCGCTTGTCGAGCGTGGTGACGTTCTTGTCCTCGAACCACACCTCGCCCGCGGTGGGCTCGATCAGACGGAGGATGCAGCGGCCGGTGGTGGACTTGCCGCAGCCCGACTCGCCCACCAGCCCGAGCGTCTCGCCCTTCAACAGGCTGAAGCTCACGTCGTCGACCGCGTGCACGCGCGCGACTTCGCGAGAGAACAGACCGCCGCGGATCGGGAAGTATTTCTTGAGGTTGTTGATCCGGAGGAGTGCCGTCTCAGCCATGGGCGACCTCTAGTAGAGCCAGCAGGACACTTTGTGTCCCGGCTTGACTTCCTTGAGCACCGGATCCTTCTCGGTGCACACCGATTTGACGAACGGACAGCGCGGGGCGAAGCGGCAGCCCGGCGCGATGTCGCCCCGGAGCGTGGGCACCGTGCCCGGAATCGTCTCGAGGCGCCGGCGGCTGGTCGCGGCCAGGTCGATGCGCGGGATCGAGCGCAGCAGGCCCTGGGTGTAGGGGTGCAGCGGCTCCTTGAAGAGGTCGGCGACCGGTGCCTCCTCGGCGACCTTGGCCGCGTACATCACGACCACCCGCTGCGCGGTCTCCGCGATGACGCCCATGTCGTGGGTGATCAGCATCACCGCCATGCGCAGCTTCGACTTGAGCTCGTTGAGCAGGTCGAGGATCTGGGCCTGGATGGTGACGTCGAGCGCGGTGGTGGGCTCGTCGGCGATGAGCAGCTTAGGATTGCAGGACAGGGCCATCGCGATCATGATGCGCTGCCGCATGCCGCCCGAGAGCTGGTGCGGGTACTCCTTCACGCGGCGCTCCGCGTTGGGGATGTGCACGAGCTTCAGCATGTCGACGGTCTTGGCCATCGCCTCGCGCCGGCCGAGCCCCTCGTGGAGCCGGATCGCCTCCGCGATCTGCTCGCCCACCGTGAATACCGGGTTGAGCGAGGTCATGGGCTCCTGGAAGATCATCGAGATCTCCTTGCCCCGGATCTTGCGCATCCGGTTCGGCGCGAGATCCACCAGATTGGTGCCGTCGTACAGGATCTGGCCCTCGACGATGCGGCCGGGCGGCTGCGGGATCAGCTTCATGACGCTCAGCGCGGTCACCGACTTGCCACAGCCCGACTCGCCGACGACCCCCAGCGTCTCGCCCTTCTCGATGTAGAGATCCACGCCGTCGACGGCGCGAACCACGCCCTCATCGGTGAAGAAGTAGGTCTTCAGGTTCTTGACGTCCAGCAGGCGCTCGGCCATATCGTGCGGCCTCCTCTGGGTGCGGGCGGCTACCAGGCCGCCGTGATCTCTCGGAAGGCCTCGAGGGCCCGCTCGATGTCGTCGGCGTCGACGTCCTTGTGGGTGACGCAGCGGATGGTGGCGGGCCCGGTCTGGTGGATCTTCACCTTGCGGGCCAGGCAGCCGGTGACCAGCTCGGCGGCGCCGCCGTCCTTCTCGACCTGGAAGATGACGATGTTGGTCTGCACGGTGCCCAGGTCCAGCAGGACGCGTGGCAGCCGGCTCACGCCCTCGGCGAGCCGGCGGCAGTTGACGTGATCGTCGGCGAGCCGGTCGACCATGGACTCGAGCGCCACGATGCCGGCCGCGGCCAGCACGCCCACCTGCCGCATGCCGCCGCCCAGCATCTTCCGGACCCGCCGCGCGCGTGTCACCAGCTCGCGCGAGCCGCAGACCAACGAGCCCACCGGCGCACCGAGGCCCTTGGATAGGCAGAACGTGATGGAGTCGACGGGACGGGCAAACTCACCGACCGGCCGCCTGAGCGCCACCGCCGCGTTGAAGATGCGCGCGCCGTCGAGGTGCACCGGGACCCCGGCGGCGTGGGCCGCCGCCGCCACCGCCTCGATCTCCTCCGGGGTGCAGCAGGTGCCGCCGTGTCGGTTGTGAGTGTTCTCGAGGCACACCAGTCCGGTCATCGGGATATGGATGTTGTTGGGCCGGATGTGCTCGCGGACCTGATCCGGGGTGAGGAAGCCGCGCTGGGTCTTCACGGGCAGCGTCTGCACGCCGCCGAAGACGGCCGCCCCCGCGCCCTCGTAGTTGAAGATGTGCGAGTCGGCGTCCAGGATCACCTCCTGGCCCGCCCGCGTCTGGGCCAGCACCGAGACCAGGTTGCCCTGGGTCCCCGAGGAGACGAACAGCGCCGCCTCCTTGCCCGTACGCCGGGCCGTCATCTCTTCCAGGCGACGGACCGTCGGGTCTTCCTCCCAGACGTCGTCGCCGACCTCGGCGCGGGCCATGGCCTCGCGCATCGCCTGGGTGGGGAGCGTGAGCGTGTCCGACCGGAGATCGACGACGTCGTGCATGGAGTTACCTCGTGGCGGTCTGGAGGCGCTGCGCCGCGCGACGTCCCCATTCGGTGTAAGGGTATTCGTCGGCCACCTGCCGGAACATGCGCTGGGAGTCCTCGGTGCGGCCGTCCACCGAGTACACGTCCCCGAGGCGGTACAGGGCCTCGGGGATCACGAGGGTCCGCGGGTATTCCTTGATGACCTTCTCGAGCCGCTGCCGTCCGGCCGAGGGATTGCCCTGGTTGATGTAGTACGCGGCGACCCAGAGCTCCTTCTGGGCCAGGCGTCCGCGGCAGATGTCGATCTTGGCCAGGGCGTCGGCGGCGTAGCGGCTCTCCGGGTACTCGCGGACCAGGACCTTGAACGACTCCATCGCCTTGCGGGTGATCTCCTGGTCCTGCTCCACCGGCTTCATCTGATCGTAGTAGCTCATCGCCAGCCGGAACTGCACCAGGTCGGCGATCTCGTGTCGTGGGTAGAAGGCCATGAAGCCTTCGAACTCCTTTATGGCCTTGTCGAACTGTCCTTCACGGTAGTAGGCCTCCCCGATCAGGAAGCGCGCGCGGGGCGCGTAACTCGACTGGGGGTGGCGCTCGGCCACCTTCCGGAACGATCCGCGCGCCTCCTCATAGCGGCTCTTGCCCAGCTGGGTCTCGCCCTCCGCGTACAGCTCCGACGCGGGCGGCAGCGCCTGCGGTCGCTGGCGAAAGAAATCCGATAAGGTCGTGCACCCGCTTTGCAGCAGGAGCACACCCACGAGTGCGACGTGAACCGAGAGGAATTTGAGACGCATCGGCCAGGGGTCGGCCATCGATTGGCCCCCAGTTGTAAGGGCGGAAGTCTGGAAAGTCAAGGACATCGTGCGGGGGGGGCGTCGAGCCGGAAGACGGGTGGGCCGGGCAGCTATCCCCTCGCCTGGCCGGCCGCACCGTTGCCCCCGGGGAGGGAGGCCAGACCGGCCCGGTGGTAAACCCCTATCCTGGCACCGTCGGCTCGGTCGGCACCTCATCCAGCGCGGTCCGGACCGCTCGAGCCAGCGCCTCGGGCGTGAACGGCTTCTGCACGAACCCGGTCGGGATCGGCTCTCCCGGGCCACCGTCGGGGTCCCCGTCCGGCGTGTAGTCGGAATGTCCCGACATGTAGAGCACCGCCATGTCCGGTCGGAAGCCGCGCAGCCGTCGCGCGAGCGCCCGGCCGCCCATCTCGGGCATGACGACGTCCGTCAGCAACAGGTGGATGGCTCCGGGATGGCGCTCGGCCAGCCGCATGGCTTCCGCCGGTCGCTCCGCCCCGAGGACCGTGTAGCCGTACTTGACCAGGACGGCCTGCACGAGGGCCTGCACCTCGCTCTCGTCGTCCACGACCAGCACGGTCTCGGTTCCCCGGCTGGACGGCTCGTCGACCTTCTCGATGGTCGCGATCGCGTCGTCGACCCGGGGAAACCACAACGTGAAGGTGGTCCCGGCACCGGGCGCGCTCTCGACCTCGATGCGGCCCCCGCTCTGCTGGACGATGCCGTATACCGTCGCGAGCCCGCGTCCGGTTCCCTTGCCGACCTCCTTGGTCGTGAAGAACGGCTCGAAGATGCGCGCGCGCGTGTGCTCGTCCATGCCCGTTCCGGTATCCGCCACCGTCAGCATCACGTGGGGGCTGTCGAACGGCTCGCCGGGCTCGACGTTCGACGTCTCGATGGTGATTCGACCGCCCTGCGGCATCGCATCGCGCGCGTTGACGACCAGATTCACGATGACCTGCTCGAGCTGACCGCGGTCGAGCCGGCACCGGCCGACATTCAGCCCGGGCCGGAACACCAGCTCGATCGATTCTCCGATGAGGCGATTCAGGATGTCGGTCAAGCCGCTGACGACGTCGTCGAGGTCCAGGACCGTGGGCGCGAGGATCTGCTTGCGGCTGAAGGCGAGGAGCTGGCGGGTCAACAGCGCGGCACGCTGGGCCGTCGAGTCGATCGTCTGGATGCCCTTGCGACGTGGGTCATCCGCGTCGAGGTCGTGAAGCAGCAGATAGGTGCGGCCGGTGATCACGGTCAGGAGATTGTTGAAGTCGTGCGCGATGCCCCCGGCCAGGCGCCCGACGGCCTCCATCTTCTGAAGCTGCCGCTTCTGCTCTTCGCTCTCGAGCAGCGCGTCACCGACCAGCTTGCGATCGATGCATCGGGTCATGTCGCCGGCCGCGGCGGCCAGGGCGCTGAGGTCCGTGGCGTCGAGCGCGTGGGTGGCGAAGGCGCCCAGCACGCCTACCAGGCGATCGTCGACGACCAGCGGCTGCGCCACGAATGCGGTCAGCCCTTGCCGGGCGGCCCAGCTCACCTCCTCCCGGCGCGGATCCAGGCGCAGAGCATTGTTCAGGTAGGGGGCCTTCTGGGCGACGAGCCGGTCGATCTCGCCCTCGCTCAGAGGCATGCGTGGCACCTCGCCCGCGCTTTCGGTGGGGCGGGCGCTGGCCCGCAGCTCGAGCGTCGAGCGGTCGGCTCCGAGCATCCAGACGCCGACCGCGGCGATGTCCAGATGACGCGTCAGCGACTGGGCGCAGGCCCGGAGCAGCTCGTCGACTCCCTGTCTCGGGCTCAGGGCCGCGCTGATCTCCCGTCGCATCGCCAGCGTGCGGAACTGCCGGCCGAGCTGGCTCGCCATGACGTTGAAGGCGGTGGCGAGCTCCGCGAACTCGTCGCGGCCGGCCACCTCGACGCGCGTGTCGAGGTCGCCCATGGCGAGACGGCGTGCGCCCTCCTTCAGCTGTGCGACCGGCGTCAAGCTTCTCCGTATCTGCCGGACGCTCAAGAGCAGAACGGTCAGGATCGTCAGGACCACGACGAGGAGGAACGTGCGCTTGAAGGCGGCGATCGGAGCGAAGACCTCCGCTTTCGCCCGATTCAGCACGATGGTCCACCTGGGGGCCGCGAAGCTGGCCTGCAGGAACAGCGACCAGTGCGTGGCGATGTAGTCCTCGCCCCCGTCCCGCCACTCGAAGCTCCCCGCGATTCGCTGGCGCGCCTGGCGCGTGACCGCGTCGGGCAGCGCGCGATTCACGCCGAACGACGAGAAGAGCGGGCGCCCCGCCTCGTCGAGGACGACCAGCTTGGTGTCGCGCGGGAGGCCCGCTTCGTCGTCGAGCGCCCACAGGAACGCCGGATCGACGGTGCCGTGCAGGATCCCGCGCGCGAGATCGTCCGGGTCGAGTGCGTGGCTGATGACGAAGCGTACCGAGGCCGCCGCTTCCCGCTCGATGGAAAGGACCGATCTTCCGCGCTTCAGGCTGGTGAACCGCGCGACGGTCAGAGTGGGGGATCGGTCCATCTCGCCGAGGAGCACCCGGTCGCGGCCATCTCCGGACGACAGCGCCACGCCGAGGAATGGGGGAGGCGGGCTCCCGGCCGGCGCGCCGGTCGAAGCCGCGATTGTCATGAGCGCGGCGTCGGCGGCCAGCAGGCGATTCACCAGGGTCATCGCGACCGCCTTGCTGGCCTGGTGCAGCCTCCGCTCGGCCTGCTCGTGTAGCTGGGCGGTGACCTGGTGGAGCGCGAGCGCCGCGAGCGCGGACACCGGGACCAGGGCGCAGGCGACGAACAGGGCGAAGGCACGCCGGGCGACGTTGCTCGTGAACATCCGCGCGTCGAGTCTCATCGCCCCGTGTCCGGCTCAGTAGTTGGAGGCAAGACCGATGTACTGGCCGTCGTTCGCGCGGATGATGTCGTCGCGGCTGACGTTCGCGCTGAGGGGCGCCTGGCTTTCGCCATCCTTGCCCTTGCTGTAGAGATCGAACTCCGTGTTCAGCGGGTGGAGCGCGTGGTCCTTCCGGGGCTGGCCGGTTCCCAGAGCGAAGTTCAGATACTGGTATGGGGTGCCCCACGGATCCAGGAGCGTGGCCCGCGCGATCTCCGCGAGATCGTTCGGCAGCCGCTCGTTCGTCATCTCGAGCGCCGTTGTCAATCCGCGTCACTCACAGGCCGCTCCCTGACCGCGGGCATCTCCGACGCGGGTCTAGGGGGCCGCTCGCGGGCATTCGGCGGCACTCGGGGAGGGTCGCTCGAGGGACGCTTTCGTTGACACGCCTCGGGTCGACTTCATATCATCCCGCCATGCCGCCGCTGGGGCCGGTGACGCTCCCCATGATGTATCGCGTGCGACAGACCTTCCAGCGGACCCGGCTCGAGGACATCCCCGGCGGGGTGGCCCGGACCCTCGCGGCCGCGCATCTACCCGTCAAGCGTGGGGATACCGTGGCGGTCGGGGCAGGGAGCCGCGGGATCGCCAACATCGACGTGATCGTCCGCGCCACCGTGGACTGGCTGAAGGCGCTGGGCGCCCGCCCGTTCGTGTTCCCGGCCATGGGGAGCCACGGCGGCGCCACCGCCCAGGGCCAGCGATCGGTCCTGGCCCACTACGGCATCACCGATGCCACCATGGGCTGCGAGGTCCGGGCTTCCATGGACGTGGTCCAGGTCGGGGAGGCCCTCGGGCTGCCGGTCTGGCTCGATCGGACCGCCTCCGAGGCCGACTGGATCGGGGTGGTCAATCGGATCAAGCCCCATACCGACTTCAAGGGCTCGATCGAATCCGGCCTCTTCAAGATGATGACGATCGGGCTCGGCAAGTACCACGGCGCGACCCAGTACCACCGGGCCAACGTCAACCACGGCTACGAGACCGTCATCACTTCGGTGGGCCGCGAGATGCTGGCGAAGGCCCACATCGGATTCGGGCTCGGCATCGTCGAGAACGGCTACGACGAGACCGCGTGCGTGGAGGCCTTCAATGCGGCCGACCTGGAAGCGGGGGAGCGCCGCCTCTTGAAGGACGCCCGCACCTGGATGGCGCGGCTGCCGTTCTCCCCCCTCGACGTGCTGGTGGTGGAGGAGATCGGCAAGAACGTCTCGGGCTCCGGCATGGATACCAACGTCATCGGCCGGCCGTCCAACCCGCACGAGCCGTTTCCCGCCGACCCCAAGATCCTGTGGATCGTCGCGCTCGATCTCACCGACGAGAGCCACGGCAACGCCACCGGGATCGGCAACGCCGACTTCACGACCCGACGGCTCGCCGAGAAGATCGACTGGAAGCCCACCGCTATCAACACCCTCACCGCCTGCGCCCCCAATGGCGCCAAGCTACCGCTCGTGTTCGAGAGCGATCGCGAGGCCGTGGAGAACGCGCTCAACTGCATCGGCCTCACCCCGCCCGAGCGCGCCCGTGTGATTCGGATCCGGAGCACGCTGGTCCTCGGCGAGATCGAATGCTCCGAAGCGCTGCTGCCGGAGATCGCCAAGCGTCCCGACCTGACCGTGGTCGGCGAGGGGCGCCCCCTCGGGTTCGACGCGGCGGGGCGGATCATTCCGCTCCTGGCTCACTGAGCGAACGCGAGCCTGCTCGTGGGCAGGGGAATTGCTTGACAAGTGCCCGCCGCGCATCATAAAGTCCGCAGACACTTCTCCCGGATCCACCGTCCCGACCTGTCCCTCACTGAGGAGGAGCCCATGGGTCCCGTCACTCGCCGTCAATTCTTGACGACTACCGGAGCCGGCCTCGCCGGCATCCTCGCCACCCGCGTGCCCCCGGCACGGGGCCAGCAGCGTGAGGTCTCGTATCTCTGCTGGAACAACTTCGCACCCGCCTCGGACAAGAAGCTCGCCGAGATCGGCCAGCGCTTCACCAAGGACACCGGCATCAAGCTGAAGATCGACCACATCTCCCACATGGGGCCTCAGCAGGCCAAGTACGCCTCCGAGGTCCAGACCCAGGCCGGGCACGACATGGTGGAGATGCGGATGCACTTCCCGTGGCTCTACGAGCCGCAGCTCGTCGACGTCTCGGACGTGGTGGCCGGGCTGGAGAAGCAGTACGGCAAGGCGATCACCTCCGCCTACGAGGGCGCCCACGTCAACGGCGTCTGGCGTGCGGTGCCCCAGTATCACGGCATGTTCGTCGCCACCTACCGGGAGGACCTCTTCAAGAAGGCCTCGCTGAAGGTACCGGACACCTGGGAGGAGCTCTACATCGTCGGCAAGGAGCTCAAGAAGATGGGGAACCCGGTCGGGATCCCCATCGCCCAGAACTACGACTCGATCTCGACCGCGGGCCCTGTCCTGTGGTCGTTCGGCGGCATGGAGGTGGACAAGGACGGCAAGACGGTGAAGATCAACTCGCCGGGTACCGTGCAAACGATCGAGTGGTACAAGAAGATGTTCAAGGATTGCATGGAGGCCGAGGTGCTGTCGTGGTCGGACGCGAGCAACAACGAGTCCATCCAGCAGGGCAAGGCGGGGTGGATCCACAACCCGGTGTCGGCCTACATCGTGGCCAAGCAGCGCAAGCTGGTCACCGCCGACGGCATCAATCACCACCGGAGCCTGGGCGGGCCCGGCGGGCGCCACGAGACAGATACGCCCCGGCACATCGGCATCTGGAAGTTCTCGAAGAACATCGAGGCGTCCAAGGAGTGGATCCGCTATCTCATCGGCAAGCGCGAGGTCTACGACGAGTACATCATGTCGGGCGACGCCTTCAACCTGCCGGTCTACGACAAGCTCCAGGATCATCCGGTGCTGAGAACCGACCCGAAGTATGCCGCGCTGAAGGGCGAGGGCGTGCAGTACCACACCTATGGCTGGCCCGCGCCCGCTTCCGACAAGGTCCAGCTGATCACCAACTCGTACATCCTGCCCAACATGCTCGCCAAGGCGGTGACGGGGACCTCGACCAAGGACTCCATCGCCTGGGCCGAGAACGAGATGAAGAAGATCATTGCAGGGTGAGGTGAAGCCGAAGGCGAGCCGGACGAATTCGAGAACGAATATGAAAGCGGGGTCACGCTAGAGAACACATGGCGGTCAGAGCCGACCAGATTCCAGTAGGCCATGCCCGCCCGCTGCGGATGCGCGTCCGTGGGTGGCTCGACCGCGAGTCCGTGCTCGGGCCGGTGTTCGTCACGCCGGCCCTGCTCCTGCTGCTGCTGCTGGTCGCCTACCCGTTCGTGCTGGCGCTCTACTTCGCGATGTCCAACGCCTTCATCGGCCGGCCCAGCGAGTTCATCGGCTTCCGCAACTTCATCCGCCTCTGGGAGGCCGATGCCTTCAGGCAGACCTTCCAGAACGCGTTCGTGTTCACCGGCATCGCGGTGGCGTTCAAGGTCGTCCTCGGCATCATCTTGGCGCTGCTCCTGAACGAGCAGCTCTGGTTCAAGCGCGTGATCCGCGGCGCGGTGCTGCTGCCCTGGGTCATCCCGACCGCACTCTCCACCCTCGGCTGGTGGTGGATGTTCAACTCCCTCTACAGCGTAGTGAACTGGACGGGCCTCGCCCTCGGGATCATGGATCCACCGGGGCCGAACTGGCTCGGGCAGAAGTACTACGCGATGGCCGCGGTCATCACGGTCAACGTGTGGCGCGGCCTGCCGTTCTTCGCGATCACCATCCTGGCCGCCCTGGTCGCGATCCCGAAGGAGATCTACGAGGCGGCCCACGCGGACGGGGCGGGGCCGAACGCACGCTTCTGGTACATCACACTGCCGCTCCTCAAGCCGGTGCTCGCAGTGGTGGTGCTCTTCTCCACCATCTTCACGTTCAGCGACTTCAACATCGTCTACGTGCTCACCCACGGGGGGCCGATCAACTCCACCCACCTGTTCGCCACCTACTCCCGGATGCTCATGATCGACGTGGGGCGACTCGGCGAGGGCGCGGCGGTCTCGCTCTACCTCTTCCCGCTGCTGGTCTTCGTGGTCTGGGCCCAGCTCCGCTTCGTGCGGAAGCAGGCCTACTAGTCCCATGCGGCGACTCGCATGAGCGTGGAGCGGCGGCCCCTGATGCGGCGCGTGGCCATCCACCTGGGCCTGGTGCCATTCCTGATCTTCGCGCTGTTCCCCTTCTACCACATGACGCTGACCTCGCTGAAGCAGGACCGCGAGCTCTACGATCGTCACGCGGTGCCCCTCATCATCACGCAGGGGCCCACGCTCGAGCACTACAGCAAGCTGCTGTGGGACACCGAGTTCCTCATCTGGACCAAGAACAGCCTGATGGTGACGCTCCTGGCCACCGGGGTCTCGGTCCTCATCGGCACGTTGGCCGCCTACGCGCTGGCCCGGATGCGGTTTCTCGGGGTGGGGACCTTCGGCACCGGCATCTTCGTGACCTATCTCGTGCCGACCTCGCTCCTGTTCCTGCCGCTGGCCCAGGTGGTGAACTGGGTCGGGCTGGCCGACTCGAAGTGGGCGCTCGTGCTCACCTACCCCACCTTCCTGGTGCCGTTCTGCACCTGGCTCCTCATGGGCTACTTCCGGACGGTGCCCAAGGAGGTGGAGGAGTGCGCGATGGTGGACGGGGCCACGCGCCTGCAGGCCCTGATCCGCATCGTCCTGCCCATCGCCATCCCCGGCCTCGTGTGCGCGGTGCTCTTCGCGTTCACGCTGTCCTGGAACGAGTTCATCTACGCGCTGACCTTCACGTCCTCGTCGGATCAGATCACGGCCAGCGTGGGTGTGACGAGCGAGCTCATCCGCGGAGACATCTACTTCTGGGGCTCCCTGATGGCGGGTGCGGTGCTCGGCTCGGTGCCGATCGTCATCCTCTACGTCTTCTTCCTCGACTACTACGTCACCGGGCTCACCGCCGGCGCCATCAAGTAGGCGGCCGCGGCCCCCTCCTCGTTTCCCGTCCAAAGACCGTGGAACAGCCGTTTGGCGTGCGAGAGACGGCGCCGTACCCGCGCGAGCTGGCTCGCCGCGTGGTGCTCAAGGATGGCGCATCCGCGCGGATCCGGCCGATCCGGCCCGACGACGAGCCGCGTCTGGTGGCGCTCTACGTTCCGGCGGCTCGACGCTGACGCCACAGCCCGATGACCGCGGGCAGGATGGACAGCCCGATGATGGCGAAGACGACGAGCGAGAAGTTGCGCCGCACCACCGGGATGTTGCCGAAGAGATAGCCGCCCACCACGAGGCTCACGATCCACAGCAGGGCGCCCGCCACATTGTAGAAGAGAAAGCGCGGGTAGCTCATCCGCCCGATCCCCGCCACGAACGGGGCGAAGGTCCGCACGATCGGGACAAAGCGCGCGATCACGATGGTCTTCGCGCCGTAGCGCTCGTAGAACTCGTGGGTGCGCTCGAGATGCTTGCGGTTGAGGAACCGGACGCCCTCCCGCCGGAACACGCGCGTTCCCACCCGCGCCCCGACCGCGTAGTTCACGCTGTCGCCCACGATTGCGGCCACCGCGAGCAGCGCCATCGCGAGCCAGAGATCGAGCGCGCCGAGGGCCGCGAACGTGCCGACCGCGAAGAGCAGCGAGTCGCCGGGCAGGAACGGAGTCACCACCAGGCCGGTCTCGCAGAAGACGATCAGGAACAGGATCAGGTAGGTCCAGATCCCGTAGTGCTGGATCACCTCGCTCAGGTGTCGATCGAGGTGCAGCAGGACGTCGGCGAACGTCCAGATCAGGTCCATGGCCCGCACATTGTACCGTTGCACCCGCTTCGTGATCGAATTCGCGGCAGCGGCTGCCTGATGAATGACCACCGCGGCGGGTCCGCGCGCGACTCGGGTCGGGGTTTCGCTTGTTCCGCGCGGGTTCCTGATGCCGCCGGGCGGCACCCCGGCCTGGCACACGAGTTGCTCCACCAGGCGAGGCCAGTCACGTGAGCGCGCTCTTCGAACCGCCGTCGCCGCAACGAGGTTCGTGCCTCGTCGTCGGGGGCGGCCTGATCGCCGAGCGCATGGCCCGGCCGCTGCTGGAGGCGGGCGGCCGAGTCACGGTGGTGAGCCCGACGCTCGCGCCCGGCCTGCTGGAGGTCGCGCGGGATGGCCGGCTGCGCTGGTGGCCGCGGGAGTACACGAGCGGGGACGTGACCGGCTTCTCCCTCGTCCTGGCCGCCACCGACGACGAGGCCGTGAACACCCAGGTCCTCGCGGAGGCGCGGGAGCGGGGCGTGCAGGTGGCGCCTGCCCGCGCCCACGACATCGTGATCGATCGCTGAGTGGTCGCGCTCAGGCGGGCGAGGCGTAGAGGTGGCAGGACACCATCCGCCCGTCCGTCTCCTTCAGCACCGGCTCCTCGGTCGAGCAGCGCGGCATCGCGTGCGGGCAGCGCGGATGGAAGCGGCAGGCGAGGGGGGGATTGAGCGGGCTCGGCACCTCGCCGGTGAGCACCAGGTCCTCGCGCGTCTCGGAGGGATGCGACGGCAGGGCCGCCGCGAAGAGCGCCTGCGTGTAGGGATGTCGCGGGCGGTTCGCGATGGTCTCCGCGTCGCCGATCTCCACGATCTGCCCGAGGTACATGACCGCGATGGTGTGGCTCATGTGGGCCACCGCGGCCAGGTCGTGCGCGATGAAGAGATAGGAGAGGCCGAGCTGCGCCTGCAGATCCCGCAGCAGGTTCAGGATCTGCGCGCGGATGGACACGTCGAGCGCGGAGACCGGCTCGTCGAGCACCACCAGGCGGGGTGAGAGCGCGAGCGATCGGGCGATCGCGATGCGCTGGCGCTGGCCGCCCGAGAACTCGTGGGGGAACAGCTTGGCCGCGCGCTCGGGGAGCCCGACCAGGTCGAGGAGCCGGCTCACCCGCTTGGCCACGTCGGCCGCGTCCAGGCGCTCGTGGGTGGTCAGCGGCTCCGCGATGATCGCGTCGATCCGCATGCGGGGGTTCAGCGACGCGAACGGATCCTGGAACACCGCCTGGACCGACCGCCGATACTCCTTCACCGCCCGCGCGTCGAGACCCCCGATGTCGCGGCCCTCGAAGCGCAGCGCTCCACCGGTCGGCTCCTCGAGTCGCAGCACGAGCTTCGCGGTGGTGGTCTTGCCGCACCCGGACTCGCCGACGAGGCCCAGCGTCTTGCCCGCGCCGACCGAGAAGTTGACGCCGTCCACCGCGCGCACCACCCCCAGCGGCTTGGCCAGCAAGCCTCGGCGTACCGGAAAGTGCTTGGTCAGGTTGCGGGCTTCGAGCAGCAGGTCGCTCATCGCGCGGGCGCCGGGACGTTGAGCCAGCATCGCGCGGTGTGGCGGGGTCCCAGCACGGCCTCCGGCGGCGCCTCCACGCGACACTGGGCCATGGCCTGGGGGCAGCGCGGATGGAACGCGCAGCCGGGGGGCGGCGCGGCCAGATCCGGCGGCTGGCCCTCGATGGCGGTCAGCCGCGCGCGGCCGTGACCCATGCGCGGGATCGATTCGAGCAGCGCGCGGGTGTAGGGATGCGCGGGGGCGTCGAAGATGCGGGTGACCGGGCCCCACTCGACGAGCCGGCCCGCGTACATCACCGCGACCTGGTCGCACATCTTGGCCACGATGCCCAGGTTGTGGGTGATGAAGATCAGGGCCAGCTGGTGCTGCCGCTGCAGTTCCTTCAGCAGGTTCAGGTACTGGGCCTGGATCGTGAGATCGAGGCTCGTGGTGGGCTCGTCCGCGATCAGCAGCCGCGGCGCGCACGAGATCGCGATGGCTCCCACGATGCGCTGGCGCATGCCGCCGGACATCTGGTGCGGGTACTCGCGCACCCGCGATTCGGGGGCGGAGATGCGCACCGCCTTCAGCAGGCCGGTGGCGCGGCTCCACGCTCCCGCGCGGCCTACCCCCTCGTGGACGCGCAGCGGCTCGGCCACCTGATCGCCGATCGTGAAGAGCGGATTCAGCGACGCCATCGGGTCCTGCAGGATCATGGCGATGCGCTTGCCGCGGATCCGTCGCATCTCCCCGTCCGACTTCGTGAGCAGGTCTTCGCCCTCGAAGCGGATCTCACCGGAGGTGATCTTGGCCGCGGGCGGCAGGAGGCGGAGGATAGTCAGGGCCAGCGTGCTCTTGCCCGAGCCGGATTCACCCACGATGCCGAGAGTGCTGCCCGGGTCGAGCGACAGGGAGACCTCGTCCACCGCGCGCACCACCCGGGTCCCCCGCGCGCTCACGTAGTGAGTCGAGAGGCCTCGCAGCTCGAGGAGCGGGGCGTCGCTCACAGCTGCCGGAGCTGAGGGTCGAGCTTCACCCGGAGCCAGTCACCTAGCAGGTTGGCGGAGAGGACCATCAGCATGATGCAGCAGCCGGGCAGCACGGTGAGCCACCAGTAGCCGGCCATCAGCCCCTTCTTGCCGTCGGCGAGCATGAGGCCCCACGCGGGCTTCGGCGGCGGCACCCCCACGCCCAGGAAGGAGAGCGCGGCCTCGGTCACCACCACCACGCCCAGCATGAGGGTGCCGAGGACGATGGCCGAGTTGAGCACGTTGGGCAGGATGTGCCGCTTCATGATCGTGCGCTTGGAGCAGCCGGCCACGATGGCGAGGCGGACGAAGTCGCGCTCCTTGAGCGAGAGCACCTCGCCGCGGATGACCCGGGCGTAGCGCGTCCAGTAGACCAGCCCCAGGATGATCACGATGTTCATCTCGCTGGGGCCGACCACCGCGGCCAGGAAGATCGCGAAGGTGAGCGCGGGCAGTGCGAGCCACGTATCGGTCACCCGCATGATGATCTGATCCGCCCATCCCCCGAGGTACCCGGACAGGATGCCGAGCCCGGTGCCGAGGATGCCGGCCACCAGCACCGCGGTGAAGCCCACCACGATCGAGACGCGCGCGCCGAAGATCAGCCGCGAGAGGACGTCGCGCCCCAGGTGATCGCTGCCGAGGAGGAACTTCTCGCTGCCGCCCTGCTGCCAGAACGGCGGGCGGAACCGCTCGCCGAGGCTGCCCACCTCGGGATCGTGCGGCGCGAGCACGTTGGCGAAGATCGCCGCGAAGAGCAGGAGTCCCAGGATCGACATCGGGATCAGGGGAAAGCCGTCGGTCCGGAAGGACGCGATGCGCCCGGCGAGGGTGAGCGTGGCGGACCGGGCGCCGTTCATCGGGCGAGCCGGATGCGCGGATCGATCACCGCGTAGAGGATGTCGACGAGGAGGCTCACGACCACGACCATCGCGCCGTTCAGGATCACGGTGGCCTGCACGACCGGGAAGTCGCGGAAGGCGATGCCCTCGTAGAGGAGCCGGCCGATGCCCGGCCAGGCGAACACCGTCTCCACCACCACCGCCACGTTGACCATGATCACCAGGTTGATGCCGGCGAGCGTGAGCACCGGGATCAGCGCGTTCTTGAAGGCGTGCTTGCTGATCACGAGCGCCTCCGGCAGGCCCTTGAGCCGGGCGAGCTTCACGTACTCCGAGCCGAGCACGTCCAGCATGGACGAGCGGGTGAGGCGCATGTGGGCGGCCGCGAAGTACCAGCCGAGCGCGAAGGCGGGCATGATCAGGTGTGCGGCGGTGCCCGATCCGGAAGAGGGGAGCCAGCCGAGGTAGACCGAGAAGAACAGGATCAGGAGCAGACCAACCCAGAAGGACGGCAGCGACAGCCCGAGGAGCGCGAAGATCTTGCCCGCGCTGTCCCACCACCGGTTCACCCGGACCGCCGCGATGATGCCGGTCGGGATGCCGATCACGAGCGAGAACGTCATCGCGGCGACGGCGAGGAGCAGCGAGGCGGGCAGCCGGGAGAGGTAGAGCTCGAGGACCGGCGTGCGGTAGTAGAACGAGTGGCCGAGATCGCCCCGCAGGAGGCTCGACACGAAGTGGCCGTACTGCACCCAGAGGGGCCGGTCGAGGCCGAACTGGGTGCGGATCGCGTCCATGTCGGCCTGGCTCGCCCCCGGCTCCACCAGGAGCACGGTGGGGTCGCCGGTCAGCCGCACGAGCAGGAAGATGATGACGGACAGGAGCACCAGGGAGATGACGGCATAGCCGATCCGCTTGAGGATGTATTGCTTCATGGGCGCCTGAGCCTCAGGTCCTCGTAGGGCGCGGAGTAGGCGTGGTTGGCGATGAGCCCGAGGCCGTTCACCTCGAGCCGGGGGCCCACTCCATTCAGGAAGGCGGGCTCGATCACCGGGCCGAACATCACCTTCTCGTGGATGAGCTGCTGGATCTTGAACAGGATCTGCTGGCGCACCCGCGGGTTCATCTCGTTCACCTGCTCGGTGTAGAGGCCGTCGACGTCGGGATAGGATCCGTAGGTGTAACGGCCCCCCGTCACCGCGTATTGCTCGAGGCGGGTGGGGGCGTTGCCGGGGGCCCCGCTGCCGCTGAAGATCACGCCGCGCAGCTTCTTCTCGCCGTACTCCTTGAAGAAGGTGACTCGCTCCATGGGGCGCAGGCGAAGGCGGATGCCGACCTGCTGGAGATAGTTGACGACCGGCTCGCCGATGGCCACACCGTAGATCGTGTCGCCTGACAGATCGCCCGACTCGAACCCGTTCGGGTAGCCCGCCTCCACCAGGAGCTGCTTGGCCCGCTTCGGGTCGTAGGGGTAAGGGGGCGGCGCCCAGAAGTACTCCATGCCCTGCGGGATGAACGAGTAGGACAGCTTGGAGAGGCCCAGGTACACCGCGCTGTTGATGCCGGCCCGGTCGATCGCCAGGTTGGCGGCCAGGCGCACCCGCCGGTCGTGCCACGGCGACTTGGCGTCCCACTGGTCGGGGAAGACCAGCCAGGTCGTGAACGTGAAGTACGTCGGCACGAGCTTGAGGCCCGACCCCCGCTTGACCTCCTCGGCCAGCGGCCCGGTGATCGAGTAGGCCACGTCCACCTCACCGAGCTTCAGCGCGGCCAGGCGGGTGGACTCCTCGGAGATCGTTCGCAGCACCAGCGTCTTCACGGTGGGCGCCTTCCGCCAGTACTGCTCGAAGGCCTCCATGGTCAGCTCGACACCCGGCTTGAACGAGACGAACTTGTACGGCCCCGCGCCGATGGGAGCCTTCTTGAAGCCCTCGTCTCCGACCTGCTCGACGTACTTCTTCGGCACGATCCAGGCGGCTCCGGTGGCCGGGGTCGCGTAGAACGCCATGAAGTCCGGCCAGGCCTGCTTCAGGGTGAAGCGTACGCGCAGGGGGTCGACGACCTCCACCTTGGCCACCTTGCCCTTGAGCATCGCGGCGCTCGCGCCGCGGTACCGCTCGAAGGAGAACTTCACGTCCTCGGCGGTCATCACCTCGCCGTTGTGGAAGCGCACGTTCTTCCGCAGCACGAACTCGTAGACGAGGCCGTCCTTCGACTGGGTCCACGACTCGGCCAGAGAGGGCGCCATCGGCTTGCCCGGCATGGGCTTCACGAGAGCGTCGTGCAGGGCGTACAGCACCATGAAGGGCGTGATGATGCCGGGGGTCTCGGCGGGGTCGAACCACGTCGGCGCCAGCGAGATGTGCACGGCCCACGTGGCCTGACCCTCGGCCCCGGCGGCGACCGCGGGGCGGGCGGGGAGGCCGGCCAGGAAGAGCGCCGTGACCAGTGCGACGACGATCGAGCGGCCGTATCTCATTCTTGACGGTCTCCTCGAGGACGGTCTCCTCGTAACCAGCGGGCAGAGCGATGAGCGCGCGGCCGGGGGGCCGCCGGGAGAGCCGTCGGACGTCTGCGCCGGAGTCGGGTCACCGCCGTCTCCTCCATGAGACGAAGGGGTCGAGCGCTCGGGAAGTTGGACTAAGCTTGCTTCAGGCTTGCGGGTGCGGTGATTATCGTCAAAACGCCAGTCTTGTCAATGGGCCGGCGCCGAATGTCTGGCTGCAGGACCGTGGACGGGCGTCCGGCCCCGGGCGGTCGTGGTGACTGGGTCAGGTCTCCTCCGCTATAATGCGACCCGTTGCCGTCGATCCCCGGAAGGAGGCTACGATGAAGCCGCTCGTCGTCCTCGGAGGGCCCATCCACCCCGATGGGATGAAGCAGCTCGAGGCGGAAGCCCGCGTGGTCGTCACGAATGCCGAGGCCGAAGCCGGCATGATCTCGGCGGCCAAGGAGGCGGAAGGCATCCTCTTCCGGTCCAAGCCCGACTGCACTCGCTCCCTGATGGCCGCTTGCCCCAGGCTCAAGGTGGTGGGACGGCACGGCGTGGGGCTCGACATCGTGGATCTGCCCGCGGCCACCGAGCTCGGGATCGCGGTCGTGCACGCCCCCGGCTCGAACTCGAACTCGGTGGCCGAGCACGCCATCATGCTGATGCTGGCCTGCGCCAAGCAGGCGGTGGTGGTGGACCAGCGCACGCGCAAGGCCGACTGGGGCAAGGCCCGGTGGGAAGGCCTGCTCGAGATGAACGGCAAGACCCTCGGCATCATCGGCGTGGGCAACATCGGCCGTCGGGTGGCCAAGACCGCCAACGCCCTCGGGATGCGGGTAATCGGTTATGACAAGTACGTGCCGGCCGACGAGGTGCGCAACCGCGGGGTCGAGCCGATGCCCGACATGGCCTCCGTGCTGCGCCAGGCCGACGTGGTCACGTGCCACACCCCGCACACGAAAGAGACGCACCACATGATCGACGCCGCCGCGGTCGCCCAGATGAAGGCCGGCGTGATCTTCGTCAATACTTCCCGGGGAAAGACCCAGGACGAGAATGCGCTGGTCGCCGGCCTCGAGAGCGGCAAGATCAGGGCGGCGGGGATCGACGTCTTCGAGGAAGAGCCCGCGTCGTCCGACAACCGGCTCTTCCAGCTCGAGAACGTCATCGTCTCGCCCCACGTCGCGGGGGTGACCCGGGAGACCATGCGGGGCATGGCGCTCCAGGTGACCGCCGAGATGCTGCGGGTGCTGCGCGGGGAGAAGCCCCACGTGCTCGGCAATCCCGATCTCTGGCCCAGGCTCGGCCACCTCAAGTAGACTGGGCGAGGAGGACTAGCGATGCCGATCGACGCGCGCCATCCCAGGGAGATCCGGGCCGACATCCGGGCCGGGCGGCTCACCACCGTGACCGCCGGGCTCGCGCCCGGCTTCGTGCAGGCCAACCTGGCGGTGCTGCCGAAGGAGCAGGCGTACGACTTCCTGCTCTTCTGCCAGCGCAACCCGCGCGCCTGCCCGCTGATCGAGGTGACCGACACCGGCTCGCCCGAGCCGGTGGGGGTGGCGCCCGGCGCCGATCTGAGAACGGATCTGCCGCGCTATCGCATCTACAAGGACGGCGTGCTGGCCGACGAGGTGACCGACGTCACCCCGTTCTGGCGCGACGACCTCGTGGCGTTCCTGCTCGGCTGCTCGTTCACCTTCGAGTGGGCCCTGCTGGACGCGGGCATCCCGATGCGCCACATCGACGAGGGCAAGAACGTCGCGATGTGGAAGACCTCGGTCGCGTGCCGGCCCGCCGGCCAGTTCCACGGCCCGATGGTGGTCTCGATGCGGCCGATCCCGACCGGGATGATCTCGAAGGCGGTGACTGCCTCCGCGCGATTCCCCAACGCGCACGGCGCCCCGGTGCACGTGGGCGATCCGTCGGTCCTCGGTATCGCCGACGTGAACAAGCCCGACTGGGGCGACTCGGTGGGCGTGCGCGCGGGCGAGGTTCCCGTGTTCTGGGCCTGCGGGGTGACCCCTCAGGCGGTGGCGCTGGCTTCCAAGCCCCCGTTCATGATCACCCACAGCCCGGGGCACATGTTCATCACCGACCTGCCGAACCACGCGCTGGCCGCGATTTGACGCTTCGCTCCCGGTGACCATCTGGCCCGAGCCGCGGCTCCTGCCCTGCGGCGATCGCGCCCTCTCCGTCGAGCTGGGTGACGAGGTCAACCGCGAGCTCAACGCCCGGGTCCTCGCCCTCGAATACCTCCTCCACCAGCAGCGCCTGCCGGGCGTCGGCGAGACGGTGCCGAGCTATCGCGCGCTGCTCGTCTACTACGATCCCCTGGTCGTCGGCTACGACGCGCTGAGCGCGACCCTGCGCGAGCTCTGGACGCGGGCGCGCCCCGACGTGCTGCCGCCCGCGCGCACCGTCGAGCTGCCGTGCTGCTACGAGGGAGAGATGGGGTTCGAGCTCGCCGCCGCCGCGCAGAAGCTCGGGCTGTCCCCCGACGAGCTGGTGCGCCTGCACGCGGGCGCCGAGTACTACGTGTACTTCGTCGGCTTCACCCCGGGCCTGCCCTACATGACCGGGATGCCGGACCGGCTGACGATCCCGCGCCTGCAGAATCCGCGAACCAAGACGCCGCCCGGCAGCGTGGCGATCGGTGGCGTGCAGTGCTGCATATACTCGATCGAGAGCCCCGGCGGGTTCTGGGTGCTCGGACGCACCCCGGTCCGGCTCTACGATCCCACCGCGGCCGACCCGATCCTGCTGCGCGCGGGCGACCACGTCCGTTTCCGGGCGATCGACCGCGCGGAGTACGACGCGATCGCCGCCCTCGTGGACGCGGGGCGGTTCGCGCCGAGGATCGAGACCGCATGAGCGCCCTGCTCGTGCAGGACGGCGGGCCGCTCACGACCATCCAGGACCTGGGCCGCTTCGGCCATCTCCGGGTCGGCATCCCCACGTCGGGCCCGATGGATCGCGAGGCCTTCGTCCTCGCGAATCGCCTGGTCGGCAACGCGGACAACGCGGCCGGGCTCGAGTGCACGCTGCTGGGGCCCCGCCTGGAGTTCACGGACGAGCGGCTGGTCGCGGTGACCGGCGCCGACATGGCTCCGACCCTGAACGGCGCCGCCGCGCCCGCGTGGCAGGGTCTGCGGGTCAAGCCCGCCGACGTGCTGCGACTCGGCCCGGCCCGGAGCGGGGTGCGCGCGTACGTGGCGGTGGCGGGCGGCATCGAGACGCCGCTCGTGCTCGGCTCGCGCGCCACCTATCCGCGCGGGCGGCTCGGCGGGCTCGACGGGCGCGCGCTGCGCAAGGGCGATCGGCTTCCCCTGGGCGCCATCACCGCGGCACGGCCCCTTCGCGTCCGGCCGGACCGGATCCCGGCCTATGCGGGGGAGGCGGAGGTCGCGGTGGTGCTCGGGCCGCAGGACGACCGCTTCACGCCGGCGGGCATCGCCGCGTTCCTCGAGGGGCCCTACGAGATACTCCCGCAGAGCGATCGCATGGGCGCGCGGCTCAAGGGGCCGTTCATCGAGCACACCCACGGTCACGACATCGTCTCGGATGGCGTCCCGATGGGCGGCATCCAGGTCATCGGCGAGGGGCAGCCCATCGTGCTGCTCGCCGACCGGCAGTCGGCGGGCGGCTACACCAAGATCGGCACCGTGTGCTCGTTTGATCTCGGCCGGATCGCGCAGATCAAGCCGGGCGGGCGGCTGCGTTTCCGCCGCGTGACAGTCGCCGACGCCCATGCGATGCTTCGGGACAGCCGCCGGGCGCTGGACACGGCCATCGAATAGGGGACAGGAGGACGACATGACACTCGAGCGCGCGATCACCGACTACCAGGCGAAGACCCCCCGCTCGCGGCAGCTCTTCGAGGAAGCGCTCCGCGTCATGCCGGGCGGCAACAGCCGCACCACCACGTTCTTCGATCCATACCCGTTCTACATCACGCGTGGCGAGGGCGCCCGCATCTGGGACGCCGACGGCGTCGAGCGGCTCGACTTCAACGGCAACTACACGAGCCTGATCCTGGGCCACGCCAACGCCCAGGTGGTCAAGGCCATCCAGGACGCGGCGGTGAACGGGATGTCGTTCCCGGGGCCGAGCGAGCACGAGATCCGCCTGGCCGAGATCCTCACCACGCGTATCCCCGGCATGGAGGTGGTGCGCTTCGCCAACTCCGGCACCGAGGCCACCATGCACGCGGTGCGGGTGGCCCGGGCCTTCACCGGCCGCGCCAAGATCGCCAAGTTCGAGGGCGCCTATCACGGCACCCACGACTGGGTGCTGGTGAGCGTCTCGCCGGATCCGGCCACCGCGGGCTCGCGCAAGCGGCCGAAGTCGGTCGCGTGGTCCTCGGGCGTGCCGCCCATGGTCATGAAGCACGTGGTGACGCTGCCGTGGAACGACACCGCCGCCTGCGTGAAGATCCTCGAGAAGCAGGGCGGCGACATCGCGGCGCTGATCATCGATCCGCTGCTCGCCAACGCGGGCATGATCCCGGCGCGCGAGGGCTTCCTGGAGGGGCTGCGCGAGGCCACCCAGCGCCTGGGCATCCTGCTGATCTTCGACGAGGTGATCTCGTTCCGGATCGGTCGCGGCGGCGCCCAGGAGCGCTTCAACATCCGCCCGGACCTGACCACCCTCGGCAAGATCATCGGCGGCGGGCTCGCGGTCGGCGCCTTCGGTGGCCGCGCCGACGTGATGAACTTCTACGACCCGCGCGACGGCCGGGGCCGCATCAACCACGGGGGCACCTTCAACGCGAATCCGCTCACGATGGCGGGGGGCATCGCCACCATGGAGCAGCTCACTCCCGACTCGTATGCGCGTCTCGAGGCGCTCGGAGACCGGCTGCGCGACGGGGTGCGGCGGCTGCTGCGCAAGAAGCGCTACGCCGGGCAGATCACCGGCGTCGGCTCGCTCTTCTGGGTGCACCACACCAAGAAGAAGCTGAGCGACTATCGCTCGGCCCGGCCGGAGGACGTCAAGGCGCCCGCGCGCACCTTCCTGGGTCTGGTCAACGAGGGCGTGCTCCTTTCCCAGCGCGGCCTGGGCGCCTGCTCGCTGGCCATGACCGAGGCCGACGTGGACCGCTTCGTGGAGACGCTCGGCCGGGTGCTCGAGGGGTAGGGATGGTGAGGGGGGACAGGACATGAAGATGATCGATCTCAACTGCGACATGGGCGAGTCGTACGGCCGCTGGACGCTCGGGGCCGACGAGGCCATCATGCCGTTCATCAGCTCGGCCAACGTGGCGTGCGGCTTCCACGGCGGCGACCCGCACGTGATGCGCAAGACCGTGGAGCTGGCGCTCTCGCACCGGGTGGCTCTGGGCGCGCATCCTTCCCTGCCGGACCTCATCGGCTTCGGCCGCCGCAAGATGGACGTGAGCCCGCGCGAGCTGGCCGACTACCTCGCCTACCAGACCGGCGCTCTGCGCGAGATCGCGCGCGCGGCGGGAGCGGAGCTGCAGCACCTCAAGCCCCACGGCATCCTCTACGGCATGATGGAGAGCGACGAGGCGCTCGCCGCCGCGGCCGGGCAGTCCGCGATGGACTCGGGCCTCATCCTCATGACGCTCGCCTCCGGCCGCTACGACGCCACCTGCCGGAAGATGGGCGCCCGCGTGGCCTCGGAGGGTTTCGCCGACCGCGCCTACAACGTCGACGGCACCCTGGTCTCCCGCAAGATCGCGGGCTCGCTGATCACCGATCCGGCCCGGGCGGCGGCCCAGGCCGTGCAGATGGCGATCAGCGGCAAGGTGCGCACCATGGACGGCGTCGACATCGACATTTCGGTGCAGACCATCTGCTGCCACGGCGACACCCCGGGCGCCGAGCGCATCGTGCGCACGGTGCGCGAGGCGCTGGAGAAGGCGGGCTGCCAGGTCAAGCCCCTGCGCGACTGGCTGCCCGCGCACTGATGCCCCCGCGCGCCGCTTCCCTCCTGATGGCCGCGGCGCTCCTGCTTCCCGGCTGCTCGGTAGCCAGGGTGGCCAAGCTCCCCCCGACGACCCCGGAGCGAGACCAGACCGTCACCCAGCATCGCCTCGACTCCATCGACTGCAAGGCCGAGATGGGCGCGCGCACCAACTACAACGGCGACCAGTCCCCGCTGGCCAACTTCCTCCGCAACGTCTTCGTCATGGGCACCGCGGGAGCGGCAGTCGGCGGGCTCGCGACCGGGCTGCCCGCCTCGACCGAGTCGACCGCCACCGACGGGCTGATCGCGGGCGCGAGCGCGGGCAGCGTCGGGGGGGGCGCGATCAGCGTGAACGGCCGCACCCGCTTCGAGCGGGCGTACGTGGCCTGCATGGAAAGTCGCGGGTACCGCGTCGTTGCGACGCCGGAGGGCATCCAGTAAGATGAGGCGGCCCGAGCCGATCTCCCGATGACGGACGCCACCTCCGCAGGCCCGCTCAAGCGCACCCCGCTCCGCGACGTGCACGTCAAGGCGGGCGCCAAGATGGTTCCCTTCGGCGGCTGGGACATGCCGGTGCAGTACCGCGGGATCATCGAGGAGCATCGGGCGGTGCGCCGGGCGGTCGGCCTGTTCGACATCAGCCACATGGGTGAATTCGAGGTGCGGGGCCCGGATGCCCTGGCCGCGGTCCAGCGACTCTGCACCAACGACGCCTCTACGCTCGAGATCGGTCAGGTGCAGTACGCCGCCCTCTGCTATCCGGAGGGCGGGATCGTGGACGACCTGACGATTTACCGCTTGGCAACCGACCAGTTCATGCTCGTGGTCAACGCCTCGAACATCGACAAGGACTGGGCGTGGGTGACCTCGCACAGCGTGGGTCGCGCCGAGTGGAAGAACCTGAGCGATGAAACCGCACTGCTCGCGGTGCAGGGGCCCCGGGCGGAGGGCCTCGTGGGTCGGCTCGCCGATCAGGACGTCACACGGATCGGCTACTACCGCTTCGCTCGTGGCACGGTGTCAGGCGTGCCGGCCATCATCTCGCGCACCGGCTACACCGGCGAGGATGGCTTCGAGCTCTACATCTCCGCCGGGCAGGCCGAGCGGCTCTGGGCGGCTCTGATCCAGGCCGGCCAGGCCGAGGGCCTCCAGCCCATCGGTCTGGGCGCGCGCGACACCCTGCGGCTCGAGATGAAGTACGCGCTCTACGGCAACGACATCGACCAGACCACCAACCCGCTGGAAGCCGGACTCGGCTGGGTCGTCAAGCCCGCCAAGGGCGACTTCATCGGGCGCGAGGCCATCGAGGCGCTCCGCGCCCGCGGCGTGGCCCGCCGGCTCGTGGGCTTCGAGATGGCGGAGCGGGCGGTTCCGCGTCACGGTTACCGGCTCATGGTGGGCGGGGCGCCGGCCGGCGTGGTCACCTCGGGCTCGTTCGGTCCGTCGGTCGAGCGCTCGATCGGCATGGGCTACGTGCCGACGGCGCAGGCGGCGGTCGGCAGCGAGCTGGCCGTCGAGATCCGCGGGGCCACCCACGCCGCCCGCGTGGTGAAGACGCCCTTCTATCCCTCGCACACCAAGAAGGCCTAGGAGAGGAGTCGATGGCGAACGTTCCGACGGAGCTCAAGTACACGCGCGAGCACGAGTGGGCGAAGGTGGAGGGCGATCGTGCCCGCATCGGCATCACCGCGTTCGCCCAGGAGCAGCTCGGCGACGTCGTCTTCGTGGAGCTGCCCAAGGTGGGCGCGAAGGTCACCGCGCTCAAGACCTTCGGGGTCGTGGAGTCGGTGAAGGCGGTCTCCGACCTCTTCGCGCCGGTCTCCGGTGAGGTGGCGGAGGTCAACGAGGCGCTGCCCAAGAATCCCGAGCTGGTGAACAGCGATCCCTACGGGAAGGGCTGGATGCTCGTGATCCGCATGAGCAACCCCAAGGACGTCGACGGGCTCATGAGCGCCGCCGACTACCAGAAGCTCACCGCCGACGGCGCGCACTAGGCCGGAAAGGCAGCCCGCATGCGCTACATCCCCAACACCCCCGCCCAGCAGAAGGACATGCTGGCGGCCGTCGGCGCCTCGTCCATCGAGGACCTGCTCGTCCGCATCCCGGCCAAGGCGCGGCTGTCGCGACCGCTCAACCTGCCGAGCGCGATGGCCGAGACCGACCTGGTCCGCCACCTGCAGCGCATGGCCGGGCTCAACGCGGGCGCGGATGAATATGCGTGCTTCCTCGGGGCGGGCTCCTACGATCACGCGATCCCGAGCCCGATCAACCACCTGATCTCCCGCGGCGAGTTCTTCACCGCCTACACCCCTTACCAGCCGGAGGCCAGCCAGGGCACGCTCCGGTCGATCTTCGAGTACCAGACCATGATGGCGGAGCTCACCGGGATGGACGTGGCCAACGCCTCCATCTACGACGGCGCATCCTCCCTGGCCGAGGCCGCGCTGATGGCGCACTCGGTGACCGGGCGCGACACCCTCGTGATCTCGCGTGGGGTGAACCCGCTCTACCGCCAGGTGGTCGAGACCTACGTGGAGGGCCCCGGGCTCAAGATCAAGTCGGTGCCGCTCGGCGACGGGGTCACCGACGTGGACGCGCTTCGCAAGACGCTGTCCCGGCACAGCGCGGCGGTGGTGATCCAGTACCCGAACTTCTTCGGCTCGCTCGAGGAGGTGCGCTCGATCGCGGACATCGCCCACGAGGCGGGCGCGCTGCTGGTCGTGGTGGCCGACCCCGTGAACCTCGGCCTCCTGACTCCCCCGGGCGCCGCCGGCGCCGATATTGTGGTGGGCGAGGGGCAGGGGCTGGGCGTGCCGATGAGCTTCGGCGGCCCGAATCTGGGCGTGTTCGCGGCCAAGCAGGAGCTGGTGAGGCGGATGCCGGGGCGCCTGGTGGGCGCCACCGTGGACGTGGATGGCCAACGGGGCTTCGTGCTGACCCTGCAGACGCGCGAGCAGCACATCCGTCGCGAGAAGGCCACCTCGAACATCTGCACCAACGTGGCGCTGTGCGCGCTGATGGCCACCATCTACGTCTCGATCCTGGGCAAGCGCGGGCTCCGCAAGGTGGGCGAGCTCTCGACCGCAAAGGCCCACTACGCGGCGCGCGAGCTCACCAAGATCCCCGGGGTGTCCCTGCGCTTCGCCGCGCCCTTCTTCAAGGAGTTCACCCTCCAGCTCCCGAAGTCGCCGGAGCGCGTGGTCAAGCGGCTGATGAAGGACCGCCTGCTGGCCGGCGTGCCGCTCAAGGGCTTCGATCGCGCCTACAAGGACTGCCTGCTGGTGGCGGTGACCGAGAAGCGCACCAAGGAAGAGATCGACGCCTACGCGGCCGCGCTGGCCGCGGCGGTGGCCTGAAGCCGCCATGCACGCCGCCAAGCCCGCCTACGACAAGCTGATCTTCGAGCTGTCCGCGCCCGGCCGCTTCGCCTACTCGCTGCCCGAGAGCGACGTGCCCGACAGCGATCCCGCCGCGCTCCTGCCGGCGAGGCACCTGCGGGAGGTCCCCGCCGAGCTGCCCGAGGTTTCGGAAGTCGATGTGATCCGTCACTACTCGCGTCTGTCGCAGATGAATTACGGGGTGGACACGCACTTCTACCCGCTCGGCTCCTGCACCATGAAGTACAACCCGAAGATCAACGAGGACATGGCGCGCCTCGGCGGCTTCGCGCGCCTGCACCCGCTGGCTCCGGAGGCGGCGAGTCAGGGCGCGCTCGGGCTCATGTGGGAGCTGGCGCGGGACCTCGCGGAGATCTCCGGGATGGACGAGGTGTCGCTGCAGCCCGCGGCGGGGGCCCAGGGCGAGCTGGCCGGCGTGCTGATGATCCGCGCATATCACCTGGCGCGGGGCGAGCGACGGCACAAGGTGCTGATCCCGGACTCCGCGCACGGGACTAACCCCGCCTCCACCGCGCTGGCCGGCTTCTCGGTGGTCGAGCTCAAGTCCGAGGCCAACGGCGACGTGGACCTGGTGGATCTCGAGCGGCACCTGGACGAGGACGTGGCCGCCTTCATGATCACCCAGCCCAACACGCTGGGCCTCTTCGAGTCGAAGATCCACCAGATCACCGAGATGTGCCACTCGAAGGGCGTGCAGGTCTACATGGACGGCGCCAACTTCAACGCCATCCTCGGCATCACGCGCCCGGGCGACCTCGGCTTCGACGTCTGCCACTTCAACCTGCACAAGACCTTCACCACACCGCACGGCGGCGGCGGTCCCGGCTCGGGGCCGGTGGGCATCAAGGCGCACCTGGCCCCGTTCCTGCCGACCCCGGTGGTGGTCAAGTCCGAGGGCGCCTACGGGCTCGACTGGAACCGGCCGCAGTCGATCGGCAAGCTGCAGGCCTTCTGGGGCAACTTCGGCATGCTGGTGCGGGCCTACACCTACATCCGCACCATGGGCCCCGACGGGCTCCGATCGGTCTCGGAGAACGCGGTGCTCAACGCCAACTACATCCTGAAGCGCCTCGAGGGCGACTACGACCGCTCGGCCCCCGGCCCCTGCATGCACGAGTGCGTGCTCTCGGCCCGGCGCCAGAAGAAGCTCGGGGTGTCCGCGATGGACATCGCCAAGCGTCTGCTCGACCTCGGCTTCTACGCCCCGTCGACGTACTTCCCGCTGATCGTCGAGGAGGCGCTGATGATCGAGCCCACCGAGACCGAGTCCAAGGAGACGCTCGATCAGTTCTGCGACGCCATGATCCAGATCGCGCGCGAAGCCGAGAAGGATCCGGACCTGATCCACGAGGCGCCGGTGACGACGCCGGTGCGCCGCCTGAACCAGACGCTGGCCGCCCGCCAGCCCGTGCTGAGGTGGCGCCCGTCTCGGTGACCCTCTCCTCAGGTGGGGAGAGGGCAGGGTGAGGGGTGACGACTCCCTTCCGCCTGCTGGTCACCGAGCCGCTCGACGGGGCTTTCAACATGGCCCTGGACGAGGCGCTGCTCCTGGGCCGGCTTGCGGGCACCGCGCCCCCGACGGTCCGCTTCTTCGCCTGGCGGCCCGCCACCATCTCGCTCGGCTACGGCCAGCCGCTCGACCGTCGCATCGACACGGAGGCCGCGGCCGCGCTGGGGGTCGGGCTCGTGCGCCGGCCGACCGGCGGCAGCGCCATCCTGCACGAGGGGCCGGATCTCGAGCTGACCTACAGCGTGGTCGCGGCCGCGGACGACTTCGACGGCGCCGCCGACCTGCTCGAGACGTATCGATGGATCGGCAGCGCCCTGGCCGCGGGCATCAACCGCGTCGGCGCCCCGGTCGAGATGGTGCCGGTGCAGCCGTCGGATCCCACCGCGATGCCCACGTTCTGCTTCGCCCGCACCGGGTCCTACGAGCTCGAGATCGGCGGCCTCAAGGTGGTCGGCAGCGCGCAGCGGAGGCAGGGCGCGGGGTTCCTCCAGCACGGGGCGGTGATGCTGGGAGCCGCGCCGGATCGCCTGCGGCGCGTCTTCCCGAGCGAGCGCGATCCGCTCGCCGGGATGACCACGCTGGAAGCGGTGCTTCGTCGCCGGCCGTCGTTCGAGGAGACGATGACCGCGCTCGCCGCCGGCTTCCGCGAGGTCCACGGTCTCGAGCTGTCGGCGGGCGGCCTCGCGGCCGAGGAGCTGGAGCGCGCCCTGGCCCTCGTGCGCGACAAGTACGCCACCGACCGGTGGACCCGCACGGGCCGCGCGCCGGTGGTGGCGACCGCGATCGGATGACCTTCACGCGCGAGTACCCGGATGCCCCGCGGGTCGGCGTGGGCGCGGTGATCCTCGACGGAGACCGCGTGCTCCTGGTCAAGCGCGGCCAGCCGCCGTCCCAGGGGAAGTGGAGCATCCCGGGCGGCCTCGTGCATCTGGGCGAGCGCATCGAGGACGCGGTGCGCCGGGAGGTCATGGAGGAGTGCGGCGTGCCGGTGCGCCTGCTCGGCCTCTGCGGGGTCATCGACCGGGTCCGGCTCGCGCCGGCCAGCGGGTCCGAGCCGGCGCGCGTGCACTATCACTATGTGATCATCGATTACGTCGCCGCCATGGAGGCGGGCTCGCCCCGGGCTGGCAGCGACGCCGCCGAGGTACGCTGGGTGCCGATCGCGGAGCTCGACCGCTACGACACGACCGACGGGCTCGCGGACATGGTGCACCGCGCCGTGGGCGTCTGTCAGGGAGGATGAGGGAGATGGATCTGGCGCTGGAGACCCGGAAGCCCACGCAAGCGCGCGCGGACGTGCTGGTGCTGGGCCGGTACGCGGACGGCAGTCGACCGCACGCCGAGATCGTCGCGGTGGATAGGGCCCTGGACGGCCTGCTCTCCCGGGTGCTCGCGAGCGAGAAGTTCGAAGCGAAGCCGGGTCAGATCTCCTACTTCCACAGCGGAGGCAAGCTGCCCGCCGAGCGAGTCCTCGTGGTGGGGCTCGGCCCGCACCGGCGGGGCGGGCCGGCCATCACGAGGACCCACGCCGACGCCGAGTCCGTACGCCGAGCCGCCTCGGCGGCGGTGCGCCGCGCGCGGGATCTGGGCGCGGCCACCATCGCGGTGTTCATGCCGCCGGACGGGCTCTCGCCGCGCGAGCGCGCGCAAGCCGTGGTGGAAGGCGCGCTGCTGGGCACCTACCGCTTCGACAAATACCTGAAGGAGAAGAACGGCAAGGTCGTCCGCTCGCTCACCGTGCTCGAGCCGGACCGCCGCGGCGTGGCCGGCGCGCGGGAGGGGCTGCGGCTCGGTCGCATCTGGGCGGAGGCCGCCTGCCTGACCCGCGATCTGGTCAACGAGCCGGCGAACGTGGTGACGCCGACGTTCCTCGCGCGCCACGCCAGCGAGATCGCCCAGGAAGGCGGGCTCGGGCTGAAGATCCTGGAGCGCGCCGACTGCGCCAAGATGGGCATGGGAGCCTACGTCGGGGTGGCCCAGGGCAGCGAGGAGCCACCCAAGTTCATCCACCTCACATACACGCCCAAGGGCCGCGCGCGCCGGCGGGTCGCGATCATCGGCAAGGGCATCACCTTCGACTCGGGCGGGCTCGACCTCAAGACGGCCGACGGCATGCTGCGGATGAAGGACGACATGGCGGGTGCCGCCGCGGTGCTCGGTCTCTTCCAGGCGCTCCCGCGGCTCAAGCCGCCGGTCGAGGTGCACGGGCTGATCGCGGCGACCGAGAACATGCCGTCGGGGACCGCGCAGCGGCCGGGCGACATCGTGCGGGCGATGAACGGGCTCACCGTCGAGATCGGCAACACCGACGCGGAGGGGCGGCTCACCCTCGCCGACGCGCTGTCCTACGCGGTGAAGCACATCGAGCCCGACGAGATGGTCGACATGGCCACGCTGACCGGGGCCGTGGTCATCGCGCTCGGGCAGGGGCTCTCCGGCGTGATGGCGAGCGACGACGGGCTGGCCGCGCGGGTGCTCAGCGCGGCCGACGCGGCGGGGGAGCGGATGTGGCGCCTGCCCCTGCACGAGGAATACAAGGACGGCCTCAAGAGCGACGTGGCCGATCTCAACAACATCTCGAGCCAGCGGGGAGCGGGCGCCATCGTGGCCGCGCTCTTCATGCGCGAGTTCACGTCGGGGGTGCCGTGGGCCCACCTCGACATCGCGGGCACCGCGTTCACGGAGCGTGAGCTGCCGCTCGGCCCCAAAGGGGCCACCGGGGTGACGGTGCGCACGCTGCTCGAGTATCTGTCGTCGATGAGCGGGCGGCGGTAGGCGGATCAGGGCTGCGCGATGGCGGGCGGCGTCGACCTCCACACCCACACGGTGGCCTCGGACGGCACCCTGCGGCCGCGCGAGCTCGTGGCGGAAGCGGCGCGCCGCGGCGTCCGCGTGCTGGCGGTCACCGATCACGACTCCACCGATGGTCTCGCGGAGGCGATCGAGGCGGCGCGCGCGCATCCGCCGCTCACCATCGTGCCGGGCATCGAGATCAACTGCGACGTGGAGGGGGCCGAGATCCACGTCCTCGGCTACTACATGGACTACGAGGCCGTGTGGTTCCAGGACTTCTGCCGTGCCCAGCGCGCGGAGCGCCGGGCGCGCGTGCACCGGACCGCCGAGCGGCTCGCCGCGCTCGGTCTCCCGATCGACGTCGAGCGCGTCTTCGCGCTGGTGCAGGAAGGCTCCGCCGGCCGGCCCCACATCGCCCGGGTCATGCTCGAGCGCGGCTACGTCAAGACGGTGCGCGAGGCCTTCGACAGGTACCTGGCCGCAGGCAAGCCCGCCCACGTGCCCCGCAAGAAGCTGACCCCCGAGGACGCGGTGCGCCTGCTCCGGCGTGCCGGCGGCGTGCCCGTGTTCGCCCATCCCGGCCTGGCCGACCGCGACGAGCTGATCCCGTCACTGGTGGCCGCGGGCCTCATGGGGATCGAGTGCTACTACTCGGAGCACTCCCCCGCCCAGCGCGGCGCCTATCTGGATCTCTGCCGCCAGCACGACCTGGTCGCGACCGGGGGCTCCGACTTCCACGGCCCCCAGGTGCGTGCGGGAGTCCTCGGCATTCCCACCGTGCCTCTGGCGGTGTGGGAGGCGCTGAAGGAGAAGGCGGCGCAGGCGTGGGCGTCCCGTCCCGATTCGAGGTAATGCCTCAGCCCGAGTAGCTCGGGAACATGCGGGCGAAGATCTCTGGATTGGTGCGGGAGCGCAAGTAGCTCATCTGCCGGGTCGAGTAGTCCGCGCCGGCGCGAAAGACGATGGCCGCGGTCGCCAGCACGGTGCCGTCCGCCGCCACCAGGGCGGAGTGCGTGCGCCAGAAGGTGCGCCGGCGATCCACCGGCGTCACCGCCTCGAAGCGCCCGCCCGCGGTCAGCGGGCCCGGGGCCGGCGCGTCCGGACGCAGGAGCGTGAGGCTGATGCGGTTGGTGAGACCGCCTTCCTTGGTGACGAGCGCCCCGAGCCACCACGCGATCTCGTCGAGGAGGACCGCGGCCAGCGCGGGGTCGAGGCGGCCCTCAGGCCGGCGCCACGACTCGCGGGGCACGAAGCGCGCCCACACCCCGCGCTGATCGAAGCGCAGACCGAGCCGCAGGCCGAGGGGATTGCGCGCGCCGCAGGCGAGGCACTGGTCGGAGAGGGGAAGCGCCCAGCCCTCGCGCCCGTTCACCCCGTTGTCCACGAGGTCCCGCGGCGGCGCTTCCGCCTCGAGATCGCCACCACTCTCGCCGGTGGTGATGGTGGCCGAGGTGAGGGGCTGACCGCGCTCGAGGATGGTCACCGCGACCGTGGAGTCCGCGGCATGGCTCTCCAGGTCGAGCGCGCGTTCGGTCGGCACCGGCGAGGTGAGGCGGCCCTCGAGTCGTCGCGGACGGCCGTCGGTCCCGAGCGGTCGCGACGCCACGTCGAGCAGGGCCACGAGCCCGCCGCCATGCACGACCCCGGGCCAGCTCTGAAGCGCCGCGGGCGCGAAGAATCGGCCGCGGCCGTCCGGCTGAAGCCGCGCCGCCGCGGCGAGCACGTCAGAGACGGGCGCCGCCGACGAGCGACCGCGAGACCGCATGCTATACTCGCGTGGATTCATGCCGCCGGCCATTCTACTGTCGCCGTCGACTCGACCGCAACGCGCGTGACCAGTCCCGCCCTCGAGCTCCTGACGCACGGTCCGTTTGCTCGGATCATGCTCACGAACTTCTTCTTCTTCGGGGCCCTCAACGGGTTCCTGCTGCTCCCCCTGTACATTCACCGGCTCGGGGGTGACGAGGCGGACATCGGGCTGGTGCAGGGCCTCTACAGCGCGGCCGGCATCGTGTGCCAGCCGGTGGTGGGCGCCCTCATCGACTACCTCGGGCGGCGCTTCTTCATGCGCCTCGGCACGGTGCTGCTCGTGGTCTCCTGCGCGCTGTTCGTGGTCTCGAGCCCGCTCCCGCTGCTGGGGGGGCTCCGCGTGCTGCAGGGCGTGGCCTTCTCCGTCTTCTTCGTGGCGAACTACGTCCACGTCGTCGAGATGGTGCCGGCGGAGCGGCGGGGGTGGGCGCTCGGGATCTTCGGGCTCTCGGGTCTGGTGTCCACGTCGCTGGCCCCGCTCTTCGGCGAGTTCATGATCCGCCGCTTCGGCTTCCCTGCGTTCTTCGCGACGGCCGGCGTGATCGCGGCCGCCGCCGCGGTGGCGTCGTGGAACGTGAGGGACGTGCGGCCGCCCGCCCTCGGCGCCCGCCCCGGCCTGCACGTCATCCAGGAGGGCCTGCTCGAGCTGCGGCACATGCACATGCTGCTCGGGTTCTTCTTCGGGCTGGGCACCGGCACCATCTTCACGTTCCTGCCCACCTTCGGCGAGGTGCTCGGGGTCGCCAGCGTCGGCCTCTTCTACACCGCCTACGCGGTCGCGGCCATGCTGGTGCGGGTGGCCGGCGGGAACCTGATCGACGTACGCGGCCGACGGGCCGTGATCATCCCGTGCATGTTCGTGCAGGCCGCGGCCACCGCCATCATCGCGATCGTGGCGCTCCTGTTCAGGCCCGCCCTCGGGTTGCCGGTGCTGCCGTTCCTCTTCCTCGCCGGGTTCCTGGCCGGGGCCGCCCACGGCTTCCTGTACCCCGCGATGTCCGCGCTGCTCATGGACGTGACACCGGAGCGCCGCCGCGGCAGCGCGGTGGGCATCTTCAGCTCGGTCATCCTCGTCGGCAACACGACCGGCGCCATCGCCTTCGGCTTCGTGGCGCACGGCCTCGGCTACTCCGTGATGTGGGCCGCGCTCACCCTGCTCCTGCTGACCGGCTCGCTGCTGAGCACCCGCCTGCGCGTGGGCTACGCGTCGGCCGCCCCCGTGCCGGCCTCCTGACCCGCCGCGCGGTTGACACGTCCGGGGCGCGGGCCGATACTGCTCGCACGTCGCGCCCGGGGAGGTTCGCCCATGATCAGACTTCGTCGATTCAGTGGCCTCGTGCTGGTGCCCGCACTCGGTATCCTGCTCGCGGGCGCGCGGAACCCGGGTGAGGTCGCGACGCCCAGGGTGGGCAGCCCGCGAGAGGTCAGCGTGGTCGGCGTCTTCAGCGATCCGCGGGGCCAGCACGGAGTGCTGCTCGAGAGCAAGGGCGACAAGCGGCGCGTGCTCATGGTGATCGGCGCCGCGGAGGCGACCGCGATCGCGGTCCCGCTCGAGAACATCACCCCGCCGCGGCCGCTCACCCACGACCTGTTCCTGACCCTGTTCGGACGGCTCAAGGTCTCGGTGTCGAAGGTCGTGATCACCGACCTGCGCAACGACACCTACTACGCGACGCTGTACCTCACGGCGGACGGCGCGCCGATGGAGCTGGACTCCCGTCCGTCCGACGCGATCGCGATCGCGATCCGGGCCAAGGCGCCGGTCTTCGCGGAGGAGCGCGTGTTCGACAAGGCCGAGCGCGTGCCGGGCGGACCGGCAGGGCCGGGGCCGGGGGAGAGGATCTAGCCGCGTGGCTCCCGACTTTCCGCGCGATGGGACGCCGCTCGCCCTGCCCCCCGACGTCGAGGGGCAACAGTGGGCAATCCAGCGGCGTCTCGGCGAGATCTTCAGCAAGCTCGGGGAGAAGCTCGCCGAGCTGACCGGGCGTGTCGACGTGCAGGTCAAGCCGCAGACGTCCTTCACCGACATCGGCGGGCTGGCCGAAGCCAAGAGCCTCGTGCGGAGCTTCGTCACTGCGCTCACCGATCCCGAGCTCTACCGGAAGTGGGGGATCACTCCGCCCAAGGGCATGCTGATCTACGGCCCGCCCGGGACCGGCAAGACCCTGCTGGCCCGGGCGCTCGCCACCGAGGCGGGGGCGGTCTTCTATCATCTGAAGCTCGGCACCCTCACGTCCAAGTTCGGGCCGAACACCGGCGAGCTCCTGCAGGAGGTGCTCGGCCTGGCCAAGGAGCAGGGCAAGGGCGTGGTGCTGCTCGACCAGGCCGACGCGCTCGCGCTGGAGCAACTGCTGCCGCCGGCCCAGGCCCGCGAGGCGGGCGCGCGCATCGTGGCCGCGCTGTGCGAGAAGATCGACACTCTCGACGATTTCTCGCGGCTCGTCATCGTCGCGGCCACCGCGCGCACCGACTCGGTGGATCCTTCGCTGGTGGCGCCGGGCCGGCTCGATCACCTGGTCGAGGTGCCGCTGCCCGACGCGGCGGCCCAGCAGCAGATCCTGGCCCTCGCGCGTGGCCGGGCCGAGCACAACGCGGGCCGGCCGCTCGTGGCCGAGCTCGACTATCGCCTGCTCTTGCCGCCGATGGGCGGCATGAGCGGCGGCGAGATCCGCGACATCCTGCGCCGCGCGCTGGAGGACAAGGTCCACGCGGCCGGCCAGGGGCAGGAGGCCGCGCTGGTGACGACCCAGGACCTCCTCCGGCAGGTGGACGTCTACCGACGCATCCGCGCCGTCGTCGAGAAGATTCGTTACGGACAGTACCTCTAGCCCGCAGCGAGGAGAACGCATGCGTGCACATCGGACCTCGTGGTGGCGGTCGTCCACGCTCGCGGTGGCCGCCGCGCTTGTCCTGTTCTCGAGCCCGGCGGGCGCGCAGCTCGACCAGCTCCTGAAGGGCCTGGGCGGCTCCGGCGCGCTGGGGTCGGGGCTGTCCGACGCCAAGATCGGCGCCGGGCTCAAGGAGGCGCTGCAGGTGGCCACCGAGAAGACGGTGAGCCTCACCGGCAAGACCGACGGCTACTTCACCAACCAGGCGATCAAGATCCTGATGCCGCAGAAGCTGCGGACGTTCGAGAGCGGGTTGCGCGCGGTGGGCTACGGCGGGCAGATCGACGAGCTGGTACTCGGGATGAACCGCGCGGCGGAGAAGGCGGCGCCCCAGGCCAAGCAGATCTTCTTCGACGCGATCGGCGAGATGAGCTTCGACGACGCGCGCAAGATCCTCAACGGCGGAGACACCGCGGCCACCGACTACTTCAAGGTCAAGACCACCCCGAAGCTGACCACCGCGTTCCGGCCGGTCGTCGAGCAGTCCATGAGCCAGGTGGGGGTGAGCCGTCAGTACAAGGAGCTCGTTGCGCGCTTCGATGCGATCCCGTTTGCGAAGTCGCAGGCCTTCGACCTCGACGGCTACGTGGTCGACAAGGGGCTCAGCGGCCTCTTCGTCGTGCTCGGCGAGCAGGAGAAGCAGATCCGCACCAACCCCACTGCCCGGGCCACCGACCTCCTCAAGGAAGTCTTCAAGCGCTAGCCCGGGGTCAGGTCTTGCATTCCGACATTTTCCTGGCCAGAGGCCAGGCAGAGCGTCGAGAAATGTCGGAATGCAAGACCTGACCCCAACTGGTACCATGGCGGCGCGCTTCGATGCCATCGGTCACTCGCGTGCGCGTCCGCTACAAGGACACCGACACGATGTCGGTCGTCTACTACGGGAACTACCTCACCTATTTCGAGGTCGGTCGCGTCGAGTACCTTCGCGAGTACGGCTGGCCGATGTCGCGCGTGAACGAGCGTGTACACCTGCCGGTGGTCGAGGCGTTCGTGAAGTACGTCAAGCCGGCCCGCCTCGACGATCTGCTCGAGATCATCTCACGGGTGAGTGAGCGCCGGCGCGCGAGCTTCCGCTTCACCTACGAGATCCGCAACGAAGCGAACGAGCTGGTGGCCACCGGGCACACCCTGCACGCCTGCTGGAATCCGGCCACCGCCCAGATGATTCCCATCCCCGACTGGCTGAAGGAGATCATGCCCGATGCCGACCTCGACCCCGTCGCGACCCGTCGCTGACCGGAAGCCCCGCCCGATCGCGGATATCGCGCGTGATCTGGGCCTGGCCCCCGACGAGTGGATGCCCTACGGTCGCGACAAGGCCAAGGTGCAGGTGGGGGCCCTGGCCGCCCGCCGCGACCGTCCGGACGGAAAACTGGTGGTGGTCTCCTCGATCACGCCCACGCCCGCGGGCGACGGCAAGACCACGATGACGATCGGGGTCGGACAGGCGCTGCACCGGATCGGGGCGCGACCGGTCATCGCGCTCCGCGAGCCGTCGATCGGGCCCACCCTCGGGATGAAGGGCGGTGGCACCGGGGGTGGCCGCGCGCAGGTCGTCCCGATGGAAGACATCAACCTGCACTTCACCGGCGACTTCCACGCGATCACCTCCGCCCACAACCTCCTCGCCGCCGCCATCGACAACCACGTCCACCACGGCAACCCCCTCGGTATCGATGTGCGCCAGGTGGCGTGGAAGCGGATCCTGGACGTCAACGACCGCGCCCTGCGCAACGTGGTGGTGGGCCTCGGGGGCCGGATGGACGGGGTGCCGCGCGAGGCGGGTTTCCTGATCACGTCGGCCTCCGAGATCATGGCCGCCCTGTGTCTGGCCGACGATCTGATGGATCTCAAGCAGCGGCTGGGCCGCATGCTGGTGGCCCTCACCGCGGACGGCAAGCCGGTGGCCGCGGACGCGCTCGGGGTCACCGGCGCGATGACCGCGCTTCTGCGCGACGCGATCCATCCGAACCTCGTGCAGACCATGGAGGGCACGCCGGCACTGGTGCACGGCGGGCCCTTCGCGAACATCGCCCACGGCTGCAACTCGGTGCTGGCCACCCGCCTGGCCCTGAAGCTCGGGGACGTCTGCCTCACCGAGGCGGGATTCGCCACCGATCTCGGCGCCGAGAAGTTCTTCGACATCAAGTGCCGCCTCGCCGGCCTCAGGCCTGACGCGGCCATGATCGTGGCGACCGCCCGGGCGCTGAAGTACCACGGCGGCGTCCCGGTGCCCGAGCTCGACCGCGAGAACGTCGCCGCGCTGACCACCGGGCTCGACAACCTGGAGGCCCACGTGGAGGCGGTGCGTCAGTTCAAGGTGCCCGTGCTGCTTGGCCTCAACCGATATCCGTCGGACACCGAGCGGGAATACGCGGCGGTGAAGGAGCGTTGCGCGCGGCTCGGGGTGGAGGCCCACGTGGCCGACGTGTTCGGCCGCGGCGGCGAGGGCGGGGAGGAGCTGGCCCGCGGGCTCCTCGCGCTGCTGGCCCGCGAGCGCTCCGCGTTCCAGCCGCTCTACGCCCTCGACGATCCGATCACGGTGAAGCTCGACACCATCGCCCGGCGCATCTACGGCGCGGACGGCGTCGAATATCCCAAGCGGGTGGAGCGTCAGATCGCCCAGGCCGAGAGTCTCGGCTACGGGAGGCTACCGATCTGCGTGGCGAAGACGCAGCGCTCGCTGTCCGACGATCCGTCGCTCCTGAACCGACCCCGCGGGTTCAAGATCACGGTCAACGACGTGACCATCTCCGCGGGCGCCGGGTTCCTAGTCGCGATCACCGGCGACATCACCACGATGCCGGGCCTCCCGCGCCGACCCAACGCGGAGAGGGTGGACGTGACCCCGGACGGCAGCATCACCGGGCTATTCTGAGCCGCGTGATATACTGTCCGGCGGTCCCGGCGAGAACCGGGCCACATATATGATCCAGGTCGACAATCTGACGAAGCGCTACGGGCCGGTCGAGGCCATCCACGACGTGTCGTTCAGCGTGGACAAGGGCCGCATCGTGGGCTTTCTCGGGCCCAACGGGGCGGGCAAGTCCACCACGATGAAGATCCTGTCGTGCTTCATGCCGGCCAGCGGTGGCACCGCGAAGGTCGCGGGGTACGACGTCTTCTCCCAGTCCATTGAGGTGCGCCGGCGCATCGGCTACCTGCCCGAGAACGCCCCGCTCTATCCCGATCTCTCGGTGGCCTCGTATCTCGACTTCGTGGCCGAGATCAAGGGCGTGGGTCGGGCGGCGCGGCGCGGCCGCGTGGCCGACGTGATGGAGCGCTGCTTCATCACCGACATGCAGAAACGGCTCATCGGCAAGCTCTCCAAGGGCTATCGGCAGCGGGTGGGGCTGGCCCAGGCCCTCCTCGGGGATCCGGAGGTGCTGATCCTCGACGAGCCCACCATCGGGCTCGATCCGCGCCAGATCACGGAGATCCGGTCGCTGATCCGCTCGCTGGCCGGGCAGCACACCGTGATCCTCTCCACCCACATCCTCCCCGAGGTCTCGATGGTCTGCGACGGAGTGATCATCATCAAGGACGGTCGCATCGTCGCCCAGGGCACCGAGTCCGATCTGGTCCGGCGGGTGTTTCCCGCCGCCCGGATCGAGGTGCGGGTCGCGGGGGCGACCGGTGACGTGGCCGGCTCGCTGCGGGCGCTGCCCGGGGTGGTGGGGGTCCAGCCGCTGGCCTCCCGCGACGGCGCGGTGGGCTTCCTGGTCGAGGCGGAGCGCGATCGCGACGTGCGCCCGGAGCTGGTCCGCCTGGTGACGGGCAAGGGCTGGGCGCTGCAGGAGCTGCACCAGGTCGGCATGAGCCTCGAGGAGGTCTTCATGCACGTGATCGCGGGCGAGCAGGAGCCGCACGAGGCCCTCGCGGGGGAGGAGGCGAGCTGATGGGCTGGCTGCCCGTCTTCAAGAAGGAGATGCGGCTCTACTTCGGGTCGCCGGTGGCCTACGTGGTCTTCACCTTCTTCCTGCTGATCTCGGGCTGGTTCTTCAGCCAGATCTTCCTGTTCTACAGCGACGCCTCGATGCGCTCGTTCATGCAGCCGCAGTTCGGACAGAACCTCAACGTGATCGAGAACGTGATGCGCCCGCTCTTCACCAACATGAGCGTGGTGCTCCTGTTCTTCATCCCGATGCTGACGATGCGCCTGTTCGCCGAGGAGCAGAAGTCGGGGACCATCGAGCTGCTGCTGACCTATCCGGTGCGCGACGGTGAGGTGCTCGCCGGCAAGTACCTGGCCGCGCTCGCCCTCTTTGCAATCCTGCTCGCCCTGACTCTGCTCTATCCCGGATTGATCGCCTATTTCACCCGGGTAGAATGGGGACCCATCTTCACCGGCTACCTGGGTCTGCTGCTGACCGGCGCGGTGTTCCTCGCGGTGGGTGTGCTGGTGTCCTCGATGACCGAGAACCAGATCGTGGCCGGCTTCGGCACCTTCGGCATCCTGCTCGGGTTCTGGATCGTGGGCTGGGGCGCCGAGTTCGCGGGCGGCAACCTGCGCGGGGTGCTCCAGTACCTCTCGATCGGCGATCACCTGGACGGCTTCACCCGCGGGCTCATCGACACCAAGGACCTCGTCTACTACGTGACCGGGGTCGGGCTCGCGCTGTTCCTCGCCCTGCGATCGGTCGAGTCGAAGCGATGGAAGGGTTGATCGGATGAGCCTGCTCAGAAGCCACTCGGTGAGCGCGGCGATCGTCTGCCTCATCCTGGCGGGGGCGTGCTGGCTCCTCTACCCGGGCATCCCCGCCCGCTGGGTCTTCCTCGGCGCGGGCGTGGGCTTCCTGCTCCTCTCGCTGATGCTGAACGCCCGTGAGGCGCAGGCCGCCATGGGAACCCGCACCGCGCGATACGGGGCCGGGGCGGCGGTCATGGCGCTGCTCGCCCTCGGCGTCGTGGTGGCCGCGAACGCGATCTCCTTCCGCCACAGCACCCGCTGGGACCTCACCGAGAACAAGCGCAACAGCGTGTCGGCCCAGACCGTCCAGGTCCTGCGCACCCTCAAGGCGCCGGTGACCGCGATCGCGTTCTTCCGCTCGGACACGCCGGGCAAGAAAACGGCCGAGGACCTGCTCGCGCAGTACGCGACCTACTCGGGCGGCAAGTTCACGTGGCGGCTCGAGGACACCGACAAGGCGCCGGCCCTCGCGCGCCAGTATGGCGTCGAGAGCTACGGCACCGTCGTGCTCGAGGGAGGCGCCCCCGGGCAGGTGCGCACCGAGAAGGTGCAGGACGCCGACGAGGAGAAGCTGACCAACGCCATCGTGAAGGTGACCCGCGCGGGCAAGCGGGTGGTCTACGTGCTGAAGGGGCACGGCGAGCGGGAGATCGGCAGCACCGATCGAGCGGGCTTCAGCCAGGCCAAGGAGCAGATGGAGAAGGCGAACTACGAGGTGAAGGAGCTGTTCCTGGCCCGCGATCCCAAGGTCCCCGACGACGCGGGCATCGTGGTCGTCCCGGGCCCGAAGACGGACCTCTTCCCGCAAGAGCTGGCCGCCCTCGACGCCTACATCGCGCGCGCCGGCAAGGTCTTCTTCATGGCTGGACCGTTCCAGGCCAACACCACCGTGAAGTACCTGAGCAAGTACGGGGTGGTGGTGGACGACGACGTGGTCATCGAGCTGAATCCGATCGGCCAGCTCTTCGGGGTGGGCCCGCTCGTGCCGGTGGTCGGGCAGTACGATCCGCACCCGATCACCAAGGACATGGGTGGGATCATGACCCTGTTCCCGCTGACCCGGTCGGTGGCCCCCGCCAAGTCGATGCCCAAGGGAGTGCAGGCCTCGCCGCTCGCCCAGACCAGCCGCCAGTCCTGGGGTGAGACCGACAAGGCGGTCTTCCAGACCGGCAAGGCCACGCCGGATCCCAACGAGAAGACGGGCCCGCTCGCGGTGGCGATGGTGGCCACGGTGGATGCCCAGTCCGATCCCAAGGCCGAGCCGGCCGACGCCGCGAAGAAGCCGGCGCCGAAGGCCCGCCTCGTGGTGGTGGGTACCGCGGACTTCGCGGACAACCAGTTCCTGGGCGCCCAGGGCAATCGCGACTTCTTCCTCAACATCGTGTCGTGGCTCGCGGAGGAGGAGGACCTGATCTCCATCCGTGCCAAGGACCCCAAGCAGAACCCGGTGGTGCTGACCTCCGCACAGTCGAACCTAGTGCTGGGGCTGCCGCTCGTGGCCCTGCCGGGCGCCGTGCTGATCTGCGGCATCGCGGTGATCATGCAGCGGCGCCGTGCGCGCTAGCCCATGGCGCGCTGGAAGACGACCGTCGTCCTGCTGGTGGTGGCCGCCGGCCTCGGCGGGTTCTTCTACTACGACACCTACTGGCTGAATCCCAAGCGCGAGAAGGCCGAGTCCGCCAAGGGGCGGATCTGGATCGTCGAGCCGAAGGACGTCGAGGGCGTCACCCTCGTCCGCAAGGACGAGACGATCCGGCTGAAGCGCACCGCGGACGGCGGCTGGGAGCTGCTCGAGCCGGTAAAGGCCCGGGGTGATCGCTCCGTGGTGGACGACATGGTGACGGGCCTCGCCACCGCCCGCATGGACCGCGAGATCGACGCCAACCCGGCCAAGCCCGCCGACTTCGGACTCGAGCCCCCGCAGGCGGAGGTGCGCCTCGACGTCAAGGGGCGCGCCGAGCCGCTCGTCCTCCGGGTGGGTAGCAAGAACCCGACCGGCGTCTGGGTCTACGCGCGCGAGGGAGCCAAGCCCGCGGTGATCACGCTCTCGGAGAGCGTCGCGCGCGACACCGGCCGTCCCACCGCCGACTTCCGCGACCGTAGCGTGATCGCCTTCGACCGACGCAACGTCACCGGGATCGACCTCGACGTCGGCGGTGACCAGATGGGGGTGAGCGCCGACGAGCCCGGCAAGTGGCGGATCGTGAAGCCCCGCGACATCCGCGCCGATGCCGACATGATCGCGGAGTTCCTCGACAAGCTCGAGGGGGCGAAGGCGATCGAGTTCGTCGACGACGCGCCGAAATCGCTCCAGCCCTACGGCCTCGACAAGCCGACCCGCGTG
>Ga0335085_10001499_pt1 | contig 48741 bp, 44 predicted proteins | sample Lox_Sample_45_FD_206712 | JGI IMG/M metagenome (GOLD analysis project Ga0335085, IMG submission 206712) | Soil microbial communities from Loxahatchee National Wildlife Refuge, Florida, United States - Lox_Sample_4.5 | ecosystem: Environmental > Terrestrial > Soil > Wetlands | place: USA...
CGGGCATGTAGGCCGTTGACAGGCGCTCGCGGGCCACGGCGTCCAGCGGCGAGCCCGGCACGATAGCGAGCGCCGGCGCCGCGATATGAATGCCGACGCGCCAATCGCCCTCCGCGACGCGGGTCAGCGAGAAGGCGTCGTCGATCTCGGTGGTATCCGCGTCGTCCAGGCTGAAGGCGTCGACCTCGGCGAGCGGAAGCTCGTCCGGCGGCTCGGGCACTTCGTGCGGCGGGAAGTCGATGCCGCGCGGATAGAACTCGAATAGAAAGCGATTGAGGTGGAACGCATGCGTATCGGCGACCAACCCGCAGCGCTCGAGCAGGCGCGCGGGCGCAAGCCCGGTCGCCTTGCAGGCCTGCTCCAGCGCCTTGGTCTCGGGCTTGCTGCGATCGGGTGCGTACAGGAGCTCGTCGCGCAGCGCGGCGAGCTCTGCCGGGCACTCCCCACGCGCCAGCCGCGCGGCCCAGTCGGCAATGCGCGCGGCCTCCTGGCGCTTGCGCTCGGCCGAGGCAAGCGCCTGCTTGAGCGTCGCTTCCGGCGCGGCCTGATAGCGGCCTTTGCCGCGGCGGTAGAAGTACATGGGCGCCGAATGCAGCTTGAGCAGCACGCCGGCGGCCTCCGCAGCACTGGGCTCGCGACCTACGTAGTCGCGCGCGAGCGCCTCGAACCCGAATTCGCCGCCGCCGGAGACTTGCCACAGGAAGTCGGTATCCAGGTCAGAGGCGTAGCGCTGCGCGGCGTCGAGCAACTCGGAGCCGCTCGGGCGCTCGAAGCGCAGGAGCACCGATGCCGCCTTCACCTTGGAGCGCCGGCCGTGCGGCGTCTCGACCTGGAACGACGCTGGGGCCTGCGCGAGGATCGTGCCGACCTTGAACTCCCCGTCTTCCTCGTAGAGCAGCTGCACGGCTTAACGATCCGCAAATCCGAGTATGCGCGGCAGGTGCCGCTCGAAGCTCCGCAGGCTGTGGTCGCCGCCCTCGATGACGATCTGCTCGGCGCCCCGGTAGCGCTCGAGCGCGCGGCGATAGTCGAGAACCTCGTCCCCCGTCTCCACGATCAACAGGTAACGCTCGGGGTGCAGTCGCGTGACGTCCAGGGCGCGCCAGGCGTCGAGGTGGGCCTCCGTGAGTTCGTAGGGCTCGCCCGTGTGGAGGTTTCGCTGCTCTCCGAGGTAGGCGCGCAGGCCGACGTGCGGGTGGATCGCCGGGTTGAGCAGCACCGCCCGCGCTCCGTATGCCTCGGCGAGGTAGGTCGCGTAGAAGCCGCCGAGCGAGGACCCGACGAAGCACCACCGGGTACCCGGCGCGTGCGCGGCCATGAGCGACTCCACTGCGGAAATAGCCTGGTTGCCGAGCGGCGGCAGCGCAGGGCAGGCGTAGTCGTGCGCCCTGCCCCGCGCCGCCAGATACGCGCCCAGAACCTGCGCCTTGTGCGACCTTGGCGAAGAGTTGAAGCCGTGGAGGTAGGCGATCATGCGCGCGCGCCGATCGCCGCGAGCAGCCGGGCGTGGACGCCGCCGAAAGCCCCGTTTGACATCACGATTACCTGGTCGCCCGCTCGCGCCTCGGCGGCCACCGCCGCGACCAATGAATCCAGGTCATCGAAGCACCGCGCGCGCGCGCCGAGCGGGCGAAGCGCCTCGGGCGCGCTCCATCCCAGACCCGCGGCGTAGACAAAGCTCCGATCGGCCGCTGCAAGGCTTTGCGCGAGCCGGTCCTTGAGCGCTCCCAGCCGCATGGTGTTGGATCGCGGTTCGACCACGGCGATCAGCCTGCCCTGCCGCAACCGCGCGCGCACGCCCTCGAGCGTGGTGCGGATCGCGGTCGGATGGTGGGCAAAGTCGTCGTACACGGTCACGCCGTGCGCCTCGCCTCGACGCTCGAGGCGCCGCCGAACACCCGAGAAGCTGCGCAACGCTTCGACGGACTGGTCGGCGGGCACGCCGGCGTGGCGCGCGGCGCCGATCGCCGCGAGCGCATTGGCGCGGTTGTGCGCGCCTGCGAGCGACCACGACACGCGCCCCACCACACTTTCATGCCAGGCTACATCGAACCCGTTTTCTGCGTCCGGCGGACCGGCCATCCAGCCGTCGGGGCGGCCGAACGCTTCTACCGGCGTCCAGCAGCCACGGGACAGCACACGAGCGAGGGCTTCATCGGTCCCGTTCACAACTAGAAGCCCCGAGCGGGGAATGATACGCACAAAATGGTGAAATTGCCGCTCGATGTCTGCAAGATCGTCGAAGATATCAGCATGATCAAACTCTAGATTATTCAGGATTGCCGTCTTCGCTCCGTAATGGATGAGCTTGGATCGCTTGTCGAAGAATGCGGTGTCGTATTCGTCCGCCTCAATAACGAACAGTTCGGACTCGCCGAGCCGTGCGCTCACGGCAAAGTCGCTGGGCACGCCGCCGATCAGGAATCCGGGAGAGCGCCCGGCGCGCTCGAGGATCCAGGCCAGCATCGAGGCCGTCGTCGTCTTGCCATGTGTCCCGGCCACGGCGAGCGCGTGCCGGCCCCGCAGGATGTGCTCGGCGAGCCATTGCGGGCCGGAGATGTACGGCTGTCCGGCGTCGAGGATGGCCTCCATCAGCGGGTTGCCGCGGGTGACGACATTGCCGACAACCCAGAGGTCGGCACCCAGCTTGAGCTGTCCGGCGTCGTAGCCTTCGATGACTTCGACGCCAAGCGCCGCAAGCTGCTCGCTCATCGGGGGATAGATCCCCTGGTCGCAGCCCGTCACCCGGAACCCCGACTGGCGCGCGAGCGCCGCCAGCCCGCCCATGAACGTGCCGCAGATGCCAAGGATATGCAGGTGTGCGGCCATGACCGGACCGAAAGGGCGGCGATTGTACGCGAAGGCCCCGGCGGGGCGATGCGTTATGATGCCCCCGCTATGGGCCGCCGGACCTTGCGGCAGAACGGCATGCGGGCGCGCATTGCGGCAACAGCCGCCCGCCTCATGGCGGAGGACGGCATCGACGACTTCGCGCTTGCCAAGCGCAAGGCAGCGCGGCAGTTGGGCGCGGCCGACACGGAGGCGCTGCCCGCAAATCATGAGATCGAGGCCGAGTTGCGCGCTTATCGCGCGCTTTACCAGCCCGAGGAGCATCCCGAGCGAATCGCGGAGCTGAGACGACTCGCCCTGGACGCCATGCTCGCGCTGGAGCGTTTCAGCCCCTACCTGACCGGCCCGGTCCTCTCCGGGCTCGCCGGCCCCTACTCGGAGATCGACCTCCAGCTTTTTCCCGAGAGCGCAAAGGACGTGGAGCTGTTCCTGCTCGAGCGCAATCTTTCCTTTGGCACATCCGAGGGAAGGCGATTTTCCGGCGACCGGGCGCGTGCGATGAGCGTGTTCACCCTGGAATGGGGCGGTGCGCTGCTCCGGCTGCAGGTTTTCGACCCTCGCGACGAGAGAACTGCGCTGAAAACATCACAGTCCGGCCGGGTCGCGGAGCGTGCAGGAATCTCAGAAGTGGGGCAACTTGTAGCAAAAATGCCATGATCTGCATCGAACTTCGGCCAAACAAGTAATTGACTGGGGCCCGCTTGGGCCACGGCCCGAGTTAGTCTATACTGCGCCCCCGGCCCACGAGGGCTATGGATGCAAAATAAAGGGATCCGCTTCCTTCTTCTGGGAAAAATGGCCAAATCCACCGCAACGCCCTCGATACTGCTCCTCAACGGCCCGAATCTGAATTTGCTCGGGACGCGCGAACCGCATCTCTATGGGCACGAGACGCTGGCGCAGATCGAGCGCCGGCTTGCCGCGCGCGCGAAGGCTGCGGGCATCAAGCTCTGGTGCTTGCAAACGAACCATGAAGGGGTTGCAGTTGACCGGGTCCAGCAGGCCGGCCGCGACGGTGCCGGCTTCATCATCCTGAATCCGGCGGCGTTCACCTACTCGAGCGTCGCGCTGCGCGACGCGCTGACGGCCGTGCGCATCCCGTTCATCGAGGTGCATCTCTCCAACATCCATGCGCGCGAGCCCTGGCGCGCCCATTCGCACTTCACCGCAGTCGCGGTCGGCTCGATCCTGGGGCTGGGCGGCCGCGGCTACGACCTCGCGCTCGAGTTCGCGATCGGACGCCTCAAGGAAGGCGCCGCCGCCTAGCGCGGCCATCGGCGGAGCCGCGGGGTCCGCCGGAAGGAGAACGCATGGATTTGCGCAAGCTGAAGAAGCTCATCGACCTGGTGCAGGAATCGGGCATTGCCGAGCTCGAGATCACCGAGGGCGAGGAGAAGGTCAAGATCGTGAAAGGGGGGGAAGCCACGGTGACGCCGATCGCGTCTGCGCCCGCCATGGCCGCGGCTGGAAGCCCTGCCCGCGCCGCGCCCGGCGCCGCCGCGGCGTCCGACGCGCCGCCGGGTGTTGCGCCGGCGGCCGAGGCCGTGGCCGAGGGCCATGTGCTCAAGGCGCCCATGGTCGGCACCTTCTACCGGGCGGCCTCGCCCGAAGCCAAGGTCTATGTGGAGGTCGGCCAGAGCATCAAGGCGGGCGAGACGGTCTGCATCATCGAGGCCATGAAGCTCATGAACGAAATCGAGGCGGATGCCACCGGAGTCGTCAAGGCCATCCTGGTCGAGAACGGCCAGCCCGTCGAGTACGGGCAGCCGCTGTTCATCATCGCCTAGCGCGGCGCGGTGTTCGAGAAGATCCTCATCGCCAACCGCGGAGAGATCGCGCTCCGCATCCAGCGCGCCTGCCGCGAGATGGGCATTCGCACGGTCGTCGTCCATTCGATCGCCGACACGGAGGCGAAATACGTCAAGCTCGCCGACGAGTCGGTGTGCATCGGGCCGGCGCCGGCGCGCGAGAGCTATCTCAACATGGCCGCGATCATCAGCGCGGCCGAGGTGACCGACGCGGAAGCGATTCATCCGGGTTACGGCTTTCTGTCGGAGAACGCGGATTTTGCCGAGCGCGTCGAGCGCTCGGGGTTCGTCTTCATCGGCCCGCACCCCGAGAACATCCGCCTGATGGGCGACAAGGTAAGCGCGCGCCAAGCGATGGAAAAGGCCGGCGTACCCTGCGTGGCGGGCTCGGATGGCGCGCTGCCCGAGGACCCCAAGGAGATCGGCCGCATCGCGCGGAAGATCGGCTACCCGGTGATCATCAAGGCGGCCGGCGGCGGCGGCGGGCGCGGCATGCGTGTCGTGCATACCGAGGCCGCGCTGATCAACGCGGTCAACATGACGCGCAGCGAGGCGCAGGCCGCGTTCTCGAATGCCACGGTTTACATGGAGCGCTACCTCGAGAATCCGCGCCACATCGAGATCCAGGTGCTCGCGGACAGCCACAAGAACGCGATCTACCTCGGCGAGCGTGATTGCTCGATGCAGCGCCGGCACCAGAAGGTGCTCGAGGAGGCGCCGGCGCCGGATCTCTCGGAGAAGCAGCGCGTGAAGATCGGCGAGCGCTGCGCCGAGGCTTGCCGCAGGATCGGCTATCGGGGGGCGGGCACGTTCGAGTTTCTCTACGAGGATGGCGAGTTCTTCTTCATCGAGATGAACACGCGCATCCAGGTCGAGCACCCGGTTACCGAGATGATCACGGGACTCGACCTCGTTCAGGAGCAGATCAGGATCGCCGCGGGCGAGCGGCTGCGCCTGCGCCAGAAGGACGTGGTGCTGCGCGGGCACGCGATCGAATGCCGCATCAACGCGGAAGACCCCTACAAGTTCACGCCGTCCCCGGGCCGCATCTCCTCGTACCATCCGCCGGGCGGCCCGGGCATTCGGGTCGACTCGCACGTCTACGCCGGCTACAGCGTGCCGCCCAACTACGACTCCATGGTGGGCAAGGTGATCGCCTATGGGGCGACGCGCGAGCAGGCGATCCGGCGCATGCGCATCGCGCTCTCGGAGATGGCGATCGAGGGCATCCAGACGAACCTCGAGCTGCACCGCGAGCTGCTCGCGGACAGCCGGTTCGTACGGGGCGGCACCTCGATTCACTACCTAGAGCAGAAGCTCGCGCAGGAGAGCAAGCAGAAGGCGAAGTAGTGCCGTGGCTTGAGCTCACGCTGGACATCGAGGCGGCCCTCGCCGAGGACTTGTCGGACGCGCTGCTCGCCGAGGGCGCGCAATCGGTATGGATCGGCGGCACGGAAGGCGAACACCGCGTGCTGGGCGCGCTGCTGCCGGCGTCGGTCGATCCGCGCGCGCTGCTCGCGCGCGCGAGCGCTGCGGCCGGCGCGCCGCGCGCTGCCGAGCCGCGCGTGCGGCGGGTCGAGGACCGGGATTGGGTGCGGGAAACCCAGAGCCAGTTCGAGCCGATCCGCGTGGCCGACCGCCTTTGGGTCGTGCCGACCTGGCACGAACCGCCGGCTGAGGGCATCGCGATCCGGTTGGACCCCGGCCTCGCATTCGGCACCGGCAGCCACCCCACGACGCGCCTTGTGCTCGCCTGGGTCGCTGCGCTCGGCACCGCGGGACGCCGGGTCCTCGATTACGGTTGCGGTTCCGGTATATTGGCGATCGCCGCTGCCAAGCTGGGCGCAGCGCGGGTTGACGCCGTCGACATCGACCCCGAGGCGCTCGCCGCCACCAGCACCAACGCGCGCGCCAATGGAATCGAGGTGCACGCTTTCGAGCCGGAACGGCTGCCGCCCGGCGCCTACGACATCGTGGTTGCCAACATCCTCGCCCAACCCCTGATCGTGCTCGCGCCATTGCTCGCGGCGCGCACGCGCGCGCGGGGCCGCCTCGCGCTCGCGGGCATCCTCGCTGAACAAGCGGCGGATGTCGCCGGCGCGTACGAGGCGGACTTCGATATCCACGTCAGCGCCCACGGGGAGGGCTGGGTGCTGCTCGAGGGAACGCGCCGGTGAGCGTCTTGGTCACGCGCTGCCCGAGCTGCGGCACGGCGTTTCGCGCGCAACCCTCGCAGCTGTCGGCGCGCAGCGGGCGGGTTCGCTGCGGCAAGTGCTCTTCCGTCTTCGACGGGGTGGCCAATCTCGTCGAGGAAACGAGCACCTCCGAGCCGGCGGAGCCATCGCCGCAGCTTGGCCTGTTCGATGCGGGCGCCCGTGCTCCTGGCGAAGCCCCCGAGGGGGCGCCGCGGGCCGCGTCGCGGCGTTTCCGGCCGCGATCAGACGAGCCTTTGCCGGAATTCCTTGAGGACGAGCCGCCGCGCCCGCGCTACGGGGCGGTCTGGGGATTCGCTGCGCTGCTCGCGCTTGCGGCGCTCGCGGGGCAGCTTGCGTTCTACTACCGGACGGAGGTCGCCACGCTACTGCCCCCGACGCGCCCGTATCTCGAGGAGGCTTGCCGCTTCCTGACGTGCCAGGTGCGCTTGCCGCGCCGTCCGGATCTGTTGAGCATCGAGTCCTCCGACCTCCAGGCCGATGCCCGCGGTGCGAATCTGGTCGTGCTGAACGCTGTGATCCGCAACCGCGCCGCCTATGCGCAGGAGCTGCCCGCGCTCGAGCTGACGCTGACCGATGCGTCCGAGCAGCCGGTCCTCAGGCGAGTGCTGCGGCCGGCGGACTACCTACCCGCGCAGCCGGCCCGGCTGCTCGCGCAAGGCATCGCTCCGGGGGCCGAAGCCGTCCTGCGCGTGCATTTCGATACCAGCGGAGTGCACGCGACAGGCTACCGACTCTATCTCTTCTATCCTGCCTGAATGAAGACGCTCATTACCGGATCGATCGCTTACGACACCATCATGGTGTTCCCCGACCGCTTCAGGAATCATCTGCTGCCCGACCAATTGCACATCCTCAACGTGTGCTTCCTGACCCCGGAGATGCGGCGCGAGTTCGGCGGTACGGCGGGCAACATTGCCTACAACCTCAAGCAGCTCGGGGGCGACCCGCTCGTCATGGCCACCGTCGGTGAGGACATCGAGCCCTACTTGTACCGACTGCAGCGGCTGGGCATCGACGCGACCGGCCTGCGCAAGGTGGCCGGGCAGTTCACCGCGCAGGCCTTCATCACGACCGATCTCGACGACAACCAGATTACGGCGTTCCATCCCGGCGCCATGAACCACGCGCACGAGAACCACATCGACGCCTCGCTCGGCGCCGGGCTCGCGATCGTCGCGCCCGACGGCAAGGAAGGCATGCTGCAGCACGCGCGAGAGTGCGCGAGGCATCGCGTGCCGTTCCTCTTCGACCCCGGGCAGGGCCTGCCGATGTTCTCCCGCGACGAGTTGCAGGAATTCGTCCGCCTCGCCGACTACGTGGCCGTGAACGACTATGAGGGCAAGATGCTGGAAGAAAAGTCGGGCAGGGCGCTGGTCGATCTGGCCCGCGAGGTCAAGGCGCTGGTCCTCACCCTGGGCGCGCAGGGCTCGCGAATTTATGCCGACGGCGAGACCCATGAGATTCCCGCCGCGCCGGCCGAGCGCGTGGTCGATCCGACCGGCTGCGGCGACGCCTATCGGGCGGGGTTGCTCTATGGCCTCGCTGAGGGCTGGGACTGGCCGCGCATCGGGCGCCTCGGGGCCGTGCTCGGCGCCATCAAGATCGCGAGCCGCGGCGCGCAAAACCACCGGGTGGAGCGGCGCCTGATCGAAGCGCGCTACCGCGCCGCGTTCGGCGGCTCGCCTTGGCAATGAGCTCCCGTCATATCTCGCCCGGCGCCTGATAGCCGTGGCAGGGGACCTGAAAGAGCTGACGGTCCTCGAGCCGTAGCGCGCTGAGGCAACCTCCCCAGACGCAGCCGCTGTCGAGCGCCAGCAGTTGCGGCGTGAGCTTCAATCCAAGCGCGGACCAGTGTCCGCAGATGATCGGCATCTCGCCCGCCAGCCGGAATTCGAACCAGGGACGATAGCCGGCGGGGGCGTTGTCGCCCTTGGCCTCGAGGTCGATCTCGCCCCGCGACGTGCAGAACCGCAAGCGCGCCATGGCATTGACGATGACGCGATGCCGCTCGGAATTCCGCAGGTCGTCGCGCCAGGCCCGCGGCTCGGACCCGTACAGGTGCCGGAGGAACTCCCGGTAGCGGGCGCCACGCAGCTCGGCTTCCACTTCGTGGGCAAGGCCAAGCGCCTTGTCGATCGACCATTGCGGCAGGAGTCCCGCGTGCACCATCGCGTATCCGTCGGCCGCATGCATGAGCGGCCGATGCCGCAGCCAGTCGATCAGCGCATCCGCGTCCGGCGCCTCGAGGACTGCGCCCAGGGTATCGCCCGCGCGCGACTTGCCCAGCCCTTCGGCAAGCCTCAGCAGATGAAAGTCATGGTTGCCGAGCACCACGGTCGCCGAATCGCCCAGATCGCGCACGAGGCGCAGCACGTCGAGCGACCTTGGACCGCGATTGACGAGATCGCCCACGAACCATGCGCGATCGCGCGGCGCGCGGAATTTCGCCCGCACGAGCAGCTGGGCGAGCTCGTCTGCACAGCCTTGGACGTCGCCGATCGCGTAGGTCGCCATGTGAACCGAGTCTAACGCGACCGGGCGCGCAGGCGCGCAACCCGGCTAGAGCGCGGCGTCGAGCCGCCGGTACTGGATCGCTTCCGCCACGTGGACGGATCCGACCACCTCGGCCTGCGCGAGATCCGCGATCGTTCGCGCCACGCGCAAGACCCGGTGAAAAGCGCGGGCCGAAAGGGACAGGCGCGCGATCGCCTCCTTGAGCAGCTCGCGAGCATCGGGATCGGGCCGGCAATGCAGCTCGACTTCACGCTCGGGGAGCGCGGCATTGGCGCGACCCTGGCGCTCGATCTGCCGCAGGCGCGCCGTTTCGACACGGGCGCGGATGGCCACCGACGGCTCGCCTTCGGCGTCCGCAAGCAATTCCGCATCCCTCGGCGCAGGAGCCTCGATCTTCACGTCGATGCGGTCAGCCAGCGGACCCGAGATGCGCGCGCGATAGCGCGCGATCGCATCCGGCGTACAGCGGCAGCGTCCGGCGGCGTGCCCTAGATAGCCGCAAGGACACGGATTCATCGCGGCCATCAGCTGAAAGCGCGCGGGAAAGCGCGCATGGCGCGCGCCGCGCGCGAGCGAGATCCAGCCGGTTTCCAGGGGCTCGCGCAACGCTTCGAGGGTGGCGCGCGCGAATTCGGGAAGCTCGTCGAGAAACAATACCCCGTGATGCGCCAGCGAGATCTCGCCCGGTCGCGGCGGGTTGCCTCCGCCCACGAGCGCCGCGCGCGGCGCTGTATGGTGGGGCGCGCGCCAGGGGCGCACACCCCAGTTCGCCGGGTCGAATCCGGCCGTCGACACGGACTGGATTGCAGCGGACTCGAGTGCTTCGCTTTCGCTCAGGACCGGGAGAATTCCCGGAAAGCGCGCCGCGAGCATCGACTTGCCCGTGCCCGGCGGACCGACGAGCAGGGCGCTGTGGCCGCCGGCGGCCGCGACCTCGAGCGCGCGCTTTGCGGCCGACTGGCCGCGGACATCGCGAAAGTCGGCGCCGGCCTCCGCGCGCGCCGGCACGGTCGCGGCTTGGCGCTCGAGCGGCGCCGTTCCCGTCAGATGCGCGCAGACGTCGAGCAGCGTGCGCGCAGGCAACACGATCGCACGGTCGGCGAGCGCTGCCTGTGCTGCGCTCGCCGCGGGCACTACGAAGCCGCGGCCGGCGCGCCCCGTGCCCAGCGCCATGGCAAGGGCGCCGCGCATCGGGCGAAGCTCACCGGTCAGCGACAGCTCGCCCGCGAATTCGAACCCAGACAGCGATTCGCGACTGAGCTGTCCGCTGGCGGCCAGGATGCCGAGCGCGATCGGCAAGTCGAAGCGGCTTGAATGCTTGGGCAAGTCCGCCGGCGCCAGATTGACCGTGATGCGCCGGGCCGGGAACTCGAACTGCGCGTGGTGAAGCGCCGCGCGCACACGGTCCTTTGCTTCGCGCACCTCGGCATCGGGCAGCCCGACAATGTGGAATGCGGGCAGCCCCGGACCCAGGTGGACCTCCACCGTGACTTCGGGCGCGTCTATTCCAGCGAGCGCGCGGCTCGCAACCGTAGCCAAGGCCATCGCATTCGTCCCTATGAGGGATGAACGCGCGGCGCGCCCGCGGGTTTACCGACGCGACTCGAGCTCGGCGACGCGCGCCTCCAGCGCGGCGAGCTTCGACTCGGCTCGCTCGACAAGCCGCCGCTGCACGTCGTAATCCTCGCGAAGTACTACGTCGAAGCGGTCAAAGAACGCCGCGAGAAGGGCCTGGAAGTTCCTCTCGAGGTCTTGCGCCGGAGAGCGGCGCGCCGCTTCTTCCAAGCGGCTGCCCAGGTCCTTGAGCGATTCCTTGTCGATCATCCAATCATCCTTGAATTCTGATGCACCAACTATGTGCCTCTATCTTCATTTGGGGCACAACTATTGTGCGCTGCATTGCACAATGCCAACGACCACATATTCAAAGTACTGATATTTCATAGTTTTCTAATTGGCACAGGATCTGCTAAGAGATACGGGCGTTTTTGCAATTCGTCAAATCTCTGGGAGAAAACCATGCGCAAGACTGTATTTGCCACTGCGTTCGCAGCGATTGCCGCCGTTCCGGGGCTCGCCGTCGCGGACGGCTCACCGGTGACCGGCAACATGGCGATTGTCAGCGATTACCGGTTCCGCGGAATCTCGCAGACCTTCGTCCAGCCGGCCATTCAGGGCGGTATCGACTATACCCACAGCAGCGGCTTTTATGTGGGCAACTGGGACTCCAATGTAAGCGGGATCAGCTTTGTCGACGGCTCGCTCGAAATGGACCTCTACGGCGGCTTCCGCTTCGGCGCAGGTCCTGTCGGGCTGGACGTGGGCTTTCTGCAGTACTACTACCCGAACGCCAAATTGAACGGCGTGAAGTACGACACGCAGGAAATCTACGCGGCCGCCAGCTGGAAGTGGTTCACGCTGAAGTATTCGTCGACCATCACCGACTGGTTCGGCGTAACGGCGCCGGGCGCAGATTCCAAGGGCTCGGGCTATATCGACCTCACCGCGAGCTTCGAGGTCGCACCGAAACTCACGCTGGTCGGCCATGTCGGTCAGCAGAAGGTCAAGAACTACTCGAACCTCGACTACACGGACTACAAGCTGGGCCTGTCCTACGACCTGAGCGGCTGGGCGCTGGGCCTGGCTTACATCGACACCGACGCGAGCGACCCGTTCTACTCGATGGCGACCGACGCAGCGGGCGACGTCAAGGACCTCGGCAAGGGTACGGTGGTCGTGTCCGTCAGCAAGTCCTTCTAAGGGAGGCCGGCAACCGCGGCGGGCGCCTCGCGGCACCGCCGCCATCGGGAGATAGGGAATGAAACTGATCTCAGCCATCATCAAGCCGTTCAAGCTCGACGAAGTGCGCGAAGCGCTCTCGGGCATCGGCGTGCAGGGCATTACGGTGACCGAGGTGAAGGGATTCGGGCGCCAGAAGGGCCACACCGAGCTGTATCGCGGCGCGGAGTACGTGGTCGATTTCCTGCCGAAAGTGAAGATCGACGTCGCGGTGAAGTCCGACCTGCTCGAGCGCGCCATCGAGGCGATCGAGAAGGCGGCGAACACCGGCAAGATCGGCGACGGCAAGATCTTCGTGTTCGACCTCGAAAAAGTCATCCGCATCCGCACCGGCGAGACCGATGCGGACGCGCTCTAGGGAGACCGACATGAAGAAGTTTATCGCATTGATCGCGCTGGCCACGTCGTTCGCGTTCGCGGGCGCCGTGATGGCGGAGGACAAGCCCGCAGCCCCGGCCGAGACGCCTGCGGCAACCGCGCCCGCGGCAGCGCCGGCTGCGGCACCCGCCGCGGCGCCGGCCGCCAAGGAAGCACCCTCGGCCGACGCCAATCCTGCCATCAACTCCGGTGATACCGCGTGGATGCTGACCTCCATGGCGCTCGTGCTCATGATGACCATTCCTGGGCTGGGCCTGTTCTACGCCGGCATGGTGCGCAAGAAGAACGTGCTCGCCACGGTGGCGCAGAGCTTTCTCGTCACGTGCCTAGTGACCGTGCTTTGGTACATCATCGGTTACACGCTGGCGTTCACGGATGGCAGCTCATTCATCGGTGACCTCTCGCGGCTCTTCCTGCGCGGCATGGGCAAGACGACGACCAGCGGCCTTTCCGGCGCTGTGCCCGAGTCGGTGTTCATGAGCTTCCAGATGACGTTTGCCATCATCACCCCGGCGCTGATCGCCGGCGCGTTCGCGGACCGCATGAAGTTCTCGGCGCTGATCTGGTTCATGGCGCTGTGGCTGATCTTCGTCTACGCGCCAATCGCGCACTGGGTCTGGGCGCCGACCGGCTGGCTGGCCAAGATGGGAGCGCTCGACTTCGCCGGCGGCACGGTCGTGCACGTCAACGCCGGAGTCGCTGGCCTGGTGTGCGCCCTGGTGCTGGGTAAGCGCCTGGGCTACGGCAAGGAAGCCATGGCCCCGCACAACCTGGTGCTGACGATGATCGGCGCATCGCTGCTGTGGGTGGGCTGGTTCGGATTCAACGCCGGATCGGCCGTAAGCAGCGGCGGGCGCGCGGGGATGGCGATGGCCGTCACGCAGATCGCCACCGCCACCGCGGCGCTGTCCTGGATGTTCGCGGAGTGGATGGCCAAGGGCAAGCCCAGCCTGCTGGGAATGTGCTCGGGCGCGGTCGCAGGGCTGGTCGCGATCACGCCGGCGTCGGGCTTCGTCGATCCGACGGGCGCGCTCTTCATCGGTATCGCCGGCGGCGTCATCTGCTTCTGGACCTCGGTCTACATGAAGAACATGTTCGGGTATGACGACTCGCTCGATTGTTTCGGCGTGCACGGAATCGGCGGGACGGTGGGCGCAATCCTGACCGGCGTGTTCGCCGTCGAGGCCATCGGCGGCACGAAGGGCGTGCTCGAAGGCAACGGCGGGCAGCTCATCACGCAGTTGACTGCGATCGGCGCCGTCGCGGCCTACGACGCGATCGTGACCTACATCATCCTGAAAGTGGTGAACATGATCGTAGGGCTGCGCGTATCCGACGAACAGGAGCGCGAAGGCCTGGATATCTCCCAGCACGGTGAGCAGGTCATCGGCTGATACCGCCTTGCAGGTGTAACGAAGTCTCCTCCTAGGTTCAACCCTAGTTCACGGGGCGCGAAGGCGCCCCGTTTTTTTTGCCTCGGCCGGCGGGCTTCCGGCATAGAATTCGCGTTTTTCCGACCCGAGAGCCCCATGGCACACGTCATTTCGATCTGGACCCCGCCCGCACTGCCGGTTGCCGGCGGCGGCGATACCTTCCCCGTACGGCGGATCTTCTGCGTCGGACGAAACTACGCCGAGCACCAGAAGGAAATGGGGGGCAGCGGCCGCGAGCAGCCGTTCTTCTTCATCAAGAGCGCGCACTCGCTGGTGCCGAACGGCGGCGACGTGCACTACCCGCCCAAGACGTCCAACTATCACTACGAGACCGAGCTCGTCGTCGCGCTTGCGAAGGGCGGCCGGCGCATCCCGGCGTCCGCCGCCAACGCGCATGTCTACGGCTACGCGGTGGGCCTGGACATGACGCGGCGCGACCTGCAGCAGTGGGGCAAGGACCACGGCCGGCCATGGGATTTTGGCAAGGACTTCGACGAGGCGGCGCCGTGCAGCGCGCTCGTGCCTGCGGCAAAGATCGGGCACCCGACCAAGGGCGCGATCTGGCTGCAGGTCAACGGCAAGGAGAGGCAGAAGGCGGATCTCGCCGACATGATCTGGTCGGTGCCCGAGCAGATCGCCTACCTTTCGGAGTACTACACGCTCGAACCGGGCGACATCATCTATTCGGGCACGCCGGCAGGCGTAGGACCGGTCAAGCCGGGCGACGAGCTGCACGCGCACATCGACGGCGTCGGCGACCTCACGGTAAGGATGTTGCCCGCGCTTTGAGGCTCTACACCTACTTTCGCAGCTCCGCGGCGTTCCGGGTCCGCATCGCGCTGAACCTCAAGGGCCTGGCGTACGACCCGACCTTTGTTCATCTCGCGAAGGGCGAGCACCTGCAGGCGGACTACGCCGCACTCAACCCGCAGGCGCTCGTTCCGGCGCTGCAGGTCGACGGCGCGCTGCTGACGCAGTCGCTGGCGATCATGGAATACCTGGAGGAGGTACAACCGCAGCCGGCGCTGCTTCCCGCGGACGCCCTCGCGCGGGCGCGGGTACGCGCCCTGTCGCTGATCGTCGCCTGCGAGATCCATCCGGTCAACAATCTTCGCGTGCTGAAGTACGTGAAGAACGTGCTCGGACACACCCAGGCCGAAACCGATGCGTGGTACCGCCACTGGATCGCCGACGGGCTGGCGAAGCTCGAGGCGGAATTGAAACGGCCCGGGACCGCGCGCTTCTGTCACGGCGATGCGCCGAGCATGGCAGACTGCTGCTTGGTACCGCAGGTCTTCAACGCCAAGCGCTACGATTGCGAACTCGCACCGTACCCGACGGTGATGCGCGTGTTTGACGCCTGCATGCAGGTCGGCGCGTTCGATCGCGCCCAGCCGAGCAAGCAGCCTGACGCGGAGTAACCCGATGAATCGGCTTCCCCACTATCGAAGGTTTCGCCCCCGTACGCAGCCGGCCTATGATTTTCCTTTCTACGCGTCGACCGCCAAGCGCCATCCGACACGCCCGTTGGTGATCGTGCCGCAGACGCTTTCGGAGATCACGGGCCCGGTCTTTGGCCATGGCGATCTCGAGCCCACGGACAACGACCTCACGCGGCAGCACAAGGGCGAACCGCTCGGCGAGCGCATCCTCGTCAACGGACGGGTGCTCGACGAGGGAGGTCGGCCCGTACCGCACACGCTGATCGAGATCTGGCAGGCCAACGCCGCCGGGCGCTATCCGCACAAGGCCGACCGCCACGACGCGCCGCTCGACCCGAATTTTTCGGGGGCGGGACGCACGATCACCGACGCCCGGGGTCGATACCAGTTCGTCACGATCCGTCCCGGCGAATATCCCTGGCGCAACCACTACAACGCGTGGCGGCCGGCGCACATCCACTTCTCCCTGTTCGGCCGCGCGTTTCTGACCCGGCTCGTGACGCAGATGTACTTCCCGGGGGACCCCTTGCTCTCGCTCGACCCGATGTACATGAGCATTCCGGAGGAACAGGCGCGCCGACGCCTGGTGTCGACATTCGACCTGGAGCACACCGTGCCCGAGCACGCGCTCGCCTATCGCTTCGACATCGTGCTCCGCGGGCGAGACGCAACTCCGAGGGAGCGCGCATGAAGCTCGTTGCAAGCGGCTCGCAAACGGTCGGTCCGTACCTTCATATCGGGCTTACCTGGCTCAATCGAGACCGCATCGCGGGGCCGGGCGTGAAGGGCGAGCGGTTCGTCATCCAGGGCCGCGTCCTCGATGGCGACGGCAAGGGCGTCTCGGACGCCCTGCTCGAGATCTGGCAGGCGAACGCCGCCGGAAAGTACGCGCACCCCGACGACCGGCAGCGCAAGCCCCTCGAAAAGGGGTTTCGCGGCTTCGGCCGCATTCCGACCGACGCGCAGGGCCGCTTTCGGTTCAGCACGGTGAGGCCGGGCCGCGTTCCGGGACCCGGTCGCGGGCTGCAGGCTCCGCACTTGAACGCCACCGTCTTCATGCGCGGGCTGCTCAAGCAGCTGTCGACGCGAATCTACTTCCCGGATGATTCCGCCAATGCCGAGGATGCGATCCTGAAGCGGGTGCCCGTGGCGCGGCGCGCGACGCTGATCGCGCGGCGTAGGGCAAGGGGAATCCTGGAATGGAACGTCGTCCTGCAGGGCAGGAACGAGACCGTGTTCTTCGAGTTCTAGGCTAGGCGGCGCGAAAGCGCGCCTTCAGCGACTCCGGGATCTCCACGCCGCGCAGGCGCGTGCCTGGCCCATTTTCAAACCTGCCCCACACGCGTGTCTCGGTCCCGCGCGCGAGCGCCATGCCGTCCGCGCGATGCATCTCGTGCGAGACGACGAAGGACTTGCCGCCGAAGCGCGCGATCCTGGAGCGCACCTCGCAGCGATCGCCTTGCTCCGCGGGGTAGAGGAACTGGCACTCGGCGGACACGAGCGGCATTGCCAGGTGCTCCGCGCGCATGCGCTTGGCGTCGTAGCCGGCTCCGGCGAAGAACGCCCAGCACGCGGCGTCCATCCACCGGAAGTACGTCGGATAGAAGATGATCCCGGCGGGATCGCAGTCGCCCCAGTGCACCTGGCAGGGGAAGGTCGCGACGATCGAGCGAAACTCCGCCTCGTTCAACACTGCTCCCACGGCAACCCCTCGAAGCGCCATCCGGCGAGCGAATTTCGCTGGTGCCTGTCGTTCAGCTCGCCTTCGAATCCGTGGAGTACGTTGTAGACACGCGTGAATCCGGCCTGCTCGAGCGCATGGCCGGCTTCCTGCGAGCGGTTGCCGCTCCGGCAAATCAGCACGACCGGGCGGGTCGTGTGGTTGGTGCCCGCTAGCTTCTTCACCTGCCCGACGAAGTGCGGGTTCACGGCCCAATCCGGGCCGTCGTTCCAAGCCACGTGCAACGCGCCGACCGGATGGCCCACGAACAGGTATTCCATCTCGCTGCGGCAGTCGATGAACAGCGCATCGGAGTGCTTCCCGAGGAACTCCTGTGCGCGGCGCGGTTCGAGATGTTCCATGGCGGGCCCGGATTATACGCGTAAGCAATTGACAGAGCAGGGCATTGTAGGCAAACTGGCGGTTCGCGCCGATTTGATGTTCAGCTTGCGGGCGCGTAATAAATGCCGCTAAAGAGACGTGCCAAGACGCCCGTTTCCGCGCAAGCCGAACGGGCGTTTTGTTTTTCCGGGGCCTGATGACAAATCGCGACAGATCTTCCGAGCTGCACGCCCTCCTTGCCGAGCGAATTCTCCTCCTCGACGGCGCGATGGGCACCGAAATCCAGGCCGCGCGCCTGGACGAGGCGCAATTCCGCGGCGAGCGCTTTCGCGCGTGGCCGCGGGAGTTGCGCGGCAACAACGACCTGCTCAGCCTGACACAGCCCGAGCTCATCCGCGGCATTCACGCGCGCTATCTTGCGGCGGGCGCCGACATCGTCGAGACGAATACCTTCAATTCGACGGTGGTCTCGATGGCGGACTACGGCATGGAGAGCCTGGTCCGCGAGCTCAACCTCGCCGCTGCGCGGCTCGCCGTCGACGCCGCGCGCGAGGCCGAGCGGCGATCGCCTGGCAGGCCGCGCTTCGTCGCCGGCGTACTCGGGCCGACGACCAAGACCGCCTCGATCTCGCCTGACGTGAACGACCCGGGTTTTCGCGCCGTCACGTTCGACGGCTTGGTGGCCGCGTATTCGGAAGCGGCGATGGCATTGGAAGAAGGCGGAGTCGATCTCATCCTGGTCGAGACCATCTTCGACACGCTGAACGCGAAGGCGGCGCTCTTTGCGCTGGACGCGCTGTTCGAGCGGCTCGGCCGCCGACTTCCCGTCATCGTATCCGGCACGATCACGGACGCGTCCGGCCGCACCCTGTCGGGCCAGACGACCGAAGCGTTCTACAACTCCGTACGCCACGCGCGACCGCTGGCCGTCGGGCTGAACTGCGCGCTTGGCGCGCAAGAGCTGCGTCCCTACGTCGAGGAGTTGGCCGCGGTCGCCGAGACTTACGTCTCCTGCCACCCGAACGCGGGGCTGCCGAACGCCTTCGGCGAATACGACGACACGCCCGAGAACATGTCGGAGATCATGGGCGAGTGGGCACGCAACGGCTGGCTGAACATCGCCGGCGGCTGTTGCGGCACAACTGCGGAGCACATCCGCGCAATCGAAAGCGCCGTGCGCGGCGTCAAGCCACGCCGGCGGCCCGAACTGCCGAAGAAGCTGCGCCTCGCCGGCCTCGAACCGCTCAACGTGGGAGAGGATTCACTCTTTGTCAACATCGGCGAGCGCACCAACGTCACGGGCTCGAAGGCATTCGCGCGCCTGATATTGGCGGGCGACTACGACCAAGCCCTCAGCGTCGCGCGTCAGCAGGTCGAGAACGGCGCACAGGTTATCGACGTCAACATGGACGAGGCGATGCTCGATTCGGAGGCCGCCATGCGGCGGTTCCTCAGCCTCGCGGCGGCCGAACCTGACATCGCGCGCGTGCCGGTCATGATCGACAGCTCCAAGTGGCCCGTAATCGAGGCCGGGCTGAAGTGCGTGCAGGGCAAGTGCATCGTCAATTCGATCAGCATGAAGGAGGGCGAGGCGGAGTTCCTGCGGCAAGCGCGCCTCGCGCGCCGCTACGGCGCGGCCGTGGTGGTGATGGCGTTCGACGAGCAGGGTCAGGCCGACACGCTCGAGCGCCGCACTGCCGTCTGCAAACGCGCCTATGAGCTACTGACGACCCAGGCCGAATTCCCGCCCGAGGACATCATCTTCGACCCCAACGTCTTCGCGGTCGCCACGGGCCTGGAGGAGCACGCGCGCTACGGACTGGACTACGTCGAGGCCGCCCGCTGGATCCGGCGCAACCTGCCGCACGTGCAGGTCTCGGGCGGGCTGTCCAACCTGTCGTTTTCGTTCCGCGGGAACGACACGGTGCGCGAGGCGATGCATACCGCATTTCTGTACCACGCGATCCGGGCCGGCATGTCGATGGGCATCGTCAACGCCGGCCAGCTCGGCGTGTACGAGGAAATCGAGCCGGAGCTGCGCGAGCGGGTTGAGGACGTCATCCTGAATCGGCGCGAGGACGCCACGGAGCGTCTGGTCGAGTTTGCCGAGCGCGTAAGGTCGGGCAGCGCTCGCGCGGCGAAGGAGGACGAGGCATGGAGGCAGACCAGCGTGCGCGAGCGCTTGGCGCACGCGTTGGTCGCTGGCATCTCGACGCACATCATCGCGGACACCGAGGAGGCGCGCCTTTCGGCGGAGCGCGCGATCGAAGTGATCGAGGGTCCGCTAATGGACGGCATGAAAGTTGTCGGCGACCTTTTCGGCTCGGGCAAGATGTTCCTTCCCCAGGTCGTAAAGTCGGCGCGCGTCATGAAGCAGGCCGTGGCGCACCTGGTACCGTTCATCGAGGCCGAGAAGGCGAAGAGCGGCGAGGGCGGCCGACCGAAGGGGCGCATCGTGGTCGCGACCGTCAAGGGCGACGTGCACGACATCGGCAAGAACATCGTCGCCGTCGTCCTCCAGTGCAACAACTACGAGGTCATCAACCTCGGCGTCATGGTGCCGGCGCAGAAGATCCTGGAGACCGCACGCGCCGAGAGCGTGGACGCGATCGGGCTGTCGGGCCTGATCACGCCCTCGCTCGACGAAATGGCCCACGTCGCGCGCGAGATGGAGCGTGAGGGCCTCACGCTGCCGTTGCTGATCGGCGGAGCGACCACGTCGCGCGTGCACACGGCAGTGAAGATCGCACCGCAGTATTCGGGCCCGGTGGTGTACGTTCCGGACGCGTCGCGCTCGGTCCCCGTGGCGCAGAGCTTGCTGTCGACCGAGGCACGAGCCGACTTCATCAAGGAATTGCGCGCCGATTACGAGAAGATCCGGCGACAGCACGCGGAAAAGAAGGGGCCGGGCCCGCTGCTGGCGCTTGCGCGGGCTCGCGAGCTGGGCCTGGCCACCGACTGGCAAGCATACGTGCCACCCGCACCGGCCAATCCCGGACTGACGGTGCTTCGGAACTACCCGCTGGAACGCCTCGTCCCTTACATCGACTGGGGACCGTTCTTCCAGACCTGGGAGCTGTCCGGACCGTATCCGAAGATCCTCGAGGACCCGGTGGTCGGCGAAGAGGCACGCAAGCTCTACGCTGATGCGCAGGCCTTCCTAAGGAGGATGATCGACGGCCGCTGGGTACGCGCGAGCGGCGTATGCGGCGTGTTTCCCGCAGCCCGCGTGGGGGGCGATGATGTTGAAATCTACCGTGATCCGGCGCGCAGGAACCTGGCGATGACCTGGCACAACCTGCGCCAGCAGAATCCCAAGCCCGCCGGCAATCCGAACCTATGCCTGGCCGACTTCGTGGCGCCCAGGGACGCCGGCGTCCCGGACTGGGTCGGCGGATTCGCGGTGACGGCGGGCCTCGGCATCGAGCGCAAGCTGGCCGAATTCGAGCGCGCGCACGACGACTATTCCGCGATCATGCTGAAGGCGCTCGCTGACCGGCTGGCCGAGGCCTTCGCCGAGCACCTGCACGAGCGGGTTCGCCGCGAGTATTGGGGATATGCGGCCGACGAGTCGCTCGACAACGAGGCGCTCATCGCCGAAAGGTATCGCGGTATCCGGCCGGCGCCGGGGTATCCAGCGTGCCCGGATCACACCGAAAAGGCGGCGCTCTTCGCGCTGCTCGACGCCGAGCGCAACGCCGAGATCAAGCTTACCGAGTCCTATGCGATGCTTCCCGCGGCGTCGGTATCGGGCTTCTATCTCTCGCATCCGCAGTCGAGCTACTTCGCAGTCGGGCGCATTGGCCGCGACCAGCTCGAGGACTACGCGCAGCGCAAGGCGATGCGCGTCGCGGACGCGGAGCGCTGGCTCGGCCCCTACCTCGCCTACGAGCCCGACCCGCAGGCGCGGGCGGCATAGCGCGCGGCTATAATCCGGCACTGCAGTCATCCGGAGACGCAACATGGGCAAGGGCGACAAGCGTACGCGGCGCGGCAAGATCTACAAGGGCAGCTACGGTAAGACGCGGTCGCACCGCGCGAAACCGAAGAAGAAGAAGGCGGCCTGAGCCCGCGGCTTTTCATCGTTGCGGGCGCGATCCTCGCCGCGCTCGGCATCGCCGCTGGGGCGTTCGGCGCCCATGCGCTGAAGCCGCGGCTAGGGCCCGACGCCCTCGCGATCTGGCATACGGCGGTCGAGTACCACCTGTGGCACGCGCTCGCACTCGTGCTGGTCGGGCTTTGCGCTGGCGCGTCCCCGGACGGACCGTGGTTGCGAGCCTCAGGCTGGTTGATCTTCGGCGGCGTCGTGCTCTTTTCAGGAAGCCTGTACGCGCTCGCGCTCGGCGCGCCCCCGCCGCTGGGAGCAATCACCCCGATCGGAGGCGCGGCCATGATCCTGGGATGGCTCGCACTGGCCGGCGCGCTCCTTCGCGTCTGATCCCGGACTCACGGCGGGTCGGATTCCAGGACTAGGTAGTCGGACAGCGGCTTCTCGCGCAGCGCACGCTCCACGCCACCGCGATGCGCGTCGTCGGCCACCTCGAGCACGATCCCGGCCGGGCGCCGCGCGAGGATCAGGCGCGCCAGGTTCACCTGCAACTGCACGCGTCCGGTGCAGCATGGGCAGCCCGCGGGCCGCAGTACGACCCAGCCCGCGGGCGGATTCGCGGTTCCCGGCGTCGCCAGGCGTAGGCTGACCGGTTTCACTTGCGCCAGAATGCCGGCGTAAGCACGACGAGCAGCGTAAACAGCTCTAGGCGCCCTAGCAGCATCGCAAAAGAGCACACCCAGATCTGGAAGTCATTCAGCGCGGCATAGGTTCGGCCGGGACCCACGGCGCCAAGGCCCGGGCCGGCGTTGTTCAGCGACACGACCGCCGCAGAGAACGCGGTTAGGACATCTGCCCCGCTCAAGGTCAGCAGCAGCGTGCACGCGACGATGCAGACCACGTACACGAAGACGTACGCCAGCACCGCGAAGACCACGTAGTTCTCGACCGGCTGGCCCGCGAGCTTGACCGGATTTGCGACGCTGGGATGGATGATGCGCAGCAACTCGCGAAAGATCTGCTTGAACAGGATCAGCGCACGAATCATCTTCATCCCGCTGCCGGTCGAGCCCGAGCAGCTGGCGAAGCTGCACAGGAAGAGCATCCACAGCGGCGCGAAGATCGGCCAGTGGCCGAAATTCGTACTGGCATATCCGGTGGTCGTGGCGATCGACACGACATTGAACGCGGCGAAGCGCAGGCTCGTGCCGAAATCCGGATAGTCGCCGGTGCCAGCCAAGTAGATTGCAATTCCCACAACTGACACCGCGACGACGGCGAGAAACACCTTGGCCTCCGGGTCCCGCCGATAGACGCCGAGCGTGCGCCGGTGCCAGGCCATGAAGTGCGTCGCGAAGTTCACCGCCGCGATCAGCATGAACACGATCGCGACCGCCTCGATGCGCGGGGAATTCCAGTACGCGAAGCTCGCGTCGTGGGTGGAAAAACCGCCGAGCCCAAGGGTCGTGAACGCGTGCACCAAGGCATCTATGCCGCTCATGCCGGCCCAGTGGTAGGCGAGGCCGCAAGCAACGGTCAGCGCAAAATATACGAGCCAAAGACCCTTCGCCGTCTCCGCGATGCGCGGCGTCAGCTTGGTGTCCTTCATCGGCGTAGGCGTCTCGGCCTTGAATAGCTGCGAACCGCCTACGCCGAGCAGCGGCATGATCGCCACCGCGAGCACGATCACGCCCATGCCGCCCAGCCAGATCATGAAGCCGCGCCAGATGTTGAGCGAAGGCGCCAGGTGGTCGAGCCCAGAGAGCACGGTGGCGCCGCTCGCCGTGAGGCCCGACGCTGCCTCGAAGTAGGCGTGCGTGAACGTGAGCTCGCGCAGCTGCAGAATCAGCGGCAGCGTCGCGAATGCGGGCAGCACCATCCACACCAGCGCCACGAGCAGGAATCCGTCCCGGACCTGGAGCTCGCGACCCGAGCGGCGCGTTGCGGCCCATAGCGCGGCGCCCGCCAGCGCGGTCAGTCCGATCGAGCGCAGATAGGCCCCGTAGGCTCCATCGTCAAGCGCCAGCGAGAACGCCAGCGGTACCGCCATGCACACGGCGAACAGGACCAGGACCAGCGACAGCAGGTGCAGGACGGCGAGCGGGCGCACGATGGCGCGGGCGCTACAGGAAACGCGCGCCGACCTGGAAGAGCTTCTCCACGCGGGGCAGGGTCTTCTTGTCCGTGACGAAGACGATCACGTGGTCCTCGGCCTCGATGCGCGTGTCGTGGTGGGCCATCAGCACCTCGTCGCCGCGCACGACCGCGCCGATCGTCGCGCCCGCGGGAAGCTCGATTTCTTGCACGGTGCGGCCGGTGACGCGGCACGACTCGCGGTCGCCGTGCACGACCGCTTCCAGCGCCTCCGCCGCGCCGCGGCGCAGGCTATGCACCGCCACGACATCCCCGCGCCTGACGTGGGCGAGAAGCTTGCCGATCGTCGCCTGCGCCGGCGAGATCGCGATGTCGATCTGCCCGGCCTGCAGCAGATCGACATAGCTGCGCCGGTTGATGAGCGCGACGACTCGACGGGCGCCCATCCGCTTGGCGAGCAGGCAGCTCATGATGTTGTTCTCGTCGTCGTTGGTCACCGCCACGAACAGGTCCATATCGGCGACGTTTTCCTGCCCGAGCAACTCTTCGTCCGTGGCATCGCCGTTCAGCACCAGCGCCTGGTTGAGTCGAGCGGCCAGGAACTCGCAGCGCCGCTTGTTGTGCTCGACCAGCCGCACCGAGTACTGGCTTTCGAGCGCGCGAGCCAGCCGCATCCCGATATTGCCGCCGCCGGCGACCATGACCCGCTTGACCGGCTGGTCCATGCGTCGCAGCTCGCGCATCACCTGCCGGATGTTCGCGGCCGCCGCGAGGCAGAAAACCTCGTCGCCGACCTCGATTACGGTGTCGCCCTCGGGAGGGATCGCGCGGTCGCGCCGGAATATCGCGACAATGCGCGTGTCGATATTGGGAATGTGGGCGCGGATCTCCTTGACCGGCAGCCCGACCATCGGCCCGCCCTGGTACGAGCGCACCGCGACCAGGCTCACTTTGCCGTCGGCGAAGTCCAGCACCTGCAACGCCTCGGGAAATTCCACCAGCTTGGCGATGTACTCGGTTAGCACTTGCTCGGGGCAGATCGAGAGATCGACGTCGAAGCCGTCGGGACCGAGAATCTTCTGGTTGTCCAGGAACGCGTTGGCGCGGATCCGCGCCACGCGGCGCGGAACGTTGAACATGCGCGCGGCAAGCTTGCAGGCGACGAGGTTGGTCTCGTCGGACTGCGTGACCGCGATCAGCAGATCCGCGTCGTCGATGCCCGCTTCCTCGAGAACCGAGGGGTGTGAGGCGCTGCCGGTCACGGTGCGCAAATCGAAGCGCTCCTGCAGCGTGCGAAGCCGCGAGGGCTCCACATCCACGACCGTGATGTCGTTTTGCTCGGAGACCAGGCTCTCGGCGACCGACGCGCCGACCTGGCCGGCGCCCAGGATGATGACCTTCATCGAAGAAGCCGCGCTCGCTGAAAGCGCGGCATTGTAGACCGTTTTGCCAGCCGCGAACTTCGCTCAGCCATCATCGCGCCGCCCGATGGGCAGTCCCAGCGCCTTCAGCTTGCGGTAGAGGTGCGTACGCTCGAGCCCGCTCTTTTCGGCAACGCGGGACATGCTGCCGCTTTCGGCCGCCAGAAGATTCTCGAAGTAGACCCGCTCGAAGGCCTCGCGCGCCTCGCGATAGGGCCGGTCGAGCGGCAGATCTGGAATCGCGGATTGCGGTGCATGTACCGCAAGCACGCGATCCACGTCCTCGACGCTGATCTCCTCGTCGAGCGCGCTCATCGACAGATTCTTGACGACGTGCTCGAGCTCGGCCAGATTGCCCGGCCAACGATGGTGCCGCAGCGCGTTGAGCGCCCCGACCGAAAGGCGCCGTGGGGCGCAGAGTCGCGCCTCGACCAGCTGCGCCAGCATTTGCGACGCGAGGTCGGGCACATCCTCGGCGAATTCGCGCAGCGGCGGAAGCCAGAGCGAAAGCTCGCCCAGCCGCGCCGCGGTCGCGGCGTCGTACCCGTGCCGCTCGACGAGCGTGCGCGCGTCCACGGACGAGAACGACACGATGCGGACGCGGTGCTTGTTCGCGCGCGCGAGCAGGAATTCCAGGCTCTTCTGGTCCGGGCGCGGCAGGCGGGACAAGTCGGAAATGAACAGTATTCCGCCGGCGGCGCGCGCGAGGGTCTCGGTCGGCGCATCGGCGAGCGCGTCGTCGCCGCCCAGGAACGGCGCTCCCGGCGCCGCAAGCTGGCGCGCGAAGAGCTCGGGCAGCACGCCGGGCTCGCCACGAAGCATCAGGGGCGCGGCCGATTGCGCCAGCTGCGTCATGCGCTTGCGCAGTTCCGCCAGCGTCGGCGATCGACCCAGCGACGCCACGGAGAGCTGCGGGGGCGCGGCGAGGTCATGATCCCTCAGCGCGCGCTTCACGGTGCTGAGCAGACGCTGCAGAGCGATCGGCTTCTCGAGATAGTCAAGCGCTCCGATCCGCGTCGCCTCCACCGCGGTCTCGATCGTGCCATGTCCCGACATCATGATCACCGGCATGGTGAGCTGGCCACTGGCCGCCCACTCCTTGAGGAGCGTGATGCCATCCGTATCCGGCATCCAGATATCGAGCAGCACGAGGTCCGGGCGCCTCGCCTCGCGCAAGCGCCGCGCCGTGCTTGCGCTCTCAGCCAGCGCGACCGAGTGGCCCTCGTCGGCGAGGATTTCGGCGAGCAGCTCGCGGATTCCCACTTCGTCGTCGACCACGAGGATCTGCGCCATCGCTCCCTCAGGCCGCCACCGTAAGTGGCAGCAGCACGCTCACCGATGCGCCGCGCTCGGGCCGGTTCTCAATGGCAATCTGTCCGTGGTGCTCATCGACGATCTTCTTCACTATGGCAAGGCCCAGCCCGGTGCCTCGCGGCTTGGTGGTCACGTAGGGCTCGAAGATCCTCGCCATCAGCTCCTCGGGAAATCCATCGCCGTTGTCCGCGACCGACAACCGCACCTTGTCGCCTGCGAGCTCCGTGCACACTTCGATCGCCGGCGGGCGGCGGGTTTCCTTGCGATTCTCCAGCGCATCCTGCGCGTTTTGCACCAGATTGTGGATGACCTGCCGGATCTGGGCGCCGTCGGCCCAGACCTGCGGAAGCCCGCTGGCCAGCCGCTTGGCGATCGGCACGCGCGACGTCTCGTACAGGGCGAGCACGTCGCTTACGAGCGCGTTAAGATCGAGTCCCGCCGGCACGGGCGCCGGCAGGCGGGCGTAGTCGCCGAAGTCGTCCACCATCGACTTGAGTGCGGTCACCTGGTTGACGATCGTCTGCGTATTTCGATGCAGGATCTCCGCGTCGTCGCGCGCCAGCTTGCCCTCGAGCTTCACGGCCAAGCGCTCGGCCGACAGCTGGATGGGCGTGAGCGGATTCTTGATCTCGTGGGCAAGCCGCCGCGCGACTTCCGCCCACGCGGTCGCCCGCTGTGCTTGGATGAGCTGTGTGATGTCGTCGAAAACGAGCACGTAGCCCCCGCCGGTCGCCCCCGGTAGCGCCGCGCCCCGCGCGAGCAGCGTCTTGCCCGTGCCCTTCAGCGAGATCTCGAGTTGCCAGGTGCGATCCCGGTGGGCGAGGAACTGCGCGCAAACGGCGCCGGCAAAGGGTTCAAGGGCGCCGTTCCAGGACTGCAGCGCCAGACCGCTGAGATGCCCGAGCTCGCCGCTGAGGATTTCGGACGCACTGCGGTTGTAGATCGACAGCCGCAGGTCACGGTCGAACACGAGCACGCCGGCGGACAGGTGGGCCAGTATGTTCTCGAGCGACGCCTTTGCCGTTTCCAGCGCCACGCGATTCGATTCGACAACCTTTCGGGCTTCATCGAGCTGGCGCGTCATCGAGTTGAACGACTCGGTGAGCACGCCAAGCTCGTCGCGGCTCGTGACCGGAGGCCGTTGCGAGAAGTCGCCGCGCGCAACGGCCTGCGTCGCGCGCGCGAGGTTCGCGAGCGGCGCCGACAGCCGCGCAGAAAGGATCGCAGCGAGCGACACCGCGACAAACAGCGCCATCAGCAGGGCGAGCGTGAGCGTGACGATATAGATGCGTCGCAGGCCCTGGCGCGACAGCGCCAGCTCGCGGTAGTCGCGATACGCCTCTTCCACCGCCTGCGCGCTCTTGGCGAGCCCGGCGGGCACGGCTTGGCGCAACTGCAGGAAGCGCGCCTCGTCCGCGATCGCGAGGCCGGTTACGGGCACCACCACGCGAATCGCCAGCGGGCCCCCGTCCACGGCGTCGATCGAGCTGTAGCCCTGCGCCGAGCGCGCCTGGCGCAGCATTTCTGCGGTGGGCAGCGCAGGCAGGAATTTCGACACCTCGTCGGTGGCGCTTGCAAGCAGCGCACCGCCGGGCCCCAGCAGCACCGCTTCCTGCACGCCCGCCTGCTCGCGCAGGCGGTTGAGCATCGCGACCTGCTGCGTCGAGGAGCGGTCTGCCAGCTCGAGGGCCATCGCGCGTCCCTTCGACTGCATTTCCGCCATCATGCGGTCAACGACGGACTGTCCGAGGCTGATGCCCCCCTCGAGCGCCGCGTCGACCTTTACATCGAACCAGGATTCGATGCTCTTGGTCAGGAACTGCACGGACACGGTATAGACGAGCACGCCGGGCGCTACCGCCATCAGCGCGAACAACGCAAGAAAGCGCAGCGTCAGGCGCGACCCGAACGCGCCTGCGCGGACTCGGCGCACGACCTCGGCAACCTGATACGCGACGAGCGCTGCTAGTGCTGCGGCAAGCGCCGCGTTCAGGCCGAGCAGCAGCGGATAGTGGCGCGCCAATAGCGTCGCATCCGCCGCGCTTGCCGTGGCGAGCAGGAACAGCAGTACGCCGGCGAGGGCCGCGCCAACGATCAGCAGGACTCTCATCTCGACACCTCCGGGGGCTCCTTTGGCCCGGCCGGCGGCTCTGCCTGCGGCGCGGCGGGCGGTGCTTGCGGAGGCGCCGGCGGCAGCGGAGGCGGCGGGGGCGGTGCAGCGCTCGGGGGAGCCGGCGGCCGGAAAATGAACGTCTTCCACTGCGATTCCAGCTTCAGGTCCCGGTTGGTCAACGCACTCACCTGCAGCGGACGCGGCAGCTGCGAAGTATCGAGGCGCATCCGCACGGCGGCTTCGTAGCTCTTGCCCGTGAGCGGCACGGCGCGCTCCAGCACCTGCCAGTTGCGAAGGCGTCGCATGACTTCAAGCGCCTCTTCGAGCGTAGTGAAGTTCTGGTGCAATGCGCCCGTGGTCAACCGATACTGGCGTGAAAGGGCGTGATAGGAGAGGCGCCACTGGGTGCGGCGGGACGCGGCGACTTCATCGAACCACCACCACCGGGGCCGCGTCAGCTCGAACTCGACCAGAAAATGCAGGGGAATTCCATTGACGACGGCCTCCTGCAGCCGCGCATTGAAGTCGAAAGAGAAGTCAGCGCTGAGAAGCAAGCCTTCGTCCGATGCGGCAAGGCGCGCGTCCACTACCTCGATTTCGTCGGCATGGGCGCACATCGCGAACGCGCTGGCCGCTGCGACAAGCCACCGGGAGAGTGGAGCGCTGGCGTTCATCGTGCGCCGCGTCAGGCGGACTTTTCTAGCAGCCCGAAATGAAAGCCGTCGTGCTCGGCACACGGCAACAACTGCGCCGGACGCCCGTCCGCGAGGTCGAGGCGGCGCGCGCCCGGCGCGCGCGCGCAAAAGTCGTCGAGCACCGCGTCGTTTTCCTCGCGGAACACCGAGCACGTGACATACAGCAATTTACCACCCGGTGAGAGCACGCGCCAAAGCGCCCGCAGGATCGCACCCTGACGCGCGGCGAATGCCACCAAATCGGTCGCGCGCCGCAGCCACTTGATATCCGGATGGCGCCGCGCGATTCCCGAGGCCGAGCATGGAACATCCGCAAGCACGCGGTCAAACGGTTGGCCATCCCACCAAGCTGCGTGATCGGTGCAGTCGGCGGTCCGGATCGTTGCCGCGAGGCCCAGGCGCGCCAATCCCGGCGCGATCCGCAACGCGCGCACGGGGTCCGCATCGAGCGCGGTCAGCGTGACGTCGGCGCTCTCCAGGATATGGGCGCTCTTTCCGCCCGGCGCCGCGCAAGCGTCAAGGACTCGCTGGCCGGCCGCGAGATCGAGCAGCGGCGCGGCGCGCTGCGCTGCCGAGTCCTGGACCGAAACCCGACCGTCCGCAAACCCGGGAATCCGAGCGACTGGAACGGGACGTTCGAGGAGTAGAGCGCTTTCGGACAGGCGCCTCGATGCGAGTCCGGCAACCGCCAGCTCCTGCTGAATCGCGTCCGCCTGAGCGCGCCGACGATTCACGCGCAGGCACATCGGCGGACGAGTGTTTCCCGCTTCCAGGATCGAGCGCCACGCCTCGGGATACGTGCGCGCAAGCAAGTCGATCCACCAGCGAGGATGCTGGTAGCGTGCCTCGAGGTCCTCGTCGAGCCGCCGCTGCAGCGACGCGCGCTGGCGCAAATAGCCACGCAGGACGGCGTTGACATAGCCGTGCGCAGGCCAATGCTCGATCAGGCGGCATGCTCGGACTGCCTGATCGACCACCGTATAGTCGGCGTATCGCCCGCTCTCGAGCGCGTAGAGCGCGCACCATAGCAGCGCTTGGACCCGCGGCGGCGCGGCGCCCTTTTGCGAGAGCGCGCGCACGACCGCCTGCACACGCCCATACCGACGCAGCGTACCGAAGCACAGATCGAGAAATGCGGCCCGACCGTTGTCAGCCTCGGCACGCTCATCGAACCTCTCTCCGGCGGCAACGCGCGCAACTTGGCGCGCCGCCCGTGCGAGCGATGGCGCAAGGCTCGGCGATGGCGTCATGCGAGGCGCGCGCCCGCGCGCAGCGGAAAGCCGCGCAGGAATTCGGCAGCCGGGAGCCGCCGTGCGCCGGCGCGTTGAAGTTCCGTCAGCAGCAGTGCATTCTCGCCGCATGCGACCAAAATTCCTTTTGCATCAACGCGCAGGACCGTGCCGGGCTCCCCGTCGCCCGGCCGGACTTCCGCGCGCCAGACCTTGAGCGGCGCGGACTCCTGCAGGGCAAACGCGCCGGGCGATGGCCGCAGCGCTCGGATCTGGCGCTCGAGCTTCACCGCGGGCGATCGCCAGTCGAGCCGCGCCTCACCTTTTTCCAGCTTCCTGGCGTAAGTCGCGCCCTCGGCAGGCTGGGGTTCCGGTCTGAGGGAACCGTCGCGAGCACGCTCCAGCGCGTCGACGATCATCCGCGCGCCCAGTACCGCCAGGTGGTCATGCAGCGACTGCGCGTCATCGTCTTTCGAGATCGGGATCCGCGATTGGGCGACGATCGGGCCCGTATCGAGGCCCGCATCCATGCGCATAATCGTGATCCCGGTTTCCGCATCCCCCGCCAGCAGCGCTCGCTGAACGGGCGCAGCACCCCGCCAGCGCGGCAGCAGAGATGCGTGGATGTTGAAGGCGCCAAGACGTGGAAGCTCGAGCATAGCGGGCGGCACGATGAGTCCATAGGCCGCAACGACCATCGCGTCCGGCCGCGCCGCCGCGATTCGGGCAAGTACATCGGTTTCACGCAGGCTGCTGGGCTGCAGAACGGCCAGCCCGCGCGACTCGGCCAAGAGCTTCACGGGCCCGGGGGTAGGGCGCAGGCCACGGCCCGAGGGCCGATCGGGCTGCGTCAGAACCAGCGGGACGGCGTGGCCGGCGTCGATCAGCGCGCCAAGCGCGCAGGCGGCGAAATCAGGCGTGCCGGCGAAGACGAGTTGCAGGAAGGCGGAGCGCGTCGATTTCCGCGCGTCACGCGCTCTTACGCAATTGCTTGGCGAGCTTGGCGCGCACGCGTTGCTGCTTGAGCTGCGAGAGGTGCTCCACGAACACCTTGCCCTTCAGATGGTCCATCTCATGCTGGATGCAGACCGCCAGCAGGCCCTGGGCTTCGAGCGTAAACGGGTTGCCATTCTGGTCGTAGGCGCGGACCTTCACGCGCTCGGCCCGCTGCACGATGTCATACACCCCGGGCACCGACAGGCAGCCCTCTTCAATGTCCGACACGCCTGAAGCGTCGACGATCTGCGGATTCACGAGGACCACGAGCGAATCGCGCCGCTCCGAAACGTCAATGACGATGACCTGCTTGTGCAAGTCGACCTGGGTGGCCGCGAGGCCGATCCCAGGTGCCGCGTACATCGTCTCCGCCATGTCGTTCACCAGCTTCTTCAAGCTTTCGTCGAAGACCGTGATCGGAGCCGCGGTCTTGTGAAGCCGGGCGTCGGGGTATCGAAGGATGTTCAGCAGGGGCATTGGCGAGGCAAATAGTGTTGCAAATTGAACAAATTAGATGCAAAATCTAAGGCGCCGGTTAAACACTCGCGCGTTTGTGCTACATTTGGATGGCAAAGGGGCTTTTCAAGCCAGCCCGGGAACACGGATGAGGTTCGGGGGCACCATGCACGACGAATTGCGTAAGTCTATCACAGCGCTCGCTTTCGCCCTCTTCGCTCTGGCCTCGTTTGCGGCGCCCGGCCAGATTCCGCAGACCCCGATCGCGTTCAAGGCTGACGCGCCCGATCGCTACGTCGTCGTCCGGGGCGACACCCTCTGGGGTATTGCGGAGAAATTCACCGACTCCCCTTGGCGTTGGCCCGATATCTGGAACCTGAACCGCGATCAGATCCGCAATCCGCACTGGATCTACCCCGGGGACGTGATCGTGCTGGACCGCGTCCACGGTCGCCTGTCGATTGCTGGCGCCGAGGGTAAGCCCGGCGAGTCGGGGACCGGCGCTGCGAGCGCTGCCCCAGGCGCGACCGCGGGGTCCGAAGGCGGAGCCGGCGAGGCTGCCCGCCATGGTATGGCCCCTAGCGGAACGGTCGGGACGGTCAAGTTGTCGCCTCGGGTTCGCGCCGAATCGTCCGCGCGCGACGCGATACCGAGTATCCCACCCGGGGCGATCGAGCCCTTTCTCTCGCGCCCGCTGGTCATCGAGCCCGACGGTTTGGACCATGCTCCCACCATCATCGCGACCGAAGACAACCGCGTCATCATCGAAGCCGGCAACAAGGCCTATGTTCGCGGGATGGGGGATTCGAAGGAAGAAAACTGGTACGTCTACCGTCGCGGCGAAGCGCTGATCGACCCTGATACCAATGTCACCCTGGGGTACGAAGCGATCTATCTCGGCACCGCTCGCGTCACCAGGACGGGCGACCCGGCCACGGTCGAGCTGACAACGGTAACTCAGGAAGTCGGCAAGGGAGACAATCTCCTGCCGGTCGGCGTTCCCGAAGTGCCCAAGTACGCGCCTCATGCGCCCGCCGTCTTCATGCAGGGCCGCGTCATTGGCATCTACGGTGGGCTGAACAAGGTGGGCGAGGCCGGTCCCCAGTCGATCATCACGCTCAATCGTGGCCGCGCTGATGGCGTCGAGGTCGGCCACGTTCTTGCCCTTTATCGTCCGGGCCCGATAATCGCGGACGCCTCTGACAAGACCGGCGGTAAGGCGGCCACTTTCAAGCTCCCGGATGAGCGCTACGGTCTCGCATTCGTCTTCCGGGTCTACGACAGGGTCTCTTACGCCTTGGTGATGCGAATCACGAAGCCGGTCAATCCGCTGGATGTCGTCCAGACGCCCTGACCGTCCCTGCCCCGGGGCCACCCCGGTTCCGACATCGCCGTCGGGATAATGTCAGATCAGGACCTGGCGGGCTGGTTACAACTGACGCTCACGCCAGGTCTCGGCGCCTCCGCCGTCCGCCGGTTGCTGCGTCAATTCGGGCTGCCTGAGCAGATTCTGCGCGCATCGCGTGCGCAACTCGAAGGGGCCGCGGGCGCTGCCGCAGCGTCGATCCTGAATCCAAGCGGGACGGCGAGCGCGGTCGAGAGAGCGCTGCGATGGGCAGACCTCCCCGGAAACGCGATTGTCACGCTCGCTGACGCCGACTATCCGCGGTTGCTGCTCGAAATTGCGGACCCGCCGCCGCTGCTGTACGTCACAGGGCGCAGGGAACTGCTCGAGCGTCCCTCCCTTGCGATGGTCGGCAGCCGAAACGCGACCACGCAAGGCACGCGCAACGCCCACCAGTTCGCGCGCGCATTCAGCGACGCGGGCTTGACGGTGGTCTCGGGACTTGCGCTCGGTATCGACGCTGCTGCGCATCGTGGCGGTCTGGAGGGAGCGGCATCCACGATCGCGGTGCTCGGCACCGGACCGGACGCCGTCTATCCGCGCCAGAATGCCGAGCTCTCCGCGCAAATTGCGGACCGCGGCCTGCTGCTTACCGAGTTCCCGTTGGGAACCGCCGGCTCGGCGAATCACTTTCCGCGCAGGAATCGCCTGATCAGCGGCCTTGCGCGAGGCTGTCTCGTGGTGGAAGCGGCGCTGGCTTCCGGCTCGCTGATCACGGCGCGAGCGGCCGCCGACCAGGGCCGCGAGGTCTTCGCGATTCCCGGCTCGATCCACTCCCCGCTGTCCAAGGGCTGCCACGCGCTCATCAAGCAAGGCGCCAAGCTCGTCGAATCCGCCGAGGACGTGCTGTCCGAGCTCCCAGGCCTTCAACGCTTGGGCATTGCAAGCCCGCAGGAGCCCCCGAGCGCGTCGAGCGCGGACGACCCGCTGCTGGCCCACATGGGGTTCGACCCGATCGACCTGGATTCACTCTGCGCGCGCTCGGGCATGAGCGTGGAGCGCGTCAACAGCGAGCTCCTGCGACTCGAGCTCCGGGGACGCGTCGCCTCGCTGCCAGGTGGCGCGTTTCAACGGCTCAAATGAACGTCATCGAGGAGAACCGACACATGTTCGACATTCTCGTCTTCGTCTACGAGCATTGCCGGCAAGCCGATCTCTCGGACGACCCCGAGCGTGTCGCGCGCAGGCTCTCCGCGGCGGGGTTCGAGAATGCTGATATCTGCGCCGCGCTGACATGGCTTGCCGGCGTCTCGCGTGCGCCGCAGCATTCGCTCGCCCCGTTGCCCGAACTCGGCGGCGCATTTCGCGCCTATGCGCCGCGCGAGGCGGCCAAGCTCGACGCCGACGGCCGCGGGCTGCTCCTCGCCCTCGAACGTTCGGGCATCCTCAGTCCGCAAATGCGCGAGCGCGTCCTCGAGCGCTCGCTCGCCACGGCCGATCGCACGCTGACGATCGAGCAGCTGAAGCTCATCGTGCTCATGGTGCTGTGGCACGAACAGGCCCCCGGCCGGTTGCTGATGGCGGAGGAGCTTCGCTCCTCCGGGAGCACGCGGCTTCCGCACTAAAACCACGCCCCGGGTCGGGCTTGCGGCAATTCGCGGTTGAAAGTCCGCGTTCTTTGCGGGTATCCTCTGCGGCCTTTCGCGCCGCATGGGAAAGAAACTCGTCATCGCCGAGAAGCCGTCTGTCGCCGCCGACATTGCGCGCGCGCTGGGCGGCTTCACGCGCAAGGGCGACTATTTCGAGAGCGACGAGTTCGTGCTGTCGTCGGCGGTCGGCCACCTGCTCGAGCTGGCGGTTCCGGAAGAATACGAGGTCAAGCGCGGAAAATGGTCATTCGCGCACCTGCCCGTCATCCCGCCGCGATTTGAGCTCGCGCCGATCGAGCGCGGCGCCGACCGCCTGAACGTTCTGCTGAGGCTCCTAAAGCGCAAGGACGTCGACAGTCTGGTCAATGCCTGCGACGCGGGGCGCGAGGGCGAGCTGATCTTCCGCCATATCGTGCAGCACGCGCGATCGAAGAAGCCCATCCAGCGCCTGTGGCTGCAGTCCATGACGCCCGCCGCGATCCGGGAAGGCTTTTCGAAATTGCGCACCGATCGCGACCTGTTACCGCTTGCCGATGCGGCGCGAAGCCGCTCCGAAGCCGACTGGCTGGTCGGTATCAACGGCACGCGGGCCATGACCGCGTTCAATTCCAAGGAGGGCGGCTTCTACCTGACCACGGTCGGTCGGGTGCAGACGCCGACGCTCGCCATCCTGGTGGAGCGCGAGGAGCGCATTCGGGAATTCAAGCCGCGCGACTACTGGGAAGTGCACGCGCGCTTCGGCGCGAAGGCCGGCGAGTACGCTGGGCGCTGGTTCGACCCGGGCTTCAAGAAGTCCGACGACGCCGAGCGCAGGCCGGAACGGCTCTGGAACGCCGATGCCGCCCAGGCCGTGGCCGACGCGTGCGCATCCCGCCCGGGCTCCGTCACCGAGGAGACCAAACCCAGCACCCAGCTACCGCCGCTGCTGTTCGACCTCACCAGCCTGCAGCGCGAGGCCAATGGCCGTTTCGGCTTCTCGGCGCGTGGCACGCTGGCGCTTGCGCAGGCCCTGTATGAGCGCCACAAGGTCCTTACTTATCCGCGCACAGATTCGCGTGCCCTGCCGGAGGACTACGTCGCGACGGTCAAGAAGACGATGGAAATGCTGACGGGCGAAAAGGACTATTCGCCCTTCGCGAAGTCGGTCCTGAAGAACGCCTGGGTGAAGCCCAACCGGCGGATCTTCGACAACGCCAAGATCTCGGACCACTTCGCCATCATCCCGACGCTGCAGGCACCGAAGAATCTCAACGAGGCGGAGCGAAAGCTCTACGACATGGTGGTGCGCCGATTCCTTGCCATTTTCCATCCGGCCGCCGAGTTTCTGCAGACGACGCGCATCACACGGGTTTCCGGGCATTCCTTTCGCACCGACGGCAAGGTCCTGCAGGTGCCGGGCTGGCTGGCGGTGTATGGTCGGGCCTCGCAGGACGAAAGCGAAAATCTGCCCCCGGTCGCCGACGGCGAGAAGGTCGCCACGCTCGAGGTGTCCGCAAGTGCCCACCAGACCAAGCCCCCGGCGCGGTACTCCGAGGCGACGCTCTTGTCCGCCATGGAAGGCGCCGGCAAGCTCGTCGAGGACGACGAGCTTCGAGAGGCGATGGAGGCCAAAGGGCTGGGCACGCCAGCCACGCGTGCCGCGATCATCGAGGGCCTGATCCGGGAGGAGTACGTGCACCGCAGCGGCCGCGAGCTGGTGCCCACGCCCAAGGCCTTCTCGCTGCTCTTCGCCCTAAAGCATTTCGGCGTCACCGAAATCACCTCGCCGGAGCTCACCGGCGACTGGGAGTTCAAGCTCAAGCAGATGGAGCACGGGAGCCTCAAGCGCGACGAGTTCATGGAGCACATCGAGCAGGTGACACGCGACCTCGTGGAGCGCATCAAGCGCGGCGACATCCCGGAGACCGCGTATGCGACGGTTCCGGCGCCCTGCCCGAAATGCGGCGGCACGATCCAGGAGAGCTACCGCAAGTTCCAATGCCAGAAGTGCGACTTCTCTCTCTGGAAGGTGACTTCGGGTCGCGAGTGGTCGCCGGAGGAGGTCGCCGAACTCGTCGCCAAGCGCTACATCGGGCCGCTGACCGGGTTTCGCAGCCGGATGGGAAAGCCGTTCGCGGCCGGAGTCCGGCTCAACGACGAGTGGCGGACCGAGTTCGATTTCGGCCAGGACATTGCCTCGGGTGACGCCGACAAGGCGCCCGATTTTTCCGGCCAGCAAAGCCTGGGAGCCTGCCCGAAGTGCGGCGCGCGCGTGTTCGAGCACGGCGTGGCCTATGTATGCGAGCGTTCGGTCGGCCCGGAGCGCAGTTGCGATTTCCGGTCGGGAAAGATCATTCTGCAGCAGCCCGTCGAGCGCGAACAGATGCAGAAGCTGCTGGCGACCGGCAAGACGGACTTGCTCACGCGCTTCGTATCGAAGAAGGGGCGGCCGTTCAAGGCCTTTCTCGTGAAGACGCCGGGGGGCAGGATCGGCTTCGAGTTCCAGGCGCGCGCGCCGAAGGCGCCCGCCAAGGGCACGGCTTCCGAGCCCGCCGCCGAAGTCAAGCCGCTCAGGAAGCCTGCGGCACGGGCGGCGCCCGCCTCCGGCGCTAGACGTCCAGGTTCCGCACGCCGAGCGCGTTCGACTCGATGAACGCGCGACGAGGCTCGACCTCGTCGCCCATGAGCTTGGTGAAGATCTCGTCGGCGGCGATGCCGTCCTCGATCTGGACCTTCAGCAGGCGTCGCGTCGCAGGATCCATGGTCGTCTCCCACAGCTGCGTGGGATTCATCTCGCCCAGTCCCTTGTAGCGCTGCAGCACCATCGACTTCTGCACCTCGGCGAGCAGCCAGTGCATGGCGTCGGAGAAATCCCTGACTGGCTGGCGCCGCTCGCCGCGTTGCGCGAATGCCCCGGCGCCGACGAGGCCGCGCAGCAATTCTGCCGTCGACCGGATTTGGGCGTAGTCCCCCGAATGTACGAATTCGGAATCGATCGCGGTTACGCGCACGTTGCCATGGCGGGTCCGCTCGACGCGAACTTGATAGCGCTCCGTCTTCGGATCGAAATGGGCGTGCACGCGAACCCCGCCCGCCGGCATCGCCTCGGAGAGCGCCGACACCGAGGCCTCGGCCAGGTCGCGGCGCGACAGATCGATCCGCACGCCGTGAAGCAGCGCCTGCAGGGCGTCGCGGTCGATCCATCGCGATACCCGGTCGATCACCGCCTCGGCCAGCAGATAGGACTTCGCTAGTTCGGCGAGGGCCTCGCCGCGGATCGGCTCGCGCTGTGCAGCGGGGTGCAGGACCGCATCCACCAGCGCCTGCCGCAACAGGAACTCATTCAGCTCGTGCTCGTCCTTCAGGTAGCGTTCCTCCTTGCCGAGCTTGGCCTTGTAGAGCGGCGGCTGCGCGATGTAGATATGTCCGCGCTCGACCAACTCCGGCATTTGCCGGTAGAAGAACGTCAGCAGCAGCGTTCGGATGTGGGAGCCGTCGACGTCGGCATCCGTCATGATGATGATGCGGTGGTAGCGAAGCTTCTCGGGGCTGTATTCCTCCTTGCCGATGCCGCAGCCGAGCGCCGTGATCAGCGTAGCGATTTCCGCCGACGAAAGCAGCTTGTCGAATCGAGCGCGCTCCACGTTGAGGATCTTGCCCTTGAGCGGCAGGATTGCCTGGAAGCGGCGATCGCGGCCCTGCTTGGCCGAGCCGCCGGCGGAATCTCCCTCGACGAGGTAGAGCTCGCACAGCGCCGGGTCCTTCTCCTGGCAGTCCGCGAGCTTGCCCGGCAGGCCCAGTCCGTCCAGGACGCCCTTGCGCCGCGTCATCTCGCGCGCTTTGCGCGCAGCCTCCCGCGCCCGGGCGGCATCGACGATCTTCGAAGTGATGATGCGGGCATCCGCGGGTCGCTCGTCGAGAAACTGGCGCAGCTTCTCCGCGACGATTTCCTCGACTGCCGGCCGCACTTCCGACGAGACGAGCTTCTCCTTGGTCTGCGACGAGAACTTGGGCTCGGGCACCTTGCAGGACAGCACGCACGCCAACCCCTCGCGCATGTCGTCGCCGGTGGTTTCGACCTTCGCCTTCTTGGCGAGCTCCGTTTCCTCGATATACTTGTTCAGCACCCGCGTCATCGCCGCGCGCAGGCCGGTCAGATGCGTGCCTCCGTCCTTCTGTGGAATGTTGTTCGTAAAGCAGATGACGTTTTCCTGGTACGAATCGTTCCACTGCATCGCGACGTCGACGCTGATGCCGTCCTTTTCACCCTGCGCGTTGAAGATGCTCGGATGAAGCACGGTCTTCGAGCGATTCATGTACTCGACGAACGCCTTGACCCCGCCGGCAAAGGCGAAGTCCTCCTCCTTGCCCGCACGCTGGTCGACGAGCACGATGCGCACGCCGTTGTTGAGGAACGATAGCTCTCGCAGCCGGCGCGCCAGGATGTCGTAGTGGTAGTCGACATTGCCGAAGACTTGTCGCGAAGCGAGGAAATGAACCTCGGTGCCGCGCTTCTCGGTGATGCCGCTGGCGCGAAGCGGCGCCGTCGGCGCGCCGTCGGCGAATTCCATCTGGTGCACCTTCCCGTCGCGCCAGATCGTCAGCCGCAGCCAGCTGGACAGTGCGTTCACGACCGAGACGCCGACGCCGTGCAGCCCGCCGGAGACTTTGTAGGTGTTGGAGTCGAACTTTCCGCCGGCATGCAGCTCGGTCATCACGATTTCCGCCGCCGATCGCCGAAGCTCGTCGTCCTCCTTCACGCCCGTGGGGATGCCACGGCCATTGTCGAGCACTGAAATCGAATTGTCCGTGTGGATGGTGACCACGATCTCGTCGCAATACCCTGCAAGCGCCTCGTCCACGGCGTTGTCCACGACCTCGAACACCATGTGATGCAGGCCCGTTCCATCGGAGGTGTCGCCGATGTACATGCCAGGGCGCTTGCGAACGGCCTCCAGGCCCTTCAGGACCTTGATGCTGTCGGAATCGTACTCGCTTGCGTCCGGTCGTTGCCGCTCTTGCTCTTCCACGCCCGTTCCTTCCTCAGATCCGCATCGGCATGACGACGTACTTGAATTCTGGCTCCGCCGGAAACTGCAGCAGCGCGCTCGACGCCGCGTCGCCGAAGCGGCATTCGAGTTCGTTCGCGCCGACGTTGTTCAGTACATCGAGCAGGTAGTTGACGTTGAACCCGATGTCGAGCGCGTCGCCCGAATATTCCACCTCGAGTTCCTCCTGCGCTTCCTCCTGCTCCGCGTTGGAGGAGACGATCTTCAGGCTTCCGTCGGTCAGCACCCAGCGCACGCCGCGAAACTTCTCATTCGACAGAATGGCGGCGCGCTGCAAGCACTGCCGCAGAACCTCGCGATCGAGCATCAGGCGGTTCTTGTGCTGGGTCGGGATGACCCGCGTGTAATCGGGAAACTTTCCGTCCACGAGCTTGGTGACGAGCTCGACCGATCCGAACGAGAAGGCCGCCTGCGTCGTCGAAAGCGCGACCTTTACCTCGTCATCGGTGTCGGCGAGCAGCTTGGACAGCTCAAGCACTGTCTTCCGCGGGACGATCACCTCCTGCCGCGGAAACTCGGCGGGAAGCGGCAAGGCCGTGTAGGCCAGCCGATGCCCATCGGTCGCGACCAGGCGCAGCTGCCGGCCCTCGATCAACATCAGCAGCCCGTTGAGGTAGTAGCGTATGTCCTGCTGCGCCATGGCGTACTGGACCAGCGCGAGCTCGCGCCGCAGGGCCTTCTGCGGCAGGCTGAAGCGCGCCACGTCGCCGCCAGCCTGCGCCAGACGCGGAAAGTCCTCGGGCGGCAGCGTCTGCAGGCTGAAGCGACTCTTACCGGCTTTCACCTGCAGCCGCTTGTCCTGAGGCTGCAGCGACACCTCGACGCCTTCGGGAAGCGCGCGCAGGATATCGAGCAGCTTGCGCGCGCCGACCGTCACGGCTTTTGCGTCGGCGCCCGCGGCCAGGGACGATCGCGCGGTCACTTGGATCTCGATGTCGGTCGCGAGAAACGAGAGGGCGCCGTCCGCGTGATCGATCAGCACGTTGGACAGGATCGGAAGCGTGTGCCGGCGTTCGATGATGCCACTGACGGCACTCAGGGGCGCCAGAAGCTCATCCCGCTTCGCTTTAACTAAGGCCATTTCTTATCCCTAGTAGTAGTTAATAACGCCATCACCTTGTTCACGTTTGGCGTATTTTCCAATCGCGTCGCGGCATTGCGCGCACCGCCGCGCTTGGAAAACCTGTGGGCGGCCTGTGCGCCAATGGGGATGAAATGCCCATCCGGGCGCCGGCGGCAAGTTACGCACAATCCTCCCAACGGAAATCCACAGCCCGTTCATCCCTTCAGGACCTGCTCGAGTACCAGGTAATCGCGGTTCAGGACGGAGTCCTTCTTGCGCAGGCTGGAAATCGTGCGGCAGGCATGCAACACCGTCGTGTGATCGCGGTTGCCGAACGCTTCGCCGATTTCGGGCAGGCTCATCGGCGTCAGGTCCTTGGCGAGCGACATCGCGACCTGGCGTGGCCGCGCGACATTCCGGCTTCGCTTCTTCGAGTGCATGTCGGAGATCTTTATCTTGAAATACTCGGCCACCGTCTTCTGGATTCCGTCGACGCTGATCTGGCGGCTTGCGACGTGCAGGATGTCGCGCAGCGCCTCCTTGGCCAGCTCAAGCGTGATCTCGCGGCCGTTGAAACGCGCGAAGGCCAGCACCTTCTTCAGCGCGCCCTCCAGTTCACGCACGTTGGAGCGGATGTTCTTCGCGATGAAAAACGCGATTTCCTCGGAGACCGGCACTCCCTCGGCCTCGGCCTTCTTCAGAATGATCGCGACACGCATCTCCAGTTCCGGCGGCTCGATCGCAACCGTGAGTCCCCAGCCGAAGCGGGAGATCAGGCGTTCCTCCATGCCCGCGATCTCCTTCGGATACGTGTCGCAGGAGATGACGATCTGCTTGTGCGCCTCCACCAGCGCGTTGAAGGCGTAGAAGAACTCCTCCTGGGTGCGGCCCTTGTTGGAGAAGAACTGGATGTCGTCGATCAGCAGCAGATCGAGGGAGTGGTAGTAGCGCTTGAACTCGTCGAACGACTTCTGCTGGTAAGCGCGGACGACGTCGGTGACGTATTGCTCGGCATGCGTGTACCGGATCCTCGACTGCGGACGCCGCTCGGCCAGGTGGTTGCCGATTGCCTGCAGCAAGTGGGTCTTGCCCAGGCCGACGCCCCCGTAGATGAAGAGCGGGTTGTACGAGATGCCGGGGTTTTCTGCGACCTGGATAGCGGCTGCGCGCGCGAGCTGGTTTGCCTTGCCGGTGACGAAGCTGTCGAAGGTGAAGCTGCGGTTCAGGCGCGCACGTTCTAGCGCGGGCGGTACCGGCGCCGCGGGCCGGGGATCGGCGGCGGCACGCTGCGCAGCCGACTCGCCGCCGCGGGCGAGGACCAGCCGCAACGCCAGGGGCCGGCCTGCCTCCTCCGCGGCCAGACGCTCGATTCGGGGGGCGAATCGCTCGCGCACGAGCTCGAGCACGAAGCGGTTGGGCGCCGCGAGCACGAGCTCGCCGGCGTCGTCGCCCGAAACCTCCGGCGCGAGCGGCCGGATCCACGTCGTGAATTGTTGCGCGGGAAGTTCCTGCTCAAGACGGCGCAAGCAGGCGTCCCAAAGGCTTAGCATGTGTTCGGCGATCTCGCGCAGCGCGTTGTTCGGAACCCGCCGGGGCCGCGCTTGGCGCGCCGGCGAGTTTGAAATTTTACCTCGTCCGAGCTACGTTATCCACAGCGGGCGAGCGCGTTTGGCGCATGCAGCGACGCAATTGACAATGTCTCTCGCCGCAGGCTCTAATACCGCCCTTTTCGCTGCGAGCAGGTCCATGAAGCGCACCTATCAGCCGTCTAAAACGCGTCGCGCGCGGCGCCACGGGTTCCTTGTCCGTAGCCGATCGAGGTCTGGCAGGGCTGTGCTTCGCGCACGGCGTGCGCGCGGCCGCAAGCGGCTCGCGGTCTAGGCTCGGCAGGAGCGTGCCGGCCGGCGGCAAGCACGCTCGCTACGGCTTCGGCGCGGACCGCCGGCTGGGCCGCAGCGGCGAGTTCGAGCATCTGTTGACCCGCGGCGCGCGCCGCAGCATTTCCGGATACACCTTCTACCTGCAGCGGCGCGAGTCCGGACCGGCGCGGTTGGGCATTCTTGTGTCGCGCCGGCACGCTGCGAAGGCGACGGAGCGCAACGGCATCAAGCGTTGCATCCGGGAGGCGTTTAGGCTCGAGCAGTCGCGGCTGGGGCCGGTGGATCTGCTGGTGCGTCCCCCATTTGGCGTTCGCGCCTCGCCGGCGATGCTGCATCGAGTGAGGGAATTGCTGGGAAGGCTTGAATGATGACGACATTGCTGCGCGCGCTGATCCGGGCATATCGGTACTTCGTGAGCCCGATGTTGGGTGCGTCCTGCCGGTTCCATCCGAGCTGTTCGCAGTACGCGGACGAGGCCCTCGCACGCCATGGACTGTTTCGGGGCGGCTGGCTCGCCGGGCGGCGGCTTTGCCGCTGCGGCCCTTGGCATCCGGGCGGCTTCGATCCGGTCCCGGGTCCGCTCGCGCGGGACTAGGGGATCGAGACGCTTCTCATGGATACCCAAAGACTCGTCCTCTTCTTCATCTTCAGCTTTTCGCTGCTGCTGCTCTGGGACGCGTGGCAAAAGGAGCAGCAGCCCAGGCCGCCGACGCCCGCCGAGGCCCAGCACAAGGGCGTGCCGACGCCCGCTTCGCCGCTCGCGCCGTCCACCGGAGGTAGCGCTGTGACTGGCGCGGCCGCGGCGCCGGCGGTCCCGGGCGTGGCGGCCGGCCCCGCGGCGGCGTCCGAGAAGGTGACGGTGACCACGGACGTCGTGATCGCCGAGATCGACTCCTTCGGCGCCACGCTGACCCGGCTCGAGCTTCGCAAGCACAAGGACGCCGAGGATCCGAACCGGGATTTCGTTCTACTGGGTCCCGCGCATGCCTATAGCGCGCAAAGCGGGCTTGTCGGCGACGGCATGCCCAATCACCGCACGCTGTGGCACGTCGTTCCGGGGGAGCGCACGCTTGGGCCGGACGCCGAGCGCATTCAAGCGCGGTTCTGGGCGGATGGGCCTGGCGGACTTCGCGTGGAAAAAACCTACACGTTCCACCGCGACAGCTACGTGGTGGACGTCGACTTCCGCCTGATTAACGCGGGCGCGGCTCCGGTCACCACCTATGCGTACTACCAGATGGTGCGCGACGACAAGGCGCCCGCCGGGCAGAACCGGATGATGTACGTCTACAACGGGCCCGCGTACTACACGCACGAGCGCGCATACCACAAGGTCAGCTTCTCCGACGTCGAGAAGGACAAGGAGGACTTGCCGAAGGACGCTACCGACGGCTGGGTCGGGATCATGCAGCACTATTTCGTGTCCGCGTGGATCCCACCGGACAAGGTGCACCGTGAGTTCTATGCGCGCAAGCTCCCGGACGGGCTGTTCGCGGCTGGGACAATCGTCAGGACTCCGCAGGTGGCCCCAGGCGCGGAGAGCACGGTCCACATGAAGTTGTACTCGGGGCCCGAGGAACAGCACCGTTTGAAGGCCGCGGCGCCCGGGCTGGACCTCGTCGTTGACTTCGGCTGGCTGACGATCATAGCGTGGCCGCTATTCGCCGTGCTCCAGTTCTTCCACAAGATATCGGGCAACTGGGGCGTCGCGATCATCCTGCTCACGATCTCGGTCAAGCTGCTCTTCTTTCCGCTTTCGGCCGCGAGCTACAAGTCCATGGCGAAGATGAAGCTCGTCACGCCGCGGCTGACCAAGATCCGGGAGATGTACGCGAACGATCGCGCGCGCATGAACCAGGCGATGATGGACCTGTACAAGACCGAGAAGATCAACCCGTTGGGCGGATGCTTCCCGATCGTCGTGCAGATCCCGGTCTTCATCGCCCTGTACTGGGTGCTGCTGGCGACGATCGAGCTTCGCCACGCGCCCTTCATCTTCTGGATCAAGGACCTCGCGGCGCAGGATCCGTACTATGTGCTGCCCGTTCTCATGACGGCGAGCATGGTGCTGCAGACGCGCATGAATCCGACGCCGCCGGATCCCGTGCAGGCGAAGGTCATGAAGTTCATGCCGTTCATGTTCAGCGTCTTCTTCTTTTTCTTCCCTGCGGGCCTCGTGCTGTACTGGCTGGTCAACAACATCCTTTCCATCCTCCAGCAATGGCAGATCCAGCGCATGTTCGATCGCGACAAAACTGCCCATGCGAGACGCTGAGCCGGCCCCGGCGCCGGATACGATTGCCGCGATCGCGACGCCGACAGGCCGAGGTGCCCTCGGCATCGTGCGTCTGACAGGCCCCGCGATACCGGTCCTTGCGCGCCGCCTGTTGCCCGCCCTGCCGGCGCCGCGGCACGCGGCACTGATGCGCGTGCGCGACGCCGGCGGCGAAACGCTCGATGAAGCGATCGTGTTGCATCTTCCCGCGCCGCGTTCGTACACGGGGGAGCATGTGCTCGAGATTCACGCGCACGGGGGCCCGGTGGTGCTGCAGGGCATACTGCAGGCGTGCCTGGACGCCGGCGCGAGGCTCGCCGAGCCCGGCGAGTTCACGCGGCGCGCATTCCTCAACGGACGGCTGGACCTGGCGCAGGCCGAAGCCGTGGCGGATCTGATCGACGCCGCGAGTCGGGAGGCCGCGCGCTCGGCGCTGCGGTCCCTGCAGGGGGATTTCTCTTCCGCGATCGGCGAGTTGAGCGCGCAGCTGGTCGAATTGCGCGCGCTGACCGAGGCCATGCTGGATTTTCCCGAGGAGGACGTGGACGCGCTGCATCACGACGACGCCCGGGCGCGGCTTGCTCGAACGAGACACGCGCTGGAGGAGGTGCGCTCGCGAAGCCGCGAAGGCGCGTTGCTGCGCAGTGGAATTCAGGTCGTGCTCGCGGGGCGGCCGAACGTCGGCAAGTCAAGCTTGCTCAATCGCCTCGCGGGTGCCGAGCGCGCGATCGTGACGCCGATTCCTGGAACGACCCGCGACGCGTTGCGCGAGGCGATCCTGATCGAGGGGGTGCCGTTAATCGTCGTCGATACCGCGGGCTTGCGCGCGACCTGCGACGAGGTCGAGCGGCTCGGCGTGGAGCGTGCACATGCGGAAATGGCGCAAGCGGATATCGTTCTCGCGGTACACGATGCGAGCGCGCCGCAAGTCGATCCGACGGAATCGATTCCCCGGGCGCCGGCACGAATCGATGTTTACAACAAGATCGACCTTGCGCCCGATTTTCTACCCCCGCCGGCCGCGGCCGCGGCCGTCTTGGTCTCGGCTAAGACGGGTGCCGGACTGGATCGCCTGCGCCGCGGCATTCTCGAGGCCGCCGGATGGGCCGGCCACGGCGAAGGGGTGTTCCTGGCGCGCGAAAGGCACCTGCGGGCGATGTCGGACGCGGCCCACCACCTCGATGCGGCGGCGCAGCAGATTTCGCATTGGGAGCTCTTCGCCGAGGAGTTGCGTCTCGCGCAGCACTCGTTGTCCGCCGTCACCGGCGAATACGTCGCCGATGACCTTCTCGGAGAAATCTTTTCGCGCTTTTGCATCGGCAAGTAACGCAGGACAGTTCGTTGATCGAGATCGGTTTTTTGGCCATGGCGCCTGCAAATGCTGCGCGGTAGAATTAGCATTACCCAAGAAACCTCGCGGCCCCCTCAGGGCCGTTTTGCTTTCAGGAGTTCACGGAGATGAACGCCCCCAGAGATGCGACGACAGACCTGCTCCAGGCGCCGGCCTGGGTGCGTCACGAGGGCCTGCGACGCTGGGTAGCGGAGACGGCAAGGCTCACGAAGCCGGACCGTATCGTGTGGTGCGACGGATCTGAAGAAGAGTACTCGCGCCTGTGCGACGATCTCGTGGACGGGGGAACCTTCATCCGGCTGAATCCCGCGCTGCGGCCCAGCAGCTTCCTGGCGCGCTCTCACCCCGGCGACGTGGCGCGCATGGAAGACCGCACCTTCATCTGCAGCCGCAGCCGGGACGACGCCGGCCCCACCAACAACTGGGTGGATCCCGGCGAGATGCGATCGACGCTCGCCCGGCTCTTCGATGGCTGCATGCGCGGCCGCACGATGTACGTCATCCCGTTCTCGATGGGTCCCATCGGCTCGCACATCGCGCAGATCGGCGTCGAGCTCTCCGACTCCGCGTACGTCGCCGTCAACATGCACATCATGACGCGCATGGGGCGCGCCGTGGCCGACTGGATCGGCGAGGACGGCGACTTTGTTCCGTGCGTGCACTCGGTGGGGGCGCCGCTCGCCCGTGGGCAGAAGGACGTGGCTTGGCCCAGCAACGAGCGTGAAAAGTGGATCGTCCACTTTCCCGAATCGCGCGAGGTGTGGTCCTACGGTTCGGGTTACGGCGGCAACGCTCTGCTGGGCAAGAAGTGCCTCGCGCTGCGCATCGCCTCGGTCATGGCCCGTGACGAGGGTTGGCTCGCGGAGCACATGCTGATCCTGGGCGTGGAGTCGCCGTCGGGGCAAAAGTCCTATGTCGCAGCCGCGTTTCCCAGCGCCTGCGGCAAGACCAACTTCGCGATGATGATCCCGCCTGCGGAATACCGTGGCTGGAAGGTAACGACCATCGGCGAGGACATCGCGTGGATCAAGCCCGGGCATGATGGGCGCTTTTACGCCATCAATCCCGAGGCCGGGTTTTTCGGCGTCGCGCCGGGCACCTCGCAGGCGACGAATCCGAACGCCATGCGCACACTGGCCGCCGATGTGATCTTCACGAACGTCGCGCTCACCCCCGAGGGCGATGTCTGGTGGGAGGGCATGTCGGAGACGCCGCCGCCGCGGCTGATCGACTGGCAGGGCAAGGAGTGGGTGCCCGGCTGCGGCCGGCCGGCCGCGCACCCGAACGCGCGCTTCACCGTGTCCGCGGCGCGTTGCCCGTCCATGGATCCGCGGTGGGAGGACGCGGGCGGCGTGCCGATCTCGGCGTTTCTCTTCGGCGGGCGGCGCTCGAGCACCGTGCCGCTGGTGGTCGAGGCGCCGAGCTGGGAGGACGGCGTCTACATGGGAGCGACGCTCGGGTCGGAAACGACGGCCGCGATCACGGGGAAGGTGGGAGTCGTTCGCCGCGACCCGATGGCGATGCTCGCCTTTTGCGGCTACAACATGGGCGACTACTTCGCTCACTGGCTGAAAATGGGCAAGTCGGTTCACCACGCGCCACGCGTCTTCCGGGTCAACTGGTTCCGCAAGGACGAGCGCGGCAAGTTCATCTGGCCGGGCTTCGGCGAGAACATGCGAGTGCTCGAATGGATCGTCGGGCGCTGCCACGGGACCGCGGGCGGCGTGAGGACGCCGCTCGGCACGATGCCACGATACGAGGACCTGAACTGGCGCGGGCTCGAGCGCTTCTCGCGCGATGCATACGAGAGGATTTCAGCGATAGACGGGCCCGCCTGGAAGGACGAAGTCAGCTCGCATGACGAGCTACTCGACAAGCTCGGGGCGCACCTCCCTCGGGAGCTCGCGGATCGCAGAGCGCGCCTGCACGATCAGCTCGCGGCCTGACGTCTCGACGTGACGTGGGCGGCAACCAGTGGCGTCGCCGCCAATCTTCGGGCAGCGTTCGGTGCGCACCCGAACGTCGGCGACATTCGGGGCCGGGGACTGTTCTGGGGTATCGAGCTGGTGGCCGACCGCGCGGACAAGCAGCCGTTCGAGTCCCGGCTTCGCGTGCGTGAGCGCGTCAAGCAGTCCGCGCTCGCGGCGGGGCTGATGGTCTACCCAATGGGGGGCACGATCGACGGCGCTCGCGGCGATCACATCCTGCTGGCGCCCCCTTTCATCCTCGAGGAGCATCAGCTCAACGAGCTGGTTGAAAAGC